>Ga0163154_10001877_pt1 | contig 31597 bp, 15 predicted proteins | sample OliLakLV19MP9P1_FD_148649 | JGI IMG/M metagenome (GOLD analysis project Ga0163154, IMG submission 148649) | Freshwater microbial mat bacterial communities from Lake Vanda, McMurdo Dry Valleys, Antarctica - Oligotrophic Lake LV.19.MP9.P1 | ecosystem: Environmental > Aquatic > Freshwater > Lake >... | reverse complement strand
GAGAACAGCATTACGACCACCGGGGCCATAAACTCCAGGCACCCAGACGTCGGCTACTGCTGGAATTGTAAAGGCCGCACTTCCGGATGGTCCAAGTGTACTGGTGTAAACAAAATCACTCACTCCAGGCACCCAGAAATCGGGTACCCACGGGAACCAGATTCCATCGTAATAAAACTCGGAGCGTCCCGCCACGAGAGTCCATGGGCGACCTGTTGCGTTAAATCCTGGCACGCCCGATACGTTTGCTACTGGCGGGAGACTGACAGATCCCAAACCTTGTACGGTTGTCGCAGAACTTGTCGTCACACTCGTTGCCCAAGTAAATCCAAAGAAATTGAATGAACTGGATGGAACAACTATCCCAGAAACGACAACTGACGAGGTTCCCGGAATGTAAATTTGCGGACTCGACGAAAGCATGATGCTGCTTTTCGAGCTTGTGACTTGAACTTGATAACTCGCGTTACCAATATCAAGGGGCGTAATAGAACCAGGATCAGGGTTGGCTATGGAAATTCTAATGCTCCCATTGTTCCGTGCATTAATGTGCCGATCAATGGTCATCCCATTTGTCAGGTTCCAATTAATGCTCCCTGCTTCAACGTGACTCAATAGTTTAATGCGCCCGGCGTTAATAACTGATTCCTGGCCGAGGTCCGCCCAGCTGCCTGGCGATCCTGCGTTCCCTAATCGAATTGTAAAACTACCCGCATCAATCAAGAATCGTTCAAGCCCAACGTTAGTCATGCTTTCTCGACCGTTGACCACATAACTCAAGCTCGCTTCAAATTCATCAGCTCGTGTGGGTAGGAGTAACAGCGTATCTGTGCCTACTGAACCTGAGTCCAACAAATTAACGGCCCCGCCCGCAAGTCCTCCTGGAGGGTTTGGATCGCCTAGGTTAATCGCATAAAAGTCAGACCCGTTTCGTCCATCAATGACGAGGGTCTGGCCTGCAAAAAAGTTGGATACATTAAAACGATCGGATCCACTTCCGGAATCGATCCGACTAAATAATCCTGGATCAGCAAACATGACGTTAGCACCCGAGGTCGCACTATATAAAATACGCCCAAGGTTATATTCCATATTCGTCGTCACCCGCGTGAAATCCATGGTGTTGGTTGTCACGTCGTTTTGTTCAACGAGTCGATCACGTCCCCAATTGTTTTCGAAAATGTAGTTATCAGCTCCGCGTCCGCCGTCGAGGATGTCGGTTCCGAATCCACCATCGAGAATATCACCTACGTCTGTACCAGGGGTGGTTGTGTCATAAGCAATAAGTTGATCATTGCCGGCTCCACCTATTAACCAGTCGTAACCGCGGCTTCCGTATATTTTGTCATTCCCAGCACCGCCGCGAATGATGTTCCGGTTGCCCGCACTTGAGAGAGCTGAAACGGCTCCGGCATACAACACGTCATTTCCATCTCCACCGTCTAAATCCACGACAGCATATTGAAGGCTGCGCGCGTCAATGGTGTCATCTCCTGCACCACCAATGGCGATTACTTTCCGAATTCCATTATACGTCGCTGTGGGAGCGCCAGGAAGCCAATCAAGTCTCACTTGAATATTCTCACCTGCTCCTGAACTACCGCCAACACTTGTGAGCGTGACGCGTTCATCCCCATCTATGATGTTCGGGAATATGCGCGATGATGCGTTTGGTCCAATGTTTATAACAAGGATGTCGCCCAATTGCCGCGCAGGGATTGTCGATGGATCGTTTCCGGCAAAGGTCACGCGGAAAACTTCCCATGGTCCAAATGAATATTCAAAAACGCGTGCCCAGTCGAATATCGCAAAGACATCCACATAAATGGTAACATCAAATGAACCTGTGATTGTAATATCGACTTCGTTCAGCCCACCGCCCGAAAGGGTTCGAAGGATCTGACGTTCGCTCTCACGAATCTTTCCGTCGTTATTTGGATCATTCCAGTTAATCAATGCTTCAACCGTAAAAGTAGCTTCGATGCCCGCTTCAATAAACGCGAGGTTGACGGATCCACCAATGCCTAAAGTAAATGTGAGACCAAATTCAGGAACATCTGGTAATCCTGCGGTACTTGCACCGGCCGTCGGCATTGTTCCATTATTGCCCACATCGGCCATATAAAAGCCTTCAGTGTCCCAACCGAATCCGAGATCAATAAACGCCGTGACACTCGCAAAGAGTTTACCTTGCAATACGGGTACGGGAGGAATGGGGAACCGCTTTTCATACGACAGCCCTAAACTAAATTTAGGGAGATCAAGCAGTACAATGTTCGCGGGTTGCCCAATCAAAAGTTTTACCACTTCATTGGGATCAAAAAGGCCTATGAATACGCCGCCCCCTTGCATACCTGCAACGGCTTTCGTTTTGGATTTATTAACGTCACCCTTGGCTTGAGCGGCCGCCTTTTTATAATCGTCGTAACTCTTTGTTCCTTTATCAAACTTTTGAGACTTACTGAGCTTCTCAAATTCTTGCCGGCCTTTCTGTTCATCACCTAAGGTCGACCCCTTTAAAGGAAGTCCCACGGAACGAGACGATCCGACGGGGACCTGGTTGATCGTGGAATTCGCCCCAATTTGGGATCCGGAGATATTAAATTGCGCTGAAGCTTGATCAATTAATCCTTTTATATACTTAACGGCTTTAATCGCTGCCATGGCGGCGGGATTAACGTATCCAAATGCGGCTGCGAGATCCAAGACGGTGAAGCTTCTTCCCAAGACGGTGCTTATGAACGGAAGGTCTGTTGTCAAAAAGTCGATCATGGGTTCGAATGGAGCCATCACCTCACTGATTTTATCAAAGAAGGGTTTGAAAACCTTTGTAAAGGCGGTAATCAAATCCACTTTAATGTTGAGCATTTCAGCTTCAAGTTCAGTGTCTCGTCCGGTGTTTTCACCTGCGTCGTAAGTTCCGTTACCGTTCGCGTCCTTCCACATACTGGATGGATCAGGAGAGGCTCCCACGGTTGTTGTGTTTAAGCCCGCAAAATTAGATCCTGCGGCGCCTGTGCCAAACCGTTGGTCAAGGTGCCAATCGAGTGTCATGTCGGAGGCCACAGAATGTTTGGTTTGGAGCGCGAGGTTAATGTCGATATCACCATTCAACGTGGCCGTGACAAGTTGAGTCGGGCGTTTGCCGTATTGCTCAGTAATGGTCAGGCGTTTCCCAGCCACTGAGGCACTGGCGTCACCGTCGTTTAACTTAAATCCGTACGATCCATAAAAACCGCTCTGGCCTCCATTGATCAGTGTTCCATCTCCAAGATTAAAGGAAATTGGAACGCCTTTTTTATCAACTGCCTTCACGGTCAGGTCATACATGCGCCCGACGTATCCGGTTTGCGCAAAATCTTCAATGGCCAAAGTCGTAATGTCGTTGTCCAAGACGGCGGCAAAGTTGAGGGTTATTTCATTGGATGCCCCTTCAACAAGATAAAATCCATCGCTTAAACTGAGACCAAAACGCATATCAAATGCGAAATAACTCTGGATGTTTACACCGCGTCCATCGCCTGCTGGGCTAGGCGAAAAACCAAGGTTCGGTACGGCTAAATCAACGTCGTCAATGAACCCGACTACTGCCTTTTTGCGCAGATTAAACCCGTATTCAATGGCTACGGCGTTGTTCGGCATTTCGTCAATTCCGTCGTCATCGCTATCGTGGTCAGCGGACCAATCCCATGCGGTAGATACGCCGGAGGCATCGACGGTATAGGCTGTAATCGCGGTAAATTTACTGCCGGTCAGATATCCCATTCCACCTGCGTCACTGCCCATGATATTCCACAACGTGTCACGCACGGTATCGAGTGGGTTTAATATGTCACCCCGCAAGTCATTCCGTATGGCATTCGTTAACGTCGGACGGAACGCTTCGATGTATTGGGTGAAATCGGTCAGCTGTGTGCCCACCAATGGGTTCCGCGTGCCTGTATTAAAATCCATCGCAAACTGGAGGTTAAACAAACTCAAATCAAGACTGTCAGCCAACATGATGGGATCCCGAAGCAATCGGAGAACGTCGGTATTGGGTATGTTATCGGCCAGCGGCGGAAGGTTTTCAAAATTGACGGTGTAAAAGAACCCGTACTCCACACGAACCGCAGTCCCATTACTCGTGATACTGACAGGCGAACCGTTCAGCGTCAGCGCGAGCTGGAAACGGTTGGCATCGGCATTCACAACGTAATATTGCAGGTTGGTTTGCAGCCCGTCGGGTATCACTGTGCCTTTGATAATAACGCGGTCCCCGTTGTTTAACCCATGGGCTGCGTATGTCAGATAGTCCTTGTTGGCGACAAATTTTCTTAACAGTCCAACGGATGTCCCTGCAGTGGTGAGATCAATGGCCAAGCCTCCAGAGGTACTCGCCACTTTGAACGTTCCTGTTGTGGCGTTCACTACATAATACAATGTTCCTGCGACTAATTCGGGTGGCATAGTGCCAGTAAATGATACGGTGTCGCCATTGGATAACCCATGGGCTGAAAGGGTAATGAGGTCAGTGGATGGATCAATGGTCACCGCTGCGGCTGTGTTGGATACCGCGATTGCAGCCCCGCCGGTGGAGGCCGATAACTGGAATGTGTTTGCTGTCGTGTTAACGACGTAATAAACCGTTGCGGCGGCGACCCCTGTTGGGATGTTCGCTCCAGATAGAGTGACGCGGTCACCATTAACTAATCCGTGCGCATTTGAAATAAAAGTGTCGGTCGCATCATCAGCTACAATGTTGATGGATGTGGAATCAACTCCTACAGAATTTAAGGTAACCCCTGCTTGGATCGATGATCCGATGGACTCATCCAAATACCGTTGCATACCGCTATAATTCGGAGCGGCTTTGTCGTTATTAATAGAAACAACTAATGCCCCTAAATTGAGCGTCACAAGTTCGTTGTTCTGGTTCCTCGTGGTCAACTGCATCGGAAGATTTGCAATCCCTTCGCCTGTGACCGGGGTTGAAGCAAACCCGGTCGATACGGCGGTCAACGAATTGCTAAACACCAAATTGTTGCCCGTCCCAATGGCGCTCAGGTTCGCGGTCTGTATGAATCGTTTGTTCCCGCTTAATTCGCCTTCTTCAACGGATACTTTCATTCCGTTTACTTCGGTGCTTGTGTCGGCGAAGTCTCCACGCTCTAACACCCATGCGGCGGTCGTGGAGCCTAGGCTTTTAACAAGGTAAATACCGTTCTGCGATGCGGTGGTCTGATTTTTGACCAGAATTTTATCACCGACGACGAGCTGAGAATATCCGTCAATGCCGGCGTTATTAATTGAGCCTACGGCTGAGGCGGTGAGCGTTGCGCCTACTCCAAAAGTTCCATTGTTATATGTAGCTGAAAGGTTAGCGGTCGTGGCCACTTTGGCGCCCCATGCGAGATTTTGGTTCCCCGAGACGTCAAGGGACATCTGCATCGGATCGACTAACCTCGAAAAACTCACGGAATTGGAATCGAGTGTTACAACGTTGTCTACTTGGCGGAACCGTTTGCCACCATAGGTTTTTCCGCTGGTGACACTGATCACGAGGTTATTAAGTTCAGCGGCGGTATTGGCATCGGTGGCCCGTGTCAACACCCATTGGGATGCTCCACTGCCAAGGCTCGTAATAACATAGACGCCGTTTTCAACTGTCTTTGCGCTGCTGATTTGACCTTGTGTCATGAGCAGTATCCGATCTCCAACGACCAGATTCGCCACTTCAATTCCAAGCGAATTTAAACTCTCGTTACTCGTGGAGGTTAACACTCCTCCAGACAATGTTCCCACCAACGCGCTCGTTGTGGCCACGCGTGCCTGCGTGACGACGTTCGATATGACACCATCACCAAAGGCCGCTGGATCAACGATGGTCTGGATGCCGTTCGGGTCATTTGTCAGTACGCTGCCATCAAGGTTGAGGGCAATTCCGCCATTCACGATCTTAATCGTTGCGGCCCCAACGGGTATGTCCAAATTAAGATTCGGCGCCGACAAGGTCATGTCGATATCCATCCGACTGGAATCGTAAAGAAAAGATTGGGGCGTCGTTTTGGTGCCGACGCTGTCTGTGATTTTCACACCCATGTCTAGGTTCAATTTTCCAAGGGCTGAAAAATTCGCAACGAGGTTGTTAAACCCGGTGGCTATTGCCGAAATTCCAAGCTCCTGGCTCACGAGAGGCGAATTACCCCAGGCTGCTCCTAACTTACCTAAATCAATAAACAGCGGTAGCGATGCGAAATAGTTCTGCTTCCAGTCAGCATTAATTTGGAGTGTGATGTCATTACCGCTCGCTAAGTTTGCCAACGATACGGTCAATGCCGCTCCTGATAATCCTAAACCAAGTTCCAAACGTGATTCCAATTCCTGAAGCGTGCGCGGTGGGTTGTTGGCGATGTCTTCAATGGCGGTTTTAAATTCTGCACCAAAATCCACCATCTCTAGCAAACTGAAATCAACGAATGGCAGTTTCTTACCAAACACTGTTGCGGTCTGGCCCACGGGACTGTGCGCCATATAATCGGAAAAACTTTCTGCAGACCTGCGTAATCCCGAAACGATATCGTCGAAGCTCAACCTCACCATCTTGTCGATGTTGTTCAGGTTTTGCGTCGAACTTGTGTTCATGGTCAACGCATTGATCGCTTTTAAATCAAATGGCTGGAGCGCCCCAGCATTCCGCACTTCGGCGTCATACACAATCCGGGCATTCGCGCCAAAGGCTAACCCAGTAACGGCGGTTCCACTCAAGGCTAGATTATCCAAGGTAAGTTTGGCAAAACTGGAATTGGCCGGGTCGATGTAGGTAGAATCAGTAGCCAATGTGAGGAAGGTGGACGCCGACACGGCTGTATTTATCTGGAATCGAACTTTCCCTGCTACGTTAATGGCTTGGACTATTTGATTCGCAAAGGCACTGCCACCACTCATCAGGTTTGAGTTCGCTCGGATGGCTGCATTGAGGTCATTAATTAAATCACCCACATTCATGTTGGTCGATGTGGCTGATGAAAGGAGTGTGACTAATTCGTTGGTCAGACCATTGAGACTGAATTTAAAAAGAGCGTTTGAGGTCAGGCGCCCGAATAAGGGGGCTGAACTGACGGAATCCAATCTTGGTGGATTATTTGTGTTATCGGTTTGTGTAGCCGCAAACCCGAGAGTGGATACAGCGGAATTTGATTCCGATATAACAGTGGCGAATTTAGCAACGGACGACGTGTTTTGTGAGACAACGGCGGTTGCAAGGGTGTTAAGGCTAAATCGACGATTAAACGATGAATCCTCAAGAATCGATCGCGTGTTGGCCACGAAGTCAAGCTTTGACCCCCCGCCGGTCTGGAAGGCGACCATCCCTAGGTTTGCGGTCAGCCCAATGGCTGCGCTCGACACGGTCGCTTTCGCGTTGAACACGGCGTTGTTTATATATTCTTGAACCCCATAGCGCCGGGCAAAAAGATCATTCGATGGAAACCCAAGCTTGGTCACTATTGAGTTCGTTGAAGTATTGGCAAGGAATCGTATGGAATTAACGGTACTGTCTATGATCACTAATCCTACTCGGTCCGATTGGCCAAACTGGATCGCGCGAACCTTTGTGGATAACCCCGCTGTCGTTAACGCTGTATTAAAGGCTGTCACCAACGCGCCTATGTCCGCATAATTGGCTTCTGGGATCGTCACAGTTACCGACGCTCCGCTATCCAAGGACAATGTAAACACCCCGTTGCCGGATCCGGTCATGTTCAGAATGGCTAGCTGATCCGACACAACTTTGAGCAATGTCGCGCTTGTCTCTGTAAATCTGTTTTCAGGAAATCCCAACTCACTGGCTGCCGCGTTTGGGGTCACTAGGGTGTTGGTCGCTGTCGTTGTGACGCTGAGCGAGTTGGAGGTCGTTACGGCTGCACTACTATTGATCGAGAGCACCAATTGATTACTTCCGGAGCCGCCTTTTGAGGCTTGAACGATTTGAAACGCATATCCAAATCCGCCCTTCATCGTTTCTACACCCGAGTTCCGGATGGAAAAATTGATATCATCAATGAGTTCATCTATCGTTGTATTGGTCGATGTCTCCGAAGCCAAAACCGTAACGGTAATGGGGGCTCCATTTTGCCATTGAAGGGTAAAGGTCGCGTCAGTGGTGAGTTTGCCATTGCTTGGTAAACTGTTTGTATTTGAGGCGGTCCATGATGAAGGCGATCCAGTCCCAGCGGTTGTTCCTACGGGTATTCCTAGACCGGTTGCCAAGGTTCCTACGGCGGCGTTCGCAGGGGTCGTGGTAAATGTGGGATCGGCCATGACTGACATTGTGGTCGAATTGCTCACTGCTGTATTTAAGCGTAACTCAATTCGATCCGACGTGTCGGCGCTGGTCGAGGCAACCACATAAGCTTGAACCTTTTGATTGGCAAAACCCGCGCCACTCATGAGTCCTGCAACAGCACGAATGGCTGTGTTAATGTCCGCCACTAAGGTGTTGGCAGCATTGGGCGATGCTGCTGTGCCGAGGTCTGTGTTATCGGTCGTGCTCGACTTGTCAACAGTGACTGTCCGCTCGATTCCATCATCGAGTCTGATCCGGAAAACGGCGTCGTTAGTCAGTACCCCATTCCAATTGTTGAGTGCTGTGTTTCCATCGGAAATGGCTACGGTCAAATCAAGTCCAGCGGGATCTACGTATCCATTGGAAGGCATGATTGAGAGCGTCTGCGCTGTGGCCACAGGGAGATCAAGCTTGAATCCAAGATCAAAGGCCACGTCGACGACGGGAGTAATACTTACTGTCGATGTCGTTGTGACAGTGTTAAGTTCACCTGTGTTTGATCCCAACACAAGTTTCCCTGTGACTGGGCTTAAGGTCAGCCCAAATTTTACGGGGAAATAAACTTCCATGGTTGATCCTGTTTTAACGTACTGAGCTTCACTGGTCAGGAATCCGTTCGTTGATAACAAGTCAGCCAGTTGTTGGATGGAATTAAACTTGGGTGTGATGGACTTACTTGAAACGTTGAGTTTAGTTCCTGTTACGGCGGCGTTACTGGCAAAGCCAAGAGTCGAAAATACGCCTGTCGACGCGGCTACTGTAAACGCGTTTGTTTGTCCAGTGCCTGTTCCAGCGTTGACTGCATAAAATTCGAGTCGTGTTCCAGAAGAGCGAACATCGATGCCGGTGTTTCCGTCCTGCGATAACGCTCCGTACGACTTCAACATTTTACGAAGGTCATTCACCAGATCAACAATTCCATCTGATGCCAAGGTTTTATTAGCTAAGCCCAATACGCCGTTAGTAATATTTCCATTTAAATAAACCCGGGTCGCCGCCCCACCGTTCACTGCTATGTCCAGATACGTCGCTGTGCTGGTTGTCCCGTTTGAAACCTTCAAATACGTGGCTAAATCTGTCCGCCCACTAACTTCGTTTAACTGTATTTGGTGGGTATTCTCCAAAGCCACAAATTCCAAACCGTTGTTCGCGGCATTCATCCGCACGGTCATCCCCTTTTCAGGGATACTCCCATCGGCTGATCCTTCAATGAGAAGTCCTTGATTTATCAGTGCCGTACGGATCGCTAATTGTAAGCCGCCTAGGTTTTGATAATTGGCAGCTCCCAACATAACGTTTTTGTTGAGTGCTCCGCCTGAAGCTCGTTGTATGACGACATTAAATTGAAGCCCACCGCTTGCCGAGGAGAAATCCGATACCGTCATTGCTGAACTCGACCCCACGATAACACTCGGCAGTGTCGTCCCTGTCGCATTTGATGGGGGCGTGACGCTGATATAATTGTAGTTATTGAACCCAAGATTGATCGTATCCGTATCGAGAATGCCAGTGATAATGAAGGCTTCGGTTCCGTAGAACTCTATTCTGCTTACCTGCCCATTATTGATTCGAGCCTGAACCGCAAACCCGGCCAAGGCGGTGTTAATGGCGGCTACCAATGTGGCTAAATCCGCGTATGGCCCAGTCAAATTGACGGTGCGATTGGCGGAAGTTGTACTCACCACAAACGAGGCTGTATTGGCTGCGTTAAAGGAGGCCGCTGCGCGTTGGCCAACTAACACATACTCAGATGTCTGTAACTGAGCCAAAAGGACGTCGTTAAAAGCTTTGTTAAAATCAAACGCTGAACCCATCCGCGTATCTACCAAAGGCAAGATGGTGTCGTATAAACTCGAACCGGAAAACATCTTCGACCAGTCAGCAAACTGGGTCAGGGTTGCCAACATGTTCTCTGCGGTCATGTTCCCGAAATTCCTTAAAACAGCAACACCGGTCGACGTAGCGTCAAGGATTGCCCCCGCGCCGTCGGTGACGTCTGCGTCGGTGAGAACAACCGACGCGGCTATCCCGCTTAACCCACTGAAATTACTGCCCGTGGCTTTAACTTGCACTTTAACAGGCAGCGTCAGATTCACTTTGTTCGTTGTGGTCTCAACGGGAACTGTCTTGGGGTCATCGCCCACAGGTGCAGAGGTTGCCAACAACGGAAGGGACGCAAGCACAGCGGTATCCGCTTCAAGTATGCTCAACCGGGCTCCGACCACTCCAGGGTTCGCTAAGGCCACGTCCACGGTCAGGTTCACGTCCAGACTCATGTTGTCGACCCAAGCCCCTTCGGAGTTCGCGTCAGCCACATTGCTCCGCGCTCCTAACACTCCGATTTGTATGCCGAAATCACGGTTATCACCAGTGTTCACGTCAACGATGGCCTGAGCTCGGTAGGATTGTACATCAAGCTCAAACTTGTCCTTCGTCAAAGCCGAATCGTTACTCAAATCAAAAACAAACGAAAAATTAATGTCGCGTGTGGCCGAAACGGTAACTGAGGGATCTGTCAGCCCAATTTGGCTGCCTATGCCCATATCTAAATCTTGACCTACCCCGCCGAGATTCAGGTATCCCGTTTTTGTGACGGCTGATGCTGTGTCAAAGTTAAAGGCGATGGTATAAATGTTTGCTGCGCTTGACCCGGTGACCCATGTCCCCGCGCCCATCATGGCGTCGGCGCGTGCATCTAACGCGGTAACAAGTTCCGCAAAGGTATCACTGGCATCTCCTGCAAAATAAGCAACTGCGGCTGTCTTAAATGTCGCTACGGCCGATGTTCCCCCGCGCACGTAATCGCCAAACTTCTGGCTGAAGAGGTCATTGGCAGAAAATTGAATGCCATCTGTGGAAAGATCAAGATCCACTAGGGGGGCATTCGCAATGGTTTTAGAATCTGTATTCAGACTCGCGCCCATCGTCTCCATATGGGTAAACATTTCACCAATGCGCGTTTGCACTGTGGCATTCGTCAAATCAGCGGCAGCGAGGTAAATCCTCGGTTCCATAGCCTCCAATTGAAAGCGTGGTCGACGGGTTTTCACTCGTGGTTGCGGCTTAAAAAACCGCTGAAAAAAGCCGGACTGTGTTGTCTTCGTTTTGATCTTAGCCATAGATATTACCCATTCTCCCGCTTCCGGGAAAAAATTGACTTGTGCAAGAAGAAGAATACCCAGTAAGAAAATTACTGAAAGTATTTGATTTGCACTATCTACGGAAGTTAAAGGTCATTACTTAACAGGCAAGTAAAAAATGGGGAATCCGTGATTAAATTATCGTAACACAACTGTAATCTGCGGTGCCCTCTCCTTCGCGCATTCTAAAGCATAAATATCACCGTATAAATCACCCCCCAACCTAGGTAAAAACCCTTTTCTTATGGAGTTAGGCTCAGATTATGGGGCCACGCCTTGATTCTTTTTCTAAAAAAGTTGGAGTTCGCCAAGATCTCCCCTCCCCCTGTCAATTTAGGGACCTGATTTGCCGCTGCTCATGAAAATAACAATGAATCAGAAACAAGGAAAAAGATTAAAATTTCACCTGGTTTCGCCCTTATATTTTTTATCTCGGGTCAGTCGGGATTCGGTTATTGAGTGTGAGTCTGGGTACGATGACAAATGCGGGGTCAATGGGCACGTTCAAATTATTTCGAAATGGTAATGCGCGCCGCTGCACCTTCGTTTGTCATGACCCTGACAAGCCCATCGACCAGTTTGACTTTTACATGCTTCCGCCCATTCCATCTTCACCGTTGGTTCTCATATTTTAAATATGTAGGCCGTTCGCGACTCTCGCGAACGAATCCCAAAGGGATTCCGCCATACAGCCCAGGGTTGCAAAGCTACCCTGGGTATATGCGGTAAAAACCGCACAACCCCAAAAGGGGTTGCGTCCCCATGAAGCCGGAGGCTTCCCAGCATGTAGCCGGTGGTTGAGCAAGGTACGAGTGACACCACCGGACCACCACCCACGACGAACGCATCCCGGAGGGATGCCAGCAACTTCGTGCATTCTGTCACAGAAAGCTCACCCCCAAAGGAGTTGCGTATCAATTTAAATGGTCGCTTACCCGAGAGTTCTGGCGACGAATCTTAGAGGTGTGGACCTAAATTTATGAGGGGCTACACGAGTTGATTGATCTGGCTTGCCGCATACGCTGCCCCAAATCCGTTGTCTATGTTGACGACGGTCACGCCGCTCGCACATGAGTTAAGCATTCCAAGCAGTGCCGACACGCCGCCAAAACTCGCCCCGTACCCCACGCTGGTCGGTACTGCAATGACGGGTTTGCTCACTAGCCCCCCTACGACACTCGGCAGCGCTCCTTCCATCCCGGCCACCACAACGATCACGCGCGCCGCCTCTAACGTTTCCCTCTGTGCCAAAACCCGATGCAACCCCGCAACCCCTACGTCATAAACGCGGTCAACCCGGTTTCCCATAATACTCGCGGTCACGTACGCCTCCTCAGCCACGGGTAAATCAGATGTCCCTGCGCACAGGATAAGAATCCGTCCTTTGGTGGGTTTCACTTTCCGTCGATCAACAGTAATGCACCTGGCTATTTCATGATGCTCAGCGTCTGGAAAAACTTTCTTCAATGCTTTAAAAGTCTCGTTCGTAGTACGAGTTATCAGCACGCATTGGGAAGCAGCAACGAGCGATTTCGCAATCTCCACAACCTGCTTTGGGGTCTTGCCCTGCCCAAATACAACTTCAGGGAACCCCTTGCGCGCGTGCCGACCAAGGTCCACCTTTGCAAATCCCAAGTCCTTAAACGAATAAATATTGTCCACGCCCACGATTAGAATGCATAAACCAAAACCAATAAAGAATAAAAGCCGTGGACCTCTCAGAGCTACAACCCCTCCCGCTACAACCCCACCAATTCTTTCCACACAACGCCAACAGCGATCTGCGCGCCATTTTTCAATAGTTTAGTCTTGCTTTGTATTTCTCGTGAATCGTTAGCTTATCACGTTCGAAACTTCGGGAGTGTGTACCCACGGTACTCTACTAAAAACCTGCCCGGAGACTCATTTATGTGTGCCATCGACGAGGCAGCATCTGCCCAAAAGTAGAACTCCGATATATTCAGGTTCCCAGATTTTTTAGAATAACGCCGAATCCAGTCCACCTAGGCATTCTCTTTTCAGATGGAACAATGCCCCTCCCGTATTGCTTTCCCTTACCCGATCAAGGAATCTTGGCTCACTTTACATCACTTCTGCTTTTGCCAGCCATGAAAATCTTGTGTTTTAGACATAACAACTTGATGTTGGGTGTCATGCGCTACCTTCTTCTATTTTGGTTGCTTTGTTTGTGCTCGTGCGATGACCGCATCGGCCGAGAGCGGGAGGCTAGCTTACAGCCGGTCATCCGATACTTTTGACGCCTTCATCAAAGAGCATCACCGGCTTCCCACACAGGACGAGTTTCGAGTAGACACAGAAAAGATGGCCTGGATGTTGGTTCTCAAAGATCACACGAACAAGTATGCCGCTAGCAAGGGTGCAAAGTCCGAGACTGATTACATGGTAGGCTGTTGGCGTGCCGATTGGTATCACTACTACAAGTCATGGGACAAATTATTCCTCAGCGGTTCGGACGAGAAGTTCTGACGCCTAACTTTTAAAGGAATGTAGAGAACAGGGGATGCAAGAGCATCCTCCGTTCTTTGCATTTAGTGTTGAACAACGCCGGGGGGAAGATGTCGACGTTACGTTCGGGCCGAGTCCCAATACCTCTTTGCGGAAAGTATTTTATTTACTGCTCTTACTTCAATCGGGAGCGACATTTTCTGTGGATGGGGACGCCACGAGTCAGGACGCTTTGACATTTTCGATGGGGGATTCCCCGTTTTCCTTGCTGTAAGACTTATCAAATGTCTCTTTTCCATCCATTTTCGTGTCACGAGACAAGACGGGTCCGTGAGTGTGAGGTCACACTTGGCTCAGTCTTGCTGAAAGTTTTGGTTCACACGAAGGCACGAAGCCACGAAGGTTGAGGGGAAAAGCGAACCCCAGATTTAAGGAAAGCGCAGGAAAATAGAATCTGCGAGGACAGATAAGGTCGTACGGGCTACTCGCCCGAAAAAGAGGACAGAAAGGGCTCTTGGTTCACGCGGAGGCCCGGAGACGCAGAGAGAAAATCACGGAATTCAGAGCGGATGGACAACCTAATTCCACGCCCGATTTCCATGTAAATCTTCATTACTGCACCAACGATGACTCCGATGATGTCATCCTGTACTCTTCCTCCGCGCCCTCCGTGCCTCCGCGTGAAATTATCTTTTCCCCTGCCCCCCTTTTGCTCCTTTTCGCGGCTAATTTCTGAGTTCCCTTCTCCCCTACCTTCGTGGCTTCGTGTGAGATTTCCTTTTTTTCGATTCCGAAGGGACAGACAAATTATTCGACTTTAATGATCGAATTTCGATCATAGGGTTCATAGATCGTACAAAAACGAGAAACGTAGAAAATGGCTTTTAAATAACTAATAATTTGTCCGTACCTTCAGAATGAAAGAGCATACGTTCGGAGGCGATCTGTGGGCACTCCAGGCGAAGGACCTTCCCCAGACGCAGACGGGATTAGAATGCATAATCCAAAAAGTGATAAAGAATAAAAGCCGTGGCGCTCTAATGGCCACTAACCTCTAAGTACCTTGGTCCAAATTTTCCCTAGAGCAAAGGGCGGATAACAAGCCACTGAGGAGGAAAATTAGGGCACCGATGGCGACGTGGGCCGTGGCGACATCAGCGGCTTTTTGGGTCAAGATGGTAGCGATGCCCAAGGCGACCTGTATAAAGATCAGCCCGGCCATAATGAGTACAAACCACTTAACAAGGCGCTCGGTAAAATAGTGCCTTCGGAATATCAGGTATACAGCAACCACGACTAATCCGTAGGCCACGAGGCGGTGGACAAATTGAATCATAATGTATGTTGGGGTTGTTTCTTCCAAATCATCATCGACTCGCTGGGCATTGATTTTTTCCATCGATGAGGGGCTCACATCAGGCAGGACCTTCCCGTAGACAGTGGGGAAGTCAGTAATGGATAACCCTGCATGTTCGTGCCGCATGGTAGCCCCGAGGGCCAGTTGGAAAAATATAACAATGGTTAACGTCTTAAAAAAGGGGCCAAAATCCCCGCCGGTTGTCACGGATTTCGAGCGATCACGACTCCGCCAATAGGGCGACAGGACAAGGGTTAAAAAACCCAATAACACCAGATAAACTTGCGCGAGGCACCCGTGAAAAATTCCCAATTCATCTTTCAACATGGTGACCCGACTGCCTCCGAGTAATCCCTGAAGAATAACGAGCACCAGCAGGATCAGACTGAGTTGTTTGACCCATTTCCGGCTTTCATGAATGAGCAATAGAATCCAGAGGCTGAGCATAAAAAACCCTGCAAACGTAGCAACCAACCGGTGCGTGTGCTCAAAAAAAGCACCGCCTATCCAGTACTCCCAAGGCAAAAGGAACATGTGGTATCCGTAGGATGTTGGCCAATCAGGAACCGAAAGCCCCGCCCCCATACTGGTGACGACTCCCCCGACCCAGACAAGGAACCAAGTCCACAGCGTCGTAAAAAATGCATAATAATAAATGCGCTTTTGAATGTTATTTTCCCACTTCATATAAAAGTAAAAACCACGCAAACGCTCACTAGAGCGGCCCGTGGTTGAAATTCAATACCCCAAAAAATTAGTGTGCGGCAGCGGGCGTTGCCGGAGCTGTTGTTGAAGCAGCTCCCTTGCTTTTAGCGGTTTTACGGGATACAGCGAAATCAAGTGTCTTTGCTTCGCCGTCTTTGACGGAAATTTTTTGGGTCGAGGTGCCACACTTGTTGTGCCAGACTTCCACTTCATATTCACCGGCGGGAAGGCCATCAAAACTGTAGGTACCCTCCTCATCGGTGGTCGCAAAGAAGGGGTGCTCAACAACGCCTACATATCCAAACATCCAAGGATGCACGTCACATTTAAACTTAACCATGACTTCCTGTTTATCGAAGGTCACGTCGTTTTCCATTCCTTTTTGGGGTTGGCCAATGTTGAACTTCTTATTATTCACAGCCGCGCAATTGACGTTGTGCATTGTAGGATCACTGTTTTTCACTTTCAAAATCTGACCTGTCTGAACGCCCATAACGTAAGGCACATAGAGACAATTGACCTGATCCATAATCACCGGTTCTTTTGGGGCGGGGTATTTTTTAGTTAACCCTGATTTTATATAAACAAAAGCATTGGCCAGCTCATTATTTGGGCCCAACACGTAATGCCGGGTGAGTACGGTGCCTTTGTGGCTCGCTGCGCAAACTTGGTCGGCCCCCATACGAATGGGTTTTTCCTTTTTAGCTTTGCCTTCGAGCTTAATGGTTCCGGAGATGCTAGCGGTATCTTCAGCAAGCACTCCTAAGTTTAATCCGGCAGTTAATAAAAGGCTCGTAAATAACAGTTTGAGTTTCATCAGTTGGAATAAGTTGGTGAATTTTTATTGCTAAAAAGACAAGCTACAATAGGTTTTGCATCTAGTTTGTCAAGCGACCCAAAAGTGAGAAAACCCTGACCCAGACAGATTTCCCCCATGAACAACCCAAAGAAAGCTGTCCTCCTCATCAATTTAGGAACCCCGGACTCCCCTGAAGTGCCTGCTGTCCGTAGGTATTTGCGCCAGTTCCTGTCCGATCCCCGAGTGTTGGATAGTCATCCTTTAATCCGGGCCCTTGTTTTAAACCTGTTTATCCTCCCTTTCCGCCCGCAAAAATCTGCTGTCGCTTATCGGCAAATCTGGACATCGCGCGGTTCCCCGCTCCTCTTCCACACATCGGACCTTACCGAAAAAGTGCGCGAACAGATGGGGCCGAATTGCACGGTCGATTTCGCAATGCGCTATGGGAACCCCTCAATCCCCTCGCGTCTTGAGGCTTTATGTCGCTCAGGCCACACTGAAATCGTCATCTTTCCGTTGTACCCGCAGTACGCGTCCTCGTCCACGGGTTCGAGTCTTGAAGTTGTGCACCGATTCTTTGAGGATCGATGGAATGTTCCGGCGATCAAGGTTGTGCCCCCGTTTTATAGTGATCCCGGATACATCAGTGCGTTTGCCAATAATGCGCTGCCTCTGATTGAAAAGGAAAAACCCGAACATTTCCTTTTTAGTTATCATGGTCTTCCCGAACGCCACATCACGAAGAGCGAATGTGAACAGGGATTTTGTCTTAAACAAAACGACTCGTGCTGCTCACGCATTTCCAGTTCAAATGCCTTTTGCTATAAAGCCCAATGCTACGAGACGACACGTTTAATTACCACTCAACTTGGACTATCTGAAGGATCGTTTACCACCAGCTTTCAATCGCGACTCGGGCGCACGCCATGGATCAAACCTTACACTGATGAAATGTTGGTGGGCCTTGCAAAAAAAGGTGTCAAAAAACTGTTGGTCCTCAGTCCCGCTTTCACAGCCGACTGCCTCGAAACCCTCGAAGAACTTCAACTCAGGGCTAAAGAAGATTTTATCAAAGCGGGTGGAGATTGGCTCGGTCTCGTCCCCTCTCTCAACTCCTCTGAGGCTTGGGTTGATTCGGTGGTCCGCTTAGCCAATGGAGCATGATCCCAATCATGGTTTAAGAAACCAAGGTGGACAGACTCACCTTGCTAAATACTCTCAGGCTCGGGCGTTAATACTTTAACCTTTAAGTACCGCCTTATCAATCCGTGTCGCGGGCTAAAAACCCAAGCAAGCGCAAAGAGTATGGAAGCCGAAACCACCATCGCCCCCGCTGTCGCACTATTGGACCACCAGCGTGCAAGATGAATGCCCATGAGCGCTGACAATGCGCTGTGGATAACAGTGATCACCATCATGGTCGGCAATCGGTCGGTCAATAAATAGGCCGTGGCCCCCGGAATAATCAGCATGGCTATCACCAAAATGGCCCCGACCGATTCAAAGGCACTCACGACAACGATCGATAAAGTAGCCATCAATGCGTAATGCACAACGGTGGAATTAACCCCAAGCGATAACGCTAATCCTTTATCAAATGAACTCACGAGCAACTCCTTATAAAAGAGGACGATCAGAATGACCGTGCCCAAAAGCACTCCAGCCATCCGGACGACAGCAGCAGGCCCGATGACCGTCGATCCGATCAGCACGGGAAGGTCGCTGGCCACATATTCTATTTCCCCGTACAAAACACATTCTTGGTCAAGGTCCACCTTTGATGCGAAAACACTGATCAGGATCACTCCTATCGCAAACAAACTGGAAAACGCGATCCCAATTGCAGCGTCCTGTTTGACTCGGCTTTTGCTGTGGATCACCTCGATTAAAAGGGTCGTCACGATCCCCGCAAGCATAGCTCCTAAAAACATGGTCCACGTTTGCCGACTATGCGACAAAAGAAACGCCACCGCTAAACCTGGCAACACACTGTGGCTGATTGCATCCCCTACCAACGCCATACGACGAAGGATGAGATAATTTCCAACTAACCCACACGCGGAGGCCACAAAAAAACCCATCAGATAAATCCAAATGGTATTGGAAAATTCCGTCGTCCAAGGTTCGATAAATACATATTGAACGTCCATTAAACCTGTCCTCCGTATCCTGAAGTTAATGTCCCCGGTTTTTGGTGACGACCACGCTGTTCGATATCCTCACGTGTCGGGATATGTTTGCCATGAGGATCTAAATTGGCGTAGTCGAGCCGCTTTTGTAATTCCATCACCGTTTCCTCGCCGAGAACGTGTTCGATTATTTCTGCATCATCGTGCACATGATCCGCCGCGATGCTCGCCTCGTTAGTCAGGTACAACTCCCACAGGCGATGATTCCTGACAATGGTAGCAGCGCGTTGCCAACCATCGGGTGTAAAGATGGTTATGTTGCCGTCCTCGTGCCGAGTAATCAATGAATGCGAGTTGAGTTCACGTAGTGTTCCTTCTACATCCTCTACGGTTTCTCGGCGTTGCTCAGCTAACTCCCGTGTGGAAACTCCTTCCGCATCAAAACCCCGCTGTTCGAGCACGTGGTAAATGGATTTAAGCATGTTTTCACGGATCGTCCGTTTCCTTCGGTTTAACGTCCTCCACCAACGCAAGATGACGCCATGCTTGGGTGCAAAAAGAAACGCGCCCACGAAAAACAAACTCGCGGCAAGAACAATGAAAGGGCCCGTAGGTAAGTTGTTTCCGAGAAAGGAAAAGAAGGCTCCGGCAATCCCGCTCACCATTCCCACGACAATCGCAATGCCGATCATCCTCGACAACCTTTCTGTCAAAAGATAGGCCGTGGCCGCGGGGGTTATGAGCATGGCCGAAACAAGGACAACGCCCACCGCCTTGAGCGAAATAACGACTGCAAAGGAAAGGAGAAGCATCAACATATGATGCAATAAATCGACGTTCAAACCTAATGAGCGTGCAAATGCGGTGTCAAAAGAGAGAGCGAGTAGTTCCTTGTAAAACAAATAGACCATTACGAGACATATGACACACACCACGGCCATCAGGATTAAGTCCTCGCGTCCCATGGCGGCTGCTTGCCCGAATAAAAATTTGTCTATTCCACTTTTATTACCTGTCGGCAGATGCTGAATGTAAGTGAGGAGACATATCCCAACGGCATAAAAAGAAGCGAGCACTATCCCTAACGCCGTATCTTCTTTGAGACGTGTTGTCCGTTTGATCGCGCTCACGGTCGCTGTTCCGATCAATCCTGCGATTGTGGCGCCCACAAAAATATAAAGGGGATTCTTTTCCATGGTCCAAAGAAAGCCCAAAGCCACTCCAGGCAATACGGCGTGTGAGAGTGCGTCACCCATCAATGCCATCTTTCGGACAACTATAAAACTTCCCAGCATTCCACAGCAAGTTCCGAGCAGAATACACCCGGCTATCGTGTACCGCACTGAGGGATCTTGCAGGGTGAAAAATCGGTACACTTGGTCACCGATGTTAGTTTCAGATATTTCTCCAATGCGTGCCGCCATGGCGGATGGGCACGAGAAAACAAAAAGGATAACCGCTGCAATCACACAGACATAAAGGGTCCGGGGTATGTGTCGTCCAGACCACGGCGGGTGGATGGGAAGAAAGTTCATACTATGGATTACCGTTGCTGCTTAATTTTTTCGGCGACGTCAGCCAAAATGGTTAATCGTCCTCCGTAAGTTTTTTGAAGAAGTTCGGCGTTAAACACTTGCTCGGTAGGACCGAATGCGACCACACGCATGTTTAAGAGGAGCAACATATCAAAATACCCGGGGGCTGTGGAAAGATCGTGATGCACCACCAGCAACGTTTTTCCTCTATTCTTAAGCTCTTGGAGGAGTGTCACGATTGCGGACTCTGTCGCTGCGTCAACCCCGGCAAAAGGTTCGTCCATCAAGTAGATGTCGCTTTCTTGGGCTAAAGCTCGGGCTAGAAAAACACGCTGTTGCTGGCCCCCGCTCAGGTTTGCAATTTGTCGATTCGCAAAGGGAAGCATCTTCACTTTATCCAGACATTCTCGCGCAATTTCGCGATCGCTTTTCTTAGGTCGCTTAAACAAACCCAAACGTCCATACCTACCCATCAACACCACGTCCATAACGGTGACCGGAAAATCCCAATCAACCGATTCGCGCTGGGGCACATAGCCCACGCGCGTTCGATTTTCAGAATAGGGTTTCCCAAATATTTTGACCCATCCGCTACTCAAAGGGATATGTCCCATAATGGCCTTGATCAAGGTAGATTTACCTGCGCCATTGGGTCCAATAATCCCCACAAGTTTACCTTCGGGCACGGCTAGGTCTACACCCCAGATCACCGGCTTTTTATCATACGACACGGTTAGGTCGTGAATTTCAAGAGGTGTAGCCATGGATAAACTTTGTGTGGTCATACTTTTACTTCAGAGCTTCAACAATGGTCGTGAGATTATGCCGCACCATGCCATCGTAAGTCCCCAAGTCGTAGCCATTTTCAATTTGCCCCGGGGTCCCCATGGCATCGGAGAAAAGTTCCCCCCCAATTTTGACGCCGGAGTCTTGGCTGATCCGTTGAATAGCCCCCGGGGGTACGCTGGACTCCACAAAAATAGCTTTAATTTTTTTGTTCTTAATGAAATCAACTAACTTAGTCATGTCGGCCAAACCCGCTTCTGAGACGGTACTAATACCCTGCAAACCTACGACCTGAAAACCGTAAGCGCGCCCGAAATAATTATACGCGTCGTGACTCGTGACAAGAATGCGTTTTTCCGGCGGAAGTTCGTTTGCTTTTTTGAGGGCCCACTCGTGTAACTGCATGAGCTGCTTTTTGTGGTCGGCTCCTCTTTGTTTAAAAGCGGCAGCGCGGGTTGGGTCCACCTTGGAAAGGCCTTCAACAATTTTGTCCGTGCACTGCGCCCAGAGTTGAACGTCAAACCAAACATGCGGATCAAAATGCCCTTCGAACTGTTCGGGCTTGAGGAGTGTGTTTTCGGGTATCCCACTTGTGACTGGTATGATGGTTTTTGATTTTGCCATTCTCTCAAGGACACTTTGCATTTTTCCTTCAAGCATCATACCATTATAAAAAACCACGTCCGATTGTTGGAGCTTAGAGGAATCACTCGCCTTGGCTTTGTACAGGTGCGGGTCGACGCCGGGTCCCATAAGGCTTTCAACAACGACATCGTCGCCGCCTATATTTTTAACGAGATCGCCCACCATACCCGTGGTCGTAGTGACCTTGAGTATGCGCCCTGCGGTTTTTGTGGGACGCTCGGCTTGGGAACAGGATAATGAGGAAACGACAAGGCAAGATAACAGGAGATAAAAGTAAGGCTTCATGGGCGTCAACTTAACCGAGACTAATGAGAGTAGCAATGACAAAGATTATTAGCCTAGGCTAAAACTAGGGACTATCCTTCAAAAGTTCTGTCCTGATTTTTTCTAGGTTTGTTTCTACCTCGACAGCTTTTTTTCCCAATTGTTTTCGTTTCGTTTCCTGGATTTGGGTGAGCACTGTTTTTCCTTCCCCGGAGTTGACCGATTGGAGTGCCAACAAAACTGCGGCGTATGACCCTTCTTCCCCGCCCTTTTGTTTTGAGATGTATTCTCCATATTGAGCCCATGCCATAGCCCTCTGCTCGGGCAATTTATTTTGTTCAGCAATATTTATCGCTTCTTTAAAGAGTGACGGCGTCAACCCGGCCGATCCGGTATTCTGCGCAATTTTAGCAAAAAACAGGACTGCCTCCACATACACAACTGGTTCTTGGTCTTTCTTAGCCTGAGTGATGACTGTATTTATTGTGTGGGAAGATTTGGCCCATTCCTTCTGTTCGGTAAAGGCCCGAGTCAAATTCATCATCACATGATACCAAATGGAATGATCCGTTATGCGATCTTCCTCAAGAAGTTTTTCATAGAGAGATTGAGCAACAAAATATTGTTTAAGCTCCATAAAGACATCCGCTAACTTAATTCTAGCCTGAATATTTTCCGGAGTGCGTTTCACCACTTCCTGCAACCTGTCCCGCGCCACGGTGAGATCTCCAGCCGCAGCAGCGGCAAAACCTGCACCTATGTACGATATCACTGAGTCCGGGTTCCTTTTTAAAACGGATTCATAATAAGCCAGTGCTTCCTTGGGTTTACCTTGGAGAATAAGGAGCTCTCCATACATCCCTTGGGCTGTGGCATTTTCCGGATTCAGTTTTAATGTCATCCGACATTCTTCAATGGCTGTTTGATAATCCTGTTGATTGGATGCCAAAATTGCTTTTTGGAGGTGTATCCGTGAATCGTTATTATTGAGAATCGCGCCCAACTCCAACTTTGCAAGAGTCGGCGCACCGTAACTGATCGAATACTGAATGGCATCCACGACGACCACAGCAATAAGGAAAGCCGAGACCACGAGCAGGGTCAGCTTGGGTATTTTGTTAAATAACGGTTCGCTCGTCCCCTGTTTCGGCGTGATTGTGGTTTCATTGACCAAGAGGTCAGCATTCCGTTTATCCCGAAGTTTCCAAACAAGTCCATCGACAATAAAATGATGAATATTCACCAACGAAAGCATGATCATGTAACTTTTAACTAAATCGTATTGAAAGGCTTTGCTCATCAGCCAAGGCAGTGGAAGGAACAAGACGGTGCCTCCTAAAAACATCAGCTTAAAATACCGAGCGGGTTGCCATGTTTCACCACGGCTCACGCTGTCTTTACGATCAAAATAACTTGTGATCCACAAATACTGGGTGCAATGCATAAACGCGAGCACGCCCCCACTGTAGCTCGCTGGGGGCAATCCTACCCCGCTAAATATCTGATACGCAACAGGCCCCGCAAACCATAAGGATTGGCTGAGAATCAGGGTTATGGCGGGTAGAAGCAGGGTCATTTTTGTTTGTGCGAACCCTTTCCAAACGGAGTAGACTGAAAGGGTCGCAAAAATGCACAGCCCCAACACCTGAAAAAAGAAGGCAAGGTCTGGCGAGACTCCCAACGATAACACGTACGGATCAGTCTGTGCAGCTGAGTGCATGGAGAAAAACCACGCCATATATGATGCCGCAAAGGCCACTTGCATCATTTGTCGTTCGCGGGGGGGCGGCGCATAACCGGCTCTTTTGAAAAACATGAGCGTCAGCCCAAAATTCTGCGAGGTGTAATGCCAAGGACTCCAAGTTAAAAACAAGGTGTAACAGATCAAAAACACCTTATGATTCAAATGAGCGGCCACTGCTAAAATCAATACGGCCACGGGCAAGAGAATGTTCCACCACCAAAAACCCTTCAGATCTTCACGTCGCGCATACGCACGATGCAGGGTCGCCATATAATGCGGGTTATTGGTGAAATACCCGATCGTATAAAATAAAAGCGTGACTCCCGCAAATTGAATATTGTTGGCCGCAATTATCACGAGGAACAATGGTATCGTCCAGCCCCCACAGCCAACGAGTATATCCACCCAACCGTTAAACAGCCAGACTTGGCCGATTCCAGCCTTGATCTTGTTTTTATCCCCGGAGTTTGTCACTTCGGTTTCGTTCATGGGCAGGACGTTAGCTGATAATCACAATTTTGACTAACTTAACTTAAATCGTTCTGCGACATTTACCCACGTTGAATCCCAAATAAAAAGCCCGCTAATAGCCTTCATTGATGCGGAACTAAGCCTTGCCGTAATCCGAGTTTCATTTTAATTTTTACGGAATTATGAATCTTGGACAATACTTCGTCGTTGGTCTTCCCACTGCTGAATTAAACCTCGCCACGCGCACTTACCTGCGCGCCATCCGCCCTGCGGGTGTCATCCTCTTTGCCCGCAATGTAACCAGCCCAGCGGCTGTCGCTGCGCTCAACTCAGAAATCCGCGATCTTTTAGGTGATGACGTTCTCATCTGCCTCGACCACGAAGGCGGTAGAGTCAACCGGATTAAAGAATTTCTAGGCATGATTCCCTCAGCACAGCAATTGGGGACAGTCGGAGATGTGCGCAACGCACGTAAACACGGGGTTCTCGCTGGTAAAGTGATGCGGCTACTGGGCTTTAATTGGGACCTTTGTCCGGTGCTTGACCTCGGGCTTGCGCGGCATATCGACAACTCAGTTTCTGATCGCACATGGTCGGATAAACCAGATGCCGTCGTTAACTTTGCTGGGGCGTTTGCTGAAGGTCTCCTGAGCGAAGGTGTACTTCCCTGCGGTAAACATTTTCCTGGGTACGGTTCGGCTAATAAAGATCCACACTTTGCTCTGCCTCTCATTGATCGTTCAAAAGAGGAACTCATGAATGTGGACTTGGTTCCTTACGCAAAGTTGTTTAAAAAACGCGGTTTAATTCCGAGCATCATGATCGGTCACGGCCATTTCCCTGCCTTTCATAAAGACCCTGTTCCGGGATCAGTTTCAAAAATTATTATCGGCGATCTTCTGCGCAAAAAATTGAAATACGACGGCGCTGTTGTCACTGATGACCTTGAAATGGGCGCCATTACCAACGTCATGACTGTCGAAGAGTCCGCAGTAAAGACTCTCCAAGCCGGGACTGACCTTGTTTTGATTTGCCACACACCGGACGTCATGCTCCAAGCTTTTGAAGCCGTTGAAAAAGCGGTTAAAGACAAACGGATTAAACCTGAAGTGCTGAAGCTCGCGGCAAAGCGTGTGGCTAAATTTAAGAGTCTTGTTCCTAAAGCCCGACCCTACTCGGAAAGTGCTTGGAATAAAATTAAAGCTGACACAGCGAAGTTCACCCTGGAAGTCGTGGCTAAACTCCCCGAAGCCGAGCGAAAGCTTAACATGAAGCTCGGAGACGTCGGCGAAGCCTATAAATCCTAAAAGATTCGCAAACCACTGAACCACTTGGATCGGATACGAGACAGGTTTCTCGGGAGTCAGTGTTTCAATGCTCATCTTTTGCCCTTAAGACAATGGTTTGTGAGAGGGCGTAATCGATTAACTTCAATTATAAAGGGACGCGATCACTCTGCCCATTCGCTGAGATCGGACAACGACCATTGGCCGTCCGTTTTCTCGTAGATCAATATTTCACCTTTATGAAGGTCGGTCGCAGAATTAATCGCCAAAATGCCGGGTTTAATTTCTTTAACACCACGAATGGAACGCGTGCCGTACACGGGATGTTCGCGAACGAGATCAATGACGTCGACAATCGATTCATCTATGGTGTCACTAAATATAGGGATCACCTCAAGATCATCGATCATCGTCGGTTTAGTTTTCCAACCTGAATGCTCTTTTTTCGGGATTTGAATAAATCGGCGTAGAGGTTCTGACTTAAGAGTCCACTCCCCACTTCCAAACGGACCCTTACCCGGACGTTTAAAGAAAAGCTGAGCGGTCATCATCCGAAACCGATTCTTCTCCGGTTGCGCAAGGTTGAACATTTCAACCGATACAACCTGTTTTCCACTGAATGTCGCTGGTTGCACGATGATGAACATGGGGTCGTAAGGTTTGGCCACCTTTTCCGCGACGACCTGAAGTGCCTTAAAATCCTTCTGCGTCATTTTTCCTAACCAAGGACCCGAATAAAACGGAGGTTGCGATATGTTTTGTGCAAAACAACCGGTCACCATCAACCAAATAATAAAAATACATCCGCGCAAGCTGGTCACAATCCGGGGAGTTAACCGGAAAAGAGGAAAAGGATAAACAAGAAAGTACAAGACCCCCTCCCCTGAAATCGTCAGTGTCCCCTCCTCCCCGAACCTTTGTGCCTTTCGTGTGATCCTCTCTTTTCCCTGATCCCTTCTTGCGTATCCTGCGCCTTTTCGCGGCTGATACTTAGCTTTTTACTTCCTACATTTTTCGTCATAGCGGCACTACTAATCCCTCAGCCTCTGCGAGTTTTTTCTGGCTCGCATCGAAGGTAAGAAATTCATCTGTATTCCACTTTCCATTCCCGTTCGGTCAAATATCCGAAAGGACGGGGAAACTATGCGCGCTAAAGACACTGAAACCCCACAGATGATTCAGGTGATCGGGCATCTAAACTGCCTCGGACGCAACACTTTTGTATAAACCCAGACACACTTTTGGCGTTGTGCTGATCACTCGCTTATAACCCAAGGGCAGCTCCGTAACACTGGGCTTTGAGGCGGAATCCCTTTGGGCTTCCTTCGCGCGATCTCGCGAGTAGCCCACGCATTTACAGAAAGTTTTTCCGTTTTTCTGATACAACCTTTTGTCGCATATGCAACAAAAGGTTGTATTCCACTTTCCATTCCCGTTCGGTCAAATATCCGAAAGGACGGGGAAACTATGCGTTCTAAAGACACTGAAACCCCACAGAGGATTCAGGTGGTCGGGCATCTAAACTGCCTCGGACGCAACACTTTTGTATAAACCCAGACACACTTTTGGCGTTGTGCTGATCACTCGCTTATAATCCAAGGGCAGCTCCGTAACACTGGGCTTTGAGGCGGAATCTGTTATTTTCATAATTAACATCATATCGAAACTCACAATTGGCGGCGTATGGTTTTGGGTATAATTCCAGGTTGAGACTGTCCATTTTGCTCGGGGATGTCGTATGGGTTGGGCGATGTTGTGATGGCATTGGTGACCTCAGGTTTATCTTTTGGCTTTTTGAGATGGATAATCACCTCAAATGTATGGACATTTAAATAACTTATCACGTAGCCGTGGCTATGGGATAAGTTGTATTTTTGGGCCGTATGGCTTGGAGAGTAACCGGATTGGCGGCGACGGGTTATTTGGTGGGATCCGGTGGAGGCGAAGTGGAATTGGGGTGATTGGGGAGGAAGTCTGAATCGCTGCGCCAGTGGGGTTGGAGTAGAACGCGGTTGACTTGTTTTAAATCGACGCATTTGGATTGGTCACGGACGGCTTCCAGAAGGCAGGCTAAGGAGAGGTTACGTGCACGACGCAGGACTCCGTCACTGGAGCGGACGAGAAGCGCTAAGGCTTCTTCGGAGAAAGTATGATGAGGGAGGCGGAGGTAATCGAGTTCTGCGAGCAGGAATGCTTGAACCTGATCGGGGTTGAGGCGTTTAAGGATGACTGAAAAAGTGACCCGCGATTTGATGTCACAAATAGGCTATAAAAAAGGACCCGTTTTTTGGTGGGCGTCATGATTTAATGATAATCAGCATTAATGCATAATCAAGCCACGGCTTCAAAAGCATGAAGCTCTAAATTCTCTTGGCATTCACCACCTTTAAAACTCCAATCTGCACACTGTTAATATCTCAAATCTTAGCCTGACCTTGCCAGGCACTTCCTCTTTTGTTCATTTTTCAATCATCATTGGCAACTGTCCTTGCACTCTCCAATACATCGTGGAATTTAATCGAAGACCAAATAAACGGAGTATGCTACATTCCCAGCTTTTAGATTTGAATTATGTCAGTAACCATTTCCAATACGGATCCTCTCGCTGTGCCACTCGAGGTGTTAGCCAAGATGAACCATCAGACCCGGTTTCTGGCGTTGTGCATGACTTTGTGCAACGAAACTGCTGCCCGGTTTAAGGCAACGCGCGTGTCGTTATCATGGGTGACGGACAGGTATCTGCGCGTACAGGCCATAAGCCACATGGACAGGTTTGAAAAAACCATGGAAGCCGTGAAAGTTTTGGAATCATTGATGGAAGAATGTCGGGATCAGGACGACGAAATTTTATATCCAAACACTGGCGCAACGGTGACCCGGTTCCACGAAAAGTATGCGCGCATGGAAACGGTGCCCTATCTCCTTTCTATTCCGCTCAAGGTTGGACCTGAAATTCAGGGGGTCCTGACCCTCGAACGCGAGCGCTCATTTTCCGAGACTGAAATTCGGACTCTCCGCCTTTTAGTCGATCTCGTTTCCCGCAGACTTGCTGAAGTTCGTGAACGCGACTTGTCGCTCACACGACGCGTGAAGGAAAGTCTGGGCGGTTATTTTAAGAAACATTTCGGTCCAGAGCGAACATGGGAAAAGGCATTCGCGATCCTAGGTGCGATCCTGCTGATCACCATGCTTGTTCCATGGCCCTACAAAGTTTCAGCTCCCTTTACACTACGCTCTACATCCCTCGTTCATGTCCCAGCGCCTTTCGATGCGTTTATTCTCGAGCCCAAAGCCGTTGCTGGGGATGCGGTGAAAAAAGACCAAGTGTTGGCTATGCTCGATGACCGCGATTTGAAAGTGATGGAACTCGAAGCCATAGCCGAGATGTCCGAGCATCGTAGTCAGGCGAACCAAGCCCAACTCGATAACAAACTTGGCGAAATGTGGATTGCTTCAGCCCCCCTTGAACAAGCAAGAGCCAAGCTCCAGCGGATCCGGTATCATATGGAACTCACCACAGTCAAAGCGCCGTTTGATGGATTAGTCGTGTCGGGCGATCTTCGGGAGAAGATTGGGGCGCCGATCAAAAAAGGTGATATCCTCTTTAAAGTTGCGCAAATCGAAAACCTGTATGTTGAAGTGCGCGTGAGCGAACGCGACATCCACGAGATTAAAGAAAAAGCCTTAGGCAAAATGGCTTTCACCGCGCAACCGGGGAAAAGGTTTTCCTTTGCCGTCGATAAGATTGAACCCGCTGCTATCGTTGATGAAAAAAGCAACGTGTTCATCATCCGCGCCCATACCCTAACGGGAGCCGAAGACTGGTGGCGCCCCGGAATGACAGGCACAGCCAAAATTCGGTCGGGCTGGCGACCGATCATCTGGATTGTGACGCACAGATCCGTGGATTTCCTGCGGATGAAACTCTGGATTTAAATTTTTAGGCCATGGGGGAATCACTTTTCAGCGAATCTTGGTATCGAGTGTCCCGCCAGCACGTTGCGTTACGTCCGGGCGTGGACATGCAGAAACAATATTTCCGTGGTGAAACGTGGTACGTTCTATCGAGTCGATTTAATAATCAATTTTACCGAATACCTCCGGAAGCGTACGCGATTGTTGTCAGACTTGATGGCCGCAAAACCATTGAAACAATCTGGAAAGAAGTACTCTCCCACGATCCCGACAACGCGCCCGGTCAGGAGGAAGTAATTCAATTACTCAGTGCATTGTACCAGGCCAATTTCATTCAAGCCGACCTCCCCGCCGACAGCACCCGATTGTTCGAGAAATACACCAAACAGAAAAAAAATGAACTCCAGAGCCAAATTTTTAATTTTCTGTTTCTCAAATTCCCACTCTGGGACCCCGACCGCTTTCTTCAAAAGACCCTCCCGATCATTGGCAGATGCATGAGCAGCGTGGGCGTATTGGTTTGGATGGTTGTCATTGGACTCGCGTTAAAAATCGTGATCGACAACTTCGACTTGGCCCGGGAACAGTCCGAAGGATTTCTCGCGCCGCAGAATTGGCTTTTGTTATATATCTCGACTGTATTCCTCAAAACGATCCATGAGTTTGGGCATGCCTACGCCTGTCGCAAAAACGGGGGGGAAGTACACACCATGGGCATCATGCTTGTGCTGATGACCCCCATGCCTTACGTAGATGCCTCATCGAGTTGGGCGTTTCAGAACAAATTTAAACGCGCATTCGTCGGAGCCGCAGGAATGATCTGCGAGTTTTTCGTCGCCGGATTAGCCACGATGGTTTGGATTAATACTCAACCCGGAATCGTGCACAGTTTGTCGTACAACATGATGGTCGCAGCCTCCATCAGCACGCTGATTTTTAACATCAACCCGCTCCTTAAGTTTGACGGGTACTACATTTTTTCGGATCTGATGGAACTGCCGAATCTCCAAGAACGCGCCATGGGCCAAGTTAAATATTATTTTGAAACCATCGGGTTGCATTTAACCGATTCTTGGAGCCCCGCATCGACAGGACGCGAAGCGGCTTGGCTTGTGACCTTTGGAGTTTCGAGCGGGGTGTACAAGGTTTTTGTCCTGACGAGTATTCTCTTCCTTTTGGCAAATCAATTTCTCGGCATAGGATTCTTCCTCGCGCTCATATTCAGTGTCGTTTGGCTGGGAATGCCCATTTACAAACTCGGCAAATATATTGTGACCGATCCACGACTCGAAAAAAAGCGGACCCGAGCCGTAGGCTTAGTTTACGGCACGACCGGCGCGTTGCTCCTCTTCTTTGGGCTGGTGCCGTGGTCCAACAGCATTACCGCCCCTGGATTAGTTGAAACAGTAGACGCCGGAAAACTGTTCAGCGCCGTACCCGGTTATTACAGGGCGACTCTGACCCCTTCGGGCACATTCGTCACTAATGGACAACCCTTGATCCAGCTTGAAAACAAGGAACTCGAAATGGAAATAGAAGGCAACCAAGCCGTCCTCAAAAAAGTGCGCGCCAAACAGCAGGTCGCTATGACGGGTCAATACTCAAGCCTTGCCGCACTGAGAAACCAGGTCGATACCGTGGATCGCCAACTTGAACGGCTCGCCGAACAAAAACATAATCTCACGATCCTAGCCCCCCGCGCAGGCATTTGGGTATCACCTCGAATTGATGAAATGCGTGGATTTTATTTTGAACGAGGGATGCCCGTAGGTGAGGTGTTAAATCAAAAGAGCTTCCGGTTTTCAGCAGTCATTTCCCAGCAACAAGCCGACTACCTCTATAACCAACCATTAAAAGGAGCATCGGTCAGAATCATTGGCCAAGCGGGGTTAAAATTAAAAGTTGAAAAACTCGTCGTGGTCCAAGGACAACAGGAAACCTTACCCTCCTCAAGCCTAGGCTGGATGGCGGGTGGTCCCATAGAAGTGAGCCAAGATCCATCGGGCACCCAAGCAAAAGAACCCTTCTT
>Ga0163154_10001871_pt1 | contig 31672 bp, 25 predicted proteins | sample OliLakLV19MP9P1_FD_148649 | JGI IMG/M metagenome (GOLD analysis project Ga0163154, IMG submission 148649) | Freshwater microbial mat bacterial communities from Lake Vanda, McMurdo Dry Valleys, Antarctica - Oligotrophic Lake LV.19.MP9.P1 | ecosystem: Environmental > Aquatic > Freshwater > Lake >... | reverse complement strand
CCATTCGCCCCGGTCTGGCGGCGCAGCCGCCAGCCGTTCAAGCCGGCGCGCGGCATGCCGCGCAAGCTTGCCAGCTTTCACCCTCATTGCGCTTATGCCTGCACACCCATAACCGCACACTCCACCCCGTCCAACTGAGGTTTCTAGGATGATCGATGCGGTCTTGCCCTGGGTCATCGCCGGCTTCGCGCTGGCGCTGCTGCTCAACGCCTGGCGCCTCTTCAAAGGGCCCAGCCTGCCCGACCGCATCCTGGCCCTGGACACCGCCTACATCAACGCCCTGGCAGTGCTGGTTTGCCTGGGCCTGCACTGGCGCACGGCCGTGTTTTTTGAGGTGGCGATGCTGATCGGCCTGCTCGGCTTCATCGGCACCGTCGCCCTTAGCAAGTTCATCTTGCGCGGAGACATCATCGAATGAAGCAAAGTCCACACGCTGCGGCGCTGCGCGTTCTCGCGACCCCGCGAGCAGGCTGCTCGGAAGCCCCTCACTGGGGATGCGCGCCATGATCGAGTTTCTGATCGCAGCGCTGCTCGTCATCGGCGTGCTGTTCGCACTGGTCGGCAGCTGGGGCCTAGCCAAACTGACCGACTTCTACAAGCGCCTACACGGCCCCAGCAAGGCCACCACCCTGGGCGTGGGCTGCGTGCTGTTGGCTTCGATGCTGTTCTTCGCGCTACAAGGGCGGGCCAGCGGGCACGAGCTGCTCATCACCTTGTTCCTGTTCCTCACCGCACCGGTGTCGGCGCACCTGCTGGTGAAGGCGGCGATGAAGTTGCAGCCGGACAGCCGCCCGCCACCGCCACCTTAAACCAAGAAACCTCAGTTGGACGGGGTAGAGTGTGCGGTTATGGGTGCGCCTTGCCCTGCACACCCATAACCGCACACCCTATCGCCTCCAACTGAGGTTTCTAGCAGCGAGTCGCACTTCCGGCGCACTCGCCAGGAAAGTCCGACAGGCTGCTAGGTTCATGCGGATGGCTCCTTGGTGAGTTCGAAAATCTGTTGTTCGATCTGTTGCGCATGGACGCGGAACTGGGTCTGCGCGACATGCTTGTTCAGCAGGGCGACAAGGACGCAAAAGCCGAGCATCGCTGCGGCGTAAAAGAAGGCACCGGTGACTGGTCCGCGGACCGAAAAGGTCAGACCAATGACGCCGATCGCGCAAGGCGCCAGATACCAGCGCCAGAGCTGTTCCAGCTGCCGCGCCTGCAGCAGCATTGCAGTGTGCGAAGCACGCAAATAGTCGAGCAGCGGTCGACCCGGTTCGGCTTGCGGCAGGAGCCGCCGATTGCGCCACAAATGCCAGGGCACGTACAGCGCCCAGGCCGCGAGGAAAGCGGCGAACAGCGCTGGCAACCACGCATCGTGCGCAACGGCGATCCCAGCGGCGACCGCAAAGAACGGTGCAATTAGCAGACCGACCGCGCTTTCCAGCCAGTCGCGATGACGCACCTGGGTACGCAGCTCTTTATCCCGACGCTGCACGGAAGCCACCGAAACGGGCGTCGGCGAGCAGGCTTCACCGTCTTGCCACTGCTGTCTAATCTGGTTCCAATCCATCATGCGTTCTCCAGGAATTGCGCTTCGAATGCCTTGCGCAGGCGGGTCATGCGAATGGCCACCGCGTTGGCGCTGAGTCCGAGTACGTCGGCGATCTGTTCGCGCTCCATACCTTCAAGATCAAGCAACAGGACGGCGCGTTGAATCGGGTCCAGTGCTGCCAGAAACTTCTCCAGCAAGCTCAACTCATCGATCGGCACACCGGCGTCACCGCGTTCGGCAAGCGGTTCAAGTGACTGATGCTGATGATTCGGCTTGCGTCGGTGACTGAGCGCGGTATTCAGCGCAACCCGGTAGACCCAGGTCGCGCGAGCCGAGCGACCATCGAAACTGGCCAGGCTGCGCCAAAGTTGCAGGTGCATCTCCTGCAAAAGGTCCTGCCAGTCGGCGGGTGAGGAGTAGTGGCGTGCGAGTCGGACCAATGCTGCGTGGTTGTTTCCCAGCAGGGTCTCGAACTCGACGTCCTGCGCTCGGTCATGGCGTTGGTTCTTGTTGCTCATGAAAGATTAGTCGCAGAAAGCGAGGGAATTTTTCATGGAAGCGCCAGGAGTGGCGCACGATTAGCCGCACAACAGCTCCAGACTGAGGCCGCGAAACTGCGCGAAATCGCGGCCAAAGTTGACCAATGTGGCGCCATGCACCAGCTCAAGGGCGGCCCAGTGGAGGTTAACCAGATTGCCGCCCAGGCGCGGCGCCAACGTCAATACGCGCTCTAAATGCCCAGGTTGCGGGTGCAACCAAGCCAGATTGCTGCTGCGTTCAAGGCGAGGTTATGCCCGGCGTCACGGCATCTCAAGCCGAGTGCGTGGCGGCCAGCATGTCCTGCAGGCGTGCAACCCGACCGGGCTCGGCGCGGACCCTCAAGTACGCACCCTGCTCGTCCGCGCGTTCGCTGATAACCTCACAACTGGCGAAAATCTCGCCACGCATCTGCTGCTTCGACCATGGCAAAAACAACTCGGCCTCGACTACCCCGCGCTGGAAATGTCCGACTATGGCTTCGCGTATGCAGGCAACGCCCTCTGCACTGCGCGCGCTGACGATCAGGCTTCCTGGATACTGCACGCGCAATTGCGCTTCCTTCGCGGCTTGCTCCGACTCCTCGCCGACACGATCAATCTTGTTGAACACCAGCAAGCGCGGCACCTGGCGAGCGCCGATTTCGTCGAGCACCGCTTCGGTCACATAGAGTTGCCGTTCGAAACCCGGATCACTGGCGTCGATCACCTGCAATAACAACCCAGCCTCAAGCGCCTCCTCCAAGGTCGACTTGAACGAGGCGACTAGGCCATGCGGCAGATTCTTGATGAATCCGACCGTATCGCTGACCAGGATGCGTGGCACGCTGTCCGGGTGCAAAGCGCGCACGGTGGTGTCCAGGGTGGCGAATAACTTGTCCTCGATCAACACGTCGCTACCCGTAAGTGCGCGCATCAATGTGGATTTGCCCGCATTGGTGTAGCCGACCAGTGCGACGCGCGCCAGACCATCGCGTTCCTGCCGGCGCGATCGTTGCGTCTGGCGTTCAGCGTCGATACTCTCAAGTTCTTTTTGTAGCTCGGCAATACGATCACGGATCTTGCGACGGTCGAGTTCACCGCGCGATTCGCCAGCGCCACGACCGCCGGCACCACTGCGCTGGCGGCCTTGCGGACCAGCGAGCTTGGCGGCTTCACGCAAGCGCGGCGCCATATAAGCTAGGCGTACGATCTCCACTTGGGCACGCGCGGCACGGGTGCGCGCATGTCGATGGAAGATCTCCAGGATCACCATGGTGCGGTCCATCACCTCGCAACCAATTTCCTTCTCAAGGTTGCGGGCGCGTGAGGGGGAAAGCTCATGGTCCACGAGAACGATGTCGGCGCGCCGCGTGAGGGGATCAGCCGGAGCGGTCGCCGCCTCCTTTGCGGCAGTCGCTTCGCGCTGGGCGCTGATCAGCGCAGCGCGCTGCTCGCGGGTTGGATAGGCGGCGTCGTGGTCAGATGGTGCGCCCGCGATGTCGTCAAAATCCTCTTCGGGGGCGCTGTCCGCAGCCTGATCGGCGTCGCCCTGGTTGCGTACGAAGCGGCGCATCTCATCGCGTTTGCCGACACCTAGGTAAGCCACCGGATCGACTTTCGCGCGACGTTGGGTGAAGCTGCCGACCACCTCGAAGCCAAGGGTTTTCGCCAATTGGCACAGCTCAGATACAGAAGCCTCGAACTCGACATCGCTGATGTCCGGCAACTGCACCGCTGCAACCACTGCGCGCTTTGTTTTCTCGTTGAGTTCCTGCATGAACGGCACCTTGCAAAGACGGGCTGATCCCCGTCAACGTCGGCACTCTACCAGGATGCTGAGCGAAGCCCCGGCTGCCGTTTCGCGTGTCGCCCATTCCTGGACTGGCGCGGACCTATGCGGCATCGTTGGCCAGATGCCGGAACACCTCGGATCATTCCACATTGGGTTTACCTCCCGTTTCCTGCACAGTTTCTCGCGCCAGCGCTTCGATGAGGTCAAAGATTGCAGCAGGCACGCTCCGGGCGCTCGCGCGGTCTTTCTGGATCGCCGCGTTGTACTCGGCGCTTTGGGCTGAAACCCGCGTAAGGCGTATTAAATGTAGCGAATCGATGGCAAGCGAAGCTCCCCAAATTCCTGCTGCGCATCTCAGATCAAGTCACGATCGGCAGGATTGAGCCTGGCTTGCGCGCGTTAGCTATGCGTTTCGTTCCTCAACACATCCTACGCGGGCTATCGAATCCTCATGGGTACCAACTCAAACAGTGCTCAACTCGAACAGTGCTGCGGCGTTTACGATCCTTGCTGCCGGAGGCGCAGTTCCAAGAGTCTGGAACGCTTCGGCGACGGCACTGGACCGACAGCACTGGGGTCTGAACGGCGTCGGCGACCATCCGGGGCTCAGCGAGCTGCAGATCTGACCAGGACGGCGCGCAGCTTGGCGTGCGGCGCGAAACTCGTCAGCGTCTAATGGAGCGAGGAAGCGCCTGGTCAGACGTGGATCCGGAGCCACGCGGAAGGCTGCTCGACCACTTCGAAGCTCGAACCCCGCTTCCCGCGCTTAGCGATGACCCGTTCGGCGATGAACCGGAGCATGTCGAGGCGCCCGGCCAGCGGTCTGCCGGTTTGCTCTTCCCACTGTTCGGCCGTCGGGATGCCGATCTCCAGGGCCGAGGCCTGCCATTCCCAGCAAAACCTGAGGGCGCCCTCGGCGTCGGAGTAGATGACCTCGCCCCCGCGGCCTCCGTCGTCGATGTCGGCTGTTCGTTCCATCCCGTAGCTCCGCAAACCGTGCTGGAATAGACCGGCGTTCAAGCCTAACCCAGCAGGGGCTGCCATGGCATTTGCGAGTGAGATATCCAGTTTCTTTCACGCACAGGGCATCCATCCCCACGCGGCCCTTAGCGGAACGCCTGCGGGGCGCTGATACGCAAATCCATGGCGCATTCGTGCAAGTTCCGCTCTGTAACAAACGCATCGCGAGCACTAGATTTGCGTACGCGCTGGGGGCAGCGCCGCTCAAACTCTGGGGAGAATGGATGATGAACAAGCACATAGGTTGCGTGCTGCTGCTGTTCGGGCTGGCGTCGCAGGCGCAGGCTGGCAAGATTTACCTGATGGGTGGCGGCTATAGCGACAGCAATACGGATCTATTCGTCAACGGCCTGCGCAAAGCGAGCGGCCGCGATCTAGCCAGCACACCGAACCCGGCCAGCACTAGCAACTGCAGCAGTAACTGGGCGACTACTGTGTGTCCGCGCATCGCGGTGGTGACATCCAGCAAGGACGGTTACGCGGTCGGGTTAGATGCCTTCCAGAATGATCTGGACAACGGTAATGGCACGGTCAAGCGCGGCTACTACAACCTGTTCCAGACGCACGGGTTTTCGCCGAAATTCATCAGCGCGCACGTCGACAATTACCCAACGCATGCCTACAACGGCAACGCGGCTGGCAACGCCAACATCGCCGTCATCAACCAAGCCGATGTGGTTTGGCTCGCCGGTGGCGACCAAGCCAAAATTGCGCGCACCTGGCTGCGCGACAACGGCGCCGACACACCGCTGCTGGCCGCCCTGCGCGTGCGCTGGAACGCCAACAGCGCGAATTTTGTCGTCGGCGGCGACTCGGCCGGCAACCACGCGATGAACAGTCTGATGCACGGCGGCGGCGTCAGTTATGGCTATCTGTATTACAAGGCTGATCTGCCAACGCAGACCGTCAGCCAATGGCAAACTTTCGGCGATACGCGTGATGGGCTCAGTGCACTGCGTTATGAAGACAACGGCGCCAAGCTGAAGGGTTTGAGTTTCCTGCCCGCCAGCCTGCTATCGGACACCCACTTCGACGCGCGCTCCGGCCGTCTCGGTCGGCTGCTGGCGGCGCTGCGCTCGATGAACATCAGCCAAGGCTTCGGGGTGGACGAAGACACCGGCCTACTGGTCGACACGACGGCAAACACCGCCAAGGTCTACGGCAGCGGTCCGGTGATCATTGCCGACCTCAGCGCCGCCAGCTATCCGGTCGGCAGCTACTTCAAGCTCAGCGGCGCGCGCGTTAGCCTGCTCACCGCCGGCGACAGCTACAACTACGCCACGCGCACGGTGAGCAGCAGCAAGGCACTGATCGGCACTCGCTACTACAGCGGTCACAGCGATTCGAGCGATGTATTCGCGGCTTTTGAAACCTCCACCTTACTGACCCGCGTCGTCGATCAGACCTCCAGCTACAACCTCGGCGTCGCCCCGGCGCCGTTCTACAGCAGCGCTCCTTTTTACCCGGCCAGTGCGCCCAGCATCACGCTGCGATTCACGCGCGATGCGACCACCCGCGGCCACTACAGCGCCGGTCGTTACACCGCGGCAAAGGTGAAGGTCGATATCAATTGACCGGCAGCACCGGTGGGCCCGTGCGGCTCAATGGCGCGGGCAGATCGAAATGCGGCAGTGCGTGATCGATGAAAGTGCGCACTTCGCGGTGGCCTGTGCGATCGCTTGCCGACAGCTGACCGCCACCAGCACCCTGATGCAGGCCAAGTACTGGCCCGCCGCCAACGCCGAACCGATCGCCTGGCAGGTCACCGTCACCGACGCCACGGCCGTGCTGCAGAACCTCAGCGGCGGCATTGGCATCGACTCGGCCAGCGGCATCCTGGCGCCCAATCCGATCAGCGCTCACGCCTTGGTCGATGACATTGAAGTCGAGCCCTTGTGCAATCCGATCCTCGGCTATTCGGTGGCGCTGGTTTCGCAGAGTTTCCAGTTCACCGAAGGGCCGCTGTGGCGCGGCGATCACCTGCTGTTCTCGGACATCACCGGCAATACTATCTACCGGCTTGATCCGCCGAGTTCTATCAGCGTCTTTCGCGCGCCGAGCGATCAGGCCAACGGGCTGATCATGGATGGCGGGGCGCTGCTCGCGGGCGAGGCGGCGACACGGCGTATTTCCACCACCAATTTGATGGGTGTCCGCAGCACGCTGGTGGATCGTTATCAGGGTGGGCGCTTCAATTCGCCGAACGACATGGATCTGCGCGGCGATGGCACGCTCTACTTTAGCGATCCTGATTACGGATTGAGCAACCCGCCGCTGCAGCGTGAGCTGCCGCACAACGGGCTGTATCGCTACCGGGCAGGCGCGTTGACCCTGGAATGGGCCGGTGTGGTCGGCAGTAACCAGCCCAACGGTGTGCAGCTGTCGCGTGACGAGTCGGTTTTGTTTGTCACTGACACCCAGCAAGGCCAGTTGCGCCGTTGGGTGGTCGCCGTCGACGGCAGTCTCAGCCTGCCGGTGGTGTTGCAAAGCGGGCTGGCCGTGCCCGACGGCATGTGCCGCGATGGCGCCGCAAACATCTATGTCGCGGTCTCCGCCGGCGTGGAAATCTTCGCCCCCGACGGCGCCCGCTGGGGACTGGTCCCGGTGCCGCGCGTGGCCAGCAACTGCGGCTTCGGCGATGCCGACGGCTTGTCGCTGTACATCACCGCGCGCCAGGGCCTGTACCGCGCGCGGCGGCCCTGAGTCCAAACCCACCGGGGAGCAGCCTTCGATCACAGATCGAACCCAGCAAATTCCGGCTCTGGTGGGTCGGCGCTATGCGCTCCGGCCTGCGAGGCGTCCCGGTAGCATCCAAGCGACGTTAGAATGCGTGGCCGAATAAGCGGTATGGCCCATGGCCTACAACATGCAAGGTTTCAATCTAGAAACCTCAGTCGAACGGCTGAAAAGTCAAAAGAATCAGGGTGCTATGGGCGATGTGAATCGGTCAACTGAGGTTTCTAGGTTCAATGAACGCGGCGCCCAGGTCACTCGCGTCGAGGCCTTTGTGGATGCCGCATTCGCATTCGCGATCACCCTGATGGCGGTCGCCGGTGAGTCGATCCCAAATAGCGTTGAAGAACTGATCGTTGCCATGAAGGGTATTCCGGCTTTTGCTCTGGCCTTCGCCCTGATCGTGAGGTTCTGGAGCGCGCATTCAAATTGGAGCCGGGCCTACGGGCTCGACGATCCGATGTCGGTACGCTTGAGCCTGCTACTGGTGATGCTGCTGCTGGTGTTTGTCTACCCGGTGCGGATGGTGTTTGCCGCGCTGTTCAACAGCTTGAGCGGCGGCTGGCTGCCGGCCGGCTTCACCATCACCGGCGTTGCCGATATCTCGGTGCTGTTTATCACCTTTGCGCTGGCCTTTGGCTCGATGGCAGCAGTGGTGTGGGGGCTGTACTTTCGCGCCTGGCGGATGCGCGACGCCCTGCAGCTAGATGCACGCGAGCAGATCCTGACCCGCGCCGCGTTGTGGGGTTGGGGCTTGGTGCCACTGGTGGCGATGTTCTCGATCGCCCTCGCGCTGAGCATTCCGACGACACCGGCGTCGGGTTGGGAGCTGGGTCTGCCCGGCTACGTGTTCTTCGGCCTGCACGTGGGCGAGCTGATGATCGGACGCTGGACGCGGCGCCGGCTTGCGTCGTTGGCGGCACCCATCGCCCAGAAATAGCCTGTGCCGATTGCCCGCTTTCGACTGCGAGTTCCGCGCTGCATCATTCATCAATGGCTGGGCGCGGATCGCGCAAAACTTTAAACCTAACAGCCTGCCGACTTTCAGCGTGAGACGCGCAACCCGAAGGGCCGCAAGCGCTTTTGGCGCACGGCGGAGCAGAAAGACGAAGAAAAATGCATTAGAGCGACCGGAATAGTCGTCACCGCTCTGCGCCAAAAGCGCTTCCGGCGCACTCGCGAGGAAAGCCCGACAGGCTGCTAGTCACTAACCAGTTCAGTCTTAACAAATCATGCGAAGACTTTTGTGTGTTTGGTTCCGGCTCGTCCGGCTTAGGATCATGAAAGTCACAGCAGCCATGACTGTTGCTAGAGTTTCTTGCCTTCCCTCCCCAGCGCTCCCCAAACAACGGGTAAGAGCGCGAACCTGAACCACTTTCACGGCAACCTACGGGTGCCATTCGGGCCGAAAAAAGGGACGTCTCCCTACCGACTGCCGCAAGTTACAATGCAAACTACGCCGCATCCTCACTCATCGCCTGCGCTCATGACTCACACCGATACTATCGACGCCATTTTGTCCCGCGCACCCGTGGTGCCGGTTATCGCCATCGACCGCCTGGAAGACGCCGTGCCGTTAGCGCGCGCGCTGGTCGCGGGCGGGTTGCCGGTGCTGGAAATCACCCTGCGCACGGCGGTGGCTTTGGACGCGATTCGCTTGATCGCCGCAGAGGTTCCAGACGCCGTTGTCGGCGCTGGCACGGTCTTGTCTGCCAAGGATTTGCGCGCCGTTATCGCGGCTGGCGCGGCCTTTGCGATCTCACCTGGCGCCACCGCAAACTTGTACGCCGCTGCGGCCAATTCAGAAATTCCCTGGTTACCAGCCATCGCCACCGCCAGCGAATTAATGGTTGGCATGGAGCACGGCTATCGGCGCTTCAAGTTCTTCCCGGCCGAGTCCTCCGGTGGCATCGCAGCGCTGAAATCCTTCGCCGGCCCCTTCGCACAAGCGCGTTTTTGCCCAACCGGTGGCATTGATGCGTCCAAAGCCCCGGCCTATCGCGCATTGCCTAATGTGATAACCGTGGGCGGCTCTTGGATGCTGCCCAAAGCCGCCATTGATGGCGGCGATTGGGAACGCATCACCGGATTAGCGCTTGCCGCCAGCTGAAGGCTAGCTTTGCTGGATTCGGACTTGTCCAACCGCGCTTGCTCGCCGCGGTTTCGCCATGCTTGCAGAACGCCAAAAAAGCCACAGCAGTAGCGTTTGCACAAGTCCAAAGCCACGAAAAGCGGCAGCGCCGCTTAACAGCCACAAGAACGCCTGACCACCACGCGCGCCGGCAGCATCACGCTGCTGGCCGGCTCACCTTTGATCAGATGCAATAGCGTGTCGACCAACAATTCACCGGCGCGTTTGGTGTCCTGCGCGACCGTGGTCAACGGCGGATTGGTCACGCTGGCGACCGGAATATCGTCAAAACCGACCACCGCGACATCGCGTGGTACCTTCAAGCCGGCCTCATCCAAGGCGCGCATCGCGCCAAGCGCCATCAAATCGGTCGCCGCAAATACGGCGTTGATACGTGGATTGCGCGCCAACAAATTGCGCATCGCGCGTTGACCCACCACTTCAGTGGAATCGGCAGCGTCGACCTGCAAATCCGGGTTCATCTCAATGCCAGCCTCACGCAGCGCGGTGCAATGGCCGCGGTAGCGGTCGGAAAACTCCGGGCAAGCGGCAGAAATATCGCCGATAAAGGCGATATCGCGTCGCCCTAGCCCTAACAAGTGCTCGGTAATAGAACGTCCACCCTGGTTATTGTCACAACCGATCGACACACCTGGCTGACCATCGACCACCGCGCCCCAGCGGACAAAATGGGTGCCTTGTTCGACTAGGCGTTGCAACTTGCTGCGCGCAACCAAGTAGTCGCCATAGCCCAGCAAAATCAGGCCATCGGCCTTATGGCTGTCCTGGAAATCGGCATGCCAGTCCTCAGACAAATGTTGGAAGGAAACCAACAAATCGTAGCTTTGCCGAGCGCAGGCACGGGTGATGGAACCTAACATTGACAGAAAAAATGGGTTAATCAGCGAATCGTCAGAGGTTGGGTCCTCGAACAGCAACAGCGCCAAGGTCACCGAATGCTGCCGACGCAAGTTCGACGCATTCTTATCCACTTTATAATTCAACTGCTTAGCGATCGCTTGTATACGCCGCCGGGTCTCGACACTGACCAGCGGACTGCCACGTAAGGCGCGGGACACAGTCGCCTGCGACACTCCCGCGTGATACGCAATATCAAATGAAGTCGGTTTGCCTTTCATACGCGCCTTACCAGAACTAGGCGCGCATTGTTCTACTGCACGAGCCGTGAGGCAACCGTTTATGCGAAGGCCCGTCCCAACGCGGCAGAGCGGCCCGTGAAGATTTGGGCCTGATTTGCTGCCATTGGGGAAGCGCCTGCGCTACGGTCGCTTACCCAAGCGCTGCTCCATCGCCAACTGAATGCGCTTGCGCATGGTAGGGTCGCTGACCGCGCCATCGAATAAATACACCTGCACATCATGGCCGTTTACCTGGACCTGCGTACCGCTCGGCACGCTGCCGTCAAACGCTGAGCGCCACCAACCTTGCTCGGCGAGTTTCGGCAATACAAAACCGGTGGCCGCATCTCCCTTGTTGAGCAGGACCAGGGCGGTTTGCTGCACATCGCCATGCTGCAACACCCGCAGGAATGCGGCGCGGTCACCGGCGAATTCCAGGTTGATCTGCAGTCCCTGTTGCAAAGCGGGCGTGGCCTTGCGCAGCTGGGCGATCCGCTTGAGCGCGGTATGAATCGGATTGCCCGCTGCAGCGGCGATACCTTCGATGCCAAAATAATTGCGATTGCCCTTGTGTTCGGCGGTGCCGCGCATAAAGCCTATCTCTGATCCGTAATAAACTACGGGTATGCCGCGAACTGTAAAGAGCAGATTGTTCGCGTCGATAAAACCAGCGTCGCTGGTATTGATGCGCGGCATATCGTGGTTATCGTAAAAGGTAGTCAGCTCGTAGGGGTTGGCGTAGGGGCCGTTTTCAAGAAACAAGGCGCCGGCGATTTTCGCGTAATCGCTACCCGGTTTTTCAAAGACTTCGGACATAGCTCCCTTCAGCGGAAAATCGAGTACGCTCATAGCGCCATTCTCTGGCCACGTATGTTCGGCTATTTTCTCCGGTTCAAAAGCGTATCGTTCGCCAAAAATAAAAATGCCGGGCCGATGTGCGCGAATGCGTTGATTGAACTCTCGCCAAAACGGATGCGGCACGTGACCGATGGTATCAATGCGCAGCGCGTCCACACCTTGATCTAACCAATGTGTGTAGGCACCTACAAAATACTCCATCACCTCTGGCCGACGATCGTCGAAGTTGGATAACTGCACCAAATCCTTTTCGGCACGATAAAAGCGATGCAAGGCATTACTATCGGGCTTTAATTGCTCCGGTGGCAGGTTTTGATGATCGGCCAAAAGTGTGCCATCGCGACCATACAACTCGCCATACTTGGGCTGATCGACTGGCATCGTGAATGACGGCGAGCCATGATTGGCAACGACATCCAGTACGGTTTTTAGTCCCTTGGACTTCAGCGCCGCGGTTAACTCCTTAAAACCAAATCCTGGACTGGGCAAATGTTCGTCCAGTTGCCAGAAATTGACACCCCAATAACCGTGGTAGCCGGTTTTTCCGCCATCACTCATGCTGGCGCCATACACGGCCGGATCGCCGCCGGTAAATGCTTCATCTGGGTTGTCGACAATCGGCGTCAGCCAAAGCGCGGTGAAGCCCATATCGGCAATATAGTCGGCGTGGTCGGCAATGCCTTTGAAATCCCCACCGAGATAGCCAATGTTATCGTCAAGTCCAGCCGGTAAACCTGGGGTTTTCCGGTCAAAGGTCGGATGCGCGCCGCCCTGGCCGCGCTGATCATTATTCGGATCACCGTTGACGAAGCGATCGGTCAGCACAAAATAAACACTGTCTTTAGCGAAAGGTTCGAGTGTCCCGTAATAATCTGCGGTCGGCGGCGCCGCGCTGCGCGGTAGGGGTGCGCAGGCGAACAGCGCCAACAGGGCCACGCCCAAAACAGACCTCGATAGAATTCGAACTTCGCCAAAATACCTTGTCATGCCTGTTCTCCTTAATGTGCCGCAGCCATCGGCCCCAGATGTTCAGTTCTGGGCTCATTGACGCGCACCAAGAACAGCGCACCGATAATCAAACTGGTACCACTGATAATCAAACCATAGATGGGTTGGTTATCAAACAGATTACGCAGCGCCGGACCGAGCATCGTGGCCGCGACGATCTGCGGAATGACAATGAACATGTTAAATATGCCCATATAGACACCCATCTTGTTGGGATCCACCGAGCTGGCGAGCAATGCATACGGCATCGATAAAATACTCGCCCAAGCAACGCCGACCAATGCAAAGGAGCCAATCAGGTAAATGGGTTGCGTTACCATCGCCATCGATAAAAAGCCCAAACCGCCAAGCACCAAAGACACAAAGTGGACCAGTCGGCGATTTAGCACATAACGCGCGGCATAAAAGCTGAGCAACAGTGCGAAGAGCATCGACGATAAACCGTAATTGCCCATATAGGAACCGACTAGATCAGCAGCGTTTTGGAACGCGGCGTTGGCCGCGTTAAATGCCTCGGCTTGCGCGGGAACAGTCATATCAAAAGCGGACGGGTCTGGCGCTGGCGCCTTGAATACATGTTCGGTGAGTGCCGGCGTGGCCAAGCTCCACATGCTAAAAAAAGCTAACCAACTAAAGAACTGAACTACACCAATATTGAGCATTTGTTGGGGCATAGTCATGATGAGCTTAAAAATATCAGCAACCAGATTGCCATTCTTCTTTTCTTCAGCGAAACGCTTGAGATCTTCTGGCGGGTACTCTTTGGTCGTGATTACGGTAACTAGAATACTGATCATAAATACAAACGCGCCAATCGCGAAAGCAATTTTTACTGAGGGCGGGACCACACCAGGGCCGGCTACATTGGACACGCCCATTTGCGTGACAAACCAAGGCAGGTTGCTGGCCACCCACGTGCCAATACCAATGATCAACGTTTGTACCACAAATCCGTAGGAGCGCTGCTGTTCTGGCAATTTGTCAGCGACCAAGGCCCGAAACGGCTCCATGCTGATATTGATCGACGCATCCAATACCCATAACAAACCGGCCGCTATCCACAATTCTGGGGAATGTGGCATGAAGATCAACGCAATTGAACTCAGGATTGCGCCAATCAGAAAATAGGGTCGACGGCGACCCAATATCGGGTGCCAAGTGCGATCAGATAGATAACCAATGATCGGTTGCACCAAGAGGCCGGTGAGCGGTGCTGCGATCCACAAAAGCGGCAGGGCATCCTTTTCCGCTCCCAGCGTCTGGAAAATGCGCGACATAAAACCGCCCTGCAGCGCAAATCCAAACTGGATTCCGAGAAATCCAAAGGACATATTCCAAATCTGCCAAAACGACAGCGTCGGTTTGTTCATCAACCACTCCCATTTGATCTTTCCCACGCGTGCTAGTGCAGCCACTACGCGCCCCGCCGCATCGTAGGTGGCCGGCCGATTGCACACAAGCGATGCATTCGTATTCATAAAGAGGGAATGACGGGTGCGCGCTGCGCCTCGTTGTGGAGCGTCCTGTGAGGGCGTGGTTTCTGTCCAGAAAGTCAGCTTGAACGCGCACATTGCAACGTATGATGACGGCCCGTACAGCCACTGCAGGCCTTCACGATGAGAATTTGGGGAAATTCCGTTTGTTTAGCGCTGCTTTTGATCAACACCGAATCAACGCTGGCGGCCGATCAAGCAATCAGTTTCGCGTGCTGCTCCTACACGCCGTCGTCAGTGACCATTGAGGTGATCAGGTGACTTGGACCGGCGCCTTTGGCTCTCACCCGTTGCGGCAAGTAGATGGTCCGGCATCGGATAGCTTGCTGCCGGGCGGTTTTTCAGTGAATAGCGGTGCAAGCTTTAGCCAGACCTTCAATACGCCTAGCACGTACTACTTCTTATGCACAGCACACGGCTTGCAGCAATTTGGCGGCACGATGCGCGGCAGCATTATCGTCAGCGACAGCTTGCTTCGTGACGGCTTTGAGTAGCGCGTCCGCCGTTCTTGCAGAAAAGCCGAAGCAGAAGCGTTTGGACTAGTCCAAACCCACAAAAGCGGGCCTGCCGCCGCGCGCCGGCTTGAGTGGCTAGCCTCCTGACCGGATAAATCAGACATTTACCCAAGCTTGCAGCTTGGCTGAATGTGTCAGACCCAAAATGCAGCGGAGCAAGCTCGGGCAAGCTCCGCTTTACCAAGGCCTCAAACGGTGCCTGGATTGCGCCGGTCGACGTCGATGCCGTATTTGCTGATGGCTTCTTGCACCACACTGCGTTCGATGCTGCCTGCGTCGGCCAGCGCGGACAGTGCGGCCACCGCGATGTGATAACGATCGACCTCGAAGAAGCGGCGCAGATTGGCACGCGTGTCGGAACGCCCAAAACCGTCGGTACCGAGCGCGATGTAACGCGTGCCGTGCGGCAGGTACGGTCGGATCTGTTCGGCGTAGGCGCGCACATAGTCAGTCGCGGCAATCACCGGTCCGCAGGCTTCACACAGCACCTGGCTGACGTACGACTGGCGCTGCTCCGCCAACGGATGCAAGCGGTTGTAGCGCTCGACATCCACGCCATCACGGCGCAGCTCGTTCAAACTGGGGCAGCTGTAAATGCTCGATGCCACGGCGAAATCGCTGGCCAATAACTCAGCGGCAGCGATGGCCTCACGCAAAATAGTGCCAGAACCCAGCAAATTCACCCGCAGTTGCTTTTCGCCCGTGCCCGGTGCAGCAACCTCTTGCAGCAAATACATACCGCGAATAATGCCCTCAGCCGCACCCTCGGGCATTTCCGGATGGATGTAGTTTTCGTTCATCAGCGTGATGTAGTAATACTCATCGTGTTGTTCGGTGAGCATGCGCTGGGTGCCGTGTTGCAAGATCACCGCCACTTCAAAAGCGAAAGTCGGATCGTAGCTCTTGCAATTGGGAATCGCTCCCGCCAGCAAATGGGATTGGCCGTCTTCGTGCTGTAAACCTTCGCCATTGAGCGTGGTGCGCCCGGCAGTGGCGCCTAACAAAAAGCCGCGCGCCCGCATATCGCCTGCCAACCAAGCCAAATCACCCACGCGCTGCATGCCAAACATCGAATAGAAAATGAAGAACGGCAGCATTTGCAGATTGTTGGTGCTATAGCTGGTCGCCGCCGCTAACCACGATGAAAACGCGCCCGCCTCGGTAATACCCTCTTGCAGCACTTGCCCGGCTTGATCTTCGCGGTAATACATCAGCTGATCGGCGTCCATCGGCTTGTATTTCTGGCCGAATGGCGCGTAGATACCGATCTGTCGGAACAAACCTTCCATACCGAAGGTACGTGCTTCGTCGGCGACGATCGGCACCGTGCGCGGCCCGACGACTGGATCACGCAGGATTAAATTAAGCGCCTGCACAAAGGCCATCGTGCTGCTGATTTCGCGTTCACCGCTGCTCTTTAACAGTCGTTCAAATACGCTCAACGCGGGCGATGGCAAAGACTCATCGGTTTTCCGGCGGCGCTGCGGCAAATAACCGCCGAGCGCTGCACGGCGACTGTGCAGATATTTAACCTCGGCCGAATCTGCGCCTGGGTGGTAATACGGCATTTCTTCCAGCTGGTCATCCGGAATAGGGATATTGAAACGATCTCGGAAAGCTTTAACCGCCGCAGTATCCATTTTCTTTTGTTGGTGGGTGATGTTCTGCGCCTCACCCGCTTTACCCATGCCATAACCCTTGACGGTTTTTGCCAGGATAACGGTAGGTTGGTCTTTGTGATTGCTGGCCGCGTGGTAGGCCGCATACACTTTGTGCGGATCGTGGCCACCGCGATTCAAATGCCAAATATCTTCGTCGGAAATGCTGGCAACCAGCGCCGCAGTTTCCGGCGTTTTCCCGAAGAATTGTTCGCGCGTGTAAGCGCCACCTTTGGCTTTGTAGTTTTGATATTCGCCGTCGACGGTTTCCATCATGATTTTGCGCAGCATGCCTTTGGTGTCGCGCGCAAATAGCGGATCCCAATAACTGCCCCACAACACTTTCAACACATTCCAACCGCCGCCACGGAACACGCCTTCCAGTTCTTGGACGATCTTGCCATTGCCACGCACGGGCCCATCGAGGCGCTGTAGATTGCAATTGACGACGAAGATCAGGTTATCTAAACCTTCTCGACCGGCCAGCGCGATAGCGCCCAGCGACTCGGGCTCATCGGTTTCACCGTCGCCTAGGAAACACCAAATCTTGCGCTTACTTGGCGCAATCAAACCACGATGTTCGAGGTACTTCCAAAAACGCGCCTGATAGATCGCGGTAATCGGGCCCAAACCCATCGATACCGTCGGCGTTTGCCAGAAATCCGGCATTAACCAGGGATGTGGATAAGAGCTAATGCCTTTACCGTCGACTTCCATGCGGAAATTGTCGAGCTGATCGGTATTCAAACGACCTTCCAGAAAGGCCCGCGCATACACTCCTGGCGAGCTGTGGCCCTGGATGTACAAAAGATCGCCCGGATGGCCATCCCCCGGCGCGTGGAAGAAGTGATTGAAACCCACGTCATACAACGTCGCCGATGACGCAAAACTAGCGATATGCCCGCCCAGCTCGCCGGGTTTGCGATTGGCGCGCAGCACCATCGCCGTCGCGTTCCAGCGCAGGATCGAGCGAATGCGCCATTCCAACGCGTGATCGCCGGGGCTTTTAGCCTCCAGATGCGGCGGAATTGTGTTGATGTATTCGGTGGTCGGGTCGAAGGGCAGCAGCGCACCGGCGCGGCGACTTACCTCGACCATGCGATCCAACAAAAAATGTGCGCGCTCGGGCCCGTCGCACTCCAGCACGGACTCCAAGGCATCTAACCACTCCTGCGTTTCCACCGCGTCGATATCGGTCTTTGCGACGTCAATTTTCTGGTCCATACGGCCTCCCGCGGCTTTTTTGGTCATCGTCAGAGTTTTGATTATGTACTGTGCGTGACCCGGACGCATATCCGGGCTAGATTGCGCGCTACAACCACCAAGTTGGGGAATCGTATGCGTCGTCGTGTCACCCGCGTTGATCCTATGTCTGCTTCGCGCGTGCTGGCCCTGTTGCTGTTCGTGCAGGGTTTTGTGATTGGCGCGCTAGCGCTGGCTTTGAAAGTGGCTGGACTGGATATCCCGCTGCCATTCACGCCCACGCCGGGCGCAACCACGATTACCCTGTTGTTGTGGACACCGCTGGGTTTTGCTTTGGTCGGGGTGTTGTCAGGTGGCATCCTGGCGGCGATCTACAACTGGGTGGCAAAGCGCTTTGGCGGGATCGAATACGAGATGGAAAAGAGTCTCTGAGTCTAGGGAGGCTGCCTCAGGAGTAAGCCTTGGATCGCCAGCGTGTGCTTGAATCATTGTTTGCCGCCGCCGCGGTGAGCTTCCTAGCGATCGGCTGCTTTCTGGTCCTTCGTCCATTCCTGTCGGCGTTGATGTGGGCGGTGATTCTTTGTTACGCCAGCTGGCCGGGCGTGCGTTGGTTAGAGCCCCGCTTGGGCGGCCGACGCACGCTGACCGCATTGCTGATGACGGTGGGCGTTGCGTCAATTTTGGTGCTGCCCTTTGTGATTGTCGGTTTTACCTTAGTTGAAAACGTCAGCGCCTGGGTAGAAGCGATCAAAGACTGGGTGGCACGCGGGTTGCCTGATTTACCGGCCTGGGTTGCGGACTTTCCCGTGGTGGGTGCTGACCTGGCAACGCGTTGGGAGGCACTGGAAACGGCAAGCGGCTTGTCCGAGTTAGCGCAGGTGACCTTAAATCCCCTGCGCGAGGCGGTGATTGCCAGTGGTGCCATGTTGGGTCGTGGCACCATTGAAATGGCGTTGTCGGTGTTCATTGCGTTTTTTGTGTTTCGACGCGGTGATGAGCTGGCGCTGGGTTTGCGGCAAGCGCTGACGCGACTGATCGGCGCTCGTGCGCGGCAATTCATCGACGTGGCCGGTGGCACCATTCAGGGTGTGGTTTACGGGATCTTGGGGACAGCGCTGGCGCAAGGCGTGTTGGCCGGCATTGGCTTTCTGCTGGTGGGCGTGCCCGGCGCTGTGTTTCTGGGACTACTGACGTTCTTTTTGTCGTTGGTCCCGATGGGCCCGCCGTTTGTATGGATCCCGGTCGTGGTTTGGTTGGCAACCGGCCACTACTACGGCGCCGCGGTGTTCATGGCCATTTGGGGCCTGTTAGTGATCAGCGGCATCGATAACATCATCAAACCCTATCTGATCAGTCGCGGCTCGCAGATGCCCTTTTTGCTGGTTTTTCTTGGCGTTATCGGCGGCGTGCTGACCTTTGGATTTCTGGGAGTATTCCTGGGGCCGGTCCTGCTAGCGGTGGGTTACACCTTTTTATTGGCCTGGAACCACGGTGAACAGATCGACGGTGAAGGGCAAACCCGCGACACAGCCCGCTAGCAGCCTGTCGAACTTTCCTCGCGGGCTGCCCGTGATCCCGCAGGATTATCCTAGCAGCCTGTCGGACTTTCATCGCGAGTGCGCCGGAAGCGCTTTTGGCGCAGATCGGTGACGAATATTCCGGAAGTTCTATTGCATTTTTTTGTCTTTCTGCTCCGCAGTGCGCCAAAAGCGCTTCCGGCCCTTCGGGTTGAGCGTCGCAACGGCGTCTGCGCTGCGACCCTAACGGAAGAGCCATTGGCTGCGCGCCGCGCCTTGCAGCCATCCGTTGCGCCACACAACGCATCTCACGCTGAAAGCCCGACAGGCTGCTAGTTAGGTTAAGCCCGAATCCTCGTCATTGCGAGCGTGCATTTTCAGCCCGAAAATGCACGCGGATGAACCCACCAGGCTCGTCTTTGCGAGGGAGCCTAAGCGACCACAACCATCCAGGGACGTTCGCCCCAGCCACCCCCAACGTCCCCAATGCCATTAAACCTAAGCCGGACGAGCCGACCGGGTAGCCATGGTAGAGCGAATCGAGCAGATTGCGAACCTTAGCAACTGCAGCAGCAACTGGGCGACTACCGTGTGTCCACGTATCGCGGGCGCGGCGACGTCGCTTGGCAGCCCACATCAGTTTGACTCGCACCCGCCTACGGCAAGCCGTTGCTATCGCGATGCAGCAGCCTATACAAGGCCGGCAGCACCAGCAGCGTCAACAAGGTAGACGACAGGATGCCGCCGATGACGACGGTTGCCAGCGGCCGTTGCACCTCCGCGCCGCTGCCGACGTTGAGCGCCATCGGCACAAAGCCCAGCGAGGCAACCAGTGCTGTCATCAAAACCGGCCGCAGGCGCCCAATCGCGCCATCGATGATCGCGTTGTCGAGCGGATCGCCTTGCTCACGCAGCTTGCGGATGAAGGAGATCATGACCACGCCATTGAGCACCGCCACGCCCGATAACGCGATGAAGCCGACGCCGGCTGAAATCGAGAACGGGATGTCGCGCAGCCACAGGGCCGCCACGCCGCCGGTGAGCGCCAACGGCACGCCGCTGTATACGATCAGCGCGTCGCGTGCCGAGCCGAAAGCCATAAACAGCAGCCCAAAAATCGCGATCAAGACGACCGGTACGACGATTTGCAGGCGGTTGGTCGCTGCTATCAACTGCTCGAAGGTGCCGCCATAGTCGATCCAATAGCCTTCGGGCAGCTCGACGCCCTGGTCAATGCGTCCGCGCAGCTCTTCGACGAAGGACCCCAAGTCACGCTCGCGCACATTGGCGCTAACCACCACGCGACGCTTGCCGTTCTCACGGCTGACTTGATTGGGCCCGGGTGCGATATCCAGGCTGACCAATTCTCCCAGCGGCACGTAGGTCGCCGCCACGGTCATTGATGCGCCCGGTGTAGGCGAGATTAAGCGGTCCGCCCGCAGCGGCAGCGTGATCGGCAATTGTGCCAGCTGGTCCAGGTCATTGCGCAGCGACTCGGGCAAACGAACCACGATGTCGAAACGCCGATCGCCTTCGAATAGTTGCCCCGCAGTGCGGCCGCCCATCGCGATCGACACCGCTTCTTGCACGTCCTCGACGCTCAAGCCATAACGTGCCAGCGCCTCCCGATCCGGAGTTACGGTCAGCACCGGCAAACCGGTCAGCTGTTCCAGCTTGACGTCCGCCGCGCCGGGCACCTGTTGGGCGATCGACTCCACGGCCTCTCCGAGCGCCGTCAGTTGTGCGAGATCATCACCAAATACCTTGATCGCAACGTCGGCGCGCACGCCCGCGATCAGCTCGTTCATGCGCATCTGCACCGGCTGGGTGAATTCGTAATTGTTGCCGGGAATGGCACGAACCGCCGTCTCCAGTTCGCCAATCAATACAGACTTGGGTTTGCGTGGGTCCGGCCACTCGCTGCGGTCTTTGAGCATGATGAAAGTATCGGCCACCGACGGCGGCATCGGATCGGTGGCCACTTCCGCAGTGCCGATCTTTGCCACCACGATGTCAACTTCAGGGAATTGTTTGATGCGGGCTTCAAGCAGGCTTTGCATACCGATCGCCTGCTCAAGGCCGGTGCCCGGAATGCGCAGTGCGTGCATCGCGATGTCGCCTTCGTCCAGGCTCGGAATGAACTCACTGCCCAGCCGCGTGGCCAGCAGCGCGCTCGCACTGACTAGCAAGGTGGCCACCAACAGCAGCGCCACGCGCCAGCGCAGCGCCGCTTGCAGCAGCGGTGCGTAAACCCGTTTCGCGCTGGCGACCAGCAGGTTGTCCTGTTCGGCCACCTTGCCGGTAACAAACATTGCCACCGCCACCGGCACGAAGGTCAGCGATAGCAGCATAGCGGCGATCAGCGCGATGACCACCGTGAACGCCATTGGGTGAAACATCTTCCCTTCGATGCCGCTGAGCGCAAAGATCGGCAGGTACACCGCGGTGATAATCAGTACGCCGAACAGACTGGGTTTGATGACTTCAGCGCTGGCACTGGCGGCCAACTCGAAGCGTTCTTCGCGCTGGAGCAGACGGCCGAGTCGGTGCTGGGCTTCGCCGAAGCGTCGCAGGCAATTTTCGACGATGATCACTGCGCCATCGACGATCAGCCCAAAGTCCAGTGCACCCAGACTCATCAGGTTGCCCGACACCTTGTTTTGCACCATGCCGGTGATGGTCATCAGCATGGTAAGCGGGATGACCGCCGCGGTGATCAGCGCAGCGCGCAGATTACCGAGCAGTAAAAACAACACCGCGATCACCAGCAGCGCGCCTTCCCACAGGTTGGTGCGCACCGTGGCGATGGTGCGGTCAACCAACTCGGTGCGGTCATAGACGGCGGTCGCGTGCACGCCATCCGGCAAGTTGCTATTGACCAGTTCCAGCCGCTGCGCCGCGCGCCGGGCTACCGCGCGACTGTTCTCGCCGACCAGCATGAACACCGTGCCAAGCACGATTTCGCGACCATTCTCGGTTGCCGCACCGGTACGTAGTTCTCTGCCTTCGCCAACCTCGGCGACTTCGCGCAGGCGAATCGGCAGGCCATCGCGCTGCGCGACGAGCACATCAAGCAGTGCGTCTAGCGATTCGATCTGCCCCGGCACGCGAATCAGATACTGCTCGCCGGAGCGCTCGATATATCCGGCCCCGACGTTGGCATTGTTGCGCGCTACGGCATCGAGCAGATCGCGCAGGCTTAATCCATAAGCGACCAGTCGAGCCGGGTCCGGCGTGATATGGATCTGCCGCACATAACCGCCGATGGTGTTGACCTCGGTGACACCCTCCAGATTGCGCAGCTGCGGTCGCACCACCCAATCCTGCAGCGTGCGCAAATCAGTGGCTGACCACGGTTTTCCGCTCGGACCGATCACCCCTTCGTCGGCGTGCACGGTGTACATGAAAATCTCGCCGAGGCCCGTGGTGACGGGGCCGAGGCTTGGTTCAATGCCCGGCGGCAGTTGGCCTTTCGCCGTCTGAAGGCGTTCGGCGACCTGTTGGCGCGCGAAATAGAGGTCGGTGCCATCCTCGAAAACCGCGGTGACCTGCGACAAACCGTAGCGCGAGATTGAGCGCGTGTAATCGAGGCGCGCAAGGCCGGCCAGCGCGGTCTCGATGGGATAGGTCAGGCGCTGTTCGGCCTCCAGCGGCGAGTAGCCGGGTGCTTCGCTGTTGATCTGCACCTGCACATTGGTGATATCGGGCACCGCGTCGATCGGCAGGCGCTGGTAGCTCCAGGCGCCCAGCGCAGCCAATCCCAAGGCCAGCAGCAGCACCAGCCATCGATGCGCGATGGATAAGCGAATGATTCGTTCCAGCATGCCAGTGCCCTCAGTGGTCATGGCTGGCCCCGGACTTCTCGATGTCCGCCTTGATCAGGAAACTCTGCTCGGTGACGTAACGCGTGTTGGGTTTGAGCCCGTCGAGCACCTCGACCTGCTCGCTGTCCTGCTCGCCGAGTTCCAGCATGCGTACTTCATAGCTGTCGCCGATCTGCGCGAAAACCACGGTGAAATCGCGAAAGCGTTGCAGCGCGATGCGTTTTACGGCGAGCGGCACTTCGCGCGAGCCGATGGTGACCTCGGCTTGTACCGCCATGCCCGGACGCCATTCGCCGTTCGGATTGGGCAGCGACGCGCGCGCCACGACGGTCTGGCTGGCGACACTGGCCAGCGGCAGCAGCCGCTCCAGCGTCGTTTCTGCCGCCTGCCCACCGACCGTCGCCGACACACGCATGGCTTGGCCCGGCAGCAGTTTCGTCGCGTCCATCCCGAGGGCATGCACCTCAACCCACACTTTCGACAGGTCAGCAATCTCAAACAAGGGGCCGTCGCCGGCGACATCACCGACATGGGTGTGGCGCGCCAGTACGATGCCGGCCAACGGCGCAGTCACCGCGAAGCTGCGCAAGCTGTCGCGGTTTTCGACGATCGCCAAGGTTTCGCCTGCTTTGACAGCGGCGCCCAAATCGACGCGCACCTCGCGCACCGGTCCGGCAAAGCGCGAACGCACCGCGGCAAAGCGATTGCTATCCATGACCACTCGTCCCAGCAGACGTACCCGCTGATGAATGGTGGCCGGACCTGCCAAGTCCGTGCGCACGCCGGCGGCCTGCGCAACCGCCGCCGGCATCGACGTGCGCCCCTCATAAGATTCAAAGGCCCAACGATGCGACTTGCCGGCGTGTTCGGCGACGACCACCACATCAAAGGAGTGCGGCTCGGTCACCGTGCCAGCGCCGACCAGCACATCGCCCTGCGCCGCGAACTCAAAGCGATTCACCTCGCCGTCGAGCCGCGCTAGTTCAATGCTGACGCGGACCTCGCTGGGTGGCAGCGGCTGGTCGCCTTGGAACGCGTAGAGCCGGTAGTGCGGCGGCACGCCGCTTTCGAAGATCGTGACTTCCAGCGCGAAGTCGCCGTCGCGCAGCAGACGACCGCGGTGCGGACCGCGCTCGAATTCGCCCTCCGCAGCGCCGTGTTCGTCCATGTGGGCCGCTTCATCCGGCGCAACGCCGCAGCCGGCAGCCAGCGCAGTGAGCAGCACGATCAAAAAAATGTTGGCGTAGTTCATGGGCTTACTCCTGCCGACGCCGTGGAGCGCTCGATATCGGCAAATAATTGGTGATAGCGCGCCGCGGCGCCTGAGCGTTCCAGTTGCAACTGCAGCAAGGTGGCCTGCGCCTGAGTCAGCTGCAGAACGGAGTAGCGGGCGTCGTCGTAACCGCGCTGGGTCAGCGCAAGCCCTTGTTCTGCGGCCGGAATCATCCGTTCCGTCAATGCGTGAAACTCACTGCGGGCGTGGCGCAACTCCTGGAAGCGTGCGAACAGCTGTTGGCGTGCTTGCAGTCCCGCGGCCTGCTGGCGGGCAGCCAGCCCGATTTGCTCGGCGTCATTGCGGGCGATGGCAAACGCGCTGCGCGTGGCGGTACCCAAGGGCATGGTGAACGACAGCACCAGGCCCTGATCATCCAGCGCCTGCAGGCGACGAACGCCCACACTCACCGACAGATCAGGGCGCGCCGACGCGCGCGCCAGTGCTTGGTCAGCCTGCAAACGCTGCTGGTCCAGCACAAAAGCGGCACGTTCAGGCGTATCCGCCAGACGTGCCACTAGCGCATCGAATTTGGGAAGTTTAGGCAGCGTGAGCAGTTCGCCGTTCACTTCAATAGGCCGCGGTGCCGACTCGCCCCACAGCACTACGAGCGCGAACTGTGCGCTGGCCAGTTCATGTTCGGCGTGCTCACGCGCAATCTCAGCGCGCACCACACTGATCTGCGCCAGCGCCTGATCTGCCTCGGGCGCCACGCCGCGCGCCACGCGCTCGCGCACGGAAGCCTCGGTGTCGCGCGTCAGCGCCCACTGTCGAGATGCCAGCTGCAATTCAAGCTGACCCTCGGCAACGGCGATATAGCGCCGCGTCGTTTCAGCCGCCAGATCAAGCTGCCGTTGACGCACCAGGTTCTGCTGCCGTTCGACGTTGGCGCGTCCATAAGCCTGCCGCGCTGCGCGCTTGCCGCCTAGTTCAATGACCTGGCCCAAACGCAGCGTGGTCTCGGCGCTGTGCAGACCCGATAGCGAACCTGTCCCGGCGACATTCTCAAGATCAACCGCAAAGCTCAGGGCCGGGCGCATGCCATCCAGCTGCGCCTGACTTTTTAGTGCATCCACTGCTGCGTCTTCGGCCTGCAGGGCCGGGTTCATTTCCAATGTGCGGCGAATAGCCGCCTCCAGCGTCATTTCGGCCGCGCAGGCCGACAACGACACAACACCCATCACCCCGGCAAGCGCCAGGGACCAACCATTGCGAGTAGGCACGCTCAACTCCCGATCTTCTCGACCCAATGCACGATTCAGCCGCAAGCAATGCGGCCGCGATTCACGGCAAAGTTCAGGCGATCGGCGGGCGGTGCGGCGGTGGCCAGGCCGCCGCAGGAGCGGGCCCAGAATGCACGGCTCGGATCCAGCGGTTCGGTGCCAAGCTGTGTAAATCGAGCCGCAGCAGTGCCGGCAGAGTAACGCTGGCTGTGCTCACATCGTGCAAATGGAGCGCCGCGCCGCCTTCGGCAGTTTGAATTGGGATAGTGAACTCTGCAAACACGCTGCCGTGAGCGTGGCCATGAGTTGCGTCCTCATGCGCATGAAGCTCCCAGCGCGGCATCTCCGCGGCCACCATTATCCAGGCAAGCAACAGCATCAAGCCGCGTTTCCACGCGGAGCGGGCGATTGCTGAACGACTGGTCGAAAGGAAGAACATAGCGGCAGAGTATGCCCCGCAACGGCGACCACGGACAACGTGCGGCGGCCAGCCCATCCAGCGCCGTCTAGGGAAACATGGGTCGCGCTTTCAGCGCTCAGGATGTTACCTGGGGCGCTGCCCCAGGCTGGTATAGCACGGGCCGTTGGTCCTTCATCAAAAGGCCCGTTGGCTTGATCAACGGGGTGGGTGACTATGCCATTGACGTCGACCCCAAACGCTTCGCCGGAACGAAAACCAGCGAGGCAAACAGCGCCAACGGCGCGACCCCACACCAGCCTGGGGCATCGCCCCAGGTAACCGCCGCCAAACAGTGAGGGCTGAAAGCCCGGCCTACACCCCAACATGACCGCAATCACGACCGGCGTTTTTTCAGCGCTAGGCAAAGCTCCGGGCGGCGAGCCGTGGCATTCTTACCCGCTCCCAGCAGCGGATGGCGCCGATGAATCTCTACGAACCCGAGCAGCTCGCTTTTGTGCGCGGCATGCCCAAAGCGGAGTTGCATATTCATATTGAAGGCTCGCTGGAGCCTGAACTGATCTTTGCGTTGGCGCAGCGCAATAAAGTGAGCATTCCGTACGCCAGCGTCGAAGCTTTGCGCGCCGCGTATGCGTTCACCAATTTGCAGAGCTTTCTGGATATTTACTACGCTGGCGCCAGCGTGTTGTTGTATGAACAAGACTTTTTCGACATGGCCTGGGCCTATTTTTTACGCGCCAAGGCCGACCATGTTCGCCACGCCGAACTTTTTTTTGATCCGCAGACGCACACCGATCGTGGCGTGCCTTTTGCGGCGGTCATCAACGGTCTCAAACGCGCTTGCCAACAAGCCCAACATCAATTGGGTATTCAGGCCGAATTGATCCTGTGTTTTTTGCGTCATCTGGACGAACAGGCGGCGTTCGCGACTTTGGAAGAAGCACAGCCGCATTTGGGCAAATTCATCGGCGTCGGCTTGGATTCCAGTGAACTTGGCCATCCGCCAGAGAAATTCGAACGGGTTTTTGCGCAGGCGCGCAAACTCGGCTTGCGTGCGGTCGCGCATGCCGGCGAAGAAGGCCCGCCCGCATACATCTGGAGCGCCTTGGATGTGCTCAAAGTGGAACGCATCGACCACGGCGTGCAGGCGCTGCAAGATCCAGCGCTGGTCGCGCGCTTGGTCAATTCACGTATCGCCTTGACCGTGTGCCCGTTGTCCAACGTCAAGCTGCGCGTGTTCAAAGACTTAAGTCAGCACAATCTGAAACACATGTTGGAACTGGGCGTCGTCGCGACGATTAACTCGGACGACCCGGCCTACTTCGGCGGCTACATCAACCAGAACTTCGTCGAGACCTTCGCTGCCTTGCCGTTGAGTGTCGGCGATGCGCTGACGCTGGCCCGCAATAGTTTTGAAGCCAGTTTTGCCTCGCCCGAGCAAAAACGCGCGCAGTTCGATCAGCTACAGGCCTATAGCGCGGCGTTTGCGGTTTGAGCTCACCCACAGACGCGCGTTCGCGCCGGCGCTGACTTAAGCTCTATGGGTGAGCGCAGTTGCGCGCAGCGCTGATGAGAACACCGAAAGCACCGATCGCGAGCAAGCTCGCTCGGCCGCCCCTCTGCACATCAGTTTGACTCGCACCCATCGCCGGCGTGCCCGCTCACAGCCCCAGCTGACGGCGCTATCATCGGCCACCTTTTCGAGGAGGAAGAGTTCATGAGCGTAGGAGCCCCCGTAGTTCCGGTTGATGGCGCCAAGATCACCATCGATGCAGCCGGCAAGCTGACTGTCCCGAATAACCCGATCATCCCGTTTATCGAAGGCGACGGTACCGGTCCGGATATCTGGCGCGCCAGCGTGCGGGTGTTCGATGCGGCGGTCGCCAAGTGTTATGGCGGCGAGCGCAAGATTCATTGGATGGAGGTCTACGCCGGCCAGAAATCCAACGATGAATTTGGTACTTGGCTGCCGGAGGCGACGGTGCAAGCCTGTCGCGACTATCTGGTGTCGATCAAAGGCCCGCTCACCACGCCGATTGGCGGTGGCATCCGCTCGTTGAACGTCGCGCTGCGCCAGATGCTTGATCTGTACGTCTGCTTGCGCCCGGTGCGCTGGTTTGTAGGCGTGCCCAGCCCGGTGAAAAACCCGGCCAAGGTCGATATGGTGATCTTCCGCGAGAACTGCGAAGACATCTACGCCGGCATCGAGTTTGAAACCGGCACGGAAGGCAATAAGAAGCTGCTCGCTTTCCTGAAAGAAGCCTTTCCGAAGGAATACGGCAAGATTCGCTTCCCGGAAACCTCAGGTATTGGCATCAAACCGGTGTCCAAAGACGGCTCCGAGCGCTTGATCCGCGCCGCTATCGAATATTGCGTCGCCAATAAGCGCAAATCGCTGACGCTGGTGCACAAGGGCAACATCATGAAGTACACCGAAGGCGCTTTCCGCAACTGGGGCTATGCCCTAGCGGAGCGCGAGTTCGCCGATCAGGTGTACACCTGGGACCAATGGGAACGGACCAAGGCCAAACAAGGTGAAGCGGCCGCCAATGCCGAACAGAAGGAAGCGCTGGCCAGCGGTCGGGTTCTAATCAAAGACGCCATCGCCGACATCACGCTGCAACAGGTGCTGACCCGCCCGGAAGAGTTTGATGTGATCGCCACGCTGAACCTCAATGGCGATTATTTGTCCGATGCGCTCGCCGCGCAGGTCGGTGGCATTGGTATCGCACCGGGTGGCAACATCAATTACATGACCGGTCACGCGGTGTTCGAAGCGACCCACGGCACGGCGCCGAAATACGCCAATCTGGACAAGGTTAATCCGGGTTCAGTGGTGTTGTCGGGCGAGATGATGCTGCGTTACATGGGTTGGACTGAAGCCGCCGACGCGCTGATTCGCGCTATGGACGTGGCGATTGGCAAAAAGGAAGTGACTTACGACTTCGCACGCCTGATGGAAGGCGCCACCGAAGTGAAATGCTCTGAGTTTGCCGACCGTTTGATCGCCGCGCTTTAGTGTCCGCTCTCAAGATAAGTAGATTCGCGGGCCGTGCCCCAGCGGGCACGGCTCCGCGCCTTTGGCCCTCAGGCCCGAGCTGGCCGCCGCCCAATGGGCAGCGCGTATTTGCCGATGCGCCATAACACGCCGGCGTATTGCTGCCAAAAACCTGCGGAGTTGTAATGCACGCCGTATTTGCGGCAAATCTCGCGCACCCGAGGTGCCATGTCCGCGTAACGCGGCGCCGGAATGTCCGGGAACAAATGATGTTCAATCTGATGGCTTAAATGCCCGGTCAGCAAATGAAAACGCCGACTGCCTTCCAGATTACTGGAACCATGAATTTGTCGCAAATACCAAGCGCCGCGTGATTCTCCGGCCGCTTCAGCCTTGCTATACACTTGGGCGTCGCTGGTGAAATGACCGCAAAAGATAATTGCGTTAGTCCACAGGCTGCGAATGAGATTGGCAGCGGCATTGCCCAATAACACCCGCGGAATATTCCAAAACGCCAGCAATGGGAACAGCACATAATCCTTGAACATTTGGCTGCGCGCCTTCTTGATGAAAGGTGCCGCCCGTTGGCCAAGTTCGCCTTTCGGCATACGTCCCTTAAACCAGCGGCCGAGCTTTAAATCCTGGATTGCCACACCCCATTGGAAATAAATTGCCAAAATGCTGTACCAGATCGGTTGAAATAAGGTGCGCCACGTCCATTTCTGAGCGCCGGTCATGCGCAACAAACCATAACCATAATCATCATCCAAACCTAAGATATTGGTATGGCTGTGATGTTCAAAATTGTGCGTGCGCCGCCAGTGCGTGCTGGTACAAACAATATCCCACTCATATCGCTGAGAATTTAAACTGGGATCGTTCATCCAGTCGTATTGGCCATGCAATACGTTGTGCCCAATCTCCATATTTTCTAGGATTTTCGCTTTAGCCAGCGCGAACACTCCGACCACAAAGCTGATTGGGTCAAAACCAAACATCAACAGACTGCGGCCGGTCACCGCATAGAGGCGCGCATCGCGCACCACCTTGCGGATATGCGTAGCGTCGCGTTCACCCAAATCCGCCGCTACTTCGGCGCGTAAGGCATCAAGTTCAGACTGAAATTGCTCAAGTTGCAGCGCTGTGAGCGTGGTTTTAGCCATGGGACGGGGCTCCTAGATTGCTGTAAAAAGTCAAAGCGTGAGTTCGAGTGGCGAGCGCGCCACCGAGACACATAGTTGAATGAGCTCGTTGGGCTCCGAGGAGATCTCGCCGGTACGCAGGTTTTCGACGCTACCGCTGCGTTTGGTGCATTGGCAGGTTTTACAAATGCCGATGCGACAACCGTGGGCCGGCTGCAAACCCGCCGCTTCAGCCGCCTCTAGCAGGCTGATTCTGGCGCTTGCAGTGAACAGTTGTTTAGTATTTGTGACACGCACCGGATGACTCAAAGCGCTCGCGGCGGAACGCGGCAAGACGCGACCGGAGTAACTTTCGCTGCGTAGATTTTGTGCCGCAGCTACACTTTGGTACAGATTGTCGATGTCATCGGTCAGCGCGCGCGGCCCGCAAACCAGCGTTTGGTAGCGATGGAAATCGACGATTTGTGCGGCCAAGCTCAATGCATTGAAGCGGCCCTGCTGCGCGCTGTAGTGCACGCGCAAGTCCAAATTCGGCCATTGTTTGGCCAGTTCAAACAAACGCGCGCCGAAAATCAAATCCGCAGGCCTGCGGCAGGCGTGAATAAATACGATGGCGCGCGGATCACGCTGGGCGTGTAACTCGGAAAGAATCGCCATCAGTGGCGTGATGCCGCTGCCCGCACTCAGCATCAGCAGTGGCGCAGCACCCGGCGCGACGCCAAAATCACCCGCTGGCGCGCTTAAACGCAGCACATCCCCAACGCGCACCTGCGTATGCATCCAGCCACTCACGCGCGCGCCGGGCTGGCGTTTTACCGTGATGCTGACAATGCCGCCGTTGGGCGGCGATGACAGACTGAAACTGCGCTGCAAGCGCCGACCGTTGACCTCTACTTCGACAACCACGTGTTGACCGGCCTGATGCGTTGGCCAGCGCCGCACGGGCTGCAACTCAAAGGTCTTGGTGTCAGAAGTTTCGTCGATGATGCGCAGCACGCGAGCCGGAAAGTCGCGTGTGGACCACATCGGATTGATCGCACTCAGCAGTTGATCCCAGGCGGTAGGATCGTTCAACGGGCGCAACCATGGGCTGCGCAACAGCCTGGAAAAACCCAAGCTGCGAGGTGTGGTGTGGGCGATTTGCATCTGCGCTCTCCAATCTGGGTGAACATACGTTCACTCAAGTTCCGAGCGCTGTCAACCTAGTTAGTTATTTGCAGCGCATCGAAACTATCCTAGCTGTCGGATTTTCAGCGTGAGATGCGTTGTGTGGCTTAAGCAGACGCAAGGCGCGGCGCGCAGCCAATGGCTCTTCCATTGGCAAGGGTCGCAAGGCCGCACACGCCGTTTAGACGCGCAACCCGCAGGGCCGGACGTTCTTTTGGCATAGCGCAGACTCGAAAGTAGAGCCATAGCCTTCAAAATCAATTCGAAAATGGGTAATGATCGCCAAAAGGACTTCCGGCGCACTCGCGAGGAAAGTCCGACAGGCGGCTAGAAACCTCAGTTGGACGGGGTAGAGTGTGCGGTTATGGGGGGTGAGAATCGGCGGCTGGCGCCGCCTGCGGCGCGCCGGCTTGAACGGCTGGCGGCTGCGCCGCCAGACCGGAATATTATTCTATTCCAACGAGTTGCAACGCAGCCATGTCCCGGCCCGCAAGCACAG
>Ga0163154_10001869_pt1 | contig 31708 bp, 29 predicted proteins | sample OliLakLV19MP9P1_FD_148649 | JGI IMG/M metagenome (GOLD analysis project Ga0163154, IMG submission 148649) | Freshwater microbial mat bacterial communities from Lake Vanda, McMurdo Dry Valleys, Antarctica - Oligotrophic Lake LV.19.MP9.P1 | ecosystem: Environmental > Aquatic > Freshwater > Lake >... | reverse complement strand
GAACAAAGAGGAGTTGAAAGATCTGATTAATAGATTACTTAATCGCGGAGAACTCAAGATTGATTGGGGTCGCAGGATTAAAAATAAAGGTAATTCTATAAATGCAAGTTAGATGCGTGTCAGCTTACCATGAGGAGACAAAGCGCGTAAACCTGAAAAGTACCGCACTGCTGCTAGCAGCAGTTATCTTAGGTAGTTCTGGGGAATCAATGGTTGGACAATCCCGACCACTAGAACTGGAATCTCTCTTAGGGGCACCTCGATTAATTCATGCTCATTGAGAATATTTAACGGCGCAATGAGGGTTTGAAGCCTGTCTTATTGAGAAAAAATCAATTAATCCAGGTGCCCTTAGAGGAAACAACACTTATTTGCACTCACCCGTCTCTATACCTTTACCCGAGTAAGCGTAATTATTGTCAGGCGCGTGTCTTCCCATATCTTTGTCCAAGACTAGAGAATTTGGTGTGGACTGAAGAGGAGGAACAGCTACTTTGGGAAGAAACCTGTGCCCGTTATGAACAATTCAAAGTAAACCCTCCTGGAAAGCAATAGGTAGGTGATGAACCGCGTGGGCAGGAAATGAAGTCACCTCTCCTTAAACTTTAATTTCATCAACGTTGATGGTTAAGCTAGGTCTTGAATATCTTCCTGGATTAGTTGTAACAAAGTCTTACGCTCAGGACTCCAATAAGCACTACCTATAGGAAATATCCCAACCATGCGACCAATCCAGTAGCCAGCTCCACCGAGTACCCTCTCCCCTAGAAGAAAGTAGAGTGTTTGCCACTCGCGGCTGTAGTCCCAAATTGGCGAAAACGACCTCCCAACTAAAAAATTAAGTAGAGTTAGAGCTTCTTGTGCCAATCCCTGACTTACATTAGCCTGTTCCAGAAACATGAGTCTGGCGAGTGCCGTTAAACTTTCCGGTTTACGCTCTGCCATCAAAGACTCTTGATATGCTTGAAGTGCCTTATCAAATTGCTCTAATCCCTCGTAGCATCGGCCCAACTCGAATAGTGCGTCGGCACGTAAGGAATTGCATTCGCAATCTTGCACTACCCACTGCAAATCAATCTCAGCTTCCATATAGTGATGAAGCTCTACATAACAACGAGCTAAATTGACTTTATTAGTATATCCTGCTTTGGATGGTTCAACTTCAATGATTTGGCACGAATTATAAAGACGAGCTGCTTCCTGCCATGCTTGTAAAACCATCTGCAAAGCAGCTTTTCCTTCTAAGGTTTCTCTACAAAGTTCTGGGTTGTTAGGAAGTAAAGCTGATTTTAGTAGTTTGTTATAGCGCGATTCAGCATCTTCAATATCTCCTGAACGAAGAGCTAGGTGCGCGAGCGTCATTTCTGATTTAAGCTCAAGTTGCTTGACTTTACTCCTTATGGAGTAGTCAAGAGTAGTATCTTGTGGTGGATCAACCTGGATGAGCTGTAAAGCTTCTTGATAGTAGTTCTGTACAAATTTTAATTTTTCTATATCCCCACCTAAATTATATTTGCATGAACCTAATTCAATAAGACATTCTGCTTGAGAGATAGAATCAAGACTTAGATTGAGTGCAACTTGTAACTCATTTACAGCATCTGTATAACGGCCCAATCCTTTCCAGTGCCCTGCTCGCTGCATCCTTTGCTGGAAACTGAAGTATGTTTTCGCATTAGTAAAACACAATAGTTGCGATGTTTTTTCCTCTTTACGTAGTTCAACAGCATAAGAAAGTAAAAGTTGCCGGTTCCAGGCTATGGAGACGGCAATTGTCTGACGATCTCCTATTGAAACAGCTAGATCTAGAATGACGGGGGCAGCGTACTCATCCAGTGCTATGACTTTCTTCTTGATGGAGAGCACTTTTCGTTGCCAGGGTAAGGGCAATTGAACAATAACTGGAAAGGATTTATCTAGAATCTCAGCTTCTTCCTTAGAGAGCTGATAGGCGCGTCCAGCGCGGCAACGCCAATACGTACAACCCAGTCTGTCGTCTTGAAAACAGATGAGCACAAAGTCATAACCAGGAGTAATCGCTATCCCCGTTAGCATCGTTTTCATTCCCCCATCAAAAACGTTACCTCGTCTATATCTATATGAATGGCATTTATACCGCTGACAATGTGGATAACCACAGGATTTAAGCTAGCTAGATAGGTGGTTAGGTCTAAAAAAAGGTACAAGGATAACCCTCAAACTGGCTCCTGGCATGGAAGAGATCTCCTTTTTACTTACGCTTAGCCACCTAGAAAAATTCTACCTTTAGAGAGTAATGGTTGGTCCCCAATTTCCCTGTAGGCTATACCCCATGATCTACGTTAGTGTCTCTCGATTGCAGCTCATTACCTTTGGTGGCCTTTATCTGTGCCAGGGAATTTTGGATGGGTTCATTCTACTCACGCTTACCGCCCACCTAGTTGCTAAGGGTTTACCTATCTCTGCTATCGCACCCATGCTCGCCTTGAGCAAGCTCCCCTGGGCTTTTAAATGGTTATGGGGCTTATTAATCGATCGTTATGAATTTGCACCCTTGGGCAGGCGACGAGGTTGGTTACTTCTCGCTCAAGGCACCATGGTCGTAGTACTTTTAGGAATCATTCCTTTCGGGCAGCCTGAAGCGGGCCTCACTCAGCTAGGTTGGCTTTTGTTCTTACTCAACCTAGCTATCACCTTACAGGACACTGCCACCGATGCTCTAGCCATTGACCAAACTGGAAACGCAATACGTGGCAAGATTAACGGAGTTATGTGGGCTAGCCGTTATGGGGGTATTGCCCTAGGAGGTACGGTCCTCGGCACTCTAACGGCGGCTTGGGGCCTTGGCCCTTCATTATTCTTTCTAGCTATTTTGGTATTTGCGGTTCTAGTCTGGTTGTTATGGTGGGTCGAAGAACCGTCAAAACCTAGAGGATTAGACTATGTAGACCAAACACAAAGTATTAGATTGAAAGCCTTGTGGTTAACCCTAGCTCAGCCTGCTCGTGTCCCAGGGGTACTCCTTGCCCTCTGGGTCCAACTTCCTGTAGGTCTACTTACGGTTTTTGCTCCAGTTCTGCTCGAACGACGGCAAGGCTGGACTGCACTTGAGTATGCTCAAACCTCCGGCGTGACTACTCTAGTCGGTGGGATAAGCGGAGCCTTACTTGGGGGGTGGTTTGTAGATCGTTATGGGGTGAAATCTGTCCTCACTGCTTCCATTATCGGCTTGAGCTTGCAAGGATTTTTGTGTTCCTTGACCTCTCCTTGGTGGGGAGAACGTTCACTAATTTTTGTTCTTCTCCTGGTATTTAGTTTTTTTGTCACAGTCCTCTCCGTTGGGCTAGCTTCTCTATTTATGGATCTTTCTAATTCGTCTAGCAGCGCGACGCAATTTTCCCTATACATGGCGTTGATAAATTTTTCTTTCGCCACTGGGCAAGGACTCTCAGGATGGCTCTACCCAGACCTAAACTTCCAAAATCTTTACGCGCTCGCGGCTTTCCTGCAACTTACTTCCCTTGTTCCCCTATTCTGGTTGAAACTTGAAACTCAGAATAAGGACGTGCCATGAAGTCTCTGGGTCCGCAGCTTGGGCTGGGGTGGCTACTATTCGGGGTGATGACCAGTCAGGTCCTGGCTGCTCCAACCCACGCACTTGTACCTAAAACGACGGTTTCCGTCACTGGGGCCAACGCGCCTATTGAGATTCAGTTCGACACCGAAGAGGTGCCACACATACGCGCCCAAGATGAACGGGATGCTCATTTCGGTCTAGGCTACGTTCATGCCGAGGCCCGGTTGGAGCAAATGGAAGTCCAACGGCGGCTAGGACGTGGAAAACTGGCCGAGATTATTGGTCCGACGCGGCTTGATTCAGACCGCCTGATGAGAACACTCGGTCTAGGCAAAGCCGCAAAGCAAGCTTGGCAGCGCACAGCACCGGCAACCCGAAACTTGGTTAAAGCCTATGTACAGGGAGTCAATGGCTATCTTTTCACACGGCAGGGACAGGCTCGATTAACTGCATTGGTAGCTGGACCTCTGGAGCCTTGGCAACCGGAAGATGTGCTTTTATGGCCTAAAGTCGTCGCTTACACCCTCAGCCGAAACTGGGACGAAGAAATTCTCCGTACTCGCTTGTTGGCGCGGGTAGGGCCAGAGCGTACTCAGCAATTGCTTCCCGGCCCACCAAATAACTCCCCGTACATTGTGCCGGATGAGTACCTTACAACTCTACGTCCCCCAAATCTTGCCTCTCGTGGGCTGGACCCCTCCCTGATTGCACTAGGGAAAACGACGTTTCCTCTACGAGAAGCCCTGGGTCTTGGCAGTAATGCCTGGGTTGTCCATGGGAGCCGGACAACTACAGGGAAGCCCTTTTTAGCCAATGATCCCCATACCCGCCTCCAGTCGCCCTCTCTTTGGTACGTGGCTCACCTCACCGGCGGGTCGCTTGATGTCATCGGAGCCACCTTGCCCGGAGTACCGGGAGTAGCTATTGGTCGTAACCGACATATTGCTTGGGGGACGGCTAGTGCGGAGGCCGATGTCCAAGACCTTTACGTTATCGCCCAAGGTGAGATGACTGACGGGGGTATCAGGCAACCGCTTCGAGTCGAGAAGGAAGTCATCCGAGTCAAAGGCGCGTCCGACGTGACTTTGAATGTTCGCCATACTCGCCACGGCCCACTGATCTCAGACCTATTTCCCACTCCTATACCTACTGCTCTACGCTGGAGTGCCCTTGACGAGGCAGATTCTACGCTTACGGCTTACTTAAACTTGAACCGGGCACGGAACTGGTCAGAGTTTACCCGCGCTTTAGTAGGGTTCCATGTGCCGGTTCAAAGCTTTGTTTATGCCGATGTACAGGGCAATATTGGCTATATCCTTGCTGGGTCTATTCCCAAACGACAAGGGGACGGGACTCTGCCCGTTACTGGAGCGACCGCAGGAAATTGGCAGGGGTACTTCCCAGCCGTCCACCTACCCCGCGCTTACAATCCGCGCCAAGGCTATTTAGTCGCTGCCAACAACCGAGTGACATCCGAGCAGTACCCTTACTTGATTAGCCGGAGTTGGGCGGCTCCCTACCGTGCCCAACGAATTCAAGAGGTTCTCACAAGCCGACCTAAGCTGTCTTTTGCAGATATGATCCAGTTACAAAATGATACGCGCTCCAGCCAGGTAGCTGACCTGTTACCCAATTTATTGAAAGCCCGCCCCATCAATGCTCAAGGTGATCAGGCTTTGGCTCAGCTTCGGGCGTGGGATGGCAGGCTTCGGCCAGAGAGTGCCCAAGCTGCTCTCTATGAAGCTTGGTATGCTGAACTTGCCAAAGCTATCTTTGGGGATGAGCTAGGGGATGAACTCGGCGCAAGCTATAGTGCAAACTACAATTCGGTTGCTCTCTCCCTCGCAGCTCAATTGGCAAGGGAAAGTCCCTGGTGTGACAATGTACTTACATCTGAAGTAGTAGAAGACTGTGCGACTATCTTGGGTGGTGCTTTGGAAGCAGGGATTAGTAAAATGGCGCGGCTTCAGGGAACTGCAAGTCTGACGAGGTGGGAGTGGGGACGTGTCCACCGTGCTCTATTCCCTTCTATCTTGGGAGAGAAAACAGAGGAGGGACTTGCAATTGGTGGGGATTACTTCACAGTAAATGTTGCTCCCGCAAGCCCCCGCGATCCCTATAACCAATACTTTGGCCCTGCTTATCGTCAAGTAATTGACTTAAAGAGTTTGTCAAGCTCTCGTTTTGTCCTAGCTCCTAGGCAATCGCAAGGCGGTAATGATCTCAGCCGACTGTGGCGGCAGGGCGGATATCTTGATATGCGCTACGAAAAGGCCGCGCTAGTGGGTGTAGTGCAACGTAAGTTGATTCTGAAACCCAAAAAGAGACCCTAGAGTCGGTTGTGTTGAATGGCCCAGAGGGTTAATTGAGTACGGTTCTCCAAATGAGTCTTTTTTAATAAGCTGGTAATATGCGTTTCGACAGTTCGCAAGCATACAAATAGCTGCTGTGCAATCTCCTTATTCGGATATCCTTGCACTACAAGACCTAGCATCTCCTTTTCCTTGACAGTTAAGGCAACCTCTTTGCTCACGGAGGAGACATTATGCGTAGAGGCAGTATGAGGATTTCCACTCGTGTAGATGTCGTAGTAATTACCTAAAGCTACACGGACTTGTTTTGCTATTATGCAAAGTAACCGGCCCTCCCGCTCGGTCCAGATTCTCGGACTCAAATCCTTACAAGCGATAACCCCTCTGAACTCCTGCCCGATCAGGATCGGTACAAAAGCTGCGGATCGTATCTGGTTAGGCCAAGTTACATCTGGCGAGTTCCGCTGAAAACTAATGAAGTCATTGATCAAGACGTAGGGTTGACTTTCTGAAGGCCGTTCCCGCCGAAGTTTGAGCCCTTGCTGGATAAAGGGAAGATAGACCTCCAACGGCGTACAATTAGGAAAAACTAGGTAGTTTGAGGCACGGCTATCCACTAATGTCACAGTATGACCCCGTCCATGCCATTTGACCTCAGAGATACAGCAATGCTGAACGGTCAATGCCTGACGCAGATCCTCCACTAACTCCTGCATCTGGGCTAGGGGTCCGGTGGTAATCTCCGCTTGGGTGATATGCGATTGATAATCACGATGGACGGTCTGATAAAGGGAGGTGAGCTTCTCTCCTTTCCCTTCTGCTTGCTCTTCCCTTGAAATTCTGTTTTCTCTATCCATTGTGGCTCTCCAGAAAATCTTTGACTTGTAGTGACGGAAACTCCATGAATCCAAAATTTAAATACAACATAGGTAGATTTAGACTGAATTCACTTTTCTTGCTGACGTGCTTGTAAAGCTATCGCCATCTCTTGAACACGACTAAGCAGGATAAACTGACGTTCGACAAATGCCAGTATGGTATTGAGCATATCAGAATTCTCCAGTAATTCAGAGACATGTTCCTCTGAATAACCGTATTCAATTAAAGCAATGGAAATTTCAAATAATTCATCTTCCATCTCGAATAATTTTTCGGCAAAGACCATGCTTATGTTGAGATTAAGGATACGAGGAAAGTACTTATGGGTTGCAAAGCGTACTCGCCGATAGCCACTGGTGCCCGACCAACCTAGCTCTCCGCACCAATCTAGGAAGCTCGCATAAGGTGTTCCATCTTGCTTATGCCAGTCAAGCCATAAACGTCGTTTATTCACCAAGGCTACTGCTTGCGCCTGAATCTGCCATTCAGAACTTCTCGCTTTTGCCTCTAAAGTTGCTTGCTCCCCCTCAAATTGGTCTGTCACCAAGTAACTCAGATTCCACACTTTCCAGAGTACGGGGAACATACCCCACACGGCTTATGCTGATTTTTAAGTAAAAATTTGTCAAAGATTCGCCATTTTTCGTACCTATAAATGTTAAAACGATAAAGTATAGGCAGTATGGTTCATCCCGACCTTTGGATAAAAATGAGGATGTTGCTTCAGAAGCAATTGAAAGTCTCTGTGTGTCCCCTTGATGCACTCATCCTGGCTCACCTGCGGCTCGTCCGCCGTCTTGCTCGCCAAGCGGCGCAATGCTGGGGGGAGTCCTACGCCGACCTACTTCAAGTTGGTTGTGTGGGCTTGGTCCTGGCAGCCCGACGGTACAATCCCAACCGCAACTCGTTTGCCGCCTACGCCCTGCCCTACGTGCGGGGCTACCTCGCCCACTACCTCCGCGACAAGGTGCCCCTGGTGCGTCCTCCCCGTCGGCTCTGTGTCCTAGCCTACCGGGGACGGCGGCTAGAGGAGGAAGCGTACCGGGTCCGGGGTTGTTATCCCAGGGAGGAGGAGGTAGCTCAGCAGTTGGGGGTCGCGCTCCCGCAGTGGCAACAGGCGAAAATTAGCCAGCAAACGCGCTACCCGGTCTCGCTGGAGACCCCCCGCTACCGTTCGGCACTGGTGGCTCAACTCGTTGCCCCTACCCCAAGTGCGGAGCAAGTGGCTCTGGAGATGGCGTTAACCCGGCTGGAAGCGGATACCCGCGAAATCATCGAGTTAGTTTATTTTGAGCGGCAATCGCTAAGGCGCATCGCCCGTGCCCAGGGTCTTGCACTTACCGAAGCGCAGGCCCAACTGACGGCGGGCTTGACCCAATTACGCACTTTGATGATGGAGGAGGAGTCATGCTAGTTCTCAATCTTTCCGAGCAGCCCGTCTCACCCGCTTGGGGCGCACAGGGCTTTGCAGTAATGGAGCGTGGGGCCTATCTAGACCATGCACGGGGCTTGTTTACAGGGATCTTCCACCGCTTAAGTCAGCCCAAACAAGTAGATCAGACCCTGAACTTAATTGCTAACCTTCAGCCAGCTTGGTTTCTTTTGCGTCTGCCCAAGGCTTGTCATCTGGCGGTGGCAGGCTACGCGGTGCAGGAACTGCGGTTAGCGCGGACCTATGTGTACTTCGGGTCCAAAGCGCAATTGCACTTAACGTTAGATGAATCCGTGCGTGAGGTGGAGCAACAACTGGCGCGAGCGGTGCGTCAGGCCAAACCCCTGACCCAGATGACAGCCCCGTTGTGTAGCTGTGGCTGCGGTCAGCCCTTGTGGAATAAGAAGGCTGGGGCACGAGTGGCTTCCAACACCTGCCAGCAGCGATTGCGTAGAAAGAAGCAAGCCGCCCCTTCCTCGGCGTGACCGCTAGCCTTACCGAGAGTTTGTGGAGACGTAATAGCTTACACCCTGACCACTGCTCAAGGAGTGTCAAAGAATGTTTCGATATTTGCTAGAAATACTCGCACGTCGCAAGACTATTTTTGAGCGTCAAGAACGGATGCTAGAAATAGCAACCAAAGATATGCTTGATTTAGAGGATGCTGCATTTTATTTAGGGGTTAACACAGGGACGCTCTTAGAAGAAGCAGGGTTGGGATATTTCCCTGGTGGTCGTCTAGCTGGGGAGTGGCGATTTTACAAATATATGCTGCAACATCAATTTTCTATTTATCAAAAAAGCCGGGAAGCTAAGGTATCAGAAGAAGACAAAGCAAAAGTAGAGAAAGCTTTAGATGATTGTATTATTTACTGTACGCCTCAAGAAGTAGAGAACTTGTTGCAAGGCTACATGGCAGGCATTCGGAATTTCTCGGGTTATGACCTCCCTGGAGCAAACCTCAATGGTTTTGATTTGATGGGCATACTTTTCATCGAAACGGACCTGCGGCGTGCCGACCTGAGTCGGAGTAATTTGGTCCAAGCAAGTTTTCTGGATGCTCAGTTGCGCGGGGCTAATCTCAGCCAATGCGACCTGACGCAGGCCGATTTGCGCGAAGCAGATTTGCGGGATGCGGTCCTACGGGGAGCCTGTTTACACCAAGCGAACCTGCGTGGAGCAAAGCTAGAAGGTGCGGACCTGTCCTATGCTGAGTTGCGGGATACTCTACTATAAAATCATATAACTAAGTTTATTCTGTTATAGCTTGGCAGCACAAATAGTAGCTTGCTATGCTAGCGACGGAATTGGAGGCAGTAGCAGTGGACACTGCTCGTGATGCGAAGACCCTTAAAGAGGTAGTTGCCGAGGATCTGCTCAGGCGGATATTAGATCCGAGCGATCTTTTTGACATCGCTACGCTTGAGAGCATGAGCTTTATCTGTAGTGAGTGTAGCGGGAAAGTAAACGATATTGCTTGCAGGAGTGAAATGGATAAAGTTCCGCACTTTCGCATTGTGAGTCATAAAAAGGATTGTCAAATAGATGGCTATGAGAAATTGGTAAAAAGAGGAAAAGAAGGGAAAGTATCTAACCATCAAGGTTTTCCAGTTTCTTATCCAAACTTCTTACGCATTTCTGAGTTTCATGAAGTTATTGCTGACAATGATTCTACTGCTACGCCTCAAGTTACTAGAGCAAGAGGAGTATTTCGAGATGCAGATGGTACTGCTGATGAAAGTAATAAATTACATAATCGCTATGCATCATCCATTAGAGCAATAGTAATGCATTTCATTAGTTTCCCCCATGACCGTCACTTGAATTTACAGATTCCAGAGGTAACGGCTAAAACCTACGCAGAAATCTTTCGACGAATTCCCTATAGACCGCGTTACCTCTTCACAGATATCAGAGTGTACTTCGGCAAATTAAACTATGAAAATATTTGTTATGAATCTGAGAAGATTACATTTATCATAGAAGCACCTATGCTGATACATTCCAGACCAGCAGAATCAGTTATACTTGAGGTAAGTATTAAAAACTGGACAAAGGGTCAAATTGACCTTGTGAAACGAGATGTAGACCGTGCTGTAAAGCACATTACAGATAAGAGTTCATCAAGTCTAGAAATTTGGTTTTTCTTCCTAGGGAGACAATGTGGTAAATCTAAGTTTAAGCTCTGGAAAGAAGACCGTAGACTGCTTCATTTTGAAGTATCTGACACGCTTGAACAGGAAAGGTACGTTATAACTCATTCATTAGCAAAACCAATTTTGAAGGAGCGGAAGCCGGAACCTCAACCTATGGGCGTGAAGGAAGAGACTCTAGTCGTTGAACCTCCTTCATCCGATGAAAATTTACCTTCAGAGTCTTTTTTAATTCCTCAAGCATCTAGTTCTGTAGTAAAAGATGATGACGTTTTATCTACCGCTATTGAAATAATTATTAACCCATCAATTGAAACTCCCAAGTTAGAAGTAGAGAATCAGTTATCCAAGTTAGAGGTTACTTCTGATTCAATTAACACCAGGAATAATAAAGCTTCTCTTATGGAAAAAATCATAAACTTTTTCAAATGGCGGCCTTTTTGAGCAATACCTCGACTAATCTACTGTTACGGAAAACTGGTCACGATACGCTGGCTACTTGACATACTCACCGTCCTAAAGGAGCGGTGATTCTTGACGTTTCACTGAAGCTTGCACCCGAAGGTGTCTTACTGCCTCTCATCGTCCGTTTAGAGTCGTGGGAATGCCCTACCCCGACTTGTTCAATATTCTTTGCTGCATTCTCGTCTCTGTCGTGAACAGACCCACAGCTTAAACACTGAACGGTTCTGACCTTTAGATCGAGCTTGCCCCATCGATACCCGCAATCAGAGCAGATTTGGCTTGTCGGTTCCCATCGGCTGATGACGGTGAAAGTTCTGGCAAACTTCTCAGACTTTGCCTCACACAGCGTTCTAAATGCTCGCCAACCTTGCAGGCTAATTGCTCTAGAGAGCTTGCGATTTTTGACCATGCCTGACACATTCAGATCTTCCAAAATAATCGATTGATTTTCTCTGACGATTTTGGTTGATAGTTTGTGCAGGAAGTCTTTGCGCTTGTCTGCAATCCGGTTGTGAAGCTTGGCAATTTTCAGTCGTGTCTTATCTCGTCTCCTAGCTCCTTTCGGTTGCTTGGCTAACTTGCGTTGCAGCCTCCTAACTTTGCGGTCTAAGCGAGAGTAGTCTGGACTTTCAGCCTTTTCACCGTTGCTCATGAATGCGAACGTCTTGATTCCCTAAATCAATCCCGATGCTTTGGTTCTCAGCTTCAAGACTGACAGGCTCAACATCCACAACAAAGCTTAGAAAATAGCGGTTAGCGGCATCCTTGATCACCGTGACTGAGCTAGGTTCAGTCGGCAATTCTCTAGACCAAATTGGTGAGACATTGCCGATTTTGGTTAAGTAAACTGATTCACCTTTGATTGAAAAACCACCTATCCTGAACCTTGCAGACTGCTTACCCTGCTTCTTTTTGAAGCGAGGAGAACCCATCTTTGAGCCTGTTCGCTTCCCGTTGCGAGCGTTGAAAAAGTTCTGATAAGCCGTCCCCAAATCTGCTACAGATTGCTGTAATGGGATATTAGAGACGGTTGCTAACCATTCTCTCTCTAGTGTTTTCTTAGCCTGAGTGATGACGACTTTTTGTAGATCACCATTCTTAGGCAACTTCTCAGAAGCTTTGCAAATAGCCAGTGCATCATTCCAGACAACCCGAACGCAACCAAACAACTGAGCTAGGCTCTGTCGCTGTTGGTCGGTTGGGTAGAATCTGTACTGATACCTGGCTTTCATTGGGCGTGTTAGAATTGGTCTGTTACTCGATTATAACTTGGTCTGCACGAAATGACAATCCAGTTTCGTAGAGAAAGACATAGTGTTACAGACCTTAAAATTCACTTGGTCTGTGTGACCAAATATCGTCGGTCTATATTCACCACTGAAAGCCTCGATTTGATTGAGAAATCATTTAGAGAAGTTGCAAAGAGCATAGACTTTCAGATCCTCGAATTCAACGGCGAAGGCAATCATGTTCACGCGCTGGTAGAGTATCCTCCAAAGCTTTCAGTCTCTCAAATGGTGAACGCCCTTAAAGGTGTTTCAAGCCGTCGCTACGGGCAAGCTGGACTACCAAAGCCACACAAAGAAGCACTTTGGAGTCCTAGCTATTTTGCGCTTTCGGTGGGAGGGGCACCTTTAGAGGTTCTAAAGGACTACAGTAGAAATCAAGAAAAGCCGTCCTAAAGGAGCGGGGCTTGAATCCCATATTTCCGGTCAAAGGATGTGGAAGTTTTCATGTATAAATATTTGTAACAAAAAGTATGACACAAAAGCATGGATGTCATGCTTTTGTGTCAAAAAAGTATGATACACACTTAATGCTTAGAAAAAAGTATGACAGCGGTACATCTTGGCTAACCGCCCCCATATTTACAACCGCCATTAGCTAAGACACCATGCAAGGGAATCCATCCAGGGGGGTACCTCGCCCCCCACCCACGGAGCTTCCCTGATGTCCACTTCTTCTTTTTTGCTGCGCGTTAAGTCTGCCCTTCTTCCTCGCTTCGTAGCTTTGCGGTCCCGCAAAGCTTTGTTTGGGTTACTCCTCAGTGCCCCACTATTGATGCTCCCGGCCCAGGCCACCACCAACTTCCAGTCCTTTTCAACGGACGCTTCTAACCTCGGTACCACCCTATTCTTCAGTGCCTTGCTGGGGATCTTGGTCTCGCTGGGTTTTGCTCTTGCCACGGGTGCCCTGGCCCAACGCAAACTTCTGGCCTTGGTCGAGGTTCTGGTGGTGGGAGTGGTTTCCACCGTCGTCATTGCTGGCTTCACCACCTTCGTGACGGGCCAGGGGGCGATTGCGTCCGGCATGATTACCGGGACCTGGGGTTCCATTGCCAGCCTCACCCCCGGTGTCTCCTCGGGGATGACGGAAGCGACCTTGGCGCAACTGCTGGAGCAGTCCGAGCTGGGTGCGCTCTAAATGTCCTTCTTGGCAACCACGGCGGCGGCGGAGCTAGCGGGCAACGGGGCTAACCTCTCGGCCTTCCTGTACTTTGCGGGGCTGGCGGGCCTCGTCGTCGCCGTGGTTGTCCATGCCTTAGCCGGGGTCCTGGGCAAGGAACGCTTAGGCAGTCTGTTGATGGCGATGGTCTCGGGCGTGGTGACCACCACCTGTATTACCGGGGTCACAAGCTGGGTCAGTGGTACGGGTCAACTGTCCATTACCCAGAGCATTGTGCAGGCAGCGGGGGTGACAGCGGGTCCCGCCTTGGGTCTTTCCACACAAACCTTAGAGCGTTGGAGTCAGCCGGATGGTCCCTGATACGACGATTGTGCGCGACCTCAATCCCACCGCCCGCATCTTTGGCATTGAGTTCAACGACCTGCTGTTCATTTTGGCTCTGTTTATCCCAGTGTGCTTTGCCATCAAGCTCTTCTTCCCGCCCATCCTGCTGAATTTTGACGTGACCCATTGGCTGGGGGGCAAGCCAAGCCCCATCCCACCCACCTTGGACCTCGTGCCCTGGGGACCAGGGGGGCTGCTGTGGCTTTTCATCTCGGCGGTCTATCTCCAGGTCCGGCAGGGCAAGCCACGGGGATTCCTCAAGGACGTATACCGCGAAATTCAAGATGCGTTAGAGGCGATATCCTACAACCCGCACTACTGGGAGGGGGGCAGCCCTGACCTAGAGGCCGACTGCTATTGGTACGACGATACCCAGCCTTGAGCGATGTTTCCTGCTTGGCCTGTACCCATCAGAGGTTCTTTAGATGTTCTTTGAGAAGTTACCGCGCAACACCAACTTTGCCCACCAACTCCCCCTGCACCACGTTCTACCAGGGGGTTATCTAGTAAGTGCCGAGGGTAGGAGCCACAAGACCATCGCCACGGTGCTACGGGTGTGGGAACCGGATACCCGCCTGTTGGACCAGCAAGAAATCTACCTGACCCATGTATTGCCCCTGGTCAACCACTTTGCCAGTGAGGACTCGGTGGGCGTGGGTCAACAAATGCAGATTATCCGCTACGTGCGGCCCTCCCAACCGCAAGACAGTCCCTTGGTGGCTGAATCGCTGAGCTTTGACCCCGACCAACCGCCCACCCCACCCAAGACCGTGTACCAGGACTTCACCCGCAACCAACAGGCGGCAGGGGCGATGCCGGAGGTCTGCACCTATCTTTTCCTGAGTTTTGACCTGGGCAAGAAGATTGTGGCAAGTAAGGAACTAGAGCGGGCTAAGGCCGTCCTAGAGCGGCGGACGCAGCAGATGGGGCAGGCTCTCGCCCAAGCCGGGTACCGAGCGGTACGGGTGACGGCGTTGGTGGAAGCCTTAAACCCCATCTACCAATACTTCAACCCCCGGTTATCCAAGCGGGTCGAGGCCCCCTACCCCAGCCAGCAGATTGCCCTGGGTCAGTTGGACGGACACACCTTAGCGCGGTACCCAGACGCGGCGGTGGACACGGTGCGTCGGCAGTTGGCAGCCTGTGACTATGCCTTCAGCCCGACCTACGTGGTGGGCGACGGCACCTACCAAGCCTTTCTGTCTCTAGCAACCCTACCCGGTGAAGCGGCCCACGGCCTCGCCGGACTGTTTACGCTCAACCCCAACCTCTACGTCAGTCAGACGTGGTTGATGAGTGGCAAGACCAGCATCGCCAACGAGCTAGAGAAACGCCATCGCACGGTGATTGACTTACAAAACTCCTTTGGCGACCGGGTGGCGAACCTGGGACTTGCCGATAGTGTGGCGAATACGGCTGAGCTACGGCGCGACCTTGCCGGGTTTGCCAACTGTGCCCGTTACACCCTGACTATCCGTGTCACCGCCGACTCCCTAGAGGAACTAGAGCAGACCATCTCGGATGTGCAGAACCAAATCGGGACCTACAACGGCGCGGCCCTGCACCGCGAGACGGGCCGTGCCCGTATCAAGCAGACCTTCTTGCAAGCCAGTCCCGCCGTGCCCCAGGGTTTGGTGGACTACGGCGACCGCTCCCATATCGTGCGCTGTGACCTATTGGCCTGGTTCGTCCCCCGCTACGGCGCACCCGCCAGCGACCCCTATACACCGGGTATTCCCTACATCCTGTTCTGGACCCCCGAGGGGAACCTGTGCCGCAAAGCTCTCCAGGGTCCGACCAGTGGCACTTGTATGTTGATGTTCGGGCCACCGGGGACGGGTAAGGGGGTGGCAGCCAAGGCGATGATCCAACAGCTTGCCTTCCAAAAGAACCAGTACACCTGGACGATTGACAACAATACTGCGCTGACCAGCTACGATTTCCAGACGTTGGCGAATGGAGGTCTCAACGTCCGTTTCAGCAATGACGGGGCTATCTGTTTACCGGCCTTTGACATTGCCGGGACGACCCCGACCGGGGAGGAGCAGACGGAGCTAATCAAGAACCTGTGGTTGGATATCCAGGGGGAGTTGCTCAAGCTCAAGGGAGAGGAAGAGTCCTTACTCACCACCGCGCTCCTGCTGATGTACCGCTGTACGCCTAAGCCTACCTACGACACCTTGGTGGAGATCCTGCTGGCATGGGTGGAGGACGAGCGGTACCGCAACCAGCGGCCCCAGCTCGTGCAGTGGGCGGGAAGCTTGGAACGCTTCTGTTCTGGTCCTTTCTTGTCGCGCATCAAGAACATCACCGACCACCCAGACGGGGCATTCTACAGCTACTTTGGTAAACCCGTAGGTTTGCGGGTGCGGGACTTAGCCGACTACCCGACCGTCAGTTGGTCCTTGGTGGAGTTGATTAACCCCTTTTTGAAGATGAAGACCGCCGCCATTCTCCGTAAGGTCATCATTAGCTACGCCCAGGTGCTCAAGGACAAAGCCAAGGATGAGGGTAACGACTATTACCTGAACCTGTTCATTGATGAGGGTTGGGGCTTCTTTGCCTTAGATGGCGGGGCCTTTTTGATGGAGTTGACCCGCCGCCGTCGGCACTTCGGGATGAACGTCTTCTTCATCACCCAGTTCGTAGATGACCTCTTGAGTGAAGCCGGGGAGATTGTCCAAGCGGCAGCGAACCAATGGTTATTGCTGGGGGTGGGTCAGAACCCGGAGCGACTGGTGGAAGCCCTGAAGCTGACGGCGACGGAGACCACCGCTATCACGAACTTGAGACGCGTCCCCGGTGTGTACGGACAGGTGTTATTCAAACGCGCTAGGTACAACGGCGACCAGGAGGTAAATCTCCTTACCAACCCGATTCCTTGCACCAGTCAAGGTTCCTGGTTGCCGGTGTTGACCGGGGCTATCAGTGAGTGCAACCTGCGCCAGCAGTTGTTACAGGTAGCAGGGGCGGAGAGCCTAGCCACCGCCACCCCCGACCAATGCCGCCTAGTGTCACAGGTGATGGGTCAGGTGTGGCCCAATGGTCTGCCCACCGATAGTACCGATACCGAGAAGCGGACCAAGGCGGAGGGGATGCCCGTGGCGGTGTCCCTGATTGAGCAGTGGGTCCGGCAGGCGGCGATGGTACAGCGATTCGATGCCCAATACCCCGTGCAGGCCCAACCCCCCCAAGCGACCATCCCCCGCAAGGAGAGCAAAAGTGCCCTCGGGACGGCTTTGGCAGGGTTGGGGTTGATGCTTACGACTTTCTTCATGAACCCCGTGCAGGCCCAAACTCCCACCTTTAACATCTGCATCGGCACCGATAGCAATGGACAGACCTACACCTACACCTGTGACCTCAAGCTGAGCAATCCCCAGGATTACAGCTACACCCAGTCCCCCGGTCTGGTTAATAGCCGTCCTGGGGATGAATACGAGTACAACCGTCAGCAGGAACTCTTGGTCCGGGCCATCACCCTGGGTCAGACCAACCAGCAACAGGCTGACGGCTTCACCCAGCAAGCCAGTGACACGGTGACCCAGGGGAACACCCTGGTAGACCAAGCCTGTAACCAGACGGCTTACCAAGCTTACCAACAGGCCCAACAGGGCTATAGCGATGCAGCGGCGGCCTTCCAAAGTGCCGCTGCTGCCCCCTACGTGTTTGACCAGATTGCGGCCCAGAACGCAGCCTACCAACAGTTAGCCCAAGCCCAAAACCTCCATACTGAGGCCAGTAACCGGGATATGGAATGCACCAATAGCTACCGGGCCACGGAGGTCAATTTAGCCAAGGTGTATGCCGACATAACCGCCCAACTGTTGAAGGCCACGGGTCAACTCCAGGAGTCCTCCGCCGCCCAACAGCAAGCCAATGTTGCAGCGATGGCCCAGCAGGGGCGGACGGTCTACGGGATGCAGTCGGTGTTCGGCAATCTGTTGGGTGGGCTTGCCCCCACCACCACCGGGCTACCCCCTGGTCTACAGCCCACGGGCTACTAAGCAATGTGGCCTTCCCCCTTAGCGCAGACCACGGCTAACCCCTTCCAGGGGCTAGAGGACAGTCTGTATGAAACCATCGTGGAGTTGGGGAACACCTTCTTCACCTCCACTTGGTACGGGACATGGCTCAACCTGATTGGCATTTTTACGAGCTTCTTCTTTCTCTACAAAGTCATCGGCAAGTCTTTTTACCTCTACATCAGCAACAAGCCGGGAGTGCTCAGCGACATCCTGGCGGAGTACGTCAAGGGCATCATCATTGTCCTGTGCATCATCAATGTCCACGTCTTCGTGGATTTTCTCTTTAGCTTGTTCCGGTTGTTCATAGACCTGGGGAACAGTCTCATTAGTGGGACGGCGGGGACTGCTATAGACATCCTCGGTCTCATCAACACCACGGCTCTTTCTATCCAAGCCCAGAGCTTTGACCCGCTCTCGATAGTCTATGGCCTGTCCTGGTTCGTGCTGATGTTTGGCTTGGTGCTGATGGGGGTCTTCTACCTCGTCAACTTGGGCGAGGCCGTGTTTTACCTGTTCATCATCTTCCCGTTCTTGGCTCGGGCCGGGGTGATGGGTCTGTTGCTACCCCAGACGAGCGGCTGGTTTGGCAGCATCACCAACTTGGCTCTAGAGCAAATGCTCAAACCCCTGCTGGGTAAAGTCTTCTTCTGGTTGACGCTCATCTTGCTTGAGGTGGGGACCGAGCGCAGTCAAGCCCTACCCTCCGGCATCCAGAGCCTCTTGACTCAGATAGCGTGGTTACTGCTGGTAATTGTCTTTGGGGTGTTGCTCCAGTCCAAGGTCCCGACCACCGCCCGTCTGTTGACCATAGCGGCACGGGGGGCGGTGGGAGGTATCGGCAGTGGGGGTCTAATTGGAGCTTTATTCCAGGCTGGGTCTCTGGGGTTGGGGGCTGTGCAGAACACCGCCCGTGCCCTAGCCGGACCCGCAGGCTTTGCGGGTAAAGTAGCCGCCAAAGTGGGTCAGGCGGCGGGTCAAGTTGCTGGGAAAGCAGGTCAAGCAGCGGGTGGAGCATTTGCTAAAACCCAGTTGGGAACCCAGATGGGGCGTACCGGGCAGGCGTTCGGTAAAGCCATCCAACAAGAGGCCCTCCAACCCCTAGGCCGGGGTGCCCAAGCTGTGGGCCGGGGGACCCGTGAAGCTTTTGACCGGGGGACAGCGGGACCCGCCGTGACCTTCAAGGCGATGGCAGATAGTACGGAGCGATTCAATGAGACGCGCCCCACGCGCAAGGTGGACCAAGGGTTGCGCGGCGCACTGCGGGGAGAACCCAACCTACCGGGTCTGGACCCCAGCGGCAGTGGGGGGGCCACGACTACCCTGACCGATACTCGTGCGCCCCGCGAAATGGGGGCCGTGGCCCGCCCCCAGGAGCCACGAGTCCCAGCCGATGCTCGTTCCTCAACGGAAGGCGGACCCATGGCCCCACCGCCTAACCCCAAGTCCACGCTCTCTGCCAAACAAAGGGAAGCGGGGATTGTAGAAGAGTTCAACTGGATTATGGGCAAAGGTCGGCCCCAGGCTGAGGCCCGCGAGCAGTTTGAAATATTTGCTTTCACCCAAGAGACCCAACGCTACAGCTTGGGTGAAAAGACCGAAGGGGGAGCCGCCACGGTACGCCCGGATGCAGCGGGTGGGTTCTATGGAATGCCCGTCGCCGAGAACCGGATGCTGCTGTTGCCCGTACCGGGCAGTGAACCCCAACCCACTGAGCAAGGTGGGATATTTGCCGTCGGGCGTGGTGAAGGGTTGCAGGTGCAGCAAGGCGCGATAGCCGAAAGCCAGAAAGACGGACTGGTGGTGGTGCAGCCGGGTCAAATCAATCAAGGAGAAACGCCATGAAGGAGGGGCCGCGTCAGCCTGGGCAAGGGTGGTGGTCGCGCCCCCCCTGGCAACGCTGGAGTGTAGCGGTGGCCTTCGGCTTGGTGGGTGGGTGGTTCTTCACCGCTATCGTCACCTTGGCATGGGTGGAGGACATGAGTATGAGTCCCACCTTGCCACCGGGTCAGATGCTTATCTTGGTGCGCTCCCAGTCGCCAAGACGCGGGGACTTTTACTTATTGCGGGTGCCAGAGAGCTTCTTCCAGCGGTATCCAAAATTCAGGGAAAAGATGGTGGGCCGGGTGTCGGTGGGCAATATGCGCCTGCTCAAGCGGGTGGTGGCCCTACCAGGAGAGACCGTCTTGCGGGAGGGCAAGCCCTACCAACTGCAAGCCCAAGAGTATTGGGTGCGTGGCGACAACGCCCAGACTTCCATTGATTCACGGGTGTTTGGGGTGGTGCTACGCCCGGAGTTCATTGCCCGTGCCTACCCTTTACCTTTTGCGAGGAAATCATGACCAAGCCCACAGAGGGGTCCGAGACCGGACCCCTGACAAGCACCCCGCCGGATACCACCGTACCCCCGGTGGGTACAGCCCTAGATCCAGGAGCAGAAGCGTCAGGACCGCCGACCCCCACGACAGAACCTGTGGTAGCTCCAGCAAAGGCGATGGACGGGGCCAACCGTGCTAACAGTTTCAAGCAAACCCTCTTTGGGTGGGTGCGGCCCCTGTTATTTACTGAGAACGCGGTGGACGGGAAATACTATCTCGATACCACCAAGGTCACTATCTATATCGTGGCGGGGGTCCTGCTGGCGGGTGGGGGAGCAGGTTGGGCTTTGCTGAGCATGAGACGGCCCCCAACCCCTGTACCCGTTGCCGCCAAGCCTGTCCAGCCTGCGGTCCCAGATCCTAAGGCGGTCCCCATCCCGCAACCCGTCCCCGTGGCAGGAGCCGTAGTCCCCCAACCCGCGCCCGGTCCTCCCCAGCCGCAACCGCTCCCCGTCGCCACCCTACCCGCTCGTGCCCTGCCCTCGGCCCTCGTCAAGCCCACGGCCCGCGAGCTAAAGGAGCAAGCTCAACGCGAAGCCCTGGCGATGGTGCAGTTGCGTTCTGCCAACCGCACCCCCTACACCGGGGTGGCGGGTTCCACGCTGCCGAGTCTACCGGCACCAGGACTCACGCCCCTGCCCCCGCCACCATCGTCTCGTGCCCAGACCGTGGGCTACACACCACCGCAGACCGGAAGCTACCCGCCTTCTGGCTATACTCTGCCCCCGACCGCAAGCTATCCGACCTATGCCCAGGCTCAGAATAATCCCGCCTTCCAGAGTGCAGCCGTAGGGAGCTACAACCCCACGCCCAACCTCAGTGCAGGGGTCCAACGCACCTCAGCATGGTCCTTGGTCCCCCCCGGTAACTGGGTGCGGGTCCGTTCGCGCAGCTTGGTCCAACTGCTGAAGGGCCGTCAAGGAGCCACGGTGGTCCTCGCCAGTGTCGCGGGTCCGGTGACGGTGGACGGACGGGAGGTCATCCCCGATGGGGCGATGCTCACCGGGACGGTCAACCGCTTGGATGAGGGGTTAGGCCGCGTCTACCTCCAGTTCAACCAACTGAGCTTCAACGGGCAGTCCTACCCCTTACCCGGCGCGAATGCCTGGGTGCTGAACGCCCAGGGGGACCTCGCCGAAGGGTTAGCCCTCAACCTAGAGGGTCAGCCCAACTATCTTGTTTCCGATGGTACGAGTGCCCTAGGGACCGGAGCCGCCCAGTTTGCCCAGAGCTACGGACAGAGCGTGACCACCACCACCAGTAGTCTGACGGGTGCCCCCTACCAAGTGGCCTCCCAGAGTGGGGACATCAACACCGCCCTCACCCGCGCTGCCGCTGACGGGGTATCGAGTGTGTTCACCCGGCAGACCCAACGGGCCGACCGCAGTGCGAACCAGTTGGAGAGCCGGGGAGCCATCTACACGCTGCCCACGGGGACGGAGTTTGTCGTTTACCTACCCGGAGGCATCTGATGGAGGACGCTGTTTTAGAGCTACTGGTCACGGCTTACCAAAGTACCTGCCTGTGTCTCGCCATCACGATGCTGTTGGAACACTTTCTCAAGGAGCCGTTATGAACTATCTCCAGGCCCCGGTCATATACCGCCTTGCCCCAGCCGTGCTAGCTCTGACGCTCATTGCGCTCCCAGCCTGTGCCAAGGAGTTACGGATACCCGCCTCCCAAGCCACCCAGGGGCTGCCTTTGGTGGTCACCCACGACTTTGACCGCATTATCCGCTTCGAGGGGGACAGCATCCTAGATGCGTGGCTCTCCAACCCGGTGCTGTTTCTACCGAGATTTAACAAGGGCGGGGCGGTCATTGTCATCCAGAGTACCGCCAGTCCCAAAGAGTTGCGGGTGTTGCCCCAACTGGGTCGGACCCTGGGCACCTTGACGGTGGAGATGCAAAGCGGTCGGGTCCTGGTGTTTCTACTTCAGTACACCCCGACCCCGCCCAAGACTCCCATCCTGACGTTGTACAGTCCCCCGGCCCCTGGTCCTACCCTAGCCCCGGCAATCCAGGCGTATCAGCAGCGCAATCAAGAACAGGCTCAACAACGGACAGCACTAAGGCCCCAGGGCGTGGTCCGTCAGCCCGGATTCAAGGCCCCGGTGGTCCAATCCTTACCTGCTTCTCCCGCTCCCGTGGTTGCCCCCGTCATGCAACAGGGCGAACCTGACTCCACCCTGCCCTTAGAAGAGGAGGGTGAACCATGAGACGGCGTGACCTAATGCGTCAGGGGATAGCAGCCTGTGCCTGTGGCTGTGCCGGTTCAACCCAAGGCCAGACGCTCCCCCTGGTGGTTCCAAACTTCACCTGGGACTACTACGACCCCAGTAACATCCTGATTCAAGAAACGGCCTACCTCGCCGAGATGTCCCTCGACGGGCTATTACCCAATAGCAACCTACCGCTGCTGCCGATTGCTCAACTCAACAACATTGACTGGTACGCCACCCAGGACATCCCGAGCTTGATGATGATGCAGATTGACCAAGTACCGGGGTTGGAGACAGAGTTGACCAACCTGGGCTACACCATCCCCTGTGTGACTACCCGCTACGGCTGTGACTATACCCTCACCACCTTGGGCCAAGTCGAGGGGCTGAACTGGGACTATTTATATAAGTTTCCCTCGGTGCTGAACTTGACTCTGGGGGAGCTACCAAGCTTGGCGGGGTTGACCTTTGCCATGATGCCGGGGTTGGGAACCCTCCCCTTCAGCCAGATCTTTCAGTCCCTCACCGGGATACCCCTCCCGTTATTCGTCGGTCTCTTCCCGAGCATGGTGGAAGTGGTGGCCCGCCGGGTACAGCGTGGGGATGCAGCCATCTTTGCCATAGACCGGGGCCACCCCTGGCACACCGGGGAGTACCGCTACCTTAATTCCAATATGCGCGTGAAGCTCGATACCATCACCACCGAGGTACCGGGCACGGCTACCTTCCACCTGGAAATCCTCATCTGTCCCTTCCCAGGCATCTGCTTCTGGTCGCCGCCCTTGCCCTGGCCCACGGCCTATGAGCAGAGTTACGCCCTGTACATCCCCCCTGGGATAAACAACTTCATCCCGGTCTACCCGCCGCCCGTGGTCTACAATCCCAACCGCAACATCCCGGCGAACCCAGGGAATAACCCTCTAGATCCAGGGGACTGTTCCGGGTGCTATGGGGTGGCGATGCAAGCCTACGCCACGGCGATTAGTCAGATTGAGGGGGGCTATGCCTCCGTGGGGATCTGGATAGCGCGGTATCGCACCCGGCCCTTGGGTCGCTACCAGTACCTCGGGTCGCGCTCTGATGTGCGGGCGGTGATTCTCCAGAATCCCGGTGGGGCCGCGTTCCTTGCCAAAGTGGACAGTGGAGTACGTCCCAGTGGTCAAGAAGTCCTCAAGAATTTCACCCCGGCGCAACAGGACAGCCTCTTCAGGACCGACACCTGCAACAACTTGAAAATCGCGTCGGGACAAATAGACCCGACCACAGGCCAGCCTTTCACCGGGGACCGGCTCATTGAGCGGGCTGCCCAGATTCACTTTTCCGGTCCGAGTCGCGCCCGGATTGACTGGGGCCGCTCCGATGATTTGGGCCGTCTGTCGGTCTATGGCTACGGCAAAACGGCCTTAGCCAATTACAAACGCGCCCTGGCTAAACTTTCCTGTAGTCGTACCTAGGAGAAGCCCATGTCCTTGTGGTTGAGATGGAGCCTATGCTTCGCACTGTTGCTCCCTGTGCAAGCCCAGTCCCGTGACCTGCAAACTCAGGTGGAAGGTATCCGCTCAGTGAGTCAGGTCAAAGGTCAACTTAAGGGATTATTGGAATCCCAAAAGGAGTGCGGAGTAGGTATTTGTGTGGATGCCCTCAGTACGGGGGTGTGTGACTTGGTGGGGGCCTTGGACATCCGGGTAGACGGCAAGATTATCGGGGAGGCCAGCGGCTTTACCGACAAAGTGCTACCCATCACCGCGCCCGACCTCAAGCTAATGAAGCTCATTTGGAGCCAATGTAAGCCGACCAACTATCTCTATACCAACTATCCATCGGTGGTCCATGTGGGCTACAACCCCAGTGCGAAAGCCGCCGCCACCGTGGATAAAGCCCTCAAGGTAGCCCCTTAAAAGGAGGTTCTAGGTGATGACCCCGAGCTGCACCATCCGCTATAGCTACACCTTCATTTTGCTCCCCCAGTGGGGCGCGGCAGGGGTGGGAACCTTATTGCTGCTCATCCTGGCGGTGGGCTTGGGGTGGCCTCTGTTGCTGTTGTTGTTTGTCGTGCCCTTGGGCTATGCCCTGTGGTGCTGGTTGGTCTACCTCAACACCTACTACATCTTGACCCCAGAGAACATTACTAAGTGTTCCGGCATCTGGTTTAAAAATAGTGAATCTATCCCCGTGGGCAGCATCCTCAAGCGGGAAGTCCAGGTTTGGTTGCCCGGTCCTGACCTGGGTTCGATTGTGCTGGAGACCGCCGCCCAGAGTAGCAATAACCTGACCTCGGTGGAGGGGGACTTGATTTTGAGCAACGTGGAGCAGGCCCCAGCCATCCACGCCACGATTGCGTACTTGGCGGGGGGGTCCGCCCCGGAGGGTGTGACGAGTCCCGTGGAGGCTCTAGGTTGGCTACAGGCTAAAGTCAACCAGCCAGTGAAGCAGACCAAGGCCCAGAAGTCCGAAGCCGGACCACAACGGTCTGGTACCGGACCGCTATGGGAGAACCCCTGGGTATGGGCGGGCGGCGTTGGGGTGGCGGCGGCGATGGCGGTACCGCTGGGTCTGCCCTTCATCTTGCCCCCCACCGACCGCTCGCCCTGGAGTCCGTATGTGCCCAGGGGACCGCTCTATGGGTTTGAGCAGAACCGGGGACAACAACCTGTCTATTGGATAGGCCGTATCACAGCCGTGGTTCCGAGTGCTGACCATGTGGAGTTCACGCTGGCCTGGGTGGGCACCAAAGAAGCGAATGGGGCCGGGGCGGGCACGGGCAATGGCACGGGACGTATCAGGCCCGATGGTACGGTCCTAATTGAGATTAACGAGGCTATCTTCAGTCGGCAGGCCGCGCCAACGACGATGAACCTCTTACCCATGGGCAATAACGCCCCGGCGACCCAGCCGCTCATCCTGGAGGGCCGCTTCGTCCCCCAGGGCCAGGGGGTGGGCTTCTTTTCAGGGAGCTTTATCCAGCGCGGGTCACGGTACTATCCGGGTCGCACCTGGGTCCTGGCTCCCACCCCGCCCGCTGGCTGGCGTAATCCCTAGGAGGTTTGGTGCGTAAGCTGCTGCGTCATGAACTCGTGCGCGTTGTGTTGACCACGCTGAGCGCGTTCTTGTTTGCCTGGGGGATGTTCCACCTCACGGGACGGTACTTCGAGGCGGGACCTGCTTTGTTAGCTAGCGGGTTTGGCTCCTTTTTGTTCTGGCGGGGGGCACGGTTGTTTCGGGATAAGCGCGGGAGACGACGGTAATGGAATACCTTCTGGCTTTGTTGATGTTGGGGGCAGTCATCCTGGTCCATGAACTCGGTCACTTTGGGATGGCCCGTGCCCTGGGTATCCAAGTCACTAGTTTTAATGTGGGGTTTGGCCCGGTGCTGTGCGCCTACCAGGGTCCCAAGGTGCAGTACGCCCTGCGGTTATTTCCTTTGGGGGGCTTCGTGCGCTTCTTGGACCCGCACCCCCATAAACTCCCCGTCCAGGAGCCGGACCTGTTGCTCAATCGGGGTCTGTGGGACCGCGCCTTGGTGATGGTTGCCGGGGTGGTCGCCAATGCCGTGAGTGCTTATCTCATCCTGTTGGGACTCTATACCGTGGCGGGGGTACCTCAGATGCAGCCCTTAGCCGGGGTGTTGGTGCAGGAACTGCTACCCAAGGTAAGTGCCAGTGCCCAACGCGCCGGAGTCCGGGCCGGGGATGTGATTCTTGCGGTCGCCGGTCAACGGGTGGAGCAAGTAACCCAGGTGACGGCGGTGGCCCAAGGGAGTCCGGGCCGTCCAGTGGTGATGAGTATTCATCGTCTAGCTACACCGCCCCTAGAACTAACCTTGACTCCCGATGAAGGTGGTCGGCTGGGGATGCGACTGGCTCCCAATGGCAAGCTGTTCTACCGCCCTGCCACCCAGCCCGCCCAGGTGTGGACGGAAGCAAACCGGACCTATGGGCAGTTGGTCAACCTAACAGTGCGTAGTGTGACGGCCCTAGTGACGGGCCAACTGAGCTTAGACCAAGTATCCGGTCCCATCGGTGTGGTGGCGGGGACGGCGGGGGTAGCCCGGACGGATACCTGGAATGTGGCCCTGATTGCGGCTTTAGTGTCGCTGAACCTAGCCCTCATCAACCTGTTACCCCTACCAGGGTTGGATGGGGGACATCTGCTGTGGGTGGCAGTAGAAGCGGTGACAGGCAAGCGGTTAGCGAAAGAGCGACAGGAGCAGATTGCGGTGGTGGGTCTGGTGGTGCTGTTGAGTCTGGGGGCGGCCTTGAGTGTCAAGGACATCTGGAACATAGTGGGAGGTGGGGGATGAAGGCGTTCCCCGTGCCTTCCTTGCGTCATTTGCGTTTCCTTGCCTATCGGGTGGGCCTACCCACGAAATGCTTCCTACGCTGTACGCAAGCAGAGTTGTGGGACCTGCTGGTGGCTCACCTAGGTGCGCCTGCTCGGTGGGTTGAGTTTCAATAAAGCGAGTTAAAACTGCTTCGTCTATGGCTTTTTAAGACATTTTTACGGAACCGTCACACCATGCCGATTTTGATAGTGGAGTCCCCTGGTAAGAAAAAAACCCTGATGTCTATCCTTGGCGCAGGCTGGCAGGTGTTGGCGAGTATGGGCCACATCACGGAGTTGGCGCAGGATGGGGCGGACAATCTGGGATTTGATCTCATTGAAGACCGGGTGACTTGCCGCTATGTGCCACGGGCTGAACGCGGGGCGGCAGTGATTGCCCAGTTACGCGCTGCCGTCAAGGGAGACCCGCAGGTGTACTTGGCCTCGGACCCCGACCGGGAGGGGGAGGCGATAGCGTGGCACTTGGCCCAGGTATTGAAGCTGAAGAATCCCCAGCGAGTCGTCTACAGTGCCATCACTCGTGAAGCGGTGCAAGCGGCTTTAAAGTCGCCTCGGACCCTGAACCTACCCTTGGCAGAAGCGCAACGCGCCCGCGAGTGTCTCGATAAGTTAGTGGGGTATCGCGGCAGTAGTGTGTTGCGAAGGCTGGTACCGGGAGCCAAAAGTGCGGGCCGGGTGCAGTCAGCAACGCTACATCTGTTGTGTAAACGTGAACGGGAGATCCGGGCGTTTGTGCCGTTGGACTACTGGAGCGTGTACGTGGATTACACCTTGGATGGCGGTGGGGTGCTGAGAGCCTATTACCGTCAAGGCGTGTCCCCCAAAGCAGCGATAGCGTCGGGCCAGCAGTCCGAGACGGGACCGCTAGAACCCGAGGCGGAGCAAGCCAAGAGTGAGGAGTCCACCCGCGTTCTATCGCAAGCTGAAGCCGACCGGCTTGTACAAGTGGCGCGTACTCAACCGCACCGGGTCCTCTCTTGTGAGGGGAAGAGTGTGCCGAAGTTACCGCCGTCGCCCTTTATCACCAGTTCCCTGCAACAAGTAGCGGGAACCTTATTAGGTTTGAGTCCCGAACGGACGATGGCAGTGGCGCAAAAACTCTACGAGGGCGTGACGCTCCCCGATGGACAAACCAAGGGGGTGATTACCTATATGCGGACAGACAGTACCGCCCTGGCCCCGGAGTTCCAGACGGCGGTCCAGAGCTACCTGAAGGCCCACGACCCGCCGAACTTGCCGACCAAGACGACGGCGCACAAAGCGAAGGCCCACGCGCAGGAGGCCCACGAAGCTATCCGCCCGACGGAGGTGACGCTAACGCCAGCAGTGCTGAGGTCCGCCTTGAGTCAGGAGGAGCATGGCCTGTACGATCTCATCTGGCGGCGAGCGGTAGCCTCGTTGTGTGCCCCGGCCCGCTTGCGTAAAGTGGTCATTCGTACCCAGTCAGCGCAAGTGCAGTGGGAGAGCCGGGGGAGTACCGTCGAGTTCCCCGGCTACACGCGCTACTGGAACGATTTAGCCAAGGAGTTGCTGCTACCCACGCTGACCCCAGGCCAAGTGCTGACCCTGAAGACTGCCGGGAGTGAGAAGAAACGGACCCAACCCTTGCCCCGGTATTCAGAACCGAAACTGGTGGCTGAGATGGAGAAGGTGGGTATTGGTCGCCCGAGTACCTATGCCAGCACGGTCAAGACCCTCAAGGAACGGACCTATGTCGTGTTGCAGGGCAAAGTTCTCGAACCCACGCCCCTTGGCTTACAGGTGGATGAGGCCCTCGCTGCTCACCTGCCCTTATTTACAAATATCGAGACGACAGCGCGGATGGAGACGGACCTAGACCGGATTGCCCAAGGCGCACAACCCTGGGAAAAATTTTTGACCGGGTGGAACCGGACGCAGTTTCAACCCATGCTGGATGTAGCGTGTAAACAGGCACCGCCTGCCCAGAGCCAAGGTGAGACGAGTGACCAGCCGTGTCCTGCGTGTGGACAGCTATTGACCAAAATCCCCAATGCCAAATGCACGGGGGGGGCGTTCCTCAAATGTGAGAAGTGCCCGGACACGGTGATGTTCTGGAGCAGTCGCACGAATCAATGGGAGTCACCCACCAGTCGTACTAAGGACCCAGAGTTACCAGGGCCGAAGCAGACGGCCCATCCCTGTCCTATCTGTAAGTCCAAGAGCAAGCTGGAGCAGTATTTCTACCGGAAAGAGGGGATAGTGCGCTCTTTATTGCGTTGCAGCACCAAAGCGAAGCAACCAGACCACGAAGAGGCAGTGTACTTCCAAGCTAAGGATGCACCTGCCCGCTTCTGGAGTCGCAAGTGGGGGGAGCTTGACCTAGAGTCGGCTCCCATATCCACAATTAAAGGGACGATGACGAGGAAGAAGACGAACCCGCCGTCGTCGCCACCGCCACAAGCTCTCCGTCCTCAGCGGAACGCTCCCCCCGCTAAAGATTAAGCGTCGGTAGTGTGTAACTTTTGTGTAGTTGGTCTAAGTTCGTTCCGGCTACTGTCTGGATAAGTGTAATTACGAGTAAAATATAGCTTGTCTAAACAAACAATTCAGGATATGCTCCTGTAGCTTGAAAAACAAATCAGGAGACAGGATTCACCATGCACAGTAAAACAAAATATTTATGGCGTGTACTGCTTAAGCTAATATGCGTAATTATTATCGGTACATTTGTTGCGAATCCTTCGCTCGTGTGGGCCGCAGCTTATGTCAATATCCAGGGTGGCTTCTTCAGTTATGACAGCGTTGACTTAAGAATTGATGGTCTGTACCCTTTAACCGTCAATCGTCACTACCAAACTGCTGGTACTGTTCGCAGTCGGCAGTGTAATTATGTTTCTTCCAGAGTTGGGGGTGGTCCCAATACACCTTCTTGCGAGTTACAAGATGACTTTATTGAACCTAGGCCCCTGAAGGCCGGACCCTTTGGCGTTGGCACTCATATGGGCATATACAGTCTCAAAGCACAGCGACAAGCCAATCCTAATCAAATTACTTTATCTATGCCTACTGGTGAGAAAACAGTATTTAAATTCAGCAGTGCGAATCTGTACATTAACTCTTCCCGTGGCGATAGCTTACAGGGCAAAGTTACCACCACCGCTGATTCTGTTGTTTTCATTTATGAGGATGGGACTAAACTAGTTTTCATTGCCAGCAATAACTATGGAATAAGTAGTATTACCGACCGCTTTGATAAAGCCATAGTTATGACCTATATGGGTGGTAAGTTAACCCGTGTAACCGATCCGTTTGGAAGGTATATTGCTTTTACCTATGACTTAATTTACCCAGACCAAGTTGCTAAAGCAGAGAGATTTGATAATCTCAATCAAAGTTATGGACATGTAAAATACGAGTATACAAATGGAGACTTGACAACTTTTACTAACATGATAGATGGGCAATCTATCCCTACTAGTGACGGCTCTTACAGAATTGCCAACGGTAAAACCATCTATACTTACGACGACACGCACTACATGAGAGAAATCAAAAATCCAAGAGGCGTAGTTGCTCTGAAAAATTATTATGAGAATACAAATAGCTATGGGAAAGTTTACAGGCAGGTGAAGCCAGGTACAGATGCGATTAGTACTACTGATGACATCATGACTTCCTATACCTACAATTATAATGTAACGGATGTCAAAGATACTAACGGTGTTGCCACTTCCTACTTATATGATTTTGAGAAGCTTTACTTGCTCCAGAAGACGCACCAAGCCGACGACAGTACTACCACCTACGAGTACGACACGACTAGCCGTTTAATGAAATCCCAAAAGAATCCTATCAGCCAGGAAACCAAATATACTTATACTTTTAACGAAACTTACGACAACTTGCAGACTGTTACTTCATCTGATGGAGCTGTCACAACCTATGATTTCTCCGCTCCGTATGGACAGATTAAGCTTTATACAGACGCTAATCAAAATACGACAAGCTTCACCTATGACACTCAAACTGCTCTACTGAAAGAGATGAACACTTCACTTCCCCAGAATGACTATTTTGATAGCTATAATGACTACGGTCAACTCTCTGCTTACCGTGATGGTAAGGGACGGATGACTTACTATTTCTACGACAATGCTTACAAGGACATGACGAGTATTCAAGATGAGAGTGGGATTGTTATTAATAACGCTCACGACAAGATATCACGTGTTACTCAAGTCACCAGCCCTAACACAGCCAACGAATTTACAACCTACACTTATGATGCGCTGGACCGCGTAACGCAGATTACTCAACAAGATAACCGGGTGACGAAATTTACCTATGACGATGATTCTAATGTTACCAGTGTTACCGCCCCTAACGGTGTAAAGACAAAATATACATACAATGCTCAAGACCAAGTTTCATCCCGTGTTTTGGGTAATTATAGTGAGACGTACAACTATAACAATCTTGGGCTTATCTCTAGCTACAGAGATAAAAAGGGTCAAATGAAATATTTTACCTACGATAACAAGCATCGGTTGTTAACCCTCAATCATAATAATGAGGAGACGATGACCTATGAGTATAATCTCCTCGACCAGATAACCAAGATTACCAGTAGTGTGGACCCTAGAAGGAGTTTGAAATTTAATTACGATGTAGGTGTAACTACGATTCCACGTCTTCGACAAGTTATCACCAACCCTGATAGTACCAATGCTAAGGATACGCTAGAGTACGACTACGATACCATAGGCAACCTTACTCTTGTTACCCGTGTTGCAGGAACGAATCGTACTGATTTACTTAGGTACACCTACGGCGGTGACAATGCTCTCGTCAGTGCCGAACTTGTGGGAGGCGGACCCAATATTACCGTTAGTTTTGCTTATGATGAATCCGGAGCCACAAAGACAGTTGACTTTCCAGGTATGAGAGGGACACCTCTTTATAACACTGCAACGGGGGACTTAAAGGATTTAACTTTTAGAACAACGGCGGGTACCGTACTTCGAGCAGTCAGCTACATCTATGACTATGAACAAAGCACTAATCTTGCTAAGGGTCATCTCGTTAGCCGACTAGAGACGGGACCCGCCGTTCCTGAGATTGCCGCTTCCCAGCAGTACACTTACAACAATGTAGGTGAGCTTACTGGAACCCAAAATGCTCAAGGCAGTATTATCC
>Ga0163154_10001865_pt1 | contig 31785 bp, 28 predicted proteins | sample OliLakLV19MP9P1_FD_148649 | JGI IMG/M metagenome (GOLD analysis project Ga0163154, IMG submission 148649) | Freshwater microbial mat bacterial communities from Lake Vanda, McMurdo Dry Valleys, Antarctica - Oligotrophic Lake LV.19.MP9.P1 | ecosystem: Environmental > Aquatic > Freshwater > Lake >... | reverse complement strand
GCGATGACTGGGGATCGCGATCGCTGTCTTGCTGCTGGTGCAAATGAATACTTAAGCAAACCAGTAAAGCTCAAAGAACTCGCGGCAACTATTCAGAAAATGTTGTAAATTTAGATCTAGAAGAGCTGCTTAATTTTATGCGAAAACCAGAAATTCCTGTCAATGAAAGCGATCGCCTTGTCGCTCTAAACCGTTATCAAATTCTCGATACCATGCCAGAGCAGGAATATGACGACTTGACCCAACTGGCTGCCGATATTTGCAACACACCGATCGCATTGATATCGCTAGTCGATCGCGATCGGCAATGGTTTAAATCGCGGGTGGGGCTTGAGGCAACGGAGACACCGAGAGATATTTCATTTTGCGGTCATGCAGTGGCAGCTAATGAGACTTTAAATATCCCAGATGCTACTCAAGATCCTCGTTTTGCCGATAACCCATTAGTGATAAATGACCCTAGTATTCGTTTTTATGTTGGTGTGCCTTTAAAGACTCCTGATAATTTTACCTTGGGGACTTTGTGCGTGATTGATCGCCAACCTCGTAACTTGACTCCACTCCAGATTCAACAACTCGAAGCCCTAAGCCGTATGGTCATCAGCCAGTTGGAGTTACGACTCAGCAATCAAAGATCGCGTTTACTGGCTTCTGTGGTTGAGACATCTAATGATGCAATTATTACTAGGAACTTAGATGGGATTATCACCAGTTGGAATCCTGCTGCTGAGAGGATATTTGGCTATATGCAAGCAGAAATAGTCGGGCAATCAATCTCTATGTTTTTTCCGTCCGAACGTCTGGTAGAAGAACAACTGTTTATTGATCGCCTAAAGCGATTGGAAAGGGTAGAGAATTTTGAAACTATCCGCCTTTGCAAAGATGGTAATCAGAAAGATGTCTCTATTACTATTTCTTCCTTAATGGACTTTTCTGGCAATATTGTTGGTATTTCTGGTGTCATTCGAGATATTAGCGATCGCAAGCAAGCTGATATTAGACTACGCGAGAGTGAAGAGTTTAATATCAGCATTTTTGAAAATAGCGCCGACTGTCTCAAAATCTTAGCCCTTGACGGCGAATTAATGACGATGAACCGTAATGGCATGAACCTGATGGAAATCGATGATTTTTCCGATTGGGTGGGCAAAAATTGGGTGGATACTTGGCAGGAACCATATCATTCGCTAGCAGTTCAGGCGATCAAAGATGCCAAAAATGGCGATATAGGTCACTTTGAAGGCTTTTGTACAACGGCGAAAGGCACGCCAAAATGGTGGGATGTCCTAGTTACTGCTGTCCCAGATGCCGACGGCAGCCCACTGCGTTTAATTGCTACCTCGCGAAACATTACAACCAGTAAGCAAATAGAAGAACGGCTGCGTAAAAGTGATACTCACCTCAAAACCGCTCAGCGTATTGTGAAATTGTGGAGTTGGGAGTTTGATCCATATAGTGAAAAAGTTACTTGGTCAGATGAGGTATTTCAAATCTTTGAACGCGATCCAACATTAGGCCCACCAACCTTTGACGAATTCCAACAAAATCTGCACCCAGATGATCGAGAAAACCATCAGCAATTGGTGGAAACATCTATTGCCAATTGCCAACTCTTTGAAAATGAAGTTCGATTTTATCGCGGCGATGGCTCATTAGGTTACTTCCAAACACGGGGAGAACCAGTTGTGGATGATTCAGGGCAGTTGATTCTACTGATCGGAACCGTTCTTGATATCACCGATCGCAAACAAGCAGAAATAGAGTTACAAAATCTCTCTGACCGACTGAACCTAGCGGTCAAATCAGGAGCGATCGGCATTTGGGATTGGAATGCTCAGAAAAATATTCTGATCTGGGATGAACGCATGTATGAAATGTATGGGATTACTTCCGATCCGTTCACAAGTGTTTATGATACTTGGGCAAGTAGCTTACATCCAGATGATCGACTTAGGGTTGAATCCGCAAGTCAACAAGCCTTAGCAGGAACCAAAGACTACGACCCCGAATTTAGAGTAATTCATACCGATGGCTCGATTCGCTTTATCCAAGGTTATGCATTGGTAAAGCGTAACGCTCAGGGAGAAGCAATATATATGGTTGGGATAAACTTTGATATTACCGATCGCAAATTAGCTGAGACTAAACTCATGCAAACCACCACACAACTGACTGCCTCTAACAAAGAGCTTGAAGCTTTTGCCTACTCTGTTTCCCACGATTTGCGATCGCCATTACGCGCAATTGACGGCTTTAGCAAAGCCCTACTCGAAGACTATGGGGACAAATTCGATCGAGATGCTCTAGATTACTTCGATCGCATTCGTCGTAATGTCGCTCGCATGGGGAATTTGATTGAAGACCTACTGCGTCTATCTCGTGTATCTCGCTCTGAGATGCAATACAAAAATGTCAACCTCAGTATGTTGGTCAGTGAACAATTTGATGAGTTACAAGCAATAAATCCAGAAAGACAGGTAGAAATTGCGATCGCGCCTAATATTTGCGTCTCAGCAGATAAAACCCTGATGCGAGTCGTGATTAGCAACTTAATCCAAAATGCTTGGAAATTTACCAGTCACCATCCCACGGCTCTGATTGAATTTGGTGTGATTTCCTCAGAAAATCAACAAGACGATCAATTGACTTATTTTGTCCGCGATGATGGCGCAGGTTTTGACATAAAATACTCTAAGATGCTTTTTGGAGTTTTTCAACGCCTACACAATACCAATGAATTCGCAGGGACTGGTATTGGGCTTGCCACCGTGCAACGAGCAATTCATCGACATGGAGGTCGAGTCTGGGCTGAAGGAGCCGTCGAGCAAGGCGTAACTATTTACTTTACAGTGCCGAATGCATCGTCACAGGAGATTACATGATGACTTCTTTACGTCCAATTATTTTAGTAGAAGATAACCCTGACGACGAAAGATTGACGATTCGAGCTTTGAAACGCGGTAATATTGCCAACGAAATTCTGGTGGCGCGAAATGGAGAAGAAGCCATAACCATGGTGTTAAATGCTAACCCATTGCCAAGTGTCGTATTACTAGATCTCAAGCTCCCGAAAGTGGATGGACTAGAAGTATTACGGCAGATTCGCGCCCATGAGCGCACCCACAAGCTACCTGTAGTTGTGCTTACATCTTCCAGTGAAGAGAATGATATTGTTGATAGTTATGACTTGGGTGCAAATAGCTATGTGCGTAAGCCTGTCGAAATTGATAAGTTTACGGAGGCAATCCGACAACTAGGGATGTATTGGGCGGTCATCAATGAATTACCTGAGGCTCGCAAACCATGACCGACAGCCTACCCATAGACCTAAAGGTCTTAAACATTGAAGATTCAGAGGACGATAGTCTTTTATTGCTGCGAGAATTGCGTTGTAGCGGATTTAATGTGATTTTGGAAAGGGTAGAAACGGCTGAGGAACTTCGTACCGCTTTACCTAAACAACCTTGGGATATAATTATTTCCGATTATAACTTACCTAAGTTTGATGCCCATGGGGCTCTTGGAATAGTTAAGGAAACTCATCCAGAATTACCATTTATTGTGGTTTCAGGGACAATCGGTGAGTTATCGGCTGTAAAACTGATGAAAGCAGGTGCCCATGACTACCTAATGAAGGAGAACTTAGCCCGACTGTCAGAGGCTGTAAGGCGAGAAGTGCGAGAATCCCAGACTAGAGCGGACCTCCAACGCTCAAAAGTTGAATTAGCTCAAACCAAAGAACGCTCGCAACTCGCGATAGAAGGTTTAGGAATCGGACTATGGGATTGGTCAGTTCAGACAGGAACTTTAATTATCAATGAGTGGTGGGCAAAAATAATTGGTTATACCATCAAAGAGTTAGAACCGCTCAATGTTGAAACTTGGCTACAGAATCTTCATCCAGACGATTTACAGATTGCCAATTTAGCACTGGAAAAAAACTTTCGCCAAGAAATCAATAGCTATGAATGCGAACTGCGGATGCGCCATAAATCTGGTGCTTGGGTTTGGGTATTGACTAAGGGGAGAGTTGTTGAATGGGATGCGACTACACCGATACGGATGATCGGTACACATTTTGAGATTACCGATCGCAAACAAGCCGAACTACGGGTAGAGATGCAGAACTCGATCTTGGAGCACATCGCAAAAGCAGAACCTCTACCAGATATTCTTGAAGCTTTAGTACGGGCAATAGAATCACAAATTGAAGGAGCAATATGTTCTATTTTACTTTGCGATCGCGAGGGTAAATTGCATTATGGTTCGGCTGCTAATTTACCTGAAGCCTATAGTCGCGCACTCGAAGGGATCTCTATCGGCGAAGGTGTTGGTTGTTGTGGAACTGCCGCCTTTCGGAAAGAACCTGTAGTTGTTTCTGATATTGCCACCGACCCGCTTTGGCAAAATTTTAAGGAATTAGCCTTGGCTTGTGACTTGAGAGCTTGCTGGTCATATCCTGCGATCGCCAGTGATGGTCTAGTTCTCGCCACCATTGCCGTTTATCACCATCATATCCACTATCCACAGTTGCAGGAGCTAGAAGTGATCGCCCTCGCCGCCAATATCGTCAAAATTGCGATCGAGCAGGAACAATCGACCCAAGCCCTAGAACAATTAAATCAAGAACTAGAAGATCGCGTGCAACGCCGCACTAAGGCTTTACAGCTAAGTGAATCTCGTCTGCGAGAAGCGCAACAAATCGCTCATCTTGGCAGTTGGGAAATAAATGTTATCACTAAAAAAATTACTTGGTCAGAAGAGAACTTCAACATTTTTGGGCTCGATCCTAATTGTCCAGAACCAACATACGAAGAGTTCTTTCAATATATTGCATTCCCCGATCGAGAGAATCTGAGATTATTGACCGTACATTTAATTCAGCAACGAGAACCATTTGCGATCGATGTCCAGATTATTCGTGCCGATGGTTCCAATGGCTATATTTTCATCAAAGCCGAAGCTATGTGGGATGACGTTGTTCAGGAAATACGATTGTATGGTATTACCATGGATATTAGTGGTCTTTATGCTATGCAACAAGCTTTACGGCGCAGTGAAGAACGCGCTCGTGCCACACTCTTAGCTCTACCAGATATCGTTTTCCGAGTCGATCGCCAAGGTAAATATCTGGATATTATGGCATCACCCAACGGTGTAAATCTAGTCGATCCGCACCAATTGATTGGCACAAGCATATATGAAACCTTTCCCTCAGACATTACTCACGCCGAAAAAAAAGATGCGGCTCTACAGCAGACTCTTGCCACACAGAAGGTACAGAGCTATGAACAGCAGGTTTTGATTGATGGTAATATCCATTACGAAGAAGTGCGTATTGCTCCATGTGGGAATGATGAAGTAGTCTTTTTTATTCGAGATATTAGCGATCGCAGGCAAGCTGAGGAGCAACTACAACAGATCAATCAAGAGTTAGCCCGTGCCACACGGCTCAAGGACGAATTTTTAGCTAACATGAGTCACGAGCTTCGTACTCCTCTCAATGCCATTTTGGGAATGACTGAAGGCTTACAGGAACAAGTATTCGGCACAATTAGCGATCGGCAACTCAAAGCATTACAAACCATTGAATCGAGTGGAACCCATTTATTAGAATTAATCAATGACATTCTTGATGTCGCCAAAATCGAATCTGGACAAGTCAAACTAGAGTTGGAATCTACCTCAATCCCCCATCTTTGTCAGTCTAGCCTAGCGTTTATCAAGCAAATGGCAATGCAAAAGAATATCCAGATCCACTCCAAATTTCAGGCAAATTTACCAGAAATCTTAGTGGATGAACGACGCATCCGTCAGGTACTAATCAATCTACTCAACAACGCTGTCAAATTCACACCAGCAGGAGGAAGCATTATCCTAGAAGTTAGTCGTTGCCAATCTAGCGCTTCTCTCTCTCAAGAAACAGAAGAAGGCAAGCTGGCACAATACATCCAAATTGCCGTGATTGATACAGGTATCGGCATTTCCTCCGAAAACATCCCCAAACTATTTAAACCCTTTATTCAAATCGATAGTGCCCTAAACCGTCAATATAACGGCACAGGATTGGGACTTGCCTTAGTGAAGCAAATAGTGGAACTGCATGGTGGTCGAGTAGGACTAACCAGCGAACTTGGGAAAGGTAGTTGCTTTTCCATAGAGTTACCCTATGTCCTCAATCCCGCCCATTACATATCCCCTAGCGATCTATCAATCACAACTTTAGAACCAGACTTACCAAACCAAAACGCCTTACAATCTCCCCTGATCTTGATCGCTGAAGACAATGAAGCTAATGTCATGACAATTTCCAGCTACCTCACCGCAAAAGGATATCGCCTTCTCTTAGCAGGTAATGGAGAGGAAGCGATCGCCAAGGCAATATCAGCACAACCTGACCTAATCTTGATGGATATTCAAATGCCCTTGATGGATGGTCTAGAAGCAACCAAACAGATCCGTCAGATTCCTAGCTTAGTTAATGTGCCAATTATTGCCCTAACAGCTTTAGCGATGACAGGCGATCGCGATCGTTGCATCGCCGCAGGTGCGAATGAATATCTCTCTAAACCAGTCAAGCTCAAGCAATTAACCACCATTATCCAGCAACTGATAGTAATCCCAGAGTCGGCTAGAGAATTACTTAAAAAAAGTGGATAAAACTATGAACGACCTGCCTAAGATTGTCCAAACAAGTGCGATTCGTTCATTGTGAATCACGGTAATCGATCCGCCCCTTATTCATAAAGTAACAGTACTAGCAGATAAAATACCTTCTATAGTCATTAGATAGGTCAGTAATGGTAGATGGTTTAATTTGATATCTCATGACAAACGCGCGTAAACTAGCTTTTGATACTCTGAAGTTAATTAACAAACAGAATACCTACGCCGATGTTGCGCTCGATCGCATACTAAAAAGTGGCACAGATATTTCTAAAAGCGATTGCTCTCTAGTTACCGAATTAGTTTATGGTATTACCCGCAGACAGCGCACCCTAGATGCCTTAATTGCCGAATTTACAGGTAAACCAACAGATAAACAGCCGCCAGATTTACGTTTAATTCTTCAGATTGGGATTTATCAAATTTGTTTTTTAGATCATATTCCCAATTCTGCGGCAGTGAATACCAGCGTCGATTTAGCCAAGTCACAAAAATTAGGTGGATTGTCGGGATTGGTCAATGCCATACTACGAAAGGTTTGTCAAAGGCAAGAGCAGCAGAGTATCTATGCCAATATCCAAGACTTAGGAACCCTTTACAGTTTCCCCGATTGGTTAATTGAATTATGGACAAAACAATTTGGTAGGGAAGCCACAGACAAGTTATGCCAATGGTTTAACCGATCGCCACATATAGATTTACGCGTGAATATTTTAAAAATCTCAACTTCAGAATTAATTGCTCTACTCCAAAAAGCAAATGTGGAAGTTCAAACTTTACCCTCGATCCCTAATGCTTTACGTTTAAGCTCTAGAGTTGGCAGTATTCCAGATTTGATCGGATTTTCTGAAGGTTTATGGACAGTACAAGATGCCAGCGCACAGTTAGCCGCTTTAATTCTCGATCCCCAACCTGATGATGTGATTATCGATGCCTGTGCTGCTCCTGGAGGGAAAACTACTCATATTGCCGAACTAATGGGCGATCGCGGGTTAATCTATGCGTGCGATCGCACTGAAAGCCGACTCAAAAAACTTCAACAAAATTGCGATCGGCTGAATTTATCCAGCATTCAAATTCGCATAGGAGATAGTCGAGATTTCATATTTGAGGCAGATCGAGTTTTGCTAGATGTTCCCTGTTCGGGATTAGGAACCTTACATCGTCATGCAGATGCCCGTTGGCGGCAAACCCCAGAGGATTCAGCAAAATTAGCAATCTTACAAACCGAGCTTTTAAATCAGGCACAAACTTGGGTTAAGCCAAACGGAATTTTAGTATATTCAACTTGTACCCTCCATTTTGCGGAAAATGAAGCTGTCATAGAGCAATTCTTAGAAAATCATCCTGACTGGCAATTAATTGACCCAAATGTTTCAATTCAGTTTGGAATTGCAAGCGATCGCCCTTGGTTAAAAATTCTGCCGCACGAGCATAATATGGACGGATTCTTTATTGCCAAGCTGCATAAACTAGATAACATCAACAGTTAAGATAAATTAAGTTTGGCAATAGTTTTATCTGTGATACGATGTTAGCTGAGCATTAATTCGGCTGACAGGTTCTCTAATCTAGCAATCATCTTCCCGAATCTAAAACTCTTCATTAATTATTTGATTCTGGAGATACATTTCATGTCTATTTACGTCGGTAACCTTTCTTATGATGTTACCCAACAAGATATTTCTAACATTTTCGCTGAATACGGTACCGTAAAGCGTGTCCAACTCCCAACAGATCGTGAAACTGGCAGGATGCGTGGTTTTGGCTTTGTCGAAATGAACACTGATGCCGAAGAAGAAGCAGCGATCGCTGCCCTAGACGGTGCAGAATGGATGGGCAGAGACTTAAAAGTTAATAAAGCCAAGCCTAGAGAAGAAAGAAGCCCCGGCGGTAGCGGCGGTGGACGCGGCGGCAACAGAGATGGATTTTCTCGCCGTTATTAAGCTTTAGCGGTAACTATTAATTAATTTAATCATTTACCAACTCAGACTTTGATAAGGCTTGACAGTCATTCCATCAACAATTAAATTAAAAAGTTACAGTGAAGTGAAATGGCTTTTTTAGCTCATATCAGCTTCACTTTTCTTATCTATTTAATTAATTACTAAGAATGTTGGTTAACTACTAAAAACACAGACTCCTAAAAATAATTAAAGGTTAGGTAATATAGAATGACACAAGTGAATGTTGGGGAAAATGAAGGGATTGAATCAGCTTTACGGCGATTTAAGAGACAAGTTGCCAAAGCAGGAATTTTTGCAGATATGAAACGACTCCGTCACTTTGAGACCCCAATTGAAAAACTAAAACGTAAGGCGATCGCCAGAAGAAGAAAGAAAAGATTTAATTAATCAGTTAATTCTTTAAATTAATTCTACAAGTTAATAAAAATTATTACTTTTTGATAATATTTTAACTTAAATTTTATTGACATATAGCTGCTATCGCTGACATTATTAGGTAAATTTCTAACCGATCCCCTCCTTTTGGGATAGATTTTACAGATAAATTTGTGTGAGCGATAGACCTAATGATTAAGAAAGTCCTCTTTAGTATATTCACCTGCTTAATTGCAGCTAGTTCGAGCGGTATAGCTAACGCAGCCGTTTTAAGAGTTTTAATTAAAGAAGCAGCAAATCCTCAAATGCCTATTGCTGTAACCCAGCCTGCAACTTTAACCACTGAAGGAAATCTCGATCCTATTACCCTTAATCCCGGCAGATGGTATACCATTCCTCGAAATAAAGTTAATCTAATTCAGCCTTCCAATAATGGATTAACCCAAGTTGGGGATCGTCTTTACCCCGGTAATGTGGAGGTTAGATCTTGGAATAGTAAAGCGATCGCCATTAATATTCTCCCTATTGAAGAATATTTGCGTAGTGTCGTACCTTCGGAAATGCCTGCCAGTTGGCATATAGATGCCCTAAAAGCACAGGCAGTTGCCGCCCGCAGCTATGCTATTAATACTCAAAAACAACGTAAATGGGGTATAGCTCCCTATGATTTAGTTAGCGATACTCGCGATCAGGTCTATAGTGGATTTTTTAAGTTCAATCCAAAACAGCCTGCCCCCGTTTCTATCATCCATGGAAATAGCGATCTTGCTGTCTCTACAACCGCAGGATATATTCTAAGAGATGGCTTTAAGGGCTACTATCGAGCTAGTTTGCCCCTAAACTGGATTAGTTGGGGAAATGGGTTTATGCCAGTGTCTGATGGACAGCATCTCGATCAAAAAATCAGCCAGCAGATGGCTCTACGCGGATGGAATTGGGTACAAATTTTGGCGTGGTGGTATCGTGATGAACCTGTTAAATCTCAAAATTAGTATTAATTATCATCAAAATGTCAGATTAATAAAATAATTTGTTATTATTTCAAGCCTTAGGACGGTCTAACCGATAAAGCAAAATCATCAAACCAATCACGCCCATTTGTACAGCTAGATTATTTAAGTTTGTACTCATTTCTCCTTTTTGCGCTAATAACTGAGTTAAGAAAATATAAGCACCAACACTCCCCGATGCGCCACAAGCCAAATATATAAATCGGCGTAAACCTAAAAATGGTGCTTTCAATTCAGCCTTGAGTTTTTCGTAGTCTTGAGGAGTTTTAGGTCGCATTGCTAATTATTAAATTACTCTAAAATTACTCTAAATTAGGTGGAGTTGAATGGTATTTGTAAGTTGGTCAGTCCAGTGCTGGGCAAGATCTAAGGTCTCAGCTTCTACCATCACTCTCATCAAAGGCTCAGTTCCAGAGGCTCGGACTAAAACTCTACCCCGATCGCCCAAATCATTAATAGCTCTATCTACAGCTTGATAAAGAGGTTGACATTCTTGCCAGTTTGTGCGTTTCTGTTTGTCTTCCACTCGGACGTTTTTTAGAAGTTGGGGATAGGGTATAAAGCTCTGTGCCATTAATTCGGATAAAGGCGATCGCTCTTTGGCTAAGGCTGCTAAATGAATAGCTGTAAGCAAGCCATCTCCGCTAACGCCATAATGACGGCATAAAACGTGACCAGACTGCTCGCCGCCAAGCATTGCCCCTGATTTCATCATTTCGGCATGGACATACTGATCGCCTACGGGAGTGCGTACCATTTGCCCTCCAAGGTTGTGCCAAGCTTTTTCAAAGCCCAAATTAGCCATTACAGTTGTGACTAAGCGTGCATCAGGAAGTCGCTCTGACTGCAATAGATGCTGTCCCCACAAATATAAAATATAATCACCATCAATAGCGCCGCCGCGATCGTCTACTGCCAAAACTCGATCGGCATCACCATCAAACGCAAATCCCATATCGGCTTTATGTTCTCCAACTGCTGCCCGTAAGGGATCTAAGCACGTAGAACCACAATTGACGTTTATGCGATCGCCCAATGGTCGATCGTGCAAGCAAACAACCTCTGCCCCCAAACTTGTAAATACTTTAGGAGCCACTACCGTAGCTGCCCCCCAAGCTAGATCTAAAACTACTTTTAGCCCTTGTAGATTAGTGCTAATCGAGTTGCATAGAGAATTTTCATAAAGCTCAACTAACGGCGATCGCTCTACATAATTTCCCCAATAAGTTTTCCCCGATCGCTCCTCACTTGCAGATCCTTCCAGAGTTGATTCAATTTGGGCTTGGAGAATTTTGCTCAACTTTGTCCCATCTGACCCAAAAAATTTAATGCCATTATCCTCAGGTGGATTGTGACTGGCAGAAACCATCACCCCAGCGATCGCCTCCGATAAATGAGATGTTAAGTATGCCACAGTCGGAGTTGGGCACAAACCTAAATTCCATACATCTAATCCTGCTGAAGTTAATCCCGCCGCTAGTGCTGAAGTCAGCATATTGCCTGAAGTTCGAGAATCTTGTCCAATTAAAACCACGTGGCGCTCAGTATCATCTCGACGTTCCTTTAACTGCGATCTTAAAACATAACCCGCTACCAAACCAACTTGTAGTGCGATCGGGGCTGTCAAAAAACTCCCCACATGACCTCGGATTCCATCTGTGCCAAATAATTTCATTGCTTTATTATCACATTTACTCCTTACACCTCTATATTTCAGACTTAGACAAGCAAAATGTCAAGTAATTATAATTTTTGGGTCGGGTAAATTTTTGCATTTGCTGATAAATTATGGACAAATTAGGTTAATATGTATTTTACTGACGGGATGTAGCGCAGTGGTAGCGCGCCTGCTTTGGGAGCAGGATGTCGTAGGTTCAATCCCTATCATCCCGATTTAGATGTATTAATAAGTTTGACTCTGGGATTGGCTCAGAGCTTTTTTTTTTGCTAATATATCTAACTAACTCAGCTATACCGATCGCTAGTGAAACTAACTAGAGAAAATTGTATTTAGAGAATTGCACTTAGGGAATTGCACTTAGGGAATTGCACTTAGAGAATTGCACTTAGAGACTGGGCAACTAACAAGATATTAGGTATTTAGCTAACATTAATAATTTTATTAGAACGATATTTTATGATCCATCTCAAACCTGCGATCGCCATCATGAATAACCTTAAATATCTGCAGAAATTTTTATTAATCAGCATCATTTTTAGCTTGCCAGTCCTTCTAATGATGTATCTACTATTAACAGAGATTCATAGTAGGGTAGATTTTGCCAATAAAGAGATCGAGGGAAATCAATATCTCCGCCCCTTAAATAAAGTTTGGCAAGATAATCTTAAAGGTAAAATCGCCATACAAGATCGAAATTCTAACTTCAGGTCATCGCAAATCCAACAGTCGTTACAAGCTTTAGAATCTATCGATCGCGACTTAGGAACTAGCCTAAAAACACAGGAAAATTTTAATGATCTCAAAGCAACAATTAAAACTTTAAGTCCAATTGATAACAGTCAAAATACATCTACCTACAAACGCATAACTAATGAAATTAAAAAATTAAGATCTCAAGTTGGTGATACATCTAATTTAATCCTCGATCCAGATTTAGACACATACTATTTGATGGATACGACTTTACAAAAGTTACCCGATCTACAAGAAATATTGGCTGAAATTGAATTTATTGGCTTAGAAACTAATAATAGAGGACAAATTAGCACTTCCGAGCGATCGCGGTTAAATCAACTATTAGCCCTATTGTCAGATCAAAGTCAAACTCTAAATAGAAATTTAAATACTTCTTTTAAAAATAACCTACTGGGCAACTTATCCCCCAAACTTGCAAGTAATTTACAAGAACTTTTACAAGACCTCAATAAAATTAAACAAGATTTAATTCAAGTAACCCAAAATAATCAAAAACTTTCTATTGATACGATTACTTTAAGTAAAGACACCAATCAGAAATCATTTAAATTTGGTGAAAAAACTTTAGATGAATTGGATTTATTGCTGAACTATAGAATTGCGGGATTCATCCAAAAGCAGATCTTAATTTCTATATTTGTAATTAGTATTTTGTTATTGGTCGCCTATCTTTTTGTAGGATTTTATCAATCAGTCATGCAAACAGTAAAATGTTTAGATATTGCGGCTAAACGCATGACTAATGGACATGCTGGCACCTTAGAAACAATTAGGTTAGATACTAAAGACGAACTATCAGTAGTTGTGGATTCATTTAATCGCATTGCGGTGGCTTTAGTGGAGGCGATCGCTGCGGCACGGAGTTCGGAAATTAAATATCGTAGTATCTTTGAAAACGCGATCGAAGGGATTTTTCAGACTTCAACCGATGGTAAATACATCAGCGTTAATCCTTCATTAGTGCAAATGTATGGCTATGCATCTGCAACCGAACTGATCGGCAGTCGGACTGATGTAGAGCGTCAATTATACGTCAATCCCAATCGGCGGAGAGATTTCATCGATCTGATGGCAAAAAATAATCAGGTTGTTAAATTTGAATCCGAAATTTACCGTAAAGATGAAACAACGATCTGGATTTCCGAAGATGCACGTACTGTTAGAGATGATGATGGTAGTTTACTTTATTATGAAGGCTCGGTCAGAGATATTAGCGATCGCATTACTGCCCAAAACTCTCTAGCCCAAGCAAATCTATCCATCCTTCTACTCAACGAACAGTTAAAAGCCGACAATATGCGGATGAGTTCGGAATTAGCAATTTCACGGCGATTGCAGCAGATGATTTTGCCCAAGGATGCAGAATTAGCCAAAATTAAAGAACTAGATATTTCGGGCTACATGGAACCAGCATCGGAAGTGGGCGGGGATTATTACGATATTCTAGTCGAAGATGGTGGACGTATTAAAATTGGCATTGGGGATGTGACTGGACATGGCTTGGAAAGTAGCGTTTTGATGATTATGGTACAAACGGCTGTAAGAACTCTGCTTGTGAATAATGAAACCGATCCTGTGAAATTTCTCACCACACTCAATCGGACTATTTATGACAATGCCAAACGCATGGAATCAGACAAAAATCTCACCCTAGCTTTGATTGATTACGAAGCAGGTAAACTTACTATTAGCGGTCAGCATGAAGAGATGATCATCGTTCGGGCTACAGGCATAGTGGAAAGAATTGATACTATCGATTTGGGTTTTCCGATTGGCTTAGAACCACAAATTAGCAACTTCATTAATAAGACCGAATTAGAACTCTATCAAAATGATATAGCCGTACTCTATACCGATGGTGTAACCGAAGCTGAAAATATGGCTAAGGAGCAATATGGGCTAGATCGACTCTGTGCAGTAATTGCAGAAAATTCCCATCGGTCGGCTGGGGCTATTCGTCGAGAAGTTATTAGCAACCTGGGATCGTTTATTGGCGAACAAGAAACATTTGATGATATTACGCTCTTAGTAATTAAGCAGAAGTAATTAAACAGAAGTAATCTCAAATGAATGATTTTAAGGAATATTAGGCAAGTCGCTTTGTAGTTTCTAGATATCTTTGTATTAATAATCCAGTAAATTGAGCAATTAAATTAACATTAATTTGGGAACTCAACATATTTATAACAATTTGTCGAGTTGTTTAGATTGACCTCAGCAATTCTCATTATGGTTCTAAATCTCATTATCTCATTAGATTAGCTCTTTACTTCATCGTTGTAACTCACCTTACGCGGAAGAGTTTAAGACCCTCACCCTAGCCCTCTCCCAAAACGGTAGAGGGAACAAGAAAAACCTGTATTACTACCCTTCTCTCTACTTGGGAGAAGGGGATGAGGGACAGTTGACTTCTGCGTAACATCAGGTTGTAAGTTAAAACTGTATTAGATTAGCTCTTTACTTGATTGTTGTGGGTTTAGACCTCATCGCATCAGTTTTGGGTTTTACTAATTTTTTTAAAATGAGAATTGCTTAGATTGACCTTCAGTTTTACTCTGCTCCGATCGCGCCTTCAGTTCTCCCCTTTTTCTTGTTTTTGAGCTAATGTAAATTCGCCCGTGCAATTACGAATCTTTGAACCCGATCGCCAAAATTGACAGATCCGCGATCTAACATTAGATAATATTGCATTGCTCAATCTAATACTTAATTCAAAATAATTTGAGGACATCATGCCTAATCTGGAAGAATGCCTAAATATTGGACGAGCGATCGCATGGGGAGCCTCTGATATTTTACGCAAATACTATCAATCGACTACAGCTTTACAAATTACGCACAAAAGTGCCGAAGATGGAGACGTTACTGATGCTGACTTGGCTGCTAACGAATATATTTTAAGTAATTTATACCAACAATTTGGGACTAGAGAATTTGGATATTTAAGCGAAGAAACTGAAGATAACAGCGATCGCCTCAATCATGAATGGGTGTGGATGATCGATCCCTTAGATGGCACCAGTGATTTTATTAAGCGCACGGGGGAGTTTTCCGTACACATTGGGTTGAGTTATCGTCAAAGACCAGTACTAGGGCTAGTGGCAGTGCCGATCGCCAATCATTTATTTACAGCAATTAAAGATGGTGGTGCATATTTAGAACAACGCAATGGCGAAAAGGTCAAAATTCAAGTCTCATCAAAAACCGATCTTAATTCTATGATCGCGATCGCCAGCCGTAATCACCGTACCGCCGAGTTAGAGTTAATTTTAGCCAGTTTGCCCAAGTCACAAGAGCTCTCAGTGGGCAGTATTGGTGGAAAATTAGGAGCGATCGCTTATGGTACAGCCGATTATTACATCTCCGTTTCGGGTAGATCTGCACCCAAAGACTGGGACTACTGCGCTCCCGAAATTATTCTCACCGAAGCTGGCGGCAAACTCACTCGCTTTGATGGTAGCGAAATTACCTACAACAACCCCGATATTTCGCAATGGGGAAATATTATTGCCAGCAATGGTCACAGACATTTCGAGCTTTGTGCATTGAGCCAAAAGATCCTAGATCGAAAAATCTAAATTAGGAATAAATTCTTAAAAATTCATAGTTGTCATGACTCTATTGGGAGATATCAATAGTTAAAGAAGCCTATCAAAAGTAGTATGCTATGAATGTATTTATAATTATTAAGAGATTTTAAGGTGATAGATAACGCTCTAAAAAATAACCCTCAGAACCTGAATTTGCAAAAAGATCGAGATGAACAGCTACCATTTACCCTGCAAGATATCAGAAATGCTATTCCACCCGAATGTTTTCAGCCTTCTGTAGTTAAATCTCTTTATTACTTTTTTTTTGACCTATTAATTGTCGCTGGACTCTATGCGATCGCCGCTCAGGTAGATTCTTGGTTATTTTATCCAATTTTTTGGTTTGCTCAAGGCACGATGTTTTGGGCTTTATTTGTAGTTGGGCATGATTGTGGACATGGATCGTTTTCTAAATACAAATGGCTTAATAATTTAATCGGGCATCTGGCACATACTCCGATCCTCGTTCCGTTTCATGGATGGCGCATTAGTCACCGTACACATCATCAAAATACTGGAAGCCTTGAAAATGATGAAAGCTGGTACCCAGTTATAGAGAGCAAGTACAAAGAAATGGCATGGATTGAGAAATTTGCGCGCTTTGATATCTCGATGATTGCTTACCCTATATATTTATTTAAGCGATCGCCCGGTAAGGCTGGTTCACATTTTGTACCTAGTAGCCCGATCTTTAAACCTTCGGAAAAATGGGATGTGATTACCAGTACTGTAGCTTGCAGTTTAATGATTGTTTTACTTGGAGTGCTAACCTACCAATTCGGTGGTTTATGGCTAGTCAAATTTTATTTAGTACCTTACATTTTGTTCGTGGTATGGCTAGATTTGGTTACATTTCTGCACCACACCGATACAGATATTCCTTGGTATAGCGGTAAAAACTGGAATTTCCTTAAGGGCGCTTTGTCAACTATCGATCATGACTATGGATTTATTAACGATATTCATCACAATATCGGTACCCATGTCGCCCACCATATCTTTTTAAGCATTCCCCACTACAATCTTAAAATAGCAACCGCAGCAATCAAACCTGTTTTAGGCAGCTATTATCGTAAGTCTGAAGAGTCGATTTTTACAGTATTCTGGCGGGCTTACAAAAATTGTCACTATGTGCCAGATGGTCAAGCAACTTCTTACTATCGACCAGCTACCGATCTTGCTTCTGATTAGTATTAATTTAAACTTAGTTAATTTTGATGGAGGGACTTAAAACAATTTAAAAGCCCTCCGCCTCATATTTGGATTGAAAATTATAATTATTTTTACTTGTTAATAGTTTGGTTGTTAATAGTAGTAGGATGCACTCTTAAAGATTAAGTTAAGAATCGATAGGAGTAAAGTTGAAAAAAATTATCCTAACGGGTGGTGGTACGGCAGGTCATGTTACCCCTAATATTGCTCTAGTTCCGAGATTGAAAGCTTTAGGCTGGCAAATTGAATACATTGGTTCGCGGGATGGCATCGAACAACGCTTAATTACCGAATTAGGTATTGCTTTTCATGGGATCGCTTCAGGAAAATTAAGAAGATACCTCAACATTCAAAATTTTACCGATCCTTTTAAGATTATTAAAGGTATATTTGAAGCTTATTTTTTACTGAAGAAAATCAGACCCGATCTTATTTTTTCTAAAGGTGGATTTGTGACCGTGCCAGTAATTTTAGGAGCTTGGCTAAATCGCATTCGGATTATCATTCACGAATCCGACCTTACACCTGGATTGGCAAATAAAATTTCGATTCCTTTTGCAAATAAAATTTGTGTGACTTTTCCTGAAACCCTACAATACATACCTACAGCTATTTTTACTGGATTGCCAATTAGGAAAGAGATCTTACAAGGCGATCGCGACAGAGGACTAAGATTTTGTGAATTTAATCAAGAATTACCCGTTTTATTAGTAATTGGTGGCAGTTCTGGCTCCGAAAAAATTAATTTAGCAGTACATAAAATCCTAGATAAATTAACAACAAAGTTTCAAATAATTCATGGTTGTGGTAAAGGTAATACCGATCCTAATATTAATTATTCCAACTACAAACAAGTAGAATATTTAGGTGTAGAACTTCCCGATGTTTTAGCGATCGCCGATATAGTGATATCCCGTGCTGGAGCAAATTCGATCTTTGAATTCTTAGCATTAAAAAAACCACATCTACTAATTCCTTTATCTAAGGCTGCGAGTCGTGGAGATCAAATTCTTAACGCTCGATCTTTCGCCAAAATGGGTTATAGCGCAGTTTTATTAGAAGAAAATTTGAACTCGGAAAGCTTATTAGTGGCGATAAATAATTTATTTACCCAACGACAACAATACATAGAGGCGATGACGGGTGGTGAAATTGGGGATATTATTGGGTGTATTACACAGCTAATAGAGCAAGGTTCGTAATTATGACATCCGTTTCGTCACAAAAAAGCATTTTAGAACTTGCTAAGCAAGGAGATGGAGAGGCGATCGCCACCTTGATCAACCGTTCGATTCAATCTAAAGGAATTACGGCAACAGCAGATTTAGATCCCGATCGCCCTGAATGCTTAAATATAGACTTGCGATCGCCCCAAAGGATCAATCAAAAAGCGATAGTATCTCTAATTCGCAAAGGGATGCTGAGCTTACAGGTAGAAAGTATTAAGCAATTAGCAATTTCGGCTTACCAATCAGATTACGAAACCGCCAGAGATACCCAAATTTGGCAAGTCGATTTTCAGCTTGAATCTTCCTCAGATCTAACTCCACCCAACCCATCACCATCATCTAGATCTTCAACACCTACTCCTCCTGAAATCGCACCATCTCCACTACCAGTCAAGTTACCAGTTCAACTCGAACCCGTTGCAACTCTCGTTCATCAGCCCGTCCAAATTAAGCATATTCCCCAAACCTATCAAGACATTATTATTCGATTTACCGATCCGCTCTATGGAAATATTAAATGCCTCTGCACCCTTACCGAATTGATCCAAGTTATTAATAGTTTTAGTTTTGGAAATGCCAATCCTGCGTTAAAAAATCTGTTAGAAGCGATCGCCGAGTCGACAACTATTGATGAAAATAGCGATCGGATCATTAACAATATCTCGGTATTACAGCCCGGTTCGCAGTGGCAAAAAGCAAAAATTAGGTTAGTAGTAAATATCTTTTTTGAAGCTGAGGGCTATGTTCCGCCTACACACACTAATTTACAGACTAATTTAGTAAACAGCATGATTAATGAAGTTATTACCTTAGAAGCCTCAGAATCATTAGAATCCTTAGAAGCGATCGAAACTCCAGCCTTATCAATCGCAGAAAAAGCCGTTGAAGAATTAGAAGCGAAGAGCGAACCTAAAATTCCTGAACTTAAAATTCCTGAAAGTAATAATACCAAAGATGCTATTGAAACTCTAAAAACCCCAAAACAGATACTGCTAGAAGATTTATCAAGTTTACTTACAGACATGGGCAAGCCCGAACTTGGGGACAAAACATTAGAAACATCTAATCAATCAGATCGAGTTAAATCCGATCAAAAAGTGGAATCCAATCAAACAACTGATGTCCTGACAATAGATGAGTTGAGCAAAGTTTGGTGAGCTTTGTAACTGTAATTTTTTGCAGTGGATCGAAAAAGCGATCGATAAACTAAGATACAGGATAATTTTCTTTTACTTTTGCTCGAATAACCAAGTCTGAAGATCGGTCAAGCTTGTGAAATCTAAAAGGGCTTCGCTTAAAATTTCGATCCTAAAATCTGAGAAAGATCTTGAGAGGTAAATAGCTTTCTGCCGTTACAAGATTAAACGTAGGTTAGCCAAATTGAGTTATTAGGAAGTTGTTAATCTAAAAATGGGTCAAAATGTAATAATCTTTAACAGTAAGGCTTTAATACTTTTTATGTATCTTTTTATTCATCTTTAATTATTTATAAATTATTTATAAACATATGGAACCCGAAATTAATAATTTAGAGCAAGTAGAGCCAATAAGCCAAGCTGATTTAACTAACCCTATCAATAATCTACATACTGCTGTGATAGAAGAGCCGCACCGCTATGAATGTGGTTCCTGTGGCTATATTTATGAACCAACCTCTGGAGATCCCAAGCGCGGAATTGCCGAAGGAACTTTATTTGCAGATTTGCCGACCGATTGGCGTTGCCCTGTCTGTACAGCACGTCCTGCGGTATTTTCTGATATTGGCATTCCAAGTAAGCCTTCGGGATTTGCAGAAAATCTGGGCTATGGGTTTGGAGTAAATGTCATGACCCCGGGGCAGAAAAACCTCTTAATTTTTGGTTCTCTGGCAGTAGCTTTTGCATTTTTTATGGGTCTTTATGCTCTTGATTAATTTTTAGTTTAATTTTTAACTTGATTTTTCAGCATTAATTCGCTCTAAAGCTTGCGATCGCTTTCAACTTCTTTTATAACCTTCAAATATCAACAAAATAGGAATTTTTCTGGTGAAAAAATATCTGCGTTCCATTTTTCTTGCTCTTCTTTTACTCATTAATCTCACATTTGTAGGTGTTCCAGAGCAGTCGGCGGCAAGCATCCCAACAGGAATCGCTTCTGGACTAAATTCTGAGACTTTCCAGTCTGGAACTTGGAAAAAAGTCGAGCTTCCCACTAAAGCCACTCTTTTAGATATTGCCTTTAGTGGCTCTAACCCTGATAGCGGTTGGCTAGTAGGTACAGAGGGAGTATTATTGGAAACCAAGGATGGTGGTAAGACATGGGAACCCAGAAACCTAGAACTTGGAGATGGAATTTATCGATTTGTATCGGTGAGCTTTGTCGGTGATGAGGGCTGGATTGCAGGTAAGCCTTCTTTACTTTTGCATACTGAAGATAGCGGTAAGTCTTGGACGAGAATTGGTTTGAGTTCTAAGCTACCCGGCGATCCTGCCTTAATTAAAGCTCTAGATTCTCAATCTGCGGAGATGGCAACGGATGTGGGGGCAATTTATCGTACTAGCGATCGCGGACAAAACTGGAAAGCATTGGTAACTCAAGCCGTAGGAGCAGTTCGCAATCTCTATCGCGCCCCAGATGGTAGATACATTGCCGTGTCTGCCAAGGGTAATTTTTACTCTACATGGTCGCCCAGTGATGCCGCTTGGACACAACACAATCGTAATAGCTCTAGACGAGTCCAAAAAATGGGTTATGCCCCTGATGGCAGAGTTTGGATGTTAAATCGGGGCGGACAGTTGCAATTTAGTAAGTCATCTACGGTTGATAGTTGGGAAAAACCACAGTTTCCAAAAGCAGCTAAAGGTATAGGATTTTTGGATTTAGCCTATCAAGATGAGCAAAATGTTTGGGTCACAGGTGGTAACTCGATTTTGATTCACAGTCAAGATGCGGGTAAAACTTGGGTCAGGGATGAATCTTTGGAACGCTCTGGAGCTAATTTCTACAGTATTTTATTTGTAGGTGGCGATCGCGGCTATATTTTAGGACAAGATGGTAGTCTGCTTTCATACTCACCTCAGCCTTAGCGTAGACCTTCTAGCCTAATTTTTCTTAAAGTAAATCATGGGTATCGCTACTAAAAAATATGCCACTAAAATTCGAGCTCTGGAAATTTTAGTACGCTTAAAACGGCTTTACCCCGATGCTCCCTGTACTTTGAATTACGAAACTCCCATGCAGTTATTGGTTGCCGTCATTCTCTCGGCGCAATGTACGGATGAACGGGTAAATATTGTCACGGCTGAATTGTTTCGGAAATTTCCAGATGCCCAATCTATGGCTGCGGCAGATCTAGAAGAAATTACAGAATTAGTCCGCTCTACGGGTTTTTACCGCAATAAAGCTAAAAATATTCAAGCTACCTGTGCTTTGCTAATGCAAAATCATGGAGGGCAAGTACCGCAAACGATGGCAGAAATTCTAAAGCTCCCCGGTGCCGCCCGTAAAACTGCTAATGTCGTTCTGGCACACGCTTTTGGGATTAATGCAGGTGTCACTGTAGATACTCATGTGCGTAGGCTTTCAGGCAGGTTAGGCTTAACTAAACACGTAGACCCAATTAAAATTGAAAGAGATTTAATTAGTTTACTGCCCCAAGAAGATTGGGAAAACTGGTCTATTCGGCTAATTTATCACGGTCGAGCAATTTGTAAAGCCCGAAAGCCTGATTGTGAAAATTGTGCTCTGGCGGACTTGTGCCCATCAGCCCAAATAGGAGATCCAGAGGGTGGCGGTGATTAAAAAAACTCTCTCTCATGGTTAGTCTTCTATGCTAATTTTCTATGCTAGCCCTAAATTCAGAATATTCTAATAGAGCGTATCATCCTAAAAAACTAGATTAAGTATGCAAATCGCGACTTGGAACGTCAATTCAATTCGGAGTCGCTTAGATCAGGCGATCGCTTGGCTGCAAAGTAGACCGTATATAGATATTCTCTGCCTCCAAGAAACTAAGGTATCGGACGCTGATTTTCCTCTAACTGCTTTTACCGAATTGGGTCATTTTGTCTATATTTACGGGCAAAAATCCTATAACGGTGTAGCGTTGATTGCTCGACAAGAATTAACTAGTATCCGCACAGGGTTTTCATCGCTTTTAACGGATGTCGCTCCCGAACTAGAGTCGCAAAAACGCTTGATCTCTGGGGTAATTGCAGATGTTAGGGTTATTAATATATACGTTCCCAATGGTTCGGCGATCGCTTCAGAAAAATACGAATATAAATTAAAGTGGTTGGCATTATTAAAATCTTATCTGCAAGAAGCGCTCAAACAAGAAAAAAATATCTTAATTTGTGGAGATATTAACATCGCCCTTGAAGATATAGACATTCACGATCCGAGCGATCGCGCGACCAAAGTTATGGCATCAGACATTGAAAGAGCGGCATTACAGGAGATTCTCGATTTGGGATTTAAAGATGTATTTAGGAAGTTTCAATCTGACGATGGCTACTATAGCTGGTGGGATTATCGGGCGGGTTCATTTCGGCGCAATCATGGTTGGCGGATCGATCATCATTATCTAACGGCAGACTTGTACGATCGCGCGCTCAGTTGTGAAATTGATATTAGCCCCCGCAAAAATCCTCAGCCTAGCGATCATACCCCCGTGATTGTAGAGCTATAGTTATGATGGTAATTCGTTCCTCTGTCTACATAAATAATCAATAAATTATTATCAAGATCTTCATGCAGTCTTTATTTGAGTATCAATCTCACTTCATTATGTTGGGTCTAATTTTAAGCTTTGCGATCGCCCACAGTGGTTTAGCAGCTTTAAGAATCAAGGCAGAAGTAGCGATCGGGGCAAGGGCATATCGAGTGATTTTTGCTTTGGTCAGCTTAACTTTGGCGACAGTAATGTTAATTTACTTTTTTAATCATCGCTACGATGGCTTAATCGTTTGGAACGCACAAGATCTAACTGGAATTCAAACTGTAGTGTCGGTGCTGACAGCGATTTCTTTTATATTCCTTTATCCTGCGACCTTCAATCTGCTCGAAGTTGCGGCGATCCAAAAGCCCCAAGTGCATCTTTATGAGACAGGAATCATCAGAATTTCGCGACATCCGCAGATGGTAGGGCAGGTGATTTGGTGTATTGCCCATACATTATGGATTGGTTCTAGCTTTACGATCGTGACTTCATTAGGGCTGATTTTGCATCATCTATTTGGCGTGTGGCATGGCGATCGCCGCTTAGAAAAAAGATATGGTGAGGCTTTTCTGGAAGTTAAAAATCGGACTTCGGTTATGCCGTTCTTAGCAATTTTTCAAGGCAAACAAGAATTAAAACTAGAGGAATTTTTACGTCCTGCGTATATTGGGGTAGCGATCGCTGTGGTTTTATTTAGATGGGCACATCCATTAGCGATCGCCTCTGCTGCTCTTATTAATTGGTAGGATTAATTAGTAGGATTTAATCAGTAACAGATCTATAAATTAAATCTGAAACTAAAGTTGGCTATTACGATATTCTTGCAGTTCAGCTCTTAGATTGGCGATTTCAGCCCTGAGCTTGTCTATGACTTCTTGTAAATCTATATCAGGGGATTTAATTACAGTTTCTCCTTCGGCGCGATCGGCTTTTTCGATAACTGTATCTGTGAAGGTTCTAATTTTTTCTCTTTGCTCGGCATCGAATTTACCAACGGCACTAAGAGCATCAGTTAGAGTATCTTCTAATTGTTCGATTATTGCCTCGGCAGTAGCTCTACCGATAAAGAAAGCACGAGTTAAAGGGTTGCTCATAATTCACTTAATCAAATGTTACTTTATCTCAATCATACACCGATCGCGTTTATTCACTTCTTTACTAATAGCTCAAATTATCTAAACTTAGAGTAAATTACCCAACACTGACCTGAGTACAGGTACAATGTGGGCTTTTAATAGCCCTGAGATGATTTGCAATATTGCACGACCACCCCGAACCTTCAAGCTTATTTACGAAAGCTCCAAGAGTAGAAATATTCTTACTACCGTTCAAATCTGAATCACCATGCCATCCGCAATGACCACACGTGAAAGACTTGCCAGACCGATAAGATTTACCCTTAACAGAGTGGATATGGTTGCACTTATGGCAAGTCTGAGAAGTATAAGCAGGATTAACTATCAGAAGTCTTACGCCATACTTGATTGCTTTATATGTCAAAAACTCTCGCAACTGATAGAAAGACCAACTATTACTAAGTCTTCGCTCTTTTTTAGAGCGTGGCTGCTGATTAGTGCGTTCTCTAATTCCTGTTAAATCCTCCAAAGCAATAGCTTTATTAGTAGCTTTAGCCCTAGTTATCAGGCGGTGACTGATGGTGTGGTTTATCAATTCCTGAAAGCGTTTTTCCCTGCCAGACAACCGTTTCAACAACTCTCGACATCTGCGTCTAGAACTGCGTGTGCCTCTACTGGCTTTTTGTTGGATATTCGCTCTCAAATTAGCATAGTGATTTCTAACTTCGGTAATTTCTTTACCGCTAAATTTATCTCCTTCAGAAGTAACAACAATGTCAGTGCGTCCCAAATCACAGCCCAAAACCTCATCGGTTGGGTCTGTTTCTGGTGGCTCAGACTCAAGCTGAATATTGAGGTAGTAACTACCATCTTTACGCTTGCACAGAGTAGCTGTTTTAGGCTTTTGCTCCTTCAGCAATCCAAGCTGATAATTGCCAATAGCCAGCTTAAATCGCTCTCTACCGTCAATAGTAGTCAAACTTACTGTCCAGTCCTTCTCCCTAAAAGAGAAAGTCCGAACGTCATAAGTAGCACTGGTTGGAGCAAAACTGTTAACTGGTTTACCGTCTTTCTTGGAGGTCTTTCTGTTACCAGAAACCCGTCTAATTGCATGGATAGCCAACTGGGCAGACAAGCCGAATCTAGCCCTGACATCGTAGTAAACCAAGGACTGTATTGCCAACTCATTCATCAAAGTTGATTGCACAGTCTGATTTACATATTCGCAAGCAGCAGCAAAAGCCTGAAGAGTCGCATCAATTTTGATAGACTGTTCAGGCGATACTTCAAGCTTGCAAGATACTGTCAGGACTTGTTTCATAACTTAAATATATCACGTGTTGAGATTTTATCATGAGTAAAAACCTAGATATGTTCGGCTATGCCTCACACGCATTCCTCCCGACACCAACCGAAGCAGTATGGTGTGGGAATCCTGCTGCTATAGTTGACTTAATTATGACATTGCTTGAATTACATAATCAAAATAAGGTTCGGCAAGAGCAGCATCATCTTCGCTCATTAACTCTAGCGAAGCACCCTTCAAACAACGTACGGAGTCAGCCATACCATTTACAGGCACACCCAAGGAGTTGTACATTTCTCGTACGCCAATAATGCCGATCATTTCAATTGGGTCTTTATCTCCTGCTAACACACCATAACTAATTAAACGCACGTACCAGCCATAGTCACGGAGACATTGAGCGCGTTGTCTTTGTCCGTAGGCATTACCACCGGGAGCAATGTAGTCGGGATGAAGTTTCCACAACTCCGCACTAGCTTTTTTAATAATTTTGCTTTCATTTTCTGCCAAAGTAGTAGCAACCCGAATTCGTTGCTCACCCGTTCGCAAAAAGTTTTTGATATTCTGAAGCTCGTCTAATGTGGGATAACGGAGTTCATCGTCGGCTTTGAGTAAAACTTGACTAATTACACTCATAAAATTTAATACTCGTAAAATTTGATAAAAACGGGGCAAAGTATATTTATCAGTTTACAGACTCTTGTCCAGATGTTGTAAATCCCGTAATAAAAATCTGCTTAAAGTGCGTTGATAAGTTCCTCTAAAAATCTACTGAAAGCTCAGAATATGGCGATCGCCTCTGTTTAGAAAAATTCGATTAGCAAAAGAATTAAGAAAAAATTAGTAAAAACTGAACGTAAAAAAAGATGGCATTTTGCATCTAACTTTGCATAAAGCCGAAGAAGAAAAGAACAAAGTGTTTAAGGTCAGGCTTGGTTAATTTCTTATCTAATTTTTGTAATTGATTGCTCTTAATTACTAAAGTTAAGCTTAATTACTAATATTTTATTTGAAGAATTAATCTTCCCCTTTTTTATTATTTTTACTCAAAGAATTATGATGAGAAAATTATATTCAGGCATAAGTTTCTTTTAGTTTATTTGCAGCAAAAGAGTAGGCTAAAAACCTAAATAAAAATTAAGCAAAAAAATAGAGGACAAAGATTATTCTCCTTACCCTCAAGTATCCTTATATTTTACAAAGTTACTAATTAAACTTCGTAGGTGGCTTTACCAGTGAATTTGACTGCGATCGGATTGGGATTATCGCCAATCTTACGGCTAACGCTACCGACAGCTACCCGACCAGCATTAACTTTTTCAGGGAAAACGCCATCATTAGGATGTAAATAGACTTGATCGCCATTAGGAAATTCACGCCATACTTTGTAGTTGCTGATTTTGAAAGTACGCAGTTGACGACCCAATGCTAAAGCTTGCTCTTTTTTAGCAAGATACAACAGGTTATCACCTTCGTTCATGGTAGCAGCACCACCAGTAGGCATCTCGAACACTTGTTCCTTGGGGCTATTCCAAGTAATTAAATATTTTTCTTCTAAATAAGCAGCAGACAGTAAACCGCCAGTACTACCACCCCATAGAGGAGTCTTACCAGTAGGTTTGGAGATAGGTACTCCTTGCACGGCAGGAGCATCGGGGAGTTCGGGTACGCTGATGTCCATCATTTCTTGAGGGACTTTAGTCTCTTGGGGTGTTTCTTCGGGCATTTTATATTAATCTCCAAATTTATAGAAACTTTGTTTCTTATCTAGATGCAAACATATCACTAATGCCTACCCCTCCTTCAATAGAACTTAATGATCCTTTACTTAGATCCTTAAAATTTATAATCCTTAAAATTAAAGCCGTAGCCCCACGATCGCTAAATCTCGCTCTATTCGATCTAATTCAGCAACTTTAGGTAAAAATCCCCATTGTTCAAAGCCCAATCCACTAAAAAGTTTGAGACTAGGCTGATTGTGTCCAAAGATAAATCCGAGCAGCGTAGATATACCCAGACTGGGGCTAGTTTGAATGCCGTGAGCTAGTAATAATTTTCCTAAGCCTTGGTTTTGGCGATCGCGATCGATGTAAATGCTAACCTCGGCGGTTTTATGATAGGCAACTCTGCCATAAAAGGGCTGTAAACTAATCCAACCAAAAATTTGACCTAAAAATTGAGAGTCTTCGATCACCCAGATCGGATGAGTTTCAGAATTGTGGCTAAAAAACCAACTGCGTTGACTAAATACCGAGACTAATTCTAAATCGGCTGTGGCTATGCGATCGGGAATTGCGGCATTATAAATCTCGACGATCGCCACTAAATCTTTTTCCTCTGCTTCGCGAATATTTAGACTCATACTTTGTAGTATACGCATCAGTTTCTCAGCTCAACCAATCACTCAATCAGTAAAATATATTTCTAAGTGACATTAAAAGAACAGTAATTCAGAATCGAAACTTATGATTACCACTCCTCAAATCAAATCACCTAACCAAGTTATTATCGAAGTTGAAACAGTTGAATCTGCAGTTAATCTTCCGACCTTAGCCGAACAGCGTATTTTATTGTATGGAATTAGTTGGGATACTTTTGAACGCCTACTTTCAGACATGGGCGATCGCCGCAAAACTTTATTTCACTACATTAACGAAACCTTAGAAATTATGTCTCCCTTATCACTGCATGAAGGCAGCAGCAGGTTCTTCGATCGGTTATTAACCATTTTTGTAGACGAACTAGATCTAGATATGCGCTGTGTAGGATCTTTGCTAATGAAGATTCCAGAGTTAAAAATAGGTGCCGAACCAGACTCGTGTTACTACATCAAAAATGAATTAGCTATCCGCGCCAAACAAAATATACTTATGGGTCGAGATCCTCCCCCCGATCTGGTTTTAGAGGTCGATATCACTAATCCCTCCCATCGCCGTTTGCCCATCTATGCCTTACTCAGTGTGCCTGAAGTTTGGATTTATGATGGCGATCGCCTAGAATTCTTTGCTCTAGAAAATCAACAACAAAATGGAGAATATGTATCGATCGAAACCAGTTTGTCTTTTCCTCTATTACCCGCCACGATTATTACCGAGTATATGCAAAAGCGATTAATATTAGGAGAAAGCAAAACCTTAAAAGAGTTCCGTGCGTGGGTAAGAGATATTAATCAAGTATATTAAGCAATGACTCAATCATCAAATTCTTAACTATCAGCGACAGAAGAACGTCTACGGCGTTGGCGACTGATCTTGGGCAGTGGGACGGCAGATAGAGTTTGTGGTGGAGGTATAGGAGATCTGAGCGATCGCGATTTAGGCATGGATCGAGCATTGAGCGTGTTATATGGGAACGTGAAGGCGAAAATAATCAAGAAATGCTGAAACGAATTACAACATTAGTGGCTTCAGGAGTTAAATTCATCACACTTTTAGCTCTAAATGACGACAGTGCTCCTTTCTACGATCGTAATAATTTCGCGGCGATCGCTGGGTTTGGCGTACCATCCTTTGCCTGTAATCCCGACCTATTCCCAGATTTAATGGCAGCAATAATCAACCGTCAAAATATCAGCCAATGGGCGGCAACCCGCAATATTTCAACTTCTAGGGGGTAAACTATAAACTCTGTCAGTAACCTTACAAAAACTTATTCCTTCTGTACTCCTGATAATTTAATAACCCCAAATTAATGAAGCAAAGACAATTTAGGATAGGGTTAATCTTAAAATTATCTTTTAGTATTTAGCTATCTTGTATGTTTATAGCTTAATGTTTTTAAGGTTTTTATATTTTTTGACTAATTTTCGCCAAGGATAAATGTTGTGAATCAAGACTCTTTGAATAAAGGATACCATCTAGATTTTTATCCAGATTTTTACAGGTGGGCAAAGGAACAAGCAAATTATTTAAGAATAAGAAATTGGGCAGAAGTAGATATTGAAAATTTAGCAGGGGAGATTGAGGCGTTGGCAAGAAATGAAGAGAGAGAACTGGGAAATCATATCCAGTCTATTTTGATATGCTTAATTAAAGCGCATTACCAACCCGAACGCAGAGCTAAAATTCGTGATAGTGATAGCATTGAAGATCATCGCGATCGCATTAGAGAATGCCTAGAAGATTCCCCTAGCTTAGAACTAATTTTACAAGATCCCAAGTGGATTGACAAATACTACCAACGAGCTTGTCAGAAGGCAGCCAGAGAAATGCAAAAATCCATAAAAACTTTGCCACTTAGTTGTCCTTATCGATTTGACCAGATTTATATGCCCGATTTTCTCGCCAAGCCCATTGATAACGGAGACTCTTATACTAGATAGGGGGTACTTTTAGAGTATTTAGACTTGCGATCGCCTATTTTTCGACCGTTCATAGTTATCATTGGGGTATGAAAGTAGCAATTTTAGATCGAAATAACATTAATAATTTTGAGAATGAGTTAGCGATCGCTCTGCAAAAATTTAAGTTAAAAGGCTATGCCCTTATGGGGTTCAATGTAAGCCTAGGTACCAAAATTTGCAATATCGATGCTTTGATAATATTGGAATCAGGTGTATTTATTTGCTTAGAAGCGAAAGGTTATACAGGTAAATGGGCGGGAAGTGCTAACGAAAAATGGTTTTGTGATGGTAAAGAGATTAAATCAAGGGGAATAAATCCTTTTACACAGGTATTAGATTATGCCCTTGCAGTCAAAGATAAGCTCCAAAAAAACACTTTCCTAGATCAAGAACTCTGGATAAATTTCTATATTGTTGCACCCGATCGCGCTGACTTTTCAGGAGTAGAAGCAGCAGTTATTAACAAATATCAATTAGGTAAATCTATCAATGTCTGTAATATTTCTAAACTTGAAGAAGTCTTAGGTGATATCCAGGGAAATCAAAATAATACCGAAGTAATTAAAAGATTAGGAATCGAGAAAGTTGTCTGTGGATTGGTTGGTATTTCTGTGCTGAACTTACAAGAACTCACAGTTTCCCCAAAATCCTCCGTAATCAATTTAGCCAAATCATTCACTCCGACAAACTTGGAAACTATAGAAGAAGATAGAAGGCGAGCTACTCCCAAGCCCATCCTACGTAAAAAATCTCAAGTCTCCACAAAAGCTCAAAGTAAGACCAAAGCTAAAGTATCAATCACATCGTTTCTAGCTTCATTAGGAATTGCATTATTAACTTTAACCAGTTTAGCTTCTATCGGTTTTTTAGGATTCAAATACTGGCAATTCTCCACTAAGCCCCGCATCGCCGCTAAATCTCTCACAATTGGAATTTTAGACGATCCTAAAAAATATGAATCATTAAAAACTTATTTGGAAGATGAATTGATAGCAACTAATAATTTTTGGCAGTTTATCACAGGCGATCGGCTTAAAGTTAGCATAGATGGGAATAAAAAATTATCTTATGAAGAAGCAAAGGCTAAAATATCAAGTAAAAAATGGGATATCGCTTTCACCTTTTCTCCGATGAATTCTACCCATGCCAAAAAAAATACATATTACTATGTAGCAAGGATGTTTCCAAGTAGTAGACCCTTCTATAAGTCTGCTTTATTTGCTAGAAGGGATAATGGTATCAACAAGATTAAAGATCTAAACTCTCAAACCGTCATAGCTTTAGGAGCAGAAAATTCAGCTTCGAGTTTTTATATGCCCTTATATAATCTTGCAGGTGAAACATTGATAGTGAAAAAATATAATCGCAGTCAGGATATTATTAATGCCGTTAGAAATGAAGATGCTGATATCGGTGCAGCTGGACTTGAAGATGTGAAGAATGATCCTAATCTTAAGATTATCCCCGTTGAAAAAGGGAAAAAAGGTAGTAGAGATATTCCGGGTTCGGGTGTGTACTTATCGCCAAGGTTTTCAAAATACGAAAGGGAGATAATGAAGAAAGTAATGTTCAATGCTCCTAAAGAAATACAAAAAGATGCCAATTATGGAGTAGGAAATGAGTTAGATTACTCAGCATTTACAAAGATTGTAGAAAGAGTAGAGCGAATAAAAGAATGTTCTGACTTTAAAAAGATTTCTAAAAAGAAAAATACTTCGGTAAGATTCTTCTGTTCAAAATAAGTAAGGGTAATTAATTTCATGTTAGATGCAGATGTAATTGTAATTGGCTCAGGGATTGGTGGATTGGTGTCTGCCACTCAACTTGCGGCTAAAGGTATTAAGGTTTTGGTTTTAGAAAAATATCTAATTCAGGG
>Ga0163154_10001860_pt1 | contig 31828 bp, 29 predicted proteins | sample OliLakLV19MP9P1_FD_148649 | JGI IMG/M metagenome (GOLD analysis project Ga0163154, IMG submission 148649) | Freshwater microbial mat bacterial communities from Lake Vanda, McMurdo Dry Valleys, Antarctica - Oligotrophic Lake LV.19.MP9.P1 | ecosystem: Environmental > Aquatic > Freshwater > Lake >... | reverse complement strand
GAACAAACCACCGACGAAATGTGCCTGTGTTATCTCGGCTTTACCATTGACGCGGAACGGATGCCAAAGCGCAAGGCGTCGGCAAAGCGCGGATTCGGCACAAAATGATAGCAGGGCGGCTGGGCGTTGCGACGATACAGCCGCCAAATCATTTCGCGGTCTTCCATCCAACCCAAAACATAATCCAAAATCTTGGCGTCTCGTTTGGCTTGCGGCTTGCGAATATCTATCGCAAGCCCCGTTGTATGAAAATCGAACGTAGTGGGAAGCGTCATTTCAAGCGGCAAAACGAGCGTCTCAGGCGGCAAGGCTCTGACAATTTCCGGCGGCGGGTTCAGAGCAGTGCGTCGTTCGAGTTCTTCTGTTGGAAGCCAATCGGCATCAATCGAAAGTGGTTCTTTGCCGCCGTTGGCACGATACCATTTCGAGAGCAGCGAGAGTGCGCCAAGCGTCTGCGGTGACGCCGTAATTTGCTGACCGAAAGAGGTTTTGCCGGTTTGGAGTTTGCCGGAAGTGAGAGCGTCGGGCTTATCGGCGATATTCGGCAGGCTGAGGGTTTGGGCGTTGGGATACCACAAGACCTCTTTGCTTCTGCCCGGTAACAGTGCCAGCCAATCCTGCTCGAACGCCGCTTTGTCCCTCCGATACCGCGCTATCGCCTCTCGACACACCCGCAGTTTCCACCAATAGTGCCGATGGTCGTCGCTTCTGCCATAGATATAATCGAAGGCGGCGGGGCGCGTTTGCGGTGTGATGTTTTTATACAGTGTCTCCCAATTCAGCCGACTGCCATGATTACCATAACGAACCGCGTCCGCCGTATTGCCCGGATAGGCGGAACCGAAATAGAGTTTGAGCGAGCGAGTTGCGCCGCCTTCGCCGCCGTGGTATGCCTGATACAGCCAATCCAAACCGGGAAACCGACGATAGAGTTTGACTAAATAGCGCGTTTGAGCGAACACGGCTTTGCGGGGAACGAAGCGTTCATCAACACGACTGCGCTTCTCTTTGAGGAATTCCCATTCAGTGCGAAGGGTTGGAATCTGGGCAATCGCTTCGGTTTGGGAGAGTTCGGGCGCGTTGGGCAGATCGGTTTTGGCGTCGGGGCGTGATAAGTATTCACGCCAAGAAATTTGAGTTTTGAGCGGGTTGATTTTGGCAGTGAGACGTTGCGATTCTTGCTCGTTGACGTATAAACCGTTCGCACGCCCCGAACCTGCCAGCCATTGTGCGACTCCGCACGCATCGGCGGGCGATAGGGCATCATCTCTGCCGCCGGACTCCATCATCAAATCGGCTTCTTGAGTTGTAATCCATTGTTCGCGCATCTCATCGAGCGATGTTCCGTTATCTCGCGCCATCATATCAAAATCCGCAGAAAGTTCTGGCGAGTAAGTTGCATCACGCACTAACGGGCTAATCTGAGTGACAATACGCTCGATGTCGTCCCGTGTTTCACGCCGCCCGACAATCCGCTTTTCCAACGAAGCCAGAACCGCTTGCTCCCATTCGGCATCACTGAGTTTCATCGGCAAGGGCGATTGTGGCACACTGCGAATGACAGGAGTTTGCGGAACAATTGGCGGGGCAGTTTGGCGCGGGCGACAGCCACACAATAACATTCCGAAACAAAATAAGAGCAGAGAGAAACGACGGGGCATAGAATCGGCTCGGTTCCGGGTACAAAAACGTACCCGTCTAAAAAACAGACGTCCTACGGACGCACAAATTGGAATGCTGTTCCTTCGATTGAGAGTAGAACCCGCAAGGAAAGTAGGTAACTGTTGAGGGTTGTTGTAGTCAACTGCCAAAACTGCCCTCTGCCCTTCTCCTTCGAGAGTAGAGCATACAGCCGCAAGGCGTTTTTGAGCGCAAATTCCAACAACCCTCAACAGTTACGAAAGTAGACTTTTGTTTTTCTTTTCTCGATAACAGGTGACCCCTTGACTTGAGATTGAAAACTCACAATTGCGCCGTCCGCAGGACGTCTGTTTTTTAGACGGGTACGTTTTTGTACCCGGAATTGCCCGGAATTCGACCCGCGCCCTGAGAGACACTGCCGCGACTTCGGCTATAATTTCGGCTATAATAAGGTTACTCTTTTCAGTCAGGAAATCCTCTATGCGTCTTGTTCAACTCTCCCATGTGCGCTTGGGTCGCCGCGTCGCCGTTGTCGAGGGCGATACTCTGCGTCTGCTTCCCGATGCAACTTCGGTGTATGCGCTGGCGTTGTCCGCGCTGTTCGTTCATGCCAAACTTGCTGACCAAATTGCGGCGGAAGAGGCGGGCGAACTGCTGGATTATACGGAAATCTATCAGGGCGAATCGGACTGGCACATTCTGCCGCCACTGGATCATCCCGACGATCCCGCCCGCTGTCTCGTCACAGGAACGGGCTTGACGCACCGCAAAGGAGCCGCAACCCGCAATGCCATGCACCAGACTGACCCCACTGTTGCGCCGACTATAACCGACAGCATGAAAATTTACCAATGGGGCGAAGAGGGCGGCAGACCGGAAACGGGCGAAATCGGCGTTCAGCCAGAATGGTTCTACAAAGGCAACGGCACGATATTGCGGGCGCACAACGAGCCGCTGGAAACGCCCGCCTTTGCGGAAGACGGAGGAGAAGAGGCGGAAGTCGCCGGACTGTATATCATAGATCAAGCCGGAACGCCGCGCCGTTTAGGTTTTGCTATCGGGAATGAATTTTCGGATCACGTTATGGAGCGGCGAAATTATCTCTATCTCGCGCCCTCGAAAATTCGCACTTGCGCCCTCGGGCCCGAATTGGCACTCGGCGCAGCGTTCGACTCAATCGAAGGAACGGTCACCATAGAACGCAACGGCGCAATTCTTTGGCAAAATCCGATAGCGACGGGCGAGGCGCATATGGTTCACGCGCTCGCCAATCTTGAACATCACCATTTCAAGTATCCCGCGCATCGTCGCCCCGGAGACGTGCATATCCACTTTTTCGGGACAGGCGCGTTCAGTTTCGGAGCCGGAATTGTGTTGGCAGAGGGCGATACAATGATCGTTGATTTGCCTGCATTGGGTCGCCCGCTTCGCAATCCCTTGCAGATTGAAACATCGGCAATGGAATTGGTAACGGTGCGGGAGATATAGCCTCTCCTCTGAAAGGGAGGGACTTAGGAACTGTAAAAGTATAATCTCCCGAATCCTATCTTGTCTTGACCTATGAAGCCGGGAAGTTATACTTTTACAGTTCCTTAGGACTGTTTCATTGCCCCTGCCCCATCGCAAAGCCCGGAACGCCGTCGAAGTTGCACAGATTTTCGCTTTTGATAAAGTCCAGTTTCAAGGCATCGATTCGCTGAAGCAGAGCGATAATCTCAGTGTGTGTGATCGTGCCGCTTGTGTTTATAAAGCGGCATCGCCAGTGATCAGTACAGAAGGTTTCGGGTAGCCCGTTGGGATAAACCTTGACGCCGCGATTGGTGATCATTTGCAGTGTGAGGGTTGCCACGTTTGCCCCTTTGACCAATGCGCCCAACTGTTCCGGCGTGCCTTCCCGCCAATGCAGAAACACGTCCACACCGACCAAATCTTTCTTCAAGGGCGCACGGCGGACAGCCGCACTTGTGGGAGTCGCCTCAATGCCGTCAGTGCCGTATGAGACCGCTTTCAGAGTTTGTGGCGATTGTCCCAAACGTGCAATTACGGCGGCAGCAAATTCGTGGGTTCCGGCTTTTGCTTGACTGAGTTCGGGGCTGTAGATGTCGGCAGTATGAATGCCGTCTTCAAGCGTTTTGAGCCACGCATTTTGTATCTGTTCGGCGACGACGCTCTGCCGGATATGCACCAGCATCATAATTGCCCCTTGCAACAAGCCCGACGGATTGGCGATGTTTTGCCCCGCTATCATCGGTGCGGAACCGTGGATCGCCTCGAACATGGAAATATGCTGCCCGATATTGGCGGAACCCGCCAAGCCGACGGAGCCTGCTACCTGAGCGGCGATGTCCGAAATAATGTCGCCATAAAGATTGAGCGTGACAATAACATCGAACATTTCGGGTGTGTCGGCAAGTCGCGCCGCCCCAATATCAATGATCAGATGCTCTTTGGCGATGTCGGGATACTCTGCGCCAATCTCATCATAAACCTTGTGAAACAGTCCATCGGTGAGTTTCATGATGTTATCTTTGGAGAAGCAGGAGACTTTTTTTCTGCCGTTGCGCCGCGCATACTCGAATGCATACCGGACGATTTTCTCACAGCCGGGGCGCGTGATCAGTTTCAGGCACTGCATCACTTCGTCGGTTTGACGATGCTCGATCCCGGCGTACAAATCTTCTTCGTTCTCACGCACAATGACAACATCCATTTCGGGATGGCGCGTTTTGACAAACGGCGCATAAGCGACATTGGGGCGCACATTGGCATACAAGCCAAGACTCTTGCGAATGGTGACGTTGAGACTCTTGAAGCCCCCGCCTTGTGGTGTCGTGATTGGTGCTTTGAGAAAAACTTTGGTGCGGCGCAGGGAGTCCCACGACTGCGGTTCGATGCCGGAAGTGAATCCACGCTCATAGACCCTTTGTCCGATCTCAATGGATTCGATGGCAAGTTTGGCTCCTGCGGCCTCCAGAATTCGCAGGGTTGCGTCCATGATCTCGGTTCCGATGCCGTCGCCATACGCCACCGTAATCGGCGTGTCGCTCATTGCGGTCTCCTTTTTTATCAAGAAATTGTAAGTGGTGGGGGAATTGCGGCGCAGGTCAAATCTCCGTGGGGCAGAAACTCGGCACACCCCAAAAGACATTTACCGAACAAGCGAGCGATTTAGTTCCGGCAAATGGAAGAATTTCAGGTATCTTACCATAGACCTCTTGCAAGAGTCCAGCAGAATAAATTCTTCGTGCAGGTCTCGTTCCGCCGTGCCGTGCTTCGCACTCGAAGGGCAGGGGAATCTCGTCCGTAGGACGGCTGTTTTTGAGTCGGGTACGTGATCTTCTACCCGACTCTTGCAAGAGGTCTCATAAGAAGATGTGGGGAAAGGACAAGCCATGAAGCATTTGGTTTTGATGGGCGGAATTTTCGGATTGCTTGGTGTCGCGATTGGGGCGTTCGGAGCGCACGCCCTCAAGGACGTTTTGACCGCAAACGAGACGACGGCGACGTTTCAGACGGGCGTACAGTATCACATGATACACGCGCTGGGGTTGCTGCTTGTCGGGGCGTTGTGTCCTCACTTGAAACCCAATCGTCATTTGCGCCTTGTTGGTTGGCTGTTCACCGTTGGAATTTTACTCTTTTCCGGCAGTCTGTATCTTCTCGCTCTGACCAATATCAAGATTTTTGGGGCAATCACGCCGCTGGGCGGCGTCTGTTTTCTGGCGGGCTGGTTCCTAATCATCTTGACTGCCGCACAATCTCAAAATCGAGGAAATGATCACGATGTTACCGATTATTGATACGCATCAACATTTATGGGACTTGAGCAAACTCTCGCTCGCATGGCTACCCAAAGAGGGCAGTCTCAGCAAAAGTCATACGCTTGCAGATTATTGGCGCGACGCAGAAGGCTTGAATATCGTCAAAACGGTCTATATGGAAGTGGATTCCAAAGAACGCGACACCGAAGCCGATTTGGTGCTGGAATACTGTCGTGACAAGACGAGCAAAATGGCGGGCGCGGTGATTGGCGGCGATCCGGCGAGTGCGAACTTTGCCCAATATATCGAAAAATATGCAGTGAATCCAGAGGTCAAAGGCGTGCGGCAGGTTTTGCATGGCGGACAACCACGCGGCTACTGCCTCGAACCGAAGTTTGTGGACGGCGTAAAACTTCTCGGCAAGCATGGATTACGCTTCGATTTGTGTCTGCGCCCTGACGAAATCACGGACGGCGCAAAACTGGCAGCGATGTGTCCCGAAACCCAATTTGTTTTGGATCACTGCGGCAACGCGCCCGTTTTTGGGGACAGAACCGAATGGGATCGCGGCATCGTCGAAATCGCGGAACGCCCCAATGTCATCTGCAAAATCAGCGGTATCGTCGCGCAATGCAAGCCAAACGAATGGAAGCCGTCCGACCTTGCACCGATAGTGTATCGCTGCCGCGAAGTGTTCGGAATTGACCGCCTGATGTATGCAAGCGATCATCCGGTCTGTACGATTGCGGCGTCGCTTCGGGAATGGACAACGGCACTACAAACCATTACGGCAGATTGGACAGAACCCGAACGCCGCCAACTCTTCTACGACAACGCCAAACTGTTCTATAAATTAAGCGGAACCGCTGAGTCCGGTTATGGCTGGCTGCGGCGCGGTGAAAGTTTGTGGCGCGAAAGTGAGAAATAAACAGTGGAAGATTTCGACGCTTTGCAGGGTTTATGGTTCGTGGAATCGATCATGTATCGGGGGCAAGCCTCCGGGCATGGCTTCACACATTATGAATTTGAGGGGGGAAAAGTCAAGCAGATTGTTCCCTATCATGTGAACGGCGGAACATGGGGGACATTCAAACTTGAGCCGACCACCACGCCGAAGCGTATAGACACGACTTATGAGCATGAAGGCAAGAATGGCGAGGGTCTTTCCATGACGCACAAAGAATGTTATGAATTGACGGGCGATACTCTGCGGATAGGAGGCTCGCAAGTGATTTATCTATAAGCCGCATTTCCTCCTCTTAAGCCACCGACTGCACTGATTGCCCAAAGCCTTGCAGAGTTTCGCGTTGTTGTTGACGCAGACGTGCCGCCAACAACAGCGCGTCCGTTTGATATTTGCCCGGTATGTCGCGTTGGCGTCCCAACGTATCGAACAGTTTCACGGCGTGGCGCAGATTGCCCGATTTCATATAGCACACTGCCGCGCTGAACCGATGCAGTGCCGCCAAGTCCTTCTCCCCGTTCCGCGTCCGAAATCGTGCGATGCGTTCTTCCATCGGTGCGGCAAGCGCATAGCGTTCCACCGCCTCATCGGGATTGTCCATGGCAAGAAGCATTTTCGCCTCCAAAAGCAGATTGGATTTTTGCCCCTGCAATTCCAAAATCAGGGCTTCCGTCTCTTCCGCGTTTCTCATGACTGTTTGTCTCCTTTCGCGTGATGGTAAGAGAGAATCATCTCGCGGCGTGCAAATCCAACGACGGCAACGTAACCGCCCCACCGCATCGGATTCTCAAGCAACTGCCGAATTTTCTGCCCATGACGATCTCGCAAAACCTGTCTGTCATCGGTCAGACTTCCACTGATCTCCATTCCGCACAGTCCGCCGTTTTCAGAAAGAATGTAGTCGAACCGATCATTACGTTCCGCCACTTGAACCAATTCTGCCTGAGTACACTGGGCAATCACAGCGAACGCCAGAGCGTAAGCCGCCGACTCCGTGATATACTCCCGTTGCGCCGCTAAAGGCGTTGGCGGTATCATCTTGTCCGTCCATGTCCACCGAACAGCGAGTGAGCGCGTACCTGGCGTGCCAACGTCCTGCAAAATTACCTCGTAGTCCAGCGAATTTTCCACCCGCGCAGGATGTTCCATCAATCTCGCGATGACATACGGTTCATGAATCACCGTATTCACCGGACGATACTGAAACGCTTCATCGAGCGGTATCTCTGTCACATCGGACTTTTCTGCGGTATCGCTCACGGTTGTAAACCTCTTGAATGAAGAGATATGTGCCTGTCAATTGGCTAAAACAGCCTGAAAATCCTTCCCCATTGATGCACACTCCAATCTTCCGAACCAACCCCGTTCGCCCGCTTTGCCGACCCATGACTTTTTACCGGGATATTTGGCTTCCAGAAAGTCCACAAACTTTTGCGGGTCTTCCTGATTCCCGATAAACATATCGTAATGCGCCGGAACCGCAAGCCCTGCCCCTAACTCTCCTGCCAACTCCGCCGCCTCCTGAAACGTCATATTGCCCATGCAATTACGGCGAAAGCGTTCGGCGTCGCGCCCGTTGATCGGCACAAAGACCACATCGAACGGCACATACTGTTGGAGCGTCGTCAGTAAGCCCTCGTACATAATGGTATCGCCCGCATGATAAAACCGCACGCCGCCGACTTCGACGATATAACCCAAGTAGGGAAAACCCAGTTTGGGATGCTCATCGAACGCCTCATGCTTTGCCTTGACCGCCGTCACTTTCACGCCGTCTCGCTCGAAGACCTCTCCGGCGTTCAGGGTAAAAAGCCGCTCTGCCGGCATTTTGCCTTCATAGAGCATTCGCTGCTCCTCCGTTTTTGGACTGACAAAATGGCACTTTGGAGAGGCAATCGCCATATCCGGCAGGGTTTCAGGGCAAAGATGATCGCCGTGTCCATGCGTAATCAGCGCGAAATCTGCCAATTTTGCCTCTTGTGGCGTGAGCAATGAGGCTGTTTGGCGCGAACTCCAATCCGCAAACCATGGGTCAATATAGAGAACTTTGCCGCCCGCCTTAACGATAAATGTATGCTGTCCCATCCACCAAAACGCGCCGGTTCCATTAGGCGTTTCCGTCGCTTCAACCTCTGCTAAAAGTGCTGTATGGCTCAGTGCAATTTCTGCCATTTCCTTCTCTTTCTCCCCTCAAAATGCAATTAAAGGAACAATTGCTGTCACGCTCACGTCCGGTCTCCGTAGTACTATACAACGGTTTTAATTGACAAAGCCGTGTACTGGAGACAAAAACATCATGAAAAGAACAACAAAACTGACAGCGATTGCCGCATTGACGGCTTTTATTGGTTCTGGCATCGTGGCTCCGATAGCGGTACACGCCAGCGAAGAGGGTAAGCGCAATACCGCGTACGGTCTCGGCGCGGCGGCATTGCTCCTCAGCAGACAACGCAACAAACTTCCCGCAATTTTGGCAGGTGCGGGTGCGGCTTACTCCGCTTACGATATGAACCGCGACATCAAAAATCGCAATGCCCGCGAGAAGAAATCCGCCTACAAAAACGGTTATCGCAACGGCAAGAAAGTAGTGAGAAAGTATAACCGCCGAACTCGAACTCGACGCTAAACTGGGTCGTTAGGTATTTGGATCGTTGAGCAATAATGCAGACACAAGGAAATGGATGCAGGATTTCCCAAAGACTCAAAGACACAATCCCCGCCTCTCCTTGATTGGAAAGGCGGGGATTTTTGGCTTCGTTTTAATGGTTGGCGTAGTGGCTAAAGAGTTCGCTGATCGAGTTGTCTTCATGGATGCGGTGAATGGCATCGGCAAGAAGAGGAGCCACCGACAGCACTTTGATTTTCGGACTATATTTGTCGGGAGGAAGCGGAATCGTGTCGGTCACGAGCAGCGATTTCAACGGCGAAGCATTGACACGCTCTACCGCATCGCCGGACAAGACCGCGTGCGTCACGCACGCATGAACGGCAGACGCCCCGCGCTCAATCAACGCCTCTGCGCCCTGCACGATACTGCCGCCGGTGTCCATCATATCGTCAACCATCACGCACACTTTTCCACGCACATCGCCGATCAGTTCCATAATCTCGACCTTGTTGGCTTCGGGGCGACGCTTGGCGATGATGGCAATCGAAGTACGAAGATGCTCGGCTAAGGCACGGGCGCGAGCAACGCCGCCGACATCGGGCGAAACCACGCAGATATTGCCGTTGTGCAAGCCGTTCGCGATCATATAATCGGCAATGAGAGGACCAGCGTAGAGATGGTCTACAGGCAGATCGAAGAAACCTTGGATTTGTCCTGCGTGCAAGTCCAAACAAAGCACGCGACTCGCCCCGGCATGAGTGATCATATTGGCGACAAGCCGTGCCGTGACGGGTTCGCGAGGCTTGGTCTTTTTGTCCTGCCGCGCATAGCCATAATAGGGCAAAACAACGGTAATGCGTAATGCCGATGCCCGCCGAAACGCATCGATCATAATCATCAGTTCCATGAGATTATCGTTGACGGGGTAGCAGGTCGGCTGAATGATAAAGATGTCTTGACCGCGTGCGCTCTCCTCGATTTGGACAGAAATTTCGCCATCCGAAAAGTGCCTGACATTGATCTCGCCTAAAGGAGAGTGTAATTCGCGGGCGATTCGCGCCGCAAGTTCGGGATTCGCATTTCCCGTAAATATCCGAAGTCCATAATTGTCCCGCATCGCTCTCTCCTGATGTTCCGACAGGAAATCTCTCTGCCGATTGGTTCACCCTTGATCCGCCTCGTTGGACGGGTATTTTATGCTTCACGGTGCTGTTCAACTCCGGTAGAACGCGCCGTAGTGCGGTTCAGTTCGTCCTCGTTTTCTCTCACCTACATCAAACATACGATGGGTTTTGCACCTGATTCGTTTTTGCTATGCGACGCAACACTGCGTCTAAGACTGCGCCTCTTTTTCGGCGCGTTTGCGGGCGCGGAAAGTCCTTGCCCACTCTGGTTTGACGGTGGTTCTTGCGCGTCCGATACCGAGTGCGTCTGCGGGAATATTCTCGGTAATGACAGAACCTGCCGCCGTAATCGCTCCGGCGGCGATCTCAATCGGCGCGACCAGTGTCGAATGCGAGCCGATAAACGCGCCCGCCCCGATCACCGTGCGATACTTCATAAATCCGTCGTAGTTGCAGGTGATCGTTCCTGCTCCGATGTTCGTACCTTCGCCGACTTCGGCGTCGCCGATATAGGAGAGATGCGACGCTTGAGACTTTGGTGCGAATCGGGCATTTTTCGTCTCCACAAAATCCCCGATTTTCACGCCTTTGCCCAAATAGGTTTTAGGGCGAAGATGGGCGAACGGGCCCACTTTGACATCGTCTTCGAGCGTACTGTCCGTGATCTGAGACGCGACAATTTTCACATTGTTCCCAATTTGTGTATTCCGAATGATGCATAAGGGACCAATATGGCAATCCTCGCCGATGACGGTTCCCGCGTGCAGGTGCGTGTTCGGGTAGATCGTCGTATCCTGTCCAATGCTTACATCGGCGTCAATATAGGTACTGCTCGGATCGGGAATCGAAACGCCCGCCAGCATCAAGTCAGTCAGAATTCGCTCTCGCAGATGCGCTCCGGCTTCTGCCAACTGCACCCGATTGTTGATCCCCAGCACCTCACGGACATCGGAGGTGGGTATGGCTTCGATGCTCGCGCCCTGCCCTACTAAAATTCCGATTGTGTCTGTCAAATAGTACTCGTTCTGTGCATTATTCGGCGTCACATTGGCGAGAGATTCCCACAGTGCCTGCCCCTGAAACGCATAAAACGACGGAAACCACTCTTTGATCGCCTTTTGTTCGAGAGTGGCGTCTTTTTCTTCGATGATACGTGCAACTGAACCGTCCGCGTTGCGGATCACACGTCCATATCCCGTAGGATCGTCCAAAATTGCAGTGAGCAGTGTCGCCTGTGCCTGTTTTACGTGGTGATGTGCGAGTAATGCCGAAAGCGTTTCCGTTCGCAATAATGGTGCGTCACCGGCGATAATGAGAATGGTTCCCTGCCAGTCGCCAAGCAGCGATTGCGCCGCTTTCGCCGCGTCTCCGGTTCCGCGCTGTGTCTCTTGGAGAGCATATTCCACGCTGTCACCGAGTCCCGCTTTAACGGCTTCCGCCTCATGCCCGACAATCACGACGATTCGCTCTGCCCCCGCATTTCTGCACGCCCGAATAATATGCGCGGTCATCGGCAAGCCGCAAACGGGATGCAATGGCTTCGGGATTTTCGAGCGCATCCGCGTGGATTTGCCCGCCGCCAGAATGATCGCGGCGATAGGAACAGGACGGGTTTCGGGCAATTCTGCGGCGGCAGAACTCATGTGGGAAAATCTCCAGATAGTCGGAAGCAAAAGGCGGCGCGACGCTCTGCGCCCTACCCTTCCATTATAGACACCAGAGCGAAATGAGTCAAGCAGAAATCTGTGCGAAAACGAGGAATCTGCTAAAAAATGAGTCAGGAAGCGTACCGAAGAATAAATTCTCCGGCAGTTCAACTTGAATTAAACTTCTTGTCTCAGTGCTTTTATTTGCAGGTGGTCTGCTCGTGACCGGGTACAAAAACGTACCCGCCTAAAAAACAGGCGTCCTGCGGACGCACAAACTGTAAGGTTGTCGCCTTCCCATAACACGAACTGCGGACAGAGACTCTCAAGGCAGACGCAAATCTCCCAAGCGGTTCGTCCGTAGGACGTCTGTACTTTAGGTGGGTACGTTTTTGTACCCGCAGTGAATTCTTTTGCCCGCTGACTGATGCAAGGGGTCTATCGGGATTCATCTTGCCCATTAGAAGCGCGGAGCAGTTGTTGCGGGGTAGGATCGAAGTGGGAAGCGACGGGACGGAGCAGTTCGCCCTGCACATACGGCGGAGGCTGCGACGCCCGCAGTAGTGTGCCGGAAATCTTCTCTTGGCGTTGGCGTTCCACAAGGATTGGATAGATTCGCGAGGCTTCGGCGCGAATCGTCGGCGTAATTCCGTGAGTCATCATTGAGGCAATTCGACGTATTGCCACCTCTGCACCGATAAACTCCATCGCTCTCAGCACGGGCAAAACCATTTCAGGCTCTCGCTGATGTAGCAGAGTCGCCAACTGACGGCGTGCATCCATTGGCAGCCAATCTGTGTCTGTGGCATCGAGGGTAGGAAGGAGGGAGTACAGGGCAATTTTTGCCGCTTCCGCCACGTCCCTTTCTTCTCCCTGAGAAGCGGCAAGCAATGTCGGGATCGCTTTTTTCTCACAGAGCATTCGCAACGATTCACACGCCGCCACCCTCAATGAAGACTGCTCTTTATGCGGGATTTGGGTTCGGCACTTAAAAAAGAAGAACGAAACAAAAGCAGCAAAAATTATCAATAATCCGACCAGAATGCCGGAACCGTCTTGAAGCTCAAATCCCATCATCCCGAAGAGAATGAGTGCAAGCATTGCTTCGACAATCACAAACGGCAGCAAATCAAGAGCCGCTTCACTGTTTCGACGCGGAGGAACAAGCGGCAACTCTCCCTTTACCACGCGCATCAATGGCTGCCTTGCGTTAGGGTTTTTGGAACTGCCAAGAAGATAAAGCAGAACCCGCATTCCTTCCACCGACCAATTGTGCCGCCACGTCAGCATCCGTGCCAGCGGTTCGGCGGCATTCGCCCCGGCTTGGTGCAGAATTTCACTGGCGGCGGCACGCACTCCCGGACACGGATTGAACAATGCTGTGCCGATACAAGACAGCGCGTCCGGTGCGCCGATTTGGGCAATGGCATAAACGGCGGCTTCCCGCGCCTGACACACCTCCTCGGTTGGGCGGGGTTTGCGAAATCCGCTTGGCAGCCGCAGCAGTTCCATCAGCGCGGGCAAAGCGTCGGGATTTTTGCTCTGTGCCATCTCCGCGACAAATAATAGGCACGCCTGAGAATCTTTCGCTTTGATCCAAGCACGCATCCGAGCCGCGTAAATTCGTTGTTTGGCGTTGCGAATAGGATAGTTCATTTTCGGCTTCTGTTCGGGATTACTCTGACGACAGCCGTCGGGTTCTTTTTGATAACAGGCTTGGGCTTGATCGTTTCGCGCAACATGGGAATATGAAGCATGATCCAAAGGAAAGTGAGCAGGTACAGTGTCGCCTCACGCATCAGGGCTTTGTCTTCTTTCTCGCCCCATACCGCTCTCAAAATCTGCTCGATGCCCGCCGCCAAAAACACCAAAAGCAACGGAGTGACCAGTACATTCGCCCCTATTCCCCATCCGATCACGCATACAAGCCCCGCATAAGCTGCAATCGCCGAAGGACGCACGGCGAGCGCGACAAACCCAATCACAATGAGAACAATGCTGATTATTTTATCTATGGGAAACGCAAACGGCTTTGGCGCGACCAGCAAAGGCACGCCCCATTTTGGCAGAACAAAAATCCAGCCCAGCAGATACGCTATGGTAAACACAAACCCCGCATACGCCGCACTCAACACGACGGCTTGCTCGACCAATGCCGCACCCTGAGCAGGAAGCCGTCTGCGTGACGAAACCCATACAGCCCGAACCATCAAAAATACCGCGTCGAGAAGCACCAAACTCCACACCGTCGGCGCAAAAAATGTCGCCAGAACCAAACACGCCAGCCAGCCCAGCCACGCCAACGCCGCACATTCACGTAAGGCACGCGCCAAGAAATAGCAATGCGCCAACACCAGAAATAAGACAATCGCCGCACTTGCCGCTCTGCCCGACATTCCCACCGCAATGGGACTCAACGCCAGCATTAACGCCGACGCCAGCGCAATGGGGCGGTTCAACAACAGCCGTACCACTTTATACAGCATGGGAACCGCCGCAGTGCCGCACACAAACGCCGGCAGTCGCACTAACCAGATCGGCACGCTTCCATTGCTTGCTGCACCATTGCCTTGTAGCATCTCCCAAAGCGAAACTAAACATTGCGCGACGATTGTATAACCCTGCAAGACTTGATCGGTAACTGCGCTCTGCGTCGAAAGGGCGCGTACCAATGCCGCTTCTTCCGCAATGATTGGCGTCCGCAAAATCAGTACTCGCGGAATCAACGCCAGCAAAATTAACCCGCCATAGATCAGTCCGCGCTCCAAATTTTCAGGACGTACAAGCTTTGTTTTCACCTCAATCGGATCGGCACTGAGCGAAAAATGCAGCATAATCACTCCCGACGCCCGACGCCAGAACAGATACCGCGCCTGTGCATAAAACAGCGGCACACTGCACATGAGAAGCAAGAGAGCATCCGCCAAACTGCTGAGCGGTGCATCGGATTGACGCCGCGATGCAGACAGAATCGCACCGACCCCGACAAACGCCGATGCCGCGACACAGACCAGACCCGCCCACAAAAACCCGGAAACGGGTGAACGCGGCGGCAGTCTTTCCTCTGTATCATTTTCAGTTGAGCGGCGATTCATGACAGCTTATTACTTCCAGTCAAGCGGCGAAAGAGGCACTATCGTGACCGACATGGGAGAGCCGCCGGTTCCAAAATTCGGGTCAGCTCCCCGCTTCATCTCCAAGACCGTTTCGCCGTCCGGTTGTCCGATCATCGTGACGGCGCGGTTCATCCCTATCATTTCGACCTTTTGCCTATTAATGGCGAGGATCACGTCGCCGGGGCGAACTCCCGCAAGCGCGGCGGGCGAATTCCGAACGACTTTATCCACACTCACGACGCGCCCATCAAGCCGCACGGTAATGCCCAAAACGCGGCGTTCCGTGTCATCTAATTCTTCTCTTTCTGTAACGCGCTCCAACAACAGTTTTTTACGCTGATAATCCAAAGTCACGCGATAGTTCTGCAAAAAACGGTTTCCTATAATACCCGTTTGTCCATACTCGTCATTATTACGTACATCAATTTGCACCACACGCCCCGACAAATTAATTTTCCCAAGCATAAAAAACGGCGCACGAATTTTATTGCTGCGAAATTTGCGAGTCACGCCGGACGCAAACGATTCGATGCGCGGCGTCTCGTTAGTATACATTCCCGATTCCCGCGCCGCCGAATGCGCGACACTCGCATAACCCCCGAAGCCGGTATCCAGCAGAAAATCATAATCATAACCGCTGTCAATTTTGCCCGTTACCATCAGGCAGCTGATCGAGGCTTTGCTGTTAATCGGCTTGAGATCATAGAGAAAACTGCGCTGATTGTCAGGTTCCCTGCCCTCCAAAAAGTTACTGCGCGGCGAACGAAACCGCAGCACTTTCTTCTGATAATCGATCTCGGTGATATAGCCCGCCATCCAACCCGCGCCGATAATCGCGTCGATCTTTTGTCCCATCATGCGGCTGATGTTGCCCAAATCCACCAACAAGACCGCCACATTGTTAACCGTGGCTCGTCCTTTGTCCCCACTCAACTGTATTTCACTGATCCACACCGACTCTGCTTTCGTGAGACCCTCTGCTTCCCGAAACTGCGTATCGGCGATATGCGTTCCTCTCAGACCCAACGCGGTATCAATCACAGGCAGTGTCGCCCCCGTATCGAACAAAAACGTCAACTCTTGCTTGTCGTCTGCCTTGCCCGTTACGATGATCTGATTCCGCACATAAGAGAACGGTATCTCGACAACAGTCCGATCCAGACGGTACTCGGTGATAAACTTGGTCGGAAGTTGAGCAGAGCAGGGAACCGCAATGGACAATGCGAACCACAGAGACACAGAGACACAGAGAATGCACAGAGAAAAAATAACAGAAATTGCTCTCGCCTTTGGGTTGGGTTGGTTATGGAATAGGTTTGACTTACTCATAAATTGTCTTTCTCATACATTGAATTTTGTATTTCTCTGTGCATTCTCGGTGTCTCTGTGTCTCTGTGGTTCGCATTGTCAGCGCATTTCCTGCCCACCAGTAACATTGATGGCTTGTCCGGTCATATAGTTCGATTCGTCTGACGCAAGGAATGTTACGACGTTACAGACATCCTCATAGGTACAGCCGCGTCCGAGAGGAACCTGCGATTCATACTTACGGCGCACTTCGTCGGGCGTGAGGTTTTGGGTTTTGGCGTATTGGTCGAACAGACTTTGCTGCCAGAGCGTGCCGTCGAGGAGATTTCCCGGACAAACCGCATTGACGCGCACACCATAAGGAGCCAGATCGAGCGCGATGCTTTGCGTCAGTCCGATGCCGCCGAATTTGCTCGCCGAGTACGCACTGTTGCGGAAACTGCCCTTTTTTCCCGATTTCGAGTTGATTTGTACGATGACGCCCCGTTTTTGTTCCTTCATAATGCGAGCAGCAGCCTGAGCGCACAGAAAATAGCCGATCAAATTGACTTCAATGACGGCACGCCATTCATCGGCGGGAAATTCGGCAACGTCGTGCGCCTTGAGTATGCCCGCGTTGGCGATGAGTATATCGAGACTGCCGAAGGTTTCCACCGTTTTGCTGACAAGTGCGGCAACTTCGGTTTCGACGGTGACGTTAGTTTGTACGGCGAGTGTGCGCGTTCCCGTTTCCGCCGTGATTTTGTCGGCGGCGGCTTGTGCCTTGTCGAGACTCATATCGGCAAGCACAACGCCCGAACACCCTTCGTCCGCCATGCGCCGTGCCAACGCTTCGCCTAGTCCCTGCGCTGCTCCGGTGACAAGGGCGACTCGGTTCTCTAATCGTTTCATAGTTTAGCCCCAGTGAATATTGCTGTCGCCGAGCAGCATCTGAATATAATTGAGTTGTCCATCGTGATACATCATGTGGACGCCTACCAATTCCGCGATTCCGAAGTTGGTCATCGGGCGTCCGAAAAATTCGTTGTTGTGTTCGGCGAACCGTGCCGCGTCGAAACCATCAACGGCTTCTCTGTATTTGACGACGCTTTCCTCTAAAAAGGCAAGCGTTTTTTCGGTATCGGTGTACGATTTGAGAAGCGCGTCGCGTTCATCAGCCGAGGGACGCGGCAGGCGTTCGCCGGTTTTGAGATAGTGTGCCACCATCATATTGACCGTCGCGCATTCGGCAATCATATAGAGCGGGGATTTCGCGCACCCGCCCGGACACGCCGTATGCTTGTCGGCAGGAATCGCCCGAACATCGCTGATGAGAAGTCCCTTCATGCGTTCCGCCATGCCCTTGAGATGGGCTTTCAAGTCGAGTTCCACTTTGTTGATCTCCTTTGGTATAATCTGTTTAGAATTTACGCGGATGCGTAATGACATTGTTCGAGAAAGGAAGCAATCATTCCTGCTCGAAACCGAGGAATCTTAATTATGGAAATCTATCTTGACTATGCCGCAACTACTCCGCTCGACCCGGAAGTGTTGAGCGTAATGCTTCCGTTTCTCTCGGAAAACTTTGGGAATGCCTCGTCTATCCATCGCTACGGACGCACCGCACGCGCCGCTATGGATACCGCACGCGAGCATATTGCCGATCTTATCAACGCCGATTTTGCCGAAATCTACTTCACGGGAAGCGGCACAGAGGCAGACAATCTGGCACTTTTTGGCACGATGGCGGCGACTACGGCGGGCAAAAACCATCTCATCACGACGGCGATAGAGCATCACGCGGTTCTGCACCCCGCGCACGCCTTACAAACGCAAGGGTTCGAGGTAACAGTCGTTCCAGTGGACAGCGAGGGGCGGGTCTCGCCCAAAGATATTGAAGCCGCGATCACCGACAAAACCGCTCTCGTCTCCGTGATGCACGCTAACAATGAAATCGGCACAATTCAGCCGATCAAGGAAATTGCCGAAATCGCCCATGCACGGGGAGCGAAATTTCATACCGACGCCGTACAGACAATCGGGCAGTCGAAAATCGATGTGCGCGACTTGGACTGCGATTTGCTCACGCTGTCGGCACATAAGATTTATGGTCCACAGGGCGTTGGGGCGTTGTATATCAAACAAGGAACGAAGATCAATCCTCAAACTCATGGGGGCGCACAGGAGCGTGAAAAGCGGGCAGGAACGGAAAACATCGCGGCGATAGTCGGATTCGGTCATGCGGCAATACTTACACAGTCACGCCGAGAAACTGATGCGCCTCTTCTCACTAATTTACGAGACGGCTTTCTGTCCCGACTGCGAGACGCCATTCCTGACCTGCGCTTGAACGGACATCCGACCCTGCGCCTCGCCAACAATCTCAATGTATCAGTCAGCGGCGTTGAAGGTCCCACATTGCTCATGAATTTGGATCGGCATGGCATCGCGGCGTCCAGTGGTTCTGCCTGTTCGTCTGGTTCCATCGAACCGTCTCATGTTCTCAAAGCGATAGGCTTAAACGATACCCTCGCGTCTTCCGGCGTCCGCTTCTCACTGGGTCGCCTCACCACTGAGGACGAACTCGAATATACGGCGGAAACCTTCAGTGCTATCGTTGCCAAAATGCGCGGAAGGTAAACAGGAACGGGAACCTAAACTCGTATGCCATATTTTGCCTTCATCTCTGCGAAAACTTGCTCGGCAGGTTTGAGTTCACCGCGTTCCGCGCTTTCGATTCCTTCGCGGATGGCGGCAATGGTTTCCATTTGATCAAGGTGATCAATAGACCTCTTGCAAGAGTCCAGTAGAATAAATTCTTCGTGCAGGTCTCGTTCCGCTGTGCCGTGCTTCGCACTCGATAGGGCAAGGGGATTTCGTCCGCAGGACGTCTGTTTTTCAGTCGGGTACGTTCTTGTACCCGACTCTTGCAATTTGCTCTAATGGGTTTGCTGTCGTGAGAAATGTTCACGGAGTCAATCCTTATTTTTTGCTGGCTTATATGCGCTCTGAATACTATCTGTGCCAAGTCAAACGCCTGATGACGGGACACGCCATTCCTGCCATTTCTCAAGAAGATTTGTCCAAAGTGTTAGTCCCTATTCCCTCAAAGATACAGCAGGAGAGCATTGCCCGCTCCGTGTCGGCTCTTCAGAACTTGCGAAGAGAAGCGTTGAAAGCAGGGGAGGAAATGATTTCCGAAACAGAGTGCCTTATCCAATCTCTGTGATGCCTTCTGATCCTGAATTGTATCGAATTTGTCACTTTGTCAAAAGATAGACAGCGCGGGAGAAAATCGTCTATACTGACAAATTGCAGATTTTTTGTCGGATAAGCATCTTTCCCGCGAAAGGCTGGTGTTATCGTGCCGTCTCGTTGTCCGTCCTCAGTCCGCGCTTTCCTTCCTCTGATGGTTCTCGCTTTGGCTGCCGCTGGTTCATCTGCTTGGGCGCAAAAACTCTCTCCCGTCAAACTTCGGATCGCGGGCAGTGAGGTGACGCTCAAGTCGCCTGTCCTAACCGATGGCACAGAAACGTACGCGCCGCTCGATGTCTTGGGTTCGATTGGCGGGATCGGCAAAGTCAGCAAAAAAGGCGACGCCGTTACGGTGAATCTGCCGCTGCTCAAAAAAGAGAAGGAGATTGCCCTCGCTCGACTGGAAGGTAAGCCGATGCTGCCGCTCTCGGAGTTGGCAAAACTCTTGGATGCGTCGGTGCATCGTCCAAATGAGTTGGGCGAAGATGGCAAGCCGCTGCCGGACAAAATCGGCGATACCGTTTATCTCTTGGCACGAGTCAAAGAGGCAAAATTCGAGAATGGCACGCTCAAAGTCGTCACCAGTTTTCCGGTTCCTTACAAGGTCAAAATGGTGACCTTGGCGAAGCCGTTTCGCGGGTATATAGACTGCGTCGGCGCGAAAGTGGACGAGACGCTAAACCTTACGCTGCTGCCGGAAACCGAGAAACGCGCCTTACGCCTGCGTGCCGGACAGAATACGCCGGAGATTGCGCGAATCGTTTTGGAATTGGCAGACGGCAATCTGCTCAAAGTTGTTGAGATGCCGCTTAATACCTCCGAGACGATTACCGCAGTGGTTGTCAAAGGCGCGGCAAGTGGCGCGACGGTCAAGATTGAGCCAAAAAAGACAAACAACAACCCTCCCGTCAAAATCGTGGACAATCGGGTACAAACGCCGAAAACACCGAACGAGAACCCGCTATCAGCCACAAACCCCAACCCGCCCAAAGCGAACGGCACGACGCAAACGCCGATCAATACGGACGAAACACTGCCAATCCCGAATAACCCAACGGTTCCACCCGTTACGCCCAACGAGACGAAGCCCGCGACAAAGCCCCAAGTCAAACCTGCCAAGAAAAAAGCCCCGCCCTTGATTTTGGTCAGTAAAATCAGCATCAATACCGACAGCGACGACCTGCTCAAAATTCAGGTCAATACCAGCGGCAAGGCGCGTCCGTTTGTGCGCTATGAACACGATGCCAGCGAACTCGTGATTGATATACCGAACGCTCGCCTCAATCTCGAAATGGGGCAGGATTTGGAGCGCAAACCGGGGCATCCGCTTCTCAGCGGCGTGCGTATCGAGAGCTTCGAGGATGTAGAACCCCTGACCCGCATCACATTGGAGATTCCGTATATCGTTGGATTTACGCCGAATGCGTTCGAGAAGTCGTTCACCTTAGAACTGAGGAAACCCCGCGAGTCCGGCGGACGTCTTGCAGAGAAGTTGATCGTCATCGATCCCGGTCATGGCGGAACCTCATCGGGAGCCGTCAGCGGCGGCGTGCTGGAAAAGCACCTGTGCCTCGCCTTCGCGCTTAAACTCCGCACTGCCCTTGAAGCATTGGGCGCAAAAGTCGTCATGACTCGCGATAAAGATACCAGCGTCGCCCTTTATGACCGCCCGCGACTTGCCAACGATATCGGAGCCGATCTGTTCGTCAGCATCCATAACGACAGCACGTCTCGTCCGGGTTCGGCTTCGGGAACCACGACGTATTATCACATGGGCGATCCAAGTAGCCGCGCCCTCGCCGCGTGTCTGCAACAGGCGATTTGCGGCTGTTCCGGTCTGCCGAATCGCGGCGCGTTGTCGGACAGCGTGTTGTATCAGAGCGGCTTGGCAGTTTTGCGTGCCAGTTCGATGCCCGCTGTTTTGATCGAAGTTGGGTATCTCAATAACAATCGTGATCGCGCCAAATTGAGCAATCCCCTCTTTCAGAAAATGGTCGCCGATGCGATGATGCGCGGCATTCGGAAATATGTCGAGAATACGCCGATCAGTGAAACCGAAAAATCCGAAAGCGAGATGTCTCCCAAAGAAGAGACACTGCCAACCGAGGAGCCTCCGCATTGATGATCTCCTCGTCGGGTACTGAAAGTACCCGCCTCGGTGTCCTTCGGACGAGCGTCCTGCCGGACGCGACACACAACTCAGTCAAACCGAATCGCATTTCTGTCCGCAGAACAGGTGTACTTGATAACCGGAGATTTTAATCTCCGGCACGATTGATGATAATCATGGCTAAATTTATTCCCATACTCACCGTATGTGCGGTCAGCCTCGCCCTTGTTGGCTGCGGCTCACGCACGACAACGACAACAACCGAAAGCCCTGCGCCCGACACTGCGTCTGCGGCGACGCCGGGAACGACACGCGCCGCCACTGTGCCGGAAACGCCTCCTGTGACCCCGCCGACGCCGATCAAAGACGCTGTCGAGAAGGCAATTCTCGCCGGTGAGGGCAAGACGTTTCCCAAAGGCACGCGGCTTGTCGGCGTCGATCTCAATGACGGAACCGTAACGCTTGACTTGAGCCAAGAGTTCAATAAACTCGGCGAGATGGGCGACTCCGTCGAATCCGAAGCGCAGAAAGTTTTGCGAGACGCGGTGGCGACGGTTCCCACCGTAGAAAAAATGCGCGTGACGGTGGAAGGCAAGCCCTACGAGAGTCAAATGACCGACTGGAACACGCCGTTTTCGGTGCGTGATACCAGTGAAGACAACAGTATTCCAAAGGGAGCGGGAGTGCAATGAGAATGGCGAATGCGTATGCCCCGATAGGTGTATTCGATTCGGGTGTGGGAGGCTTATCGGTAGTGCGGCGACTGCGCGAATTGCTGCCGAACGAGACGCTGGTTTATGTGGCGGATCAGGCGCACGTTCCGTATGGCGGGCGCGATTTGAGCGAAGTGCGTGACTTTGCCTGTGGTATCTCTTCGGCGTTGATTGGCGCGGGATGCAAGGCGATTGTGATGGCGTGCAATATCTCGTCGGCAGTTGCGCTTGAGGCGTTTCAAGAGGCACATCCGGCGGTTCCGGTTGTTGGCGTCATCACTCCCGGAGTCGAGGCTGCATTACAAGCCGTCGAACCGCCCGGATATATAGGAGTGCTGGCAACCGAAGGAACCGCAAAAAACGGGGCATATCTGAAGGCGATCTCCGAGTATCGTCCTTCGGCAGATGTGGTGACTGTGGCGTGTCCGCGATTTGTGCCGCTTGTCGAAGCGGGGCTTGAAAATTCGGAAGAGGCACGGAAGGCTGTCCGTCATTACCTCGTTCCGATGATCGCCAAAAATGTGGACGCGGTGATTTTGGGGTGTACACACTATCCGTTTCTCATGCCACTGCTGCAAGCCGAGGCTCCGCAGCTGCGCTTTATCGATCCGGCGTACCAAACAGCGGTCGCGTTGCAAGAGCGATTGGGATTGTCGGATTTGCTGTGCGATATGGCTCCCGGCGTGATTCGATTTTTGTATACTACAGGGAACGACGTGAACGGTTTTGATACGGCGTGCCAACGATTCCTTGCCAAAAACGAGTATCGTCTGACCGTTGCCGCGTCATGGAAACGGGGTTCGCTGTTTCTGCCCGACTTCGCGCATTTCGCACAAGACGCCTTGCTTCTGCATTGATGCCTCAAGGGAAACGCTTGCCGCGATTTCAGAGTGTCGCCGCTGTTGACCCTTTGTGATCCGCCAGCACTTCATCAATCACACGCCGGGTTTTTGCGGCTTCAATGGGGTTGGTATGGCGGTGTTGAACGAGCGTGATCAGAGCCTTCCACATCGCCCAGCCGCGCCCACGCTCCCACGTCGCCTCATCGAGCGGAAGCGCGGCACGGAACGCCTCCCGACTCTCCCCCGAAAACAATGTCCACGCAATCACCAAGTCGCACGCGGGATCACCTGCGCCCGAACATCCAAAGTCGATGACGGCACTCAATTTGCCTTCACTGACAAGCAAATTTCCCACAGCGACATCTCCATGAATCCAAACAGGGACGCGGCTCCATTCCGATTGGCGGGCAGTTTCCCAGACTTCAGCAACGGCATCAGTATCAATCTCGTCATTCAAGGTGATAATGGCGTTGCGAGTTTCTGCGTCATAAACCGAGAGTGATCCGCCGCGATAAAAGTTATGCGCTCCCGGCAGAGGTGCGTCGGTAGAGTCAATTCGTTGCAAGGCGGTGAGGAATTGGGCGAGTTGGAGCGTAAATTGGGGAAGGGCGGCAATGCGTTCTGCGGTGGCGTTTTCGCCGTCAATCCACTGATAAACAGACCAATGCCAAGGATAACCTTCGGCGGGGACGCCCATCGCTAGAGGAACAGGGATCGGAAGCGGCAGGAGCGGCGCAAGTTTTGGCAGCCAGCGGTGTTCCTTTTCCACTTGCGCGGCATAGCCCTCGGCACTCGGCAGACGCACCGTCATATCACTGCCGAGATGGAAAGTTTTATTGTCCCATCCACTGAGTTCAACAGGTCGGACTGGCAGGTTTGCCCATTGAGGAAACTGCCCGGAAATTAGCCGGTTCACAAGCGATTCATTGATGATCATTTTAGCAGTAGTAGGTGCGTTTAGCGCGTGAACAGAACGCCACAAACCTCGTCCTGCATGAGAGAGTCAAAACTGAAATGTGATGCGGTGACGACTGGGCAGGACAACTGACGGGCGATAGCAACACAGACGGCGGCACTGTAAGGCAAATCATAAGCCTCATGGATATACGTGGCTTCTACATCGAAGGCGGGATAGTTCCAGATAATCAACCGACTCCGCAATCTTTCTATCTCTTGGTTTGCCCGCGTTGCACCAACAGCACGGTTTCGCTCTTCATACAGATCACTGAGAACCATGTCGTAGGTGTACGCCATGCTATCCGATAGCAGCAGTTGTTCTATCACGACATGATCCGCATCGCGATTCAGCAACGCTTCCTGTGACGTGAGATCGAAAATATATTCCATTCTAATTATTCCGACTTCTTTCTCTGCAAATCTCTCAGCAGGGATTTCATGATATACCGGCGTTCACGCACGGCGAATGGAACTTTCTCACCGGGATCAGCAGAACGCTGTGCCTCAACCAAAGCAGAACGCTCTTCGGGTGTCATCTGCTGACACGCTCGAATTTGTTCATGGATATACTCCGGCATCTCAAAATTCTCCTGGATTGGTGGTAACTTCGGTTTATTCATGGGATGTTCTTTCTCCTTGCAAATCGCTCGGCACACAAATAGTATATCACAGTCTTGCAACTATGCATAGAGACGCTTGGGCGGCACACCGATGGCGGGGGCAGGTGTCTGCGTTACCGTTTCGCGCCGGCGAGCGGCAGAGTGCTGGCTCCTGTCAGTGCTATATCCACGCCACGCGCCGCCTCTCTGCCCTCCATAATCGCCCAGACGATCAGCGATTGACCGCGCCGCGCATCGCCGCACGCAAACACATTCGGAACAGAGGTCGCATAAGTCTCGTCGGCGCGAATATTGCCGCGCTCGTCCAATTCCACTCCCAACTGTGCGAGCAGTCCGTCTCTTTGCGGGTGGACAAACCCCATCGCCAGCAAAACCATTTCTGCCTCTATGGTGAACTCGGAATCGGGAACTTCCTGCATGGTTCGGAGTCCGGCGGAATCGCACATCCACTCGACACGCACGCCGGTTAAATGAGTGACTTTGCCATCAGTACCGTTCAGTGATTTTGTGTGGATGGCGTAGTCGCGGCAGTCGTTCTCTTCATGGGCGGAGGAAACGCGGAAAATCATCGGATAGTGCGGCCAAGGCATCGTGTCATCACGCGAATCGGGCGGACGTGACAAGATTTCGTACTGGTAAATTCGTTTTGCGCCTTGCCGTATCGCCGTGCCGAGACAGTCCGCCCCCGTATCGCCGCCGCCCAAAATCACCACGCTTTTGCCTTCGGCGGTGAGTTGTGGATTGTGCGGATTCCATGTTCCTGCGACCTGCTTGTTCTGCTGCGGCAGATACTCCATCGCGAAATGAATGCCGTCGAGTTCGCGCCCCGAAACCTTCAAGTCACGCGGAACCGTCGAGCCAACCGCGATCACAATGGCGTCGAATTGCGATTGAAGTTCCGCGCCTGTAACGTCCACTCCCGCGTCCACGCTCACCTTGAAGATCACGCCTTCGGCTTCCATTTGAGCAATGCGGCGATCCAAGACCCATTTCTCCATCTTGAAATCGGGAATACCATAGCGCAGCAAACCGCCAATTGCATCGTCCCGCTCGAACACTGTTACGAAATGACCAGCACGATTGAGCTGCTGTGCGACGGCGAGTCCCGCCGGACCGGAGCCGATGACGGCAACGGTTTTGCCGGTGCGCTGTCGAGGAAGTTCCGGCACGATCCAACCCTCCGCCCATCCACGCATAGCAATCGTCTCTTCAATTCGTTTTATCGTGACAGGGTCTTGATTGATGCCGAGAACGCACGCCGATTCGCAGGGCGCGGGGCAAAGTTTTCCGGTAAATTCGGGAAAATTGTTGGTCGCGTGAAGTTCGGCGAGAGCGTCCTGCCAGCGTCCGCGATAGACCAGATCGTTCCAGTCGGGAATGATGTTGCCGAGCGGACAACCTTTGTGGCAAAATGGAATGCCGCAGTCCATACACCGCGCCGCTTGTGCCTTGATTTTGGCGTCGGGAAACTCTTCGTAAACTTCAATCCAATCCTTGATTCGTTCAGCAATGGGGCGGCGCGTAGGCAGTTCGCGCCCGTATTTCAGAAAGCCTTGCGGGTCAGCCATAATTGTATTCTCGTCCTCGTCTCAATTCTCGAATGCGCTGTTGCCCGGACGCCATTGTCGGGAGAAGAGTATACCCGAAAAGTCTGCTTCTCTGCATCGTCCCGCTTGCCGGATTTTCTCAAGGGAGCAGAGTAATCGAATGGCTTGACAGTTATCGCAAGAGGGGCTATCCTTGAGAAGTCCGCACCATTGCAAGAGGAGACACCTTATCATGACCGATTTAGAGATTCGGTAGCACCACAGTAAACCGTGAAACTGTTCAGCCCTGAAAATGTCCGAGATTTGTCGGGTTTGGAGCAAAAATTCAGGGCGGAAATTCCCAAAATCCGTCTTTTCCGTCCTGTTCACCCCGACTCATGTCTGTTTATGGGTATGAGTTGGACATTCCTGAGTCATGTTGGAGTCGATTCTGTGACTTTGAAGAGACCCCCAATCACTTTTCACGGTTTACTGCGGTGCTACCACACAAACTTGTAAGCCCGCGAAATTGTGAATAAAAAACGAGACGATTAGCCCTTTTTCTTTTTCATCATCTCATAACGCTCTTTAATGTCTTCGATGACTTCCTTGGGAACTTCTATGTTGTCTTCGAGAAGTTTGACGGCTTTCTCTTCGGCTTCGAGAGCTTTGTCTGTATCGCCATTCTTGAAACAGGCATAGGCGAGTGTATCGAGGATCATCGGGTCTTTACTTTCGCTCAACTCGACGGCTTTTTCCGCGATCATGACGGCGACATCGTAATCGGGAGATTTCAGTCCGGCTTTGTCATCCACAATGCTCCATGCCAACTGATTCAAGAGGGCGGGATCCTTGCTGTATGGCTCTTTTGCCGCCAATTCCTTCGCATAGGCACAACCGGCGGCTTCGTCCGTTTTCAGCACAAGTCCAAAACGAAACATCACCACATTGGTATTGTCGTTGAATTCAGGATTCTCTTTGATCACACGATCCAACTCGGTCAATGCCTCTTCGTTTTTGTTCTCTTGGGCAAGGCTGGCAGTTTTCGCAAGCAGTTTCTGCATTTTGGCTTGCACGGCAGCCTGTTTTTCCTGTGCTTTGCGTGCTTTTGCCTCTTCGGCGACTTTTTGGTCGGCGGCAATTTTGGCGGATTTCATATCGAATTTGCCGGCGATGACGTTGCCGACAACCGCATCTAATTCTCCCATTGGATGCCCAATCCAAACGACTTTGCCCTCTTGATTGACAACAAACGCAGTGGGAATCCCCTGCTGTCCGGCGGCGTCCATCCACGTTTTCGACATCGTGGCTTGCGGACCGTCGAGCGCGACGACATAATTCATTTTCCCACCCATCTGCTTCACGAACGTGGCGACTTTTGGGGCATAGGAAGCGAGTTTCGCGCCGGGTTCTGCTTCCGAAACGCTGACGCCGACAAACGTCGCTTTGCCTTTATATTTTTTTGCCAGATCGGTCAAATGCGGAATAGTCGTGCGACAGGGCGAACACCATGTCGCCCAAAATTCGACGACGTAGACTTTGCCCTTCGCAAACGTCGTGACAGGTGCGCCTTTGAGCCATTTGGCGACTTTGATGGCGGGGGCTTTACTGCCGACACCCAGTTTGGCGGCGTGCGCCAGATTGGTAATCATCAGACTGGTGGCAAATACCAGTGCGGAAATTGCGAACTTTCGCATAAAATTATTCTCCTCAATCTGCCCGATGTTGGGGCATAGCAGATCAGCGACAAATTTCTGTGACAGGGTTTTATTTAGGGACTCTCAACACAAAAATCGTTCCGTTCTTGCATGGTGCGTCCGGCAGGACGCTCGTCCGAAGGACACAGAGGCGGGTACTTTCAGTACCCGCCGACAAGGCGATGGAACAGTTTAATCCGCGAGAGTCCCTTAGAAGAAAAGCCAAGCCCTCTGCATAACTCTGGGGGAAAATGCCGAACCTTCTCTACAGACGCAGAAAAGTGAAGGAGTGTTATCAAAGAAGCAGATTACCGTGTTGTGTCCGCCCGCCGCACCGCCTCGAAAAATGCCGCCAGTTTCGACATTGTTCTTTCGCGCAGTTTGTTTTCAGGGCGTTACAGACAATACAGGCAGAAGGCGAACCGTAACAGACGAGGCATGGCGGGCGGCTTGCTTGGGCATATCTTTATTGAATGTCAGCAGAACCGTTTCGTAGGTCTTTGTCAATTCCTCCGCCAAGGCAATGTGACAACTCCCCTGCGTAAACGCAGGGGCTTCTCAAACTACGCATAGCCTTAATGCACTCTCATTAGCGTTTGATGGCAGTGTCCCTGCCAATTTATCGGCAGACCGAAGCCTGCCAATCTTGCGAATGTTCTCCGCAGCATTCTTGTCCCGAAACGACTCCTGCGTTCCAATCTGCGTTGACAGCGACGCAACGGGTACTGAAAGTACCCGGCAACAAAGTACAAGCGTCTTTCAGACGCACCATTCCATGAGTTTTGCGTCTGAAAGACGCTTGTTTTTTCCAGACGGGGGTTTAAAACCTCCGGTGCGAGAGGTGAGCTGTTAACACAAATTTCATCTTCTCTTAACACAATCTTAATCTGAATTATGGATAATAGTGGGGGTTCGTTTATGTGACGAGCGAAACCTTGCGTCATCACTCACCCTAAAATCTGAAACCTATTCAGGTTGCTCTCATTCACCTTTGTTTGCTTTTGTTAAGAGGAAAAAATGCTGAAATCGTATCGCAAAGGGTTCACCTTGATTGAACTCCTCGTTGTTATCGCCATTATTGCCATTCTGGCGGCTATCCTGTTCCCTGTCTTTGCTCAAGCGCGGGAGAAGGCACGTCAGACTTCGTGCCTCTCGAACATGAAGCAGATCGGGACTGCCATGATGATGTACGCACAGGATTATGATGAAACCTATCCCGGTGACGATACGGCTCCGGTTGTCGGTGATGGACGCTGGGGAACCTACTACTGGATGTTCCTGACGATTCCGTATATCAAGAACAACCCTGTGGCATTCAGTAAACCGAAAGGCGGCATTTTCTCCTGTCCAAGCGATACGGGACAGGCGCAGGAATTGGCAGGAGACCGAACTATCCGTGTTTGGCCCCAACCCGCACAATCATGGGGATTGGAGCGCGATCCTGCACGCGGCAATAATCTCTGGTACTGGAACAGTTATGTCATCAATGAGTTGGTGACTGATACCGCGCCGATGATGGCGGCTTGGGAAGCTCCCGCAACCTCCCTTATGCTCCTTGAGGGCAACGACAGCGAGATCGAAGGCGATGAACTGCGCGAACTGCACGGCGTTCCCAAACAGTATGGCGGACCCGGTACAAATGGACATAGTTTGGGCTTGAACTTTGTCTATCTCGACGGACACACCAAATGGTCGCGCCTTGGTTATACCATTACCCATCAAACCAACGCAAGCCGCTGGACGTGGACATTCCCGCCGAGCGATGGCGGCGGAGCCAATGCGCGAGGTCCGTGGTCACCGGCGGGCAACGACTGATTCCGGCTGAGAGAATTCCTTGTTTGAGATGGGGGCGAACCGGAGGTTTTGGTTCGCCCTTGTGTTGTGTTTCTAAGGAATTCAAGAGGAGTATTTGAGATGATTCGCAGTCTGTGCGTGCTGTTAGGAGTGGCAATTTGCGGAGTGCCGTTGCGGGTGGAAACGCCCGTTGTGATGATAACGCCGACTTTCGAGACGCAGAGTGTTATCTATGATGCTGACGATCCTGCGATTTGGATCAATCCTGAAAATCCCGAAAAAAGCCTACTTGTGGCGACGGACAAAGGCGACAGCAAACTGACGAAACTCAATGGTGCGCTGTATGTGTTCGATATGCAGGGCAAAATTCTGTCCAAAACCACTGTGGACAGACCGAACAATGTGGACGTGCAAACCGATTTCGTTCTTGATGGCAGGACGATTCCGATTGCGGTTACGGCGGAGCGACGAAGCGGCAAACTGCGGATTTTTGCGATTAAAACCAATGGGAAACTGCGTGACATTACGGGCAGAGCGACGCGAACCTTCGCCGGACAAGTCGGAACCTTGGGTCAGCCGATGGGAATCGGACTCTATCGCCGCCCGAAAGACGGAGCCGTTTATGCAGTCTTGACGCGAGTCAAAGCCCCGAATCAGGGCGCGTTGTGGCAGTATCGCCTCGAATCGGACGGCAGGGGGCACGTCAATGCGGTGAAAGTGCGCGAATTTGGGACTCTCGTCGGCGGTTTGGATTTAGAGGCGGTTGCGATTGACGACGCGCTCGGCTTTGTCTACTATGCGGAAGAGAATAAAGGAATTCACAAGTGGCACGCCGATCCGGATCATACCGACGCAGGAAAAGAGTTGGCAATGTTCGGCACAGAGGGATTTGCTGGTGATCGAGAAGGCATCGGAATCTATACTCACGCGGACGGCACGGGCTATCTTGTCTGCACCGATCAGATTGATGGCGGCAGCCACTATAAAGTGTATCGGCGTGAGGGCGAGGCGGGCAGTCCGCATGACCATACCCAACCGTTGAAAATTTTAATGGGCGGCGCGGACGCCACAGACGGAATCGAAGTCGTTTCGGAAGCGGCAGGTACGAGGTTTCCGCACGGCGTCCTGATCGCGATGAACAGTAAAGGCAAGAATTTTAAGGTTTATGATTGGCGCGAAGTTGGCTTGAAATAAGACTTTCCGGTGAAATTTGCATAGAAAAAGCCCCTCTCTTCCAAAAGGGAAGAAGGGGCATCTGTGCGAGTGCTTTCGCGGTTAGTTGACTAAGTTTTGGCGTGCCATATAGCGGTAAATTGCCGCTCGCTCATCCTCTGCAAAGGAACGCGGTTCCGTGCAGATTTGGAGTTTGCGCTGACGGCACCAAATCACAAACTGCTCATCGGTAAAGTAATTGACCCACTCCGGCACGCGGACAATGGGCTTTTTCTCTCCACTCTCTAACTGCCCTAATATCATTGTCTTTTCTCCTGTTTCCATGCGTGCCTGATCTGTTTTCCGCGCAGGAAATAAACCAGAACAACGTTTTTACATTTCAGGTCTTGCTCTGTACAGTATTACGGGGAGATTGGAGCGATTCTTGCCCTTGGCACGACGACGCTTCCCAATTCCCCCGCAGTTCGAGGCAGAACAGGAGAGCGAATTTCTTCTCAGAACCGCTCGCCCCTCCACACCTCGGTTTATGTCGCAACTCAGTTACAGTTCGATTTTCACCAAAACTGTCTGATTGCCACGGCGCACGCGCCCCTCGATAGAGGCTCCCTCTTTCAGTTCACGTGCGACTTCGGTGAGCGATTTCGCGCTCGTAATGTCTTTGCTGCCCAGTTGGACAATCACATCGCCCGGCTGAATACCGGCGTTCGCGGCGGGGCTGTCGGGAGTGACTTCGGCAACCAATGCACCCTTGCGCGGCTTGCCTTCAATTCCCAATCGCTGCCAATTTTCTGCATCATCCGCATCGGCAATAGAGACGCCGAGTTTGCCCCGTTCCTTTTCAGAAGCGGCGGGCTTCTCGGCAACGGTCTTCGGCAGTTCCTGCGTGCCGACGGTGACCGTCAGCGGGCGTTCCTTGCCGTCGCGAACTACGCCGAGAGTGACCTTTGTTCCGGGTGCGGTCTGTGCGATTCGATCCCGCAGATTACCGTCATTC
>Ga0163154_10001859_pt1 | contig 31828 bp, 24 predicted proteins | sample OliLakLV19MP9P1_FD_148649 | JGI IMG/M metagenome (GOLD analysis project Ga0163154, IMG submission 148649) | Freshwater microbial mat bacterial communities from Lake Vanda, McMurdo Dry Valleys, Antarctica - Oligotrophic Lake LV.19.MP9.P1 | ecosystem: Environmental > Aquatic > Freshwater > Lake >... | reverse complement strand
ATTACCGATATGCCTATGCCCACACCGGAATCACTCGTCACCCTGCCCGCGCCGACCTTCGACGCGCCGACGCCCACGCCGACCTGTCCCGGTGCCGGACTCGCGCTCGATCCGACGCTGATCGTCGCGCCGCTGCTGACCGACAATTTCGACGGCGGCGCACTGCCGATCTGGTCGTTCGGCGCTGGATGGGGGATCGCGCCGGAGTCGAACGGCGGAGCGCTATTGGTGCTGACCGACGCGCAGTCGGCGCTCGCCGAGAGCAGCGGCGATCTGGGTGACCAGCACGTCCGTGTCCGAGTCCGACTCGATGCGGGCGGCGCGGGAGTCGAGCTGCGCCGTTCGGCATATGGACTGTATCGGGTGATCTGGCGCGCCGACGGGACGTTCGCCGTGAGTCGATCGGGCGAACCGCTGTGCGCGGGCGCGTTCGCGGTCGATCCGGCGTCGGCATGGCAGGACGCGGCGGTCTGGCTGGTCGGCGGTCGGCTGACGGTCGTCATGGATGGCGTGACGCTGGCGCGCATCGACGACCCTGCGCCGCTGCCGCCGGGACGGTTCGCGCTGGTGGCGGACTCGTTCAGTCAGGCGGCGTTCGACGATGTGACGGTGAGCGCGGTCGGGTACGCGCCGACGATGACGGCGACCGCCAGCGCGACGATGCTTGCGTTGGAGGCAACCAAAGAATTTGGGACACAATACCCCTCGACCGCATCCCCTGCTTTTCAAGAAACCTCGCTGCCATTCGATCGTGGGTCAAGCGATGTGGAATACAGGATTACCTTTGACTCAGGCAGCGCACCTTATATGACCGTCCACTGCACCTTAGGAGTCGGGCGTAGTGGTAGTGGATGGTTCTGTAATCGCCCTGATCCTGTCGGACTGAACTCGTATGACTTGACGTTTACGCCAGCATGTCTCGTCTCTTATGTCAGCATCGATTTCAAACCGACCACAGTGGGTTGGGATCATGTCTCTATCCGACTGACGGGTGACGGCTCAGACTGGATTTTGAATGGCGGTTATCCCGCGAGCGCCGACTGGCAAACGCCACCTTTGACGCCAGAGCGCTCCACGATCGTGCGCGATCGTAGCACGTACCCAACTTTCGTTTCCACGTTCGCGCTCAACATCCACTTCAATCCGTCCGGGTTCGGAACGATGACGGTCGATAACATCGTCTATCGCTGCGTGTCGCCGACCCCGACGCCGACGCCGACCTATACCCCGACACCCTTTCCTTCTCCGCTTCCACGCATCGTCGCTACCCAGGCACTGACATTTCACCAGCGCGCGCGACGTTTCGGCATTCCTGCGCCGTTCACGCTGTGGCCGGTGACAGAAGCGGACTTTTCTCAAAATGGATATGGACCGAATGGATTTGCCTATTCAGGTAGTGGTGGGGCATGTAGAACGCCTGTTCCGCCAACTGCTACACCCGACGGCATTTCAGTTCCAACAGCATTTGTCGATCTCTGCCAATATCGCCTCACTAATGGCATTCACCCAGGTATAGATTGGCATACACTTCCGCCAGAGTCTCCAGTTATAGCGTTATGCAGCGGAATCATTGTTCCCGGCAAAACGGCGCGCAGTGCTACTGGAGGAGGAGGGACAACGCTAGACAACGCAAAGTTTGGGATTTCGTTACGCTGTTTCGCAGACGATCCTCCCGATTCAGATAACGACACGAAGGTCAATCTATCGAACATCATCGTGGTCTATAATCACCTCGACCTAGTTCCTCAAATCAATCCATCGCAACCAACCGCTCCTTATCAGGTCGTGAGTGAAGGCGATGTAATTGCCACTACGTCAAGTTACATCGCACGATCTGGCAGGCGTATCGCAGCTCATCTACATCTCGAAGTCTATATTGGCTACGGCTACCTCACATCGTCATGGGCGATTCAGCTAAATCCCCGTTTGGTGTTTACCATACCAATGACCCGCTCAGAAATAGAAGATCAACCATATCCTGCACAGTTCCCTCTTGGCGCCTGGACACTGCAAGGTCTAAGAAAAGGGTTTCCAAACAATTTGTCTTACTGGACACACCCGGCTCATCCTGCATTCATAACAGATATGGCGACGTATCTTGATGCCAACCTGCTTCCGACGCAGGCACCCTATCGCTATCCAAATTGCACCAACCTGCGCGCAGATCTTCCAAATTATGGGGTCGCTATTGGTACGCCGATCCTGTGCAGCGTCGATTATGACGATCTTGTAATTTCACCTACCGTGACGCCATAGCCTTGGTGTGAAAGGATAATGGTCATGATCAAACAAATCCTATCGTTAGTCGGGTTCCGCGTCATCACAGTTTGCGTTATGTTCCTTAGTGTACAAAGTGTAATTGCCCAAACATCCACGCCGTCCCCTTCGCCAATAGTCCTATCCGATTTGGATTGGAGCGCCGATGGAAGCATTCTGGCGGTAGGTTACACACAATGGAATGATTCGTATTCGGGGTATTGCGGCATATCCGATTTTCTGACCATCGTTACTGCCACCGGGGTACGCAGGAGTGTGTCTTCACCTCCATTCTACTGTTCACCAGGGTCGGTCGATTTTGGCGTGACCAATGACAGATTGTTGATCGCTTCAAGCAATTTCTTTGCCATTGTAAATCCGTTGAGCGGAGAACAAATATCAGGAGTAGAAAATGAGACGTTCTATCATGCTGCCTCATATAATTCAACACACTCTGAAATCCTCGTCACCCGGAATTCAGGTGTAGAAATCAATACCGTATCTCTACTTGGCAGCCGATTAGTAATTCTAAGACCGAACGTCGGCGCACCCTATCTACTGCTCTACAGTGCATGGAGTCCCAACAATCAGCGTGCAGCGACAAGTGGTACGAACGGAGACATCTTTGTTTGGAGTACAGTCAACGTTGGTACAAGCTTGCTCGCCACACCATCAGCCACCTTCACCGGGCACAGCGCCGCCGTCAAGCGGCTCGACTGGAACCCGGTCAGCGACGTGATCGCCAGCGGGGACGACAGCGGCGCAATCTGGCTGTGGAATGCCACGACAGGCGCGCCGATCCGTCAACTGACCGGGCACACCGGGATCGTTTACGATGTCGAGTGGTCGCCCGACGGGTCGCTGCTGGTCAGCGGCGGCGCCGACAACACGCTGCGAGTGTGGAATCCGACGACGGGCGCGATGCGCATCGTCGATTCATCCCGGCTGGTGTCGGCGATCGCCTACAGCCCGAACGGGACACAGTTGGCATACGGCGGGACATTCAGCAGCCCGACGGCGTTCGACATGCAGGTGATCGCCGCGCCGCCGCTGATCGCCCCGACGCCAACCCGAACCCCCACGCCTACGCCGTCTGCTACGCCGATACCTACATCGACCCTCAGCGCCAGCGTCACCCTCGCCCGACCCGCCTCCGGGCAGAATTTCCGCGCCATCCTCTCGCAGAGCGGGACGGTCACCCTGAACAGCCTGATCGCGGCGAGCGCCAGCAGCATCGTGTCTATTCCTGGGGTGTCCTACGGCGCCTACGCCCTGTGGGTCAAGCACGCACAGCACCTTGCCGTTTCCGTCCCGGTCACGGTCAGCGCGCCAACGAGCAGCGTCACAGTGCCGACCCTGCGCGCGGGCGACGCCAACAACAGTAACCAGGTCAATATCACCGATTACTCGATCCTGGCAGCCAGCTACGGCAAATCGTCCGGCACAGCGGGCTACGACGCCCGCGCCGACTTCAACGGCGATAACACCGTCACTGTCAGCGATTACTCGCTGCTGGCGGCGAATTTCGGTCTGGTCGGCGCGCCGAACCCGTCACCGGAGGGCATGATGAGCGCCGCACTATCCGATGTGACTCCGCCGGAGCTGGCGCACGCCGCGATCACGCTCGAAGGCGCACCGCGTGGCGGCGCCCGTATCGGGCGGACGTTCACGCTGACCGTCCGCGCCGGGAACAATGACAGCGCCGGGGCGGGCGTTGTCGCCAGCCAGATCGACGGACTGGACGTGCATCTGCGTTTCGACCCGGCACTGCTGCAAGTCGTCGCGGTGACGCCGGGGACGACGCTCGATCAGGTGATCGTCGCCACTTTCGACAACGCGGCAGGGACGATCGAGGTCGCGGCGGGCGAACTCGGCGGCTCGGTGACGGGGCGATTCAGCGCCTTCACGGTGACATTCCGGGCGATCGCGGCGGGGACGACGACGATCGACGCCGACGCGCCGACCGCGCTGGCATATCAGGGCGCGACCGTCAGCCCGGCGTTTGCGTCCGCGTCGGTGACCACCCGCTGATTCTGCCTGAACAACGGGGGCGCAGTACTGTGCCCCCGTGCCGCCTGTTTCATGCATCAGCCCTGCCGTCATTCACCCTGCTCGATCGGGAGCATGGTCACATTGTCGAGAGTCTCGGCTGCGATACAGCGTCCGATGCGCTTGCCGTTCTCGACAGCGGTGCGATAGTGAATGCCGCCGTAGATACGCGAGATCGCCGCTTCGTCGGCTGCCTGCTCGAATGAGAAGAAGCTGCGCACATAGCCCAACGACTCTTCAGCGGTGTAGTCCGTGAACGGCACGATCCCCAACAGCGAGGTCAGGATGTCGGAGGCGGCGGCGGAGACGATCGAGTGATTGCTTGGATATTCCGGGAACTGGGGCGTGACCAGATAGCTCGTCCAGCGCGGGCTGATGTGACGCTGGATATAGGTCTGCGGGCGCATGGTGGGGCTTTCGTACTTGATGCCAAAGCCGACGACGAACGAGTCGTGCAGCACCATCCCCAACATGCCGTAGACCATTGCCGCGCGATCCAGCGTCAGATCGAGATGATCGACCATCTGATTGGCGATCGAGATCCAGTGACCCGCCGGGGTGGACGAAACGCCGGGCGTGTCGATCCAGAATTCCGCGATCTCGCGCTGTTCGCGAGTCAGGTCGTTGATGGTGCCAAAGACCTCGCGCGCCTGCTGATAATACGCCGACTCTTCGTCGATGCTGAAGCGCATATTGTCCGGCACGATGCAGGTGTAACGGTTCTCGACGCCGAGCGTGCGCACCAACCCGAATTTAGGCTCGACCAGCGGCATTTCCTCGTTGGTGCGCACGTACATATAATCGGTCTCCGGTGTCAGACCCAGCTCCTCGGCGGTCGCCATGACGTAATCGGCGCCTTCGGCGCGGGCGCGGTCATAGCGGTCGTCCGCGATCCACTCCAGCAGCGCTGCGCCCAGTTCGTCACCGTATGTCAGCGACTCCTGGACCACATCCGCGCCCACAGCTTCAGTACGCGCGTCGGCTTGTTCGTTGCGCAGCGCGTCGAACTGCGCGAAGCTCTCATCGGAATGCCCCTCGAACAGCCCGGTCAGGACGGTGTGCAGGGCGGCATTGCTGACCGAGAGCCAATCGTAGACGACGCCGGATTCCCAGTCAGGCAGTGCGTCCAGACCGTTGACCTGAAATGCCAGCGAACGGTTATTCGGCATCCCTGGATAAAGCGACTCGTAGATGGTGATGCCAGCATAGCCATAGGCGCGGGCGGCGGCGGGCGGGTTGAAGCGCTCCGCCTGGATGCGCTGGCGCATGAGCTGCATCCACTCCACGACGAGCGCGGGGTCCAGCGTCTCGGTCAGCGCGGAGGCGCCGTCCTGAGCGTGCAGCCGCGCGGATGGAGCCAGGAAGCACAGGGCGCACACAGCCAAGAGCAGCATCAATACGACGCGAACACGGGCATTACCACTAACCGGGATCATTGTCGGCACCTTGTGGATTAAAACAAGAATGTCTCGATTATAACAGCCTGTTTTCGCTTTATACTCACCGTAATGATGACGCATATCCAACGAGGACACTATGACAAAACCATACGGACACGCGCTCGTCATGGGCGCCAGCATGGGCGGTTTACTGGCAGCACGAGCACTGAGCGACCATTTCGCGCGGGTGACCATTCTGGAGCGCGATACACTGCCCACCGACGAGAGTGCACGCGCGGGCGTACCACAGGCGCGCCACGTCCATGCTTTGCTGGCTCGCGGGTATCAGACCCTGGAGACATTCTTCCCAGGGATCGGCGCGGCGCTGGACGTGCGCGGTGCGATCAACTTTCGCTGGGGAGCGGACATGAAGTATCTGTCTACGGGGGGATGGGTGAAGCAGTTCGACACGGGCATCGCCAGCAAGCTGCTGTCACGGTCGCTGCTGGAGAGCGAGGTGCGGCGTCGGGTGCTGGCGCTGCCCAACGTGAGCGCGATCGAGCGCGTTGATGCCGACGATCTGTGTTTCGACGACAGCGGAATGCGCGTGACTGGCGCCGTGATACGCGCGCGCGGCACCGGGACGAGCGAGACGATCAGCGCCGATCTGGTGATCGATGCCAGCGGACGCCGATCCAAACTCCCCGAATGGCTGACGGCGCACGGGTACGCGGCGCCCGACGAACAGGCTGTCCTGTCGCGTATGGGCTACGCGACCCGACTGTACCGCAAGCCGACGCATAAAACTTACCTCCCGCTGTTGTTCATGGTGGCGCGTCCGCTGGAAAATCTGCTGCGCGGCGGCGCCATTTTCGAGATCGAGGGGGGGGTGTGGCAGGTGTCGCTCGGCGGCATGAACGAAGATTACCCCCCGACTGACGCCGAAGGGTTCATCGCGTATTCTAAGACGCTGGCATCCCCGGAGTTCTACGAATGGATCGCCGATGCCGAGCCGATCAGCGAGATTCACGGCTACCGCGTCGATGGCAGCCGCTGGCGCCGCTATGACAAGCTGACACGCCACCCGGCAGGCTTGCTGCCGATCGCGGACTCGATCTGCGGCTTCAATCCGCTGTACGGTCAGGGCATGACGGTCGCGGGCATGGAGGCAGAAGGGTTGAGCGAGCTGCTGACCACGATCGCGCCCACTGATCCGGGCTTCACCGCCGCCTATTATCGAGGCGCGACTCCGGTCATAGAGACGGCGTGGGTGCTGGCGACTGGGGAAGACCTGCGTTTCGCGGGTACGACGGGCGATCGCCCGGATGCCATGACGCGATTCGCGCAGCGCTACATCGATCTGTTGATCCGCAGCTCGATCAGCACCGACGAGACCGTCATCCGCGCCTTTTTGAAGGTGGGCAACATGTCGGCGTCGCCCACCTCGCTGATGACCCCGGCGATCATGGGGCGCGTGCTGTGGAACAGCCTGCGGATACCGCGCGCGACGGCATAGATACAGAATGCTTATGCGCCCGCCCATGCCTCGCTGAGATTCTGGTAATGGATGGTCAGCGTCTCCTCGACCAGATCGACGTTCGCCGGGCTGAAGGTCGAATAGGCGATGGCGCTGATCCAGGCGCCGTTGAGCGTCCAGCGGCGGATCTCGATGCCGTCGTCGAGCGCGACGATCGCCAGCGCGCGGCTGGGGCGCTGAATGTCGTCCCCGGCGGCGACCGTCTCACGCAGCCATTTGTTGAACGGCAGTTCCGGGTCGCGCTGCACCATCTTGACCAGCGTGATCGGGTCGTACATCAGCTTTGACTGCGACGGCTTGATGTCCAGCTTGAAGGTGACCAGTCCGCTGACGCTGAAAATGCCCTTGAGGACTTGTCCTTCAAGATGCACCTCGAATTCGTTCTGGCGCAGACTGTCGATCTGGGTGCCGCCTGGGATGATCGCGTCGGTCATGAGTACGCTCCTGGAATAGTTGATTCGATCTGTCGTGATTCTAGCACGGCGCGTTACAATCCGCCCACTTGATCCAGGAGGACACGCATGGGCGCGTCTTTGCATCACCATACACGAATGGACTCATGATGAATCACGCCGTCTACGCGCTGCAACCCGACGGGGCGATCCCACGCTGGCTCGCCGTCGGCGCGGTCACATCGCCGCTGACACATCTGGCGGATCACGTCCGCGCGGACGGATCGCCATTCGGGGAGCGCGGACGGTGGGCGATGAACTTCTGGGCGTTCGATCCGGAGGTGGCTGATCTCAAACTGCGCGCCTATCGCGGTCTGCCAGCCGATGTACCCATATTGCGTGACGCCCCTGTCGCTGAATCCGTTGTCGGCGCCGGGGCACCGGGCAATACAACGTGGCGGTTTGCTGTGACAGGCGCGGACGGCGTAATCGACTTCAGCCGCTTCAACTTCACACCCGCCCTGATGGAGGCGGCGATCGCGTGCGCGATCGTCTCGCCGGATGCGCGGATCGTTCACGCCGAGCTGCTGACGATCGGGAGTGCGCGCGTGTGGCACGACGGGGTACTGATCGCCGACGATGCCGAACAGTTCAGCTACGTCGCGCTGCGGCGCGTGCCTGTCGTGCTGCATCTGCACGCCGGGCTGAACGCGATCAGCTTATGGGGGGCGATGTTGGGCTGGCGTGAGGCGCGTCTGGCGCTCGGTATGGTGATTGCACCGTCAAACGCCGACGGTCTTGCCGTGCATATCCCGATCGGGGCGATCGACCCGACGCAGTGGCGCGCTGCCGAGTCCGCGGTCGATGCGGTGCAGACGCGCGCGTTCGCCGTCCCGACTCTGCCCGCGCGTCTGTGGTGCGATTCCGACTCCCCGTCTGCGGTCACGGTCGATGTGACGGTGAGTATCCCGATTCCCAATACCCCCTGGGCAAAGCTGATCGGCGTCATCTTCCCGACCGAGCGTGCCCGCCTGACGATCGCGCCGGGCGAGTCTGCCGATCTGCCCATCACGCCCGGATTACTCCAGGCATTCGCACGGCTGCCCGGCGAAAACGCCTTGCGGGTGACTGTACGACCGATGATCGAGGGCGATCCAGACTGGACAGTGCAGCTGGAGCGTCATTTCGAGCTGTGGGCGAGTGCGGTCCCCTACAGCGATGTGCCCTATGGCAGCTACGACTCGCGGTTGCAGGAAGCGCGTGACCATCTGGCTGGCATGATCTACGATGTGCCGTCGTCGCTGGCGGCGGTGGCGATCGGGCGCGCGGCTCACATCGACTCCGGGGCGGTTGCGGTGGCGTGCGCCTTTCTCGACGATCGCGCTGACTGTGCCGACTTTTACGCGGTCGGTCTGCTGGCAGCGCTGTACTGGCACGCTGACAGCCCCGCGCTGCTGTCTACCGATCAGAAACGCATCGAGATAGCATTGATGCAATTCAAATACTGGATCGACGAACCCGGCATCGATGGCATGTGCTACTTCACCGAGAATCACCAGATGCTCTTTCATGTCAGCGGGTATCTGGTCGGTCAGCTTCACCCGGATTGGACGTTCAGCAACAGCGGATTGACTGGCGTCGAGCAGCGCGATAAAGCGATCCCGATGATCATGACCTGGATCGCGCGCCGACTGGAAGGCGGGTTCAGCGAGTGGGATAGCAACGCCTATATGACGCTCGACGCTTTTGCGCTGCTGGCGCTGGTCGAGTTCGCGGACGATGCGCCGATCGCGGATGCGGCGGCACGACTACTCGACCAGATTTTCACCTTGCTTGCCGGTCAGACCTATCGCGGCACACTGGGCAGCAGTCACGGGCGCTGCTATGTGAGCGCGCTCAAGTCGGGGCGTGTCGAGAATACCTCGCCGCTGTGCCGAATCGCCTTTGGCATGGGGCAGTTCAACGGCGAGACGCGCGCGACCGGGCTGCTGGCACTGTCGCGCAAGTACCGCGTGCCGGAGCCGATTCAGCGGCGCGGCGCGGCGGTGAACACCCACCAACCAGCGCGAGAGCGCGCGCACGGTACGCTGACCGTCGAGAGCGATATGAAGGATCAGCCCTGGCATGTCGGTACGCTGACCGAGCGCACGCCGGATGGCATGATCAGCGCGGCGATCGACGTGTTCCCCGCTGTGCCGGGGTCGATGGGCATTCAGGAACACCTGTGGCAGGCGACACTCTCACCTGAAGCGGTCGTGTTCACCACCTACCCCGGCAACGCACAGGAACACGGCAATGCCCGCCCGAATTACTGGGCGGGATCGGTGCGACTGCCGCGCGTGACGCTGCAGGGGCGCGACCTGATCTGCCTGTATCGGGTGGAAATCGGCGTCGGCATGGGGTTCACACACGCTTATTTCCCATGCGCGGCGTTCGACGAGTGGCGGATCGAAGGGCAGTGGGCATTCGCGCGCGTTGGGGCGGGCTATATCGCGCTGTGGGGCGATGACGATCTTGTCCTGACGGTGCGTGGCGTTCATGCCTGTCAGGAAATACGCAGCAGCGGCGCAGGGGCGGCGTGGGCGTGCCGCCTCGGACGACTCGCGGATGATGGCACGTTCGCGGACTTTCAGGCGCGCGCGCTGGCACAGCCGCCGCAGGGGATCGCGGACGGCGCGGCGTGGGACGGGTTGGTTGTACAGTGGGGGGAGTCGTGATAGGCTGACGACAGACTGCACCTGCAGCGCTGGTCGATTATGGCTCGATCGTCGTTACGTTGGCGTAACGGCGGGGTAAGCATCGCCCTCCCCATATCGCGCCCGCGCCGACCGCACTATAATGCAGCGCATGAGTCGCCCTTCCGTTTCTCCCCCGATCCTCTATACCGTGCTGATCGTCCTGCTGACGATCACGGCGTGCGCGCCGTCGTCGGGTGCGTCGGCGCCGCTGCCCACGCGCGCCCTGCTGCCCTCCAATTACCGTCTTGAAGACGCCGAACGGGTCGCCCGCGATTATCTGACAGCCTGGGAGCGCGATGAACTGGATACCATGTACCGCTGGATCAGCTTCGCGGCACAGGAAGCGTATCCGCGCGAGACCTTCGACGCCGCATACACCGATGCCGTCGCGCTGATGGGGCTGGAGCGGGTGACCGTGCAGCCGATCACCATTACCCGCGACGGCGACGCGATCGCCCGCTTTGCCTACGATGCCGGGTTCACGGCGCGGCTGGTGGGCGCGTTCAGCGACGCCGGGCGTATTCTGACGCTGGTCGTGGACGATTCGGCGGACGAGTGGCGCGTCGCATGGACGCCGGATGACCTGTTCGCCGGGATGGGCGACGGCGCGCGGCTGCGTCTGACCACCAGCATCCCCAACCGCGCCAATATTTACGATCGCAGCGGCACCGTTCTGGCAGATCAGAGCGGACGCGCGGTGCTGGTGCAGATCGTCGCTATGCGCGCGCCGGATATGCCAACCTGTCAGACGACTCTGGCGACCGCGCTGGCTCGCCCGCTGGAACAGATACGCCAGATGATCGAGACGCGCCCCGCCGACTGGCTGCTCGATATGGGCGCACTGCTGCCCGATGACTACACCCGTCATGTCGCGGCGCTGGAGAGCGCGTGCGCTGCCGGGTTTGTGCCGCTGCCCGCCCGCCATTATATCGACGGCACGACCGCGCCGCACATCCTGGGTACAGTCGGCTATCCCAACGAAGTCGAAATTCCTGAGCTGGAGGCGGCAGGCTTCACCCGTGACAGCATCATCGGGCGCGGCGGGATCGAGGCGAGCTGGGATAGCACACTGCGCGGCACGCCGGGCGGACGGCTCGTCCTGGTCGGTTCGTCGGGTGCCGAGCTGCGCGCGCTGGCGCAGATCACCCCGCGAGCCGGGCAAAGTCTGTGGCTCACCTTCGACGCCGCCTTTCAGCGTCAGGTCGGGCAGATCGTCGCGGACAATTTTCGACTGGCGCGCGACTCGTGGGCAAAAACGTCGAGCGGGGCGTCGGCGATCGTGATCGATGTGCAGACTGGCGACATTCTGGCGATGGTCAGCTATCCGTCATACGACGCCCGCGCTTACACCCCCTATCCCGAAATGGGACGAACCGACGCGGCGCGCATCATCGACCGTACCACCAATGACCGTCTGCGCCCGGAGGTCAACCGTCCTATTCAGGGCTTGTTTCCACTGGGGTCGGTCATGAAAACGATCAGCGCGGCTGCGGCTGCCGACAGCGGTGTGTACGCGCTCAATGAACGCTATACCTGCAGCGGTATCTGGAACCGCGACATCACCCGCTACGATCATATCAGCGGCGGACACGGCTTGCTGACACTGGCGTCGTCGCTGACGCAAAGCTGCAATCCGTACTATTACGAGGTCGGCTATCAGCTCGATCTGGCTGACCCGATGCTGCTGCCGACCTATGCCCGCCAATTGGGGTTCGGCGCGCCGACCGGATTGGTCGATCTGCCTGACGAAGCGGGTGTGATCCCCGACCCCGACTATGTGCGCGAAAACTACGGCGAGGCATGGCGTTTCAGCGAATCGGTCAATCTGGCGATCGGGCAGGGGTACATGCTGGTGACGCCGCTGCAGGTGGTGCGCTGGTTCGCTGCGATCGCCAATGGCGGGACGCTCCCGCGTCCGTCCCTGGTTCACGCGACCGGGCTGGTCGGAGAAGACCTGACAATCGTCAACGCGCCCGACCTGACTCCGACTGGACTGTCGCCAGAGGTGATCGCCACCATTCAGAGCGGCTTGTGCGCCGTCACGCAGCCGGGTGGGACGGCGGATTTTGTCTTTCGCAATTCGTCGCTGCGGGCGATCGGTGTGTGCGGCAAGACCGGCACCGCGCAGACGGGCGGACCCGATACGCCGTCTCACGCCTGGTTCGCCAGCTATGCCCCGCGTGAAAACCCGCAGATCGCCGTCGTGGTGATGGTGCAGACTGCCGGACAGGGATCGGAGATCGCCGCGCCGATCGCCCGCCAAATCCTGGAATTGTATTTCGACATGGAATGATGCGGAGTCGTCAGGCAGGAAAAAATAAGAGATTGAATGGGAAGATGCGAAGGCGCGAAGAATAGCTTTAAATTAATTTCCTGGCGGATGACGAGCATGAGAAAATAAAGGGATTTATGTCCACTGTATCCAGCGTCATGCGCCGCGCTCGCGCGCTGCCCATCGGCTATGTCTACGTCCTGATCGCCATCACCGGCGGCAGCATCGCCTCGGTGATCACCAAAGCCGCTTTGAGCGATAACGTCGCCCCGATCCCGCTGCTGGCGAGCCGTCTGATCGTCTCGGCGGTGCTGCTGTGGATCGTGATGGGCATCTTTTTCCGACGGCGGTTGCAATGGGATCGGCGCCTGCTGATCGGGTCGTTCATCGCCGGGACGCTCAATGCCATCAGTCTGACCGCGTTTTATCTGGGTCTGGCGCAGATCGATGCCTCGGTAGCGACGGTGCTGTTCTCGACCAATCCTGTGGTGGTGCTGGCACTGCTGGCACTGACTGGCATCCGTCCCACGCGCCTGGACGGGATACGCGCGGCGCTGGCGCTGGTCGGCGTGATGCTGCTGGTGGGGGTGAGCGGACAGGTGTCGCTCGGTGGAGCGGCGTGGATCATGGTGACAGTGGTCTTTTATTCGCTGCACCTGCTCGCCGTGCAGCGTCTTTTGAAAGGCTATTCGACGGTGCAGATCACCCCGCTGTTCATCACCGTCATGGCGCTGTGGGTGAACGCCCTGCAATTTCTGACCACGCCCACCGCCGACTGGTACAATTTCACGACCAATACCTGGGTAATGATCGGCGTGCTGGCGGTCTTTTCGACCGTGCTGGCGCGTCTGGCGCTGACTGCTGGCATTCAGCGTATCGGCAGCGGACAGACCGCGCTGCTGACGCCTGTCGAGACGCTGATGGCGGTCACCTGGGCGGCTTTGTTCATTGGGGAGCGGCTGGAGTGGATTCAGATCGTCGGCGGCGGGCTGATCCTGTTCAGCGCGGCGCTGGTGCTGCGGCGTCAATCGGTCGCTATCGCCGCGATCGAGGCGCCCGATCCAGGCGTGTGACCGCTATACCACAAAGTTCCCAGGATGACATAAGCGGAATTACGAATTTTCGATTAAGATTGTAAAAATCTGAGATGCGAAAGTACCGTTATGTCCGTTGAGATTCGTCCTGCCCGCACTCCTGCTGAAATTAAAGCGCTCAGTGAATACCCCTGGACGCTCTACAAAGACGATCCCAACTGGATCGCGCCGCTGCTATCGATGCGTCACGACATTTTCGACCGCAAGAAGAATCCCGCCTGGGAATATCTGACCGGGGAATGTTTCTCGGCGTGGCGCGATGGGCGGATGGTCGGGACGATCGGCGTGGTCGTCAACCCGCGCCATAACGACATGGCGGGCGAAAAGACGTCGTGGTTTGGTGCCTTTGAAGTCGAGGATGATCAGGACGCTGCAACCGCGCTGCTCGCTACCGCAAAGACGTGGGCGCGTGCACAGGGCATGACGACGCTGCGCGGACCGCAAACCTTCACCACCCACGAAGAAACGGGTTTGCTGGTGGACAATTTCAGTCCGCCGATCCTGCTGATGCCGTACAACAAGGCGTATTATGAAAAGCTGATCGTCGGCGCCGGGCTGCACGCGACGATGGATACCTACAGCTACACTCTCAGCGGCGCGGACGCGCTCTCCAGCGGACTGCTCGATCGGCTCAAGCGCATCACCGAGTCGATCATGAAGCGCAACAAAATCACCGTGCGTCCCATCGACGATAAACACCTCAAACAGGAATTCGTGCTGTTCAAAGAACTGTACAACAGCGCGTGGTTGGCAAACTGGGGTTTCGTGCCAATGACCCCGCGCGAACTGGACGCGCTGATCGCCTCGCTCGGTCAGTTTTTCGATCCCCGTCTGGCATTCTTCGCGGATGTGGAAGGCGTACCAGCCGGGTTCGTCCTCGCGGTACCCGACTTCAACCAGGTACTCGCCCGCGCGCGTCCCCGTCCGGGTGTGCCGGAGATCATCACCATGATCCGAGCGCTCTATTTCTGGAAGATCGCCCCCGTGATGACCTGGGCGCGGATCCCACTGATGGGGGTCAAGCCGGAATACCGTGCGAAGGGCGTCGATGCGGTCTTGTACTACTATGGACTCGACGCGCTGATGACAGCGGGCTACAGCAATGGCGATTTTGGCTGGATCCTCTCGACCAATACCACCATGAACAGCATCGCCAGAAATTTTGGGGCAGAGGTCTACAAGACGTACCGCTATTATGAGCTTACGATCGACTAATCTAAGCCATCTATAATCAGGCCGGCAGTCATAACAGCAGCACCCTTAATTCAATCGACTTCCATTCCATTGAGGCCCACGCAAAACCATGGCGCAAATTCTAATCATCGACGATGAATATCTGACGACCGAAATGCTGGCAGCATTCCTGGACCTGATCGGGCATCAGGCGACCGAAGCTCACAGCGGACAAGAGATGTGGTCAAAGCTTCATTACATGCAACCCGATGTCATCCTGCTTGACGTGATGCTGCCCGATGCCAATGGCTTGGATTTATGCGCAAAGCTGCGCGCCAATGCGCCGACGGCGCGCGTGCCGATCATCATCATCAGCGCTCAGGCACCGCCGCTCAATCACGAGGCGAAAGATGTAGGCGCCGATGCGTACCTGGTCAAGCCGATCAGCCTGCAGGCGCTGCGCGACATACTGGCGTCCGTCGGCGTGACCGACAAACGTCGGGCGGCGCGTCCGTAGGGACGCATAACGATGCGTCCGCCCATTCAGGCTGCCGCCTCGACCCGATCCGCCTGCGCTTTCATCATTTCGACGGCTTCCGCCTCGGTATCGACTTTTTCGATCTCCCGCAAATCGCGCAGTCCGGGCGCCAACCGCGCGACCGCCGCGACCGTGATCAGCGTCCCGATCCCGCCGAATACCACCGCGCCGACCGGACCCAAAAGCGCCGCCGCGACTCCACTCTCGAATCCGCCCAGTTCGTTCGAGGCGCCGATGAAGACGTGGTTGACTGCCGACACCCGTCCACGCATTGCGTCTGGCGTGAAGGTCAGCACCAGTAAATGGCGGACGACCACGCTTACATTGTCCAGCGCCCCGGTCAGCACCAGCATGGCGACCGAGAGCCAGAATGACTGGGACAAGCCGAAGATGATCGTCGCCACGCCGAATCCAGCGACGCACCACAGCAGCAGCGCTCCCGCTCGCTGAAACGGAGGACGGCGCGCCAGGGTGAATGCCATCACCAGCGCCCCGATCGAGGGTGCCGCGCGCAGTATGCCCAACCCGGTCGCATCGACCTTGAGAATATCGCTGGCAAAGATCGGCATGAGAAAGACCGCGCCGCCGAACAGCACCGCGAACATATCCAGCGACAGGGCAGCCAGCACGATCGGTGTGGTGCGCAAAAAGCGGACTCCGCCTTTGAGCGCCTCCAACGGCGGCTCGTCCTCTGCGACGACGCCCTGTGCGCGGGGACGCAGCATCACCAGTACACCCACCAGCAGCAGCCCACCGAGGATATTGAAGACATAGACCACAGCAGCGCCTCCGGTGAGTGCAATCAGCCCGCCGCCGATGGCAGGTCCGAGAATGGCGGATAGCTGCCACACGCTGGTATTCCAGGTGACCGCGTTCCTGAATTCACCGTCGGGCACGGTCAGCGGCGTCAGCGCGCCTTCCGCTGGATTGTTGAACGCCCGCGCCGCCCCCACCAGCGCCAGCACACCATACAAGACTGTCAGCGATCCCTCGGTCACCGACAGCAGCAGCAGTCCGACCGAGCAAAGCACCAACGCCAGTTGGGATATCATCAGCACGATCCGACGATTGTAACGGTCGGCGACGTAGCCGCCGGGCAGCGCCAGGATGATCACCGGGATCACCTGCACCAGCCCGACCAACCCCAAAGCCAGCGGATCCCCGGTGCGCTTGTACAGCTCCCAGCCGATGGCGACGCTGATCATCTGCTCGCCAATCTGTGCGGCGAAACGTCCGAAGATCAGCAGTCGAAAATCGCGGTAGCGCAGCGCGGAATAAGGATCGCGCTTGGCGGCTGGCATATCACGCGATCCGTGCGTCATGGCAGCACATCCGCGACGGCGATCTGCGCGGCTTCATTGCCATCCAGCACGAGCGGGACGCTGGCGCCGTCTCTGTAAACTTTGTGCTGGTCGTAATACGAGATGCCTTCCTGGGTGACGGGCATGGTGTAGACCTCGATCGCGCGACCCTTGACGTTGACGATCCAGAATACCGGAATGCCCGCCCGCGCATAGATGCGCCCTTTGAGCTTGCGATCCTTGCGCACGGTCGAGTCTGCCACCTCGATCACCAGCGCAATTTCACTCAGCATGGGATGACGTGCTTTGAAATTCTCGAAGACACCGCGCACAATGAACCCGTCCGGCTCTGGCTCACTCTCATTTGTAATCGCTGGCTGTTCTGAGATGAATGTAAATGTTTCAGGAAGCATTACCAAAAACAGGCGCAGCATTTTACCTGCTATGTAGCTGTGCGCGGCATTTTTGCCCATTTTCTGAACCAGTATCCCTTCAAGCAATTCCACGTTGTCGTCTTCATCGATGATGCCCGCCTCGACCATCGCGTCGTACTGCGCCACGCTCAATCGATAGAGCGGCAGGTCTGGGGGGAGTGATGACGCGGGAATGGCTGGTGCATCCGCGTCGAAGGGGGTGGAGGAACGTAATTCTTCAGCCGGGATCGGTTCGGGAACAGCATCGTGCGGCTCTGCCAGTTGAATATCGATTGATTGAGTCAAGATGGTTTCCTACCCTGCTATGAATTCTACTTTACGCGCAATGCGGGATTTTTGTGATCCAATTTGGACTTATGCGGACGCATCGTTATGTGTCCCTACGATGCGTCTGGATGATGTGACAAACGAAGTTATCCCAATGCCTCCGCGAACGCGCCCGCCGTATCTGGGCGTTCGTCGGGGTCTTTCGCCATCGCGCGCAGGATGGTCATGGCGGTGCGCATGGGGATCATCGGCTCGAAGGTGCGCGGATCGGGCGCAGGCTTTTGCAGATGACTCATGATCACCGCCGCCGCGTTCGCCTCTTTGAACGGCAGCCGCCCCGCCAACATCTGATAAGCGACCACGGCAAGCGCATAAATGTCGGCGCGACCGTCCACCTGAGAAGTCTCGATGATCTGCTCTGGTGCGATGTAATCGAGTGTGCCCAGTGCCCCAGAACCGCCTGTGAGCGCCGTGTGCGCTGCTTCGATACGGGCGATGCCAAAGTCCATCAGGATCGGGATCGGCTGAATGAGTGGCTGTGCATCAGGTGTGTCGTTCCCGGTCGGATCGACGTGCTGAAGCATGATATTATGCGGCTTGACATCGCGGTGGATGACCCCGTGCGCATGGGCGTGATCCAGCGCCGACGCTACCCCACGCAGGATCGGCAGCGCCCGCTCCAGGGTAAAGATGCCATCGCGCGCCAGTGCCGACGCCAGCGACTCGCCGTCAATATATTCCATAGCGATGTAGAAAATGCCATTGTGCGCCCCGGCGTCAAAGATTTTGACGATATTCGGGTGATTGAGCTGTGCCAGTGTGTGCCCCTCGCGTTCGAAGCGCGCTCGGAACACGTTGTCGTCGGCTAACCCGGACGCCAGAATTTTGATCGCCACGTCACGGTTGAGTCCATGCTGCCGTGCGCGATAGACCTCCGCCATGCCCCCGCGCCCGATCAGCCCGGTCAGTGTAAAGCCAGCGAACTGCTCTCCAGTCAGCCCGTCGCGCCTGAAAGATTGCCGATCATGCGCTGCGGGGGTGTCGTGCATCGCTGCGGTCGGTTGATCGAGTGCGGTGGTCAGGGCGTCGGTCTCTGCCCATGCCGGCGAGTTCAGCGCGGATGCGCGTTGCAGGGTCTCGTTTACGACGGCATGACTTGGGAAGAAACGCGCGTCGATCGCCTTGCGTAAGCGGTCGCGTACTGGGTTGAACAGGACAGCGACTGCCAGTGACGCCACCGCCAGCGCCAGCCCCGATTGATCGCCGCCGACGATCGATGTAGCGATCCGCTGCACCAGCAGCAGCGCCCCGACAAAGACCACGCTCAGGATCAGCGTCACCGCGCCGATCGCCACCGCGCGTCCGATCACCAGATCGACATCCCAAAGACGATAGCGTGCCACCGAGATCAGGATCGTCAGCGGGATCAGCGCCACCGCGACCCAACGCCCCATGATCGAGATGACGAACAGGATCAATCCGAGCGGTGTGTCCCGTAAATTGTTGAGCGAGGTCAGCGCGATCGTGACGAACACCAGATAGAGCGTCACCGTCCCGATCACGCCCAGCACCACCCACCTGGTTTGCTGGCGCTGTTGGGCACTGAAATAACGACGGTAACTCAGCCACAGTCGCAGCACGCTGGGTACGGTCGAGAGCGCCAGCAGCGGGAAAAAGTTGACCGTCAGCAGCCGCGAAATATCCAGCGCAGGCACGAACCACCACGACAGCACCCACATTGCATAGGCGGCGGACAGCAGCCATGTCCAGCGCGGACGCAGCCGTCCATCGGGAAAGAGCAGCAAAAAGGTCGTCACCGACCACAAGCCGGCGCCCAGCATCAGGCGGGTGATCGGCTGCATCACCGGGATCGCCGACAAGCCCAGCGTCACCGTCGAGATGCCAGCGCTCAACAGCAGCAGCATCGACGCGCCCAACACTGTCATCACCTCGTTGGGCTTGCGCAAAAACAGGATCAACGCCGAAACGAGGAAAATGCTCTGCGATACCACTTCCGCCCCCAATCCCAGGGCGGTGCAGGTCGAGCGATACGAAAGCAACTCGGCTGGCTGGGTAAACATGGCACACACCACCCCATCCGCGCGGATGGTCGCTGCCTGCCGAAAGCCGATCAGATAGATCGCCCACACAGCGACCAGGATGAAAAACATCGCTGCATAGGCAAAACGCGCAGCGCCACGCAGAGTCAGCGGCGTTTCTGTGGGGGCGGTGTGTGGGGCGGACACGGCTTGGTCGGTCGTCATCGGGTCTCAACCTGGATGAAAGGCGCCCCTTATTGTAATCCCCATCCAGGATCATCCATAGGGAAAGGACATCATCGTCACGCGCGGGCTGGCATACCAAGCCCTGACGACTGCCTTACGCCAATGCCTCGACGAACGCGCCGACACTCTCATAACGGTCATCGGGGCGTTTCGCCATCGCCTGCAGCAGCGCGAGCGCCGTCCGATCCGGGATTTCCGGTTTGACCGCGCGCGCGTCGGGCGCGGGCTTTTGCATATGGCTCATGATCAGCGCGCCGACATTATTTTCGTTGAATGGCAGCCGCCCGGTTAGCAGCTGATAGGTGACGACCGCCAGTCTGTACTGATCTGCGCGTCCGTCCACCCGCGACGTGTCGATGATCTGCTCTGGCGCGATGTAATCGAGTGTGCCCAGCGCGCCCGCGCCGGCGGTGAGCGCGGTCTGCGCCGCCACCAGCCGCGCGATCCCGAAATCCATCAGGATTGGGCGCACCGTCCGCGCCGCGCCGTTCGCTATGTCGGGTGTCGGACGATCGGTAAAGGTGATGTAGTCGCCCGGTGCGACACGTTCTCCCTCGTTTACGCGCTGAAGCATGATATTGTGCGGCTTGACATCGCGGTGAATGACACCATCGAGGTGGGCATGGTCGAGTGCCGACGCCACCCCACGCAGGATCGGCAGCGCACGGTCGAGGGTCAGTGTGCGTTCGTGCGCCAGCGTGCGTGCCAGCGACTCCCCTTCGATGAACTCCATCGCAATATAAAAGGTGCCCTTGTATTCGCCAGCGTCGAACACTTTGACGATGTTGGGGTGATTCAGACTCGCCAACGTGCGCCCCTCACGCTCGAAACGGGCGCGAAACTGTCCTTCATCCTCCAAGCCCGGCGCCAGAATTTTGATCGCCACATCGCGATTCAGCCCGGTCTGGTGCGCGCGGTAGACCTCACCCATGCCGCCGCGCCCGATCAACCCGACGATGGTGAAGCCCGCAAATTGCTCGCCTGTCAGCGCCGGGCGCTTGTAGGGGTTGCTGTCGGATTCCGAGTCGGGCTGCGTCAACGTGTCTACCGTTGGGTGCGGCTTGGTAATGTGACGAGGGAAGAAACGTGCGTCGATCGCGGTTTGCAGCCGTGCCCGCGTCGGATTGAACAGGATCGCCACCGCCAGCGATGCGACCGCCAGCGCCAGACCCGATTGATCCCCACTGCCGATCATCCCCGCGACTCGCTGCACCAGCAGCAGCGCGCCCAGGAAGATCGCGCCCAAAATCAGGGTCACCGCGCCGATGACCGCCGCGCGTCCGATCACCAGATCGACATCCCACAACCGGTAACGCGCGACCGAGATCAGGATCGTCACCGGGATCACTGCCAGCGCCAGCCAGCGTCCGACCACCGACAGCGTATACAGGATCAAGCCGGGAACCGTGCCCTGCAAGCTGCTTTCAGCCACACTCGTCATGAGTCCGAACAGCACGTTCAGACTCAATGAACCGATCGCCCCCAGGATCACCCACCTGGTTTGCTGCTGTTATGTCTTCGAAAAATGACGCCGATAACTCTACATAGAGACGAAGATCGAGGGCATGGCCGCCAGCGCCATCAGTGGATAAATATTGAGCGTGCCGAGCCGGATCATGTCCAGCGCGGGCACCAGCCACCACGACAGGATCCACAGCGCATAACCGACGGTGATCCACCACGACCAGCGCGGACGAAAGCGCCCATCCGGAAAGATCAGGATCGTGCTGGCGGTCATCCAGAAGGCGAGACCGATGATTACGCGCGCCAGCGGCTGTGTGAGCGGATCGAACAATAAACCGAGGGTCACCGTCGAGTTACCCGCGCTCACCGCCAGCAGCATGATCCCATGCGCGACCGCGACGAACTCACGCGACTTGCGCAGAAAGAGGATCACCGCCGACATGAAGAAGATCGCCAGGGCAATCGCCTCGGCGCCCATCGTCACGACCACGCACAGCGTGCGGTAGGCGCTGGTGTCCGCCGTCGCGGTGAAGGCGGTGCAGATGAGCGCGTCGGCGCTGTCGATCGCTGTCTGTCTGAATCCGATCAGATACACCAGCCAGCCGCCGACCAGCAGGCAGAAGATGACGGCAGACGCGAGGCGCCCGCCTCCTGACAGCGACAAGGGCGCTTGGGTCGCGCCGCGCACTCTTTGAGTCATCCGAATGCCTCCGCAAATGCGTCGATCGTCTCGAAGCGATCGTCCGGGTCTTTTGCCAGCGCGCGCAGCACCGCCAGCGCCGTGCGCGCCGGGATATCGGGCTGAAAAGCGCGTGGATCAGGCGCAGGCTTTTGCAGGTGACTCAGGATCACCGCCGCCGCGCTGCTTTCTTTAAAGGGCAGCCGCCCGGTGAGCATCTGATAGGCGACGATCGCCAGCGCATACATATCCGCGCGTCCGTCCACGCGCGATGTTTCAACGATTTGCTCTGGCGCGATGTAATCGAGCGTGCCGAGCGCGCCTGCATCGCCTGTGAGCGCGGTTTGTGCCGCCACCAGCCGCGCGATTCCAAAGTCCATCAGGATGGGATGCACACCCGTCCCTGCCGCGCGCAGCATGATGTTGTGCGGCTTGACATCGCGGTGGATCACGCCGTTGGCGTGCGCGTGACTCAACGCCGACGCCACCCCGCGCACGATCGGCAGCGCCTGCGCGAGCGGCAGCCTGCCCAGGCGCGTCAGCAGCTCTGCCAGCGACTCGCCTGTCAGTAATTCCATGACGATGTAGCCGATACCGTCCTGAAAGCCCGCATCGAATATCCTGACGATGTGCGGATGGCTCAGGTCTGCCAGCATTCGTCCTTCACGCTCGAAGCGGGCGCGGTAGAGCACATCGCGCGCCAGCATCGGAGAGAGGATTTTGACAGCCACCTCCCGCCCTGGTTTCGACCCGTGCGCACGGTAGACTTCCGCCATGCCACCCCGTCCGATCAACGTGTCCAGCGTGTATCCGGCGATCCGCTCCCCGACAAAGCCGTCCAGCATCGTCCGCTTGCTGCCGCGCGTCATCACATCGGATACGGTGATGGCGTCGGTGTCGGCGTCGGCGGATGGCAGCGTTGGCTGGGCGATCGCCGCCTGCAGTAAGCGCTGCGAGTGACGCGGAAAGAAACGCGCGTCGATGGCAGTCCGCAGCCGCACCCGCAGTGGGTTGAACAGGATCGCCACCGCCAGCGATGCCGCCGCCAATGCCAGGCTCGATTGATCACCGCCGATCAGTACCCCGGCGATCCGCTGTACGGCGACCAGCGCGCCCATGAACACCATGATCAGCGCCAACGTGACCGCACCGACGGCGACCGCACGTCCGATCACCAGATCGACATCCCACAGGCGATAGCGCGCGATCGAAAAAACGATCGCCAGCGGGATCAGCATGATCCCGATCCAACGCCCGATGAACGACGCCGCGTATACGATTAAGCCGAGTGGTGTCCCTTGCAGCATGTTGGTAGCGACGACTGCCAGCGTCGAGCAGATCAGATAGACGATCGGCGTCCCGATCGCTCCGACAATCGCCCATTTGGTCTGCTGCTGCTGTGTCGGGGTGAAGTAACGTCGATAGCCGCGCCAGATTACCACGATCGCCGGGATAGTCGCCAGCGCGAACAGCGGAAAGATATTCACCTGCAGGCTGCGCGTCACGTCGAGCGTGGGAAAGACGAACCAGGACAGCATCCACAGCGCATACACCCCCGCGATCGCGGCTGTCCAGCGTGGGCGGAAGCGTCCATCGGGGAACAAAAGCAAAAACACGATCGCCGACCACAACCCCGCCGCCAGCATCAGGCGGCTGAGGGGCTGATATTCTGGCACCAGCGCCAGTCCGAGCGTGACCGTCGAGACACCCGCGCTCAACAACAGCAGCATACCCGACGCCAGCACCGTCATCAGCTCGCTCGACTTGCGCGCGAACAACAGCAGCGCCGAGACGAAAAAGACGGTGTGCGCGACGCTTTCGGCACCCAGGATCACGGTCATGCACGCACCGCGCGCACTGATCAGGTCGGGCGTGCTGGTGAAGGGCGCGCACAGCACCCGATCGGCACGGGCGATCGACGCCCACGCGAATCCGAACAGGTACAGCAGCCAGCCGATGACCAGCAGTCCCCACAGCCCGTTGGAGAGGAGGCGCGTGCGTCCGCGCAGTTTGAGCGCTGTTCGGGTGGGGGAAGCAATCGGCGTCGTCAGGCTGTTGTGCATCATCGATTCCCAATATGCGCCCAATAGCAGGGTTTGGCACGCCAAACCTCTACGTACATGGAGATATGCGGGCATGGATTTGACATGCCCGCGTCATTGAGATTTACGGTAGCAGCGGCTCCGCAGGCGAATATTCGATCTTTTCCAGCGTGCCGACGATGCTGTCCCAGGTCATGGGGGTGTGCCATTGGATGGTCACGCGCTTGCTGGCGACATCGCCCTCGACCTTGACCACGCCGTCCTGTGCCGACAGCTCACTGACGATCGTCCGCACGCAGCCGTCACAACCGATGTTAGGGACGAAGAACGATTTTGTTTCCACAGATGCAGCCATCGAATTGACCCTTTCTTACATTACATACTACACACTTGCGCGCACGATGCGCACATCGACATAAACCAGATGTGCCGACAGTCTCTAATCTTATCCCAACGCTGCCACAATTTCATCACGGATTTGATCGTCGGTCTCGTCGGTCAGACGCGCCGACAATGCCGATCGTCCGAGGCTGTCGCCGATGCGTCCCAGTGCCCACGCGGCGTGCCCGCGCACGATCGGCTGCGCGTCGTCGAGCCGATCGATCAACGGGGTCACCAGGTCGGCGCGGACGGCTTCCGGTGCGTTACCCGCCGCGACACAGGCGTTGCGCACCAGGCGATCGCGTCCGACCCGGACGATCGCGCTGCCGCCATAACGGCGCGCGAAGCCGTCGGCGTCCAGAGTCAGCAGATCGTACAGGCGAGGCGCGACGCGATCCGCATCTACCGCGATGAACGCCGGATCGCCTGTGGGTGAGGCAAAGCGCTGCCAGGGACACACATCGTTGCACACGTCGCAGCCATACACCCAATTTCCAAAACTGGCGCGCAAATCACGACGGATAGCGTCTTTGTGTTCGATCGTCCAATAGCTGATGCAGCGGCGCGCGTCCAGGATATGCGGCGCTGGAAAGGCGTCGGTCGGGCACGCCGCCAGACAGCGTGTACACGTCCCACAACCGCCGGCTCGTCCCGGCGTGTCATAGTGGTCAAACGGGGCATCGGTGAGCAGTACCCCCAGGAAAAAACGCGATCCCCGGCGCGGGTCGATCAGCATGGTGTTCTTGCCGACAAATCCCAGCCCTGCCTCGACGCCGTGCGCGCGTTCCAGAATCGCCCCGGTATCGACATAGACCTTGTACATGGCGCCCATCTGGGTACGCAGCGAGTCCGCCAGTGCTTCGAGTCGATCGGTCATGAGCGGGTGATAGTCGGCACCCCAGGCATAGGCGGCGATCCGTCCACGCACAGGATCATGCAGCCATGCTGCCGGGACGACGGCGCCGTAATCGCACGTCACCACCACCAGCGAGCGGACGCCCGGCAAAATCACGTTCAGATCACGCCGCCGCGCGACGCGATCCGGTCGCGCCATATAGCCCATGTCGGCGTGCATCCCGGCGTCGATCCAGCGTTCGTAGGCATCCAGCGTCGGGGCGGGGAGGGCGCGCGTCACGCCCGCACCGGAGAATCCGAGCGCGGCTGCCTGTATTTTGATCGCGGCGGTGTTCAATGGGGTAGTCAAGATGGAACGTCGTCAATTCCTGTTCGGTGCGTCATAATCATCATATCAATGAACAGCTAAAAGGACTCACCATGACCGACGACGGTAAGGCGCACAGCCGTGCCCGCTTCAGCCAATATGCCCAGGGTTATGTCACCAGCCCCACCCACAGCGGCGGCAGTGACCTCGACCTGATGCTCACGCTCGCCGCACCACAGCCGCACTGGCTGGCGCTGGACATCGCCACTGGCGGCGGACACACCGCGCTCAAGCTGGCGCCGCATGTCGGCACCATGATCGCCAGCGATTACGCGCTGCCGATGCTGGACGCGGCGCGCACGTTCATCGATTCCAGGCTCGGCGCCGCCCACAATGTGCGTTACCTGCCCGCCGATGCTGAAGCGCTGCCGATCGCTGCGGACACGCTCGACCTGATCACCTGTCGCATCGCCGCGCACCACTTCCCGGACATTTTCAGATTCGTGCTGGAATGCGCGCGCACGCTCAAGCCGGGCGGTGTGCTGGTGGTGCAGGATCAGACCGTGCCAGATGATCCCAAGGACTCCGCCTATGTCGAGGCGTTCGAGCGGCTGCGCGATCCGTCGCATGGCGAGGCGCTGCCCGTCTACAAATGGGAGGGGACATTTCTGGATGCGGGTCTGGTGGTGGATGAGGCGGGGACGATCAGCCGAGAGTCGCCGATGCTGGCGTGGGCGGAACGCCAGGGCTGCACGCCCGATGTGGTCGAGCGACTGCATTTACTGATGATCCAGGCACCAGAGCGCGTCGCAGCGTGGATGAAGATACGCCACGCCGGGACAGCGGACGCCGTATTCGACCATACTTATGTGACGATTCGAGGGCATAAGCCGGGCTAATGCGCGCGTCAAGCCGCTACCAACCCGACAGCCAATCGTCGTGGGATGCGTCAATGACACCTTCAGCAATCAACCGAGGCAGTTGAGAATCATAATCGGCTTTTGTGAAAATGCCGTAAGCTGCGAGCTGATCACGGAGCACATCCACCCGTGCCTCAGGAATGTAGGGTAATGCAGGCGACCAGATGCCCCACAGATAGCGCGCATTTTCGATCACGTATTGACTGCTGTTTGCGCTGAGGCTGCGCTGCGTCGCGCGATGCTGGAGTGCCGACGTGATCAGGAAACCTGTCAGCAGCACAGTGCTTAGAATAACGGCGGGACGCGATCGCCGCGCTGCGCCGATCAGAACGACGGCAACAAACAGGCTGAAGAAACTGATCGGCACAAACAGGGTGTTGGCGCGCGCGATCACCAAACCGCTCGCAGCCGTCAGCACAGCACAGCCACCCCATACCGCCGCCATACGGCGTTCGGTGGGTGTCAGCGATCGCAGCAACCAGGCGATCCCGACCCAAAATACGATCAACGTGCCGATCCATGCCGACAACGACGGCAGCGCCAGCGCGACGCCACAGCCGAAAAAGAATAGAAAAAATACACTCGGCAAGATCAAACGCTGAATAAATGATGTGGGCATAGTGGCGTACCTTGTGCTTTCTCTACAGGCGTGTCTGGCTAACCCCGCGAGCTACTGCAAACCTGAATAAGCGAAATGCAAGCATAGCGCTGTAAAAAGCATGGGACAAGATCGCTCCGCCAACGCAGCGTCATTGATACAGGCGCCAAAATGAATGCGACACGACGTAGACTTGCGGTATCATCCGCATCGGATGACGCTGCCGTATTGGATGGATAAGCTTATGACGACACCAACGACCGTGCTGATGATCGCGGGCAGTCCCACCACCCCATCGCGGACAGCGGCGCTGCTGGATTATGCTGCCGCGCGCGCTCGCCGTGCGTTTCCTACAGTCACCATCGATGTGCTGCAGGTGCGCGATCTCGATCCGGCGGAACTGCTGCACGGACGTTACGACGGGTTGACGGTCGGGGCGGCGGCGGCACAGGTCGCGGCTGCGACAGCGATCGTCGTCGCTACACCCGTGTACAAAGCAGCGTATACCGGGACGCTCAAGACCTTTCTGGATGTGCTGCCGACGGGGGCGTTCGTCGGTAAAATAGTCCTGCCGATCGCTGTCGGTGGGTCGATGGCGCACAGTCTGGTGCTGGATTACGCGCTGCGTCCGGTGTGTGCTGCGCTGGGTTCGCCATGTATCCTGCCGGGGCTGTATCTGATCGATAAAGAGCTGATCATGTCCGACGGCAGCCTCAGCGGGTTTGCCACGCCGGAGATCGAGTCGCGGGTGCATGTTGCTTTTGATAGGCTGGTCAACGATTCCTATAACCTACTGGATATTTGAAAGGCAATCTGATGGATATTTTGTGGTTTCTACCGAGTATGGGCGACACCCGCTTTTTAGGCACACAGGTCAGCCGTCGCAACACAACCCAGGCTTATCTGGAGGGCGTGGCGCGGGCGGTCGATTCGCTCGGTTTCACGGGCGCGCTGCTGCCGACGGGTGCCGGATGCGAAGATTCGTGGATGGTGGCGGCGTCGCTGATCCCGGTTACCAAACGCATGAAATTCCTGATCGCCATTCGTCCGGGCAGCCTGTCGGTGACGCTGGCGGCGCGTATGGCGGTGACCTTCGATCGTTTGTCGGGCGGGCGGCTGCTGCTGAATATCATCACGGGCGGCGATCCAGTCGAGCTTGCCGGGGATGGCACCTTTCTGACGCACGATCAGCGCTATGAGGTCACCGACGAATTTCTTACGGTGTGGCGCGGACTGTTCAGTGGTCAGCCCGTCAGTTATGAGGGCAAACATATTCACATCGAGGGTGGACAACTGGTCATGCCACCGGTGCAGACGCCGTATCCACCGCTGTACTTCGGCGGGTCGTCGCCTAAAGCGATACAGGTCGCGGGTGAGCATGTCGATCTGTATTTGTCGCTGGCGGAGCCGCCGCAGATGATGAAGCAGAAATTCGACCAGGTGCGCGAGGTGGCAGCGCGCGCCGGACGCACAGTGCGGTTTGGCGTGCGGGCGCACATCTTTGTCCGTGAAAAAGCCGAGGACGCCTGGGCAGCCGCCGAGCAGGTTCTGAGCCTTGCGGACGCCGACGCGATCGCGGCGAGCCAGGCAAAACTGGCGCGCTTCGACTCGGTCGGACAGAGTCGTATGGTCGGCTTGCACAACGGATCGCGCGACTCGCTGGAGGTCAGTCCGAATTTATGGGCAGGGATCGGCTTGATTAACAAGGGTGTGGGAACGGCGCTGGTAGGCGACCCGGACGCGCTGGCGGAACGGATTCAGGAATACCGCGACATTGGCGCGGACACCTTCATCTTTTCGAGCTATCCGCATCTGGAAGAGGCGTATCGCGTGGCGGAGCTGCTGTTCCCGCGTATTCCGGGGTGGGCGGAGAGTCTCGGTGCGGCGAACGCGGTCTTCAATCAGGATGCGCTGCCCAGCGCGTGGCAGTAAAACAAAAAAAGCGGGGCATGAAGGTTCATGCCCCGCTGATACTACTTTACGACACGACCGGCTCAGTGTTAGGCGCGCCGCCGCGACGGCGACGGCGACGGCGCTTGCTGGCGCTGCTCGCCTCGCCTGTGCCCTCGACCTCGCGCGGGACGCTGGCACTCTGACTCTGCACCTGACCCTCGCCGGGGCGTGGGACACTGCGTCCGTTGCTGGCTGCGCCGTTGCCGCTGTACGACGAACTGCCGCCATTGGATGATCCGCCGTTGTACGACGAACGGTTGTTGTCGCGTGCCGGGCGATCCGATGACGTGGTAGACGATGACGTGGTAAACGATGACGAACGTGAGTCGGTGCGTCCCGATGAGGACGACGAGCTGCTGCGTCCGCTGCTGCTGCCACCCGACCGACCGCTGCCGCTGCCGCTGCTGGAGCGCTGACCGCCATAAGAATTGGAACGACTGCCGCCAGCATGTCCCGATCCGCGATTGGCATAACCGCGCCGTGCCGCGCCGCCACTGCCACCGCTGATCGCGGCATCATAGGCGCTCTTGGGGATAGAGAATGGGTAATCCTGTGCGACCGGTACGTCCATGCGGATCAGACGCTCGATGTCGCGCAGCAGTTTGAATTCTTCCTCGTCGCAAAACGAGAAGGCGATACCGGATGCGCCTGCTCGCGCTGTGCGACCGATGCGGTGAACATAGCTGTCCGGCTCATAAGGCAGGTCAAAATTGATGACATGACTCACGTCGTCCACGTCGATACCGCGCGCGGCGATGTCGGTGGCGACCAGCACGCGCGTCATACCCCTCTTGAAGTTGAACAGCGCTTTTTCACGGGCAGTCTGCGACTTGTTGCCGTGAATGGCTTCTGCCATGATATTCGACTCTTCGAGCTGTTCTGCCAGCTTGTTGGCACCATGCTTGGTGCGGGTGAAGATCAGCGCACGGCTGATCGACTTGTCGTTCAGCAGGTGTTCCAGCAGCGCCCGCTTGTTGCGCTTGGCGACGAAATAGACCGCCTGAGTGATCTTCTCGACGGTGGTCGCAGACGGCGTGACCTCGACCCGCACCGGATCGGTGAGGATGTCGTCAGCCAGCGACTGAATCTCGCCGGGCATGGTGGCAGAGAAGAACAGGGTTTGCCGCTGCTTGGGCAGCGCGCTGATGATGCGGCGCACATCGTGGATGAAGCCCATGTCGAGCATCCGGTCGGCTTCGTCGAGGACGAAGCGCTCGACCGAGTCCAGCTTGACATAGCCCTGACCCATCAGGTCGAGCAGGCGTCCGGGAGTGGCGACCAGGATGTCGGTGCCATTGCGGATCGACTGCACCTGCGGATTCTGTCCGACGCCGCCGTAGATCACGGTCGTCTTGAGTCCGGTGTGCTTGCCATAGACATTGAAACTGTCCGCGATCTGCGACGCGAGTTCGCGGGTAGGCGACAACACCAGCACGCGCACACGCTTGCGGCGGTTGTCGATGCCCTTGCCCTGGCGATCCGGGGCAGCGCCGTTGGATGAGCGGAAAGCGAGGTGCTGAATCAGAGGCAGCGCGAACGCTGCGGTCTTACCGGTGCCCGTCTGGGCACAGGCGATCAAGTCACGTCCTGCCAGCACATGGGGGATTGCCTGCGCCTGAATCGGCGTCGGGTCGGTGTAGCCCTCTTGCTGGACAGCACGCAAGATCGGCTCGATCAATTGAAGATCTGCAAACGTCATTGGTTCCTCAGTGGAATCGTATTACGGGGAAAGGCGGCGCGTGCCGCCTACATTTGTTATGAGGCGGGTTCACGTCGGGCGCGGAAGTCGCGCAGTTACTTGTGAAGGTTATCACAGTTTCACTAAAAATAAAATACCGATCGTCATAAAATGACCTTTTTCATGGTAATTTCAATAAATCACGTATGCACCCCGTCGTAGGGACGCATAAGACTGCGTCCGTCGAGAAAACCGCGATTTGAGGAAGAAAAAATATGGAACCGAAGGTATTCGCGCATCCGACCCTGTACGTCGAGCAGTGGGGCGAGCGCGGTGAACGAGTCATCCTGATACATGGCGGCAATGGCAGCGGCGCCAACAGCTTTCAGGCGCAAAAGCCGCTTGCCGAGCGCTGGACGCTGCTGCTGCCCGATCGACCGGGCACGGGGAAATCGCCGGACATCGGGACGCGCGATTTTGAGCGTGACGCGGCGTACATCGTCGATCTGATGGGGGAAGGCGCGCATGTGGTCGGGCACAGCTACGGCGGGATCGTCGCGCTGTACGCGGCGGCGCTGCGTCCGGCGGGGGTGCGGTCGCTGACAGTGATCGAGCCGCCAATGTTCGGGATCGTGCAGGGCGATCCCGACGTGGACGCGATGCGCGACGGTTTGATCGACCTGTGGACGAATCCGCCTGATCCCGAAACGTTTTTACGGCGCTTTTTCGTGCTGTCCGGCGCGGTTGTGACGTTGCCCCCGTCGCCCTTACCGCCCCGGCTGATCACCGCCTCGCTGAACATGCTGACGATTCGCCCGCCGTGGGAAGCGACCATCCCGACCGGGCTGGATGCGGCACCGTTTCAGAAGCTGGTGATCACAGGTGGACACAGCCGTGCCTACGATGTGGTAGCGGAGGGAGTCGCGGCGGCGATCGGGGCGGCGCGTCAGGTGATCGCGGGCAATCAGCACAGCGTGCAGGATTTGGGCGCGCCCTTCAATGAGGCATTGGAGGCGTTTTGGCGGACGTAGAGGGATTGTGGCACGCTCCATGCCCACGCTTGACCTACGCTGCCTGCGTGATGATTGCATCGACTCGAAAGCCTCGATAATATCAGATTGTGATCAACGGTTTAGTTGATCCGCGCGTCTGAAAGGGGAAATAGATGCGCCGCATTGTGTCCGTTGTACTGTTCGGTTTTGTCTGCATCGTGATCGTGGGGTTGACCGTCGCGCA
>Ga0163154_10001858_pt1 | contig 31843 bp, 22 predicted proteins | sample OliLakLV19MP9P1_FD_148649 | JGI IMG/M metagenome (GOLD analysis project Ga0163154, IMG submission 148649) | Freshwater microbial mat bacterial communities from Lake Vanda, McMurdo Dry Valleys, Antarctica - Oligotrophic Lake LV.19.MP9.P1 | ecosystem: Environmental > Aquatic > Freshwater > Lake >... | reverse complement strand
GATCGGGAGTAAAAAAGTCGTAGGTCACGTAGCCCTGCGGGCAACGTGACCTACGACTTTTTTACTCCCGATCGGAGCGAAAGTCCCACTCAGTTTGATGCGCGAATAAGCGCGCCGGGGCGACCGGGGACCGATCTATCGCTTGCGATGCACGCGATGTGGATTGACACTGTGCGACACCACTGCGACGGACGTTAAGCGATCCACATAGTGCATTCGATCGTCATTGATCATCGCGAAAAAACGAGTCAACTGGCCGATGGATTGAGCCAAGATCAAGCTTGGTCAGTCACTTTCAGGCATCTGCCACGCGGCGATTATTTAATTGACAGCCGATTTCTAGTAAAGCGTAAGACGCTGATGGATCTTTGCGCTGCCATTAAAGACGGTCGCCTTTTTCGCCAAACGATGCGCTTGGCGGCCGCCACCAAAGCCAAAAGGCGTAATTCCAAAGGGTAAAGCCGGTTGCTTGCAATCCACTTTGTGCGATGCGGCGCGGCAAAGCACCAATAAAGTCGACCTCGCGTGTGCATTGCTGGTGGAAGGCGCTGCGGCAGACCTGCAAGGAATCGCGGCCGCCGGCGCGAAAGGCCTTTTCGCACTGTGCAAGCTGCGTGCGCGCACGCAGCCGCGCTACGTTCGCCGCATTGTGTTGCGGGGGAATCGAGCTACAATTTCCTCATGATGGCGTCGCGCAAGGCATTGGGTTTGTCCATGCCTTCGTTGATCTTGCCGACGCGCAGCCCCAGGCTGCGATAGCTGTCGGCAAGATCAGGGAACTGGCGGGCGCTGGCGTAGCGCTGGTAACGGGTCATCAGTTGGGCTTGGGGTGCCTGATCATCGAGAAACTGGATGAAATCGCTGGGTGACCAGTAGCGTTCGCTGGGCAGATGTTGACGGCGGAAGGCGCCAAGCACCTGATCCAGGCTACTGCCGTGCTGGCGCAGCGCGATGTCCGACTCCATCCAGTACGCAGCGCCGGCCCAGTACACGCGCATGGTGCCGCCCCAGCCGCGACCCAACTCGGACAACGGCAAACCGGCACCCACACCGCGACCCCGCTGAAAGCCGGCATCCAGGCGTCGCCAGCCCTCGGCTGCGCTGAAAACCGCGCTGCGGGCGCGCCAGACGTTCTGGTAGTAGCTGGCCAGGCCTTCGGCCAACCAGCGGCCGCTATCGCCCAGATAGGGATGCTGCAGATGCGCCAGCTCGTGGGCCGTGGTCCAGTCTTCCTGCAAGGCCCTTGCACTGGCCTGCGCGCCGACAAACAGCGCCACAGCAGCGGCGCCGCCACGCGAGACCTGACCCCACGGCACTGGCTCAACCACACCAGGCAAGGGCACGATCAAGATCTGGGTATTCGGAAGAGGCGTGCGCCCGTCGCTGGCCAGCAGCACCGGCGCGGTGCGCTGGAACCAATCGAAAATGCGGTCTTGCTGTGCCGCTTCGACTAACGGCAGCAGGGCGACACGCAAACGGCCACCCGGCAGATCGATGATGCGTTCTTTGAAGCGGCCAAACGCGGTTTGCGCTGGCCAGTCGTCCGGCGTCGCTCCGATCCGATACCGGTGACGCTCGACGGGAGTCCACGGCACTGATTCGGCCCAGCCGGCTGGGAATCGGAACTCGATGGTGCTTTCCGGCGCCATATGCCGCGGACGCCAGAACCACTTTTCCGGCGGCACGCGCCAATAGCTGTCCGCGCCACGACCGATCTTGTAGCGATCCGACCGGCCCGCCGCTTTCAGGTCGACACGGGCTTCGAAACATTCGCCGGCTTTCCAACTGGCCAGACGCACGCCGCGCGCATCTGGACGCAGGGCCGCGCCACCAAGGCGCCGCAGCGACAGCAGATAGTCGTTGGCATCGGACCCGGCCCGCAGCCTAAATGCGCCCTGCGCCTGAGCACTGCACCCCTGCACCGACAGGATTTCCTCAGCAGTTTGCAAGCTGACGACAAAATCCCAGCGTGCCGGCGCGGCCGGCGCAGCTGTCGCGCCCAACAGCAGCAACAGTGAAAACCACGGCAAGCGAATGAGCAGTGACATGCAAGGCGTTCTTGATCAAGCACAACAAAGGACCACAAGATTTGCACGCTCAATAAGACGTCCGCGTGAGCAAGAGTCCGTGCAGGCGGTTTCGGCGGGAAATGCCGCCACGGCGCTCAAAAGCGGTCAACTGAGGTTTCTAGCAGCCAGTCGGACTTTGCGCGTGAGATGCGTTGTGTGGCGCAACGGATGGATGCAAGGCGCGGCACGCAGCCAATGGCTCTGCCATTGGCAAGGGTCGCAACGCCGCAGACGCCCGTTCAGACCCTCAACCCGGAGGGCCGGACGGCCTTTTGACATAGCGCAGACTCGAAAGTAGAGCCCAAGCCTGCAAAATCGATTCGAGAATGAGTAGAAATGATCGCCAAAAGGACTTCCGGTGCACTCGCGAGGAAAGTCCGACAGGTTGCTAGGCTAGCAATGCTTTCGGAAAGATGGGTAAGTTAAGCAACTATTTCGTTATTTCGCGCCGCTAGCCAATTTTCTGGGATGCGCTGCGCGCCCCGTGAACTCGCTGTAAGTTATTGATTCCCGCTAACACGATGAGACAAACGTAGCGTGGCTCCGTGCCCGAGCAGAGCGCCGGGCGCCTCGCGTACCGCACGAAGTGCAAGCCCAAGCTTGGCCGACGCCAGGAACCGGCCTACCACGGCAGGGTAACCCGTGGGGATTTCGTCCTAATTTGATGGCATTGCTACCCGGTGGCGGGATCACTGGACTTGTATTGGCCCGCCTAAAAATCGAAACACTTCACCAAACCAAATCGTCGGGCACCACGAAGCGCGGATCGCTGTAGTCATCGTCTGGGTTGTTTGACGCGCCGATGCCGTCCGGCACAAACAAGGCAACTTGTTGCGGCGCGATTTGCAGAACGTCGCGGATCAGCGCAGGGGTCAGAATCACGAAGCGGCCATCGACTTGGGCGACACCCAGTTCGCCGACGTTGAGCTGCAAAAATTGTTCGGGGGTGACGTTGACCTTACGAATTTTTTTGCCGTAAAAGAAATTACGGGCGTGCTCGCCTGTGCGGTCATTGAGCGCTTGACCGGCGACCAGCGCGGTGAGTTTCAGGCGCTGTTCGCGTTTACGCTGCGCTTCTTCCTGCGCACGTTTTTGCGCTTCCTCGCGCTCGCGTTTTTCGGTCTCGGCGCGAATTTGATAGGCGTGCGCCAACGAGGGCTCGCCAGACTTCGGCTTGGGCTCGCGTGGTGCAGTGTTCGGCTTAGCGTCGCGTGCGGCATGCGCGGGTTTGACACCCGCCCCGCTGTCTGGGCGGTTCGGCTGTTGCGGTGGCCGGGCGCTGCCGCGCTGCTCTGGCGCGGCACGTTGCTCTTGCGCAGGGCGTGGGCTGCGCTGATCGGCAGCACGTTGCTCTGGCGCAGGGCGTGGGCCACGCTGATCGGCAGCACGTTGCTCTGGCGCAGGGCGTGGGCCACGCTGATCGGCAGCACGTTGCTCTGGCGCGGCCTGCGGTCCACGCTGATCGGGACGCTGACCTCGCTGATCAGGCGACGGCCGTTGGCCTTGGCGATTCGACGGGCCGCCGCGCGATGGCGGCGCAGGGCCACGTTGGCTGTGCTGCGGCTTCGGCGCTGGCTTCGGCTCAGGTTTGGGTTCGGAAAACCCCGCCTGGATTAACTGGTCGCGCAGGGAAAGACCCATCGGAGTATCTCAATCGCAATAAACACGGCTGCGCCGCGTGGGCGGAGAAAAACAAAGGCCTTCGTGCGACGCTGCGCCGAAGGCCTCTGCCAAGTGCTCAGGCGGCGACCTGCGAGCCTTCCATTTGATCTTCGGGCAGCGCCACTTTGTTGTATTCGCCGAGGACACGCATTAACAGGATGACCCGCTCTGAGCCATCGGTGGTCAAGAACACCCCACCGAAGTCGACCAGCGTGCTGGCCGCAAACTTAGCCGCCACTGCTTGCCGCGCAGCACCGCTCAATTTGATGACACCACTTTGTTTATCGCCACACAACTGCAATTCTTCGATCACCTCGGGTGGAACCTCAGCGGGTTCCAGCCCAAAGCGCACCAGATTGCGGACACCGCGCGTCGAACGTACGCGAGCGAGGTTATCCGTCATCGGGTTAGCATGCAAAAACAAATAGTTAGGGAACAACGACTCAACTCGGTCGACCAATCCTTTGGTCGTCCGCAGCGTACGTCGGATTCGTGGATAAAGGCACTGATAGCCCTCACGGGTGAGGTGCTCTACAGCGCGAGTTTCTTCGCGGGGGCGGGTGTTAACGACGTACCACTTCACGATCGCGGTCCTCTCCTGCAGTTGGCGAGTGCGAACCACCGTCTAAACACGGGCGACCCCTCATCGGCGCGTAGACCATTGGTCTGCACGCGCGATCGACTCGGGTGAAGCCAGCTCGCTGGGGGAGCCGTGGAATGCGGATTCTAAAGAAAACCGCGAGTTCGGGCAATTCTTGACGTCGCAAGCGGAACATGCAGGTGGGGGTTTGCTGAACCCATTGTTCAGCAAAATCGCAAAAGAAACGGCCCGTGCGCTGAGCTGGGTCGTGATTTGCCGTGAAAGTCGTCAGCTGGCTCGGCCCGAGCTCGGCTTGCAGCGGGCACAAAACCACAGAAAAGCAGCGCAACCAGCTTCGCTCGACACAAAACACGAGCAAACGCACGATTCGGGCGAATCTGTGGCAAATGGCCTGACAGGATTCCGCGTGTGGCCTTATGCTCGGCAGCCCATAAGCGCTGGCGACCGCTGCCAGTGGCACCGTCCCTTCAACCTGGGAGTAGCCTGGCCCGATGATTGTCGACCTTCGTTCCACGGGTGGCGCAGCCATCGCCCTTGCCGCCGTGCCGGTGGATAGCGTTGGCGCCGAAGAGCGCGCGGCGTTTTTTGCCAAACGCAGTGTCAAGCAGCAGAGCAAACTTGATCTGTTGTATTTGGCGATTCGCATGATGGACTTAACAACGCTGGAAGGCGCTGATACGCCGGCGCGGGTGCGCCAGATGTGCAACAAGGCGCGCCAACCTGCGGCGCCGGCACTCACTGAGGCGCTGTCGAAGATTGCTGGATTTAGACCGATTCCGGCGGTCGCCGCGGTATGTGTGTATCCGCTGTTGGTGCCGCATGCGGTCAAAGCGCTGCAAGGCAGCGGTGTGCACGTCGCGTCGGTGGCAACTTCATTCCCGTCTGGCCAAACCAGTTTGGCGACGCGTTTGGTCGACGTGCACGAAGCGGTGGATGCGGGCGCCGACGAAATCGATATGGTGATTAATCGCGGCGCGTTTCTGGCTGGCGAGTATCAGCAAGTTTTCGACGAGATTGCCGCCGTTCGGGATGCTTGCGGCGCCGCGCATTTGAAGGTGATTTTGGAAACCGGCGAACTCGGCAGTCTGGATCGGGTGCGCTTGGCGTCGGATCTAGCAATCGCCGCCGGCGCACATTTTATCAAGACGTCGACCGGCAAAATCCAGCCGGCTGCGACACCACCGGTGACCTTGGTGATGCTGCAAGCGATCGCCGATCACTACCGCAAAACCGGTGAGCGCATCGGCATGAAACCGGCCGGTGGGATTCGCACCGCAAAACAGGCGATCGCTTACCTGTGCATGCTCTATGAAACCTTAGGCTCGGCCTGGATGACGCCGGATTTGTACCGTTTTGGCGCGAGCGCCTTGCTCAACGACGTGCTGCGGCAGATTTTCAAGCAGTACACCGGCCGCTACTACTACGATAAGGGCTACTCGCTTGACTGAATATCTCGCCACCACCCACGCGTCGAAGCCTGCGCCTGCGGCCGGCTTTGTACTCGACTACGCTCCTAGCATCGAGTCCCACAAGATCGTGCAGATACCCGCGCGTCATGAGTTGTTTATCGGTGGCAAATGGACGCCGCCGACTGCCGGCCGCTACTTCGCCAGCGTCAATCCCGCTACCGACGAGGTGTTATCGCAGATCGCCGATGCCGATGCCGCCGATGTAGACGCGGCGGTGCGTGCCGCGCGCAGCGCGTATGAGCGGCGCTGGTCGAAGTTATCGGGGCGCGAGCGTGGTCGATATTTGTTTCGCATCGCGCGTTTGATCCAGGAACGTTCGCGTGAGTTAGCGGTGTTAGAGAGCATCGACAACGGCAAGCCGATCCGCGAATCGCGCGATGTCGACTTGCCACTCGTCGCCGCGCATTTCTTCTACTACGCCGGCTGGGCCGACAAACTCGACTACGCCGTGCCGGGGCGCAAAGTCGCGCCATTGGGCGTTGCTGGGCAAGTCATTCCGTGGAACTTTCCGCTGCTGATGGCGGCTTGGAAAATCGCGCCGGCACTCGCCTGCGGCAATACCGTGGTGCTTAAGCCGGCCGAACAGACGCCGCTTACCGCGCTGAAATTGATGGAGATTTTCGAAGAAGCCGGATTGCCGCCTGGCGTGGTCAATCTGGTCACCGGCGCGGGTGCAGCGGGCGCGGCGCTGGTCAGCCATCCGCTGGTCAGCAAAGTGGCGTTCACCGGCAGCACCGAGGTTGGCAAAACCATCGCGCGCTCGTTGGCCGGCACCGGCAAACGCCTGACCTTGGAACTGGGCGGCAAAAGTGCGCATATCGTTTTCGAGGACGCCGCGATTGATCAAGCCGTTGAAGGCGTGGTCAATGGCATCTACTTCAATCAAGGTCACGTCTGCTGCGCCGGTTCGCGCCTGTTACTGGAGGAATCCGTATCGGCGCTATTTTTGGACAAGCTACAGGCGCGCATGCGCCAGCTGCGGGTGGGCAATCCGCTCGATAAAAACACCGATATCGGCGCGATTAACTCCAAGCCGGAGCTGGAGAAAATCCGGCGTTTGATCGAGTTAGGCAAAAGCGAAGGCGCTCATTACTTCGAGCCGGAAAATACGCGGCTGCCAGACAAGGGTAATTTCTTGCGACCTTGTTATTTTAGCGATGTCGCTGCGTCTCATACGGTGAGTCGCGTGGAGGTATTTGGCCCGGTGCTGGCGATTTCGACCTTCCGCACGCCGGCCGAGGCGGTCGCCAAAGCGAATGACACGCCGTATGGTTTGGCCGCTGGCATCTGGAGCGAAAAAGGCTCAAAAATCCACAAAGTTGCAGCGGGCTTGCGCGCCGGGGTGATCTGGGCCAATACCTACAACCAGTTTGATCCAAGCTCACCATTTGGCGGCTATGGCGAGAGCGGTTTCGGTCGCGAAGGTGGGCGTCATGGCCTCTTAGCTTATTTGGAGGTGCAGGCATGAATCCCAGCGAAACTCCGCACCTGACGGTGCTGAAAACCCACAAGCTCTACATTGGTGGGCAATTTCCGCGCAGCGAATCGGGCCGCAGTTATGCGCTGCACAAACCGGGCGCCAAACGCGCCTACGCGCAGCTCTGTTTGGGCTCACGCAAGGATTTGCGGGCGGCGGTGGATGCAGCGCTGGCCGCGCAAGCGGCTTGGGCGGCGCGCTCCGCGTACAACCGTGGCCAAATCTTGTATCGCATGGCGGAAATCATCGAAGGGCGCGGCGAATCTTGGCAGAGCTTGCTGCGTGCTGGGCTGGGTTTGACGGCCGCGCAGGCAACTCGGTCCGTGGCGGCTACGGTTGACGCGTTGGTGTACTTCGCGGGTGCAACCGACAAGTACCCGCAGATCAGCGGCGCGGTCAATCCGGTCGCCGGACCACACCACAACTTCAGCACGCCTGAAGCGCTGGGCGTGGTCGGATTGATTTTTGCCGACGATCCCGATCCGGCGACCATTGCCGCGCGTTTGGCAGCGGTCATCGCTGCCGGCAATACTGTGGTGGCCTTGCTGCCAGGCCGCGCAGGTGGCCTGGTTGCGGAGTTTGGCGAAGCCTTTGCGACCAGTGATTTGCCGGGCGGCGTGATCAACCTCATCAGCGGCGACACCCAAGAACTAGCCACACATTTTGCCGCGCACATGGAAATCCAGGGACTCGCCTATTTCGGCACCGATGCCGCACTGTCTGCCGAGTTAGAGCGCTTGGGCGCCGACAATATGAAGCGTCAACCGCGCCCCAAAGGCCCTTTGTTGGCGTTGGAACGGGTGCTGGATTTTGTCGAATACAAAACCGTTTGGCATCCGATCGGCTACTAGCCGACCTTGTTATGAGTCACGTTGGCCGCCGCGCGGCCAACCTAAACTCCTGTCTGACTCACTCCGTTAGCAGCTGCGCACAATCTGCGCTGCGTTCCCACCGAGATTTAAAAATCATGAACGATCAATATCGCAAAGCCTTGCCGGATACCGCGTATCAGTATTACGACGCCCGCGCTGCCATTGATGCCATTGCGCCGGGCGCGTTTGCTGCGTTGCCGTACACCTCGCGGGTGTTGGCCGAAAATTTGGTGCGCCGCTGCGAGCCAAACTTGCTGGACGCCGCCTTACGGCAATTGATCGATGCGCGTGCGGACCTGGATTTCCCGTGGTTTCCAGCGCGGGTGATCCTGCAGGACATCTTAGGTGCCACCGCACTGGTCGATATGGCCGGCCTGCGTGATGCTATCGCCGAACAGGGCGGTGATCCGACGCAGATTAATCCGGTCGTACCCGCGCAGTTGGTGGTCGATCATTCGCTGGCGGTGGAATTTGCCGGATTTGATCCCGACGCCTTTGCGAAAAATCGACAGGTCGAAGAGCGCCGCAACGCCGATCGTTTCCATTTCATCGATTGGGCCAAAAAGGCATTCACCAATATCGATGTGGTTCCGCAAGGTAACGGCATCCTCCATCAGATCAATATCGAGCGCATGTCGCCGGTGGTGCAGCTGGTCGATGGCGTGGCCTTTCCAGACACGCTGATTGGCACTGACAGTCACACACCGATGATTTGTGCGCTCGGTGTCTTGGGTATTGGCGTCGGTGGATTGGAGGCCGAAAGCGTGATGCTGGGCCGTGCCGTATGGATGCGCACGCCCGAAATCGTCGGCGTGCGTTTAAATGGGCAACCGCAACCCGGCATGACGGCCACCGACATTGTGTTGGCGTTGACGGAGTTCTTGCGGCGCGAAAAAGTGGTCAGTGCTTACGTGGAGTTCTTTGGCGACGGCGTCAAACATCTGACGCTGGGCGATCGCGCAACCATCTCCAATATGACGCCGGAATTTGGCGCCAGCGCCGCTTTGTTCCCGATCGACGAACGCACCATCGACTATCTGAAACTTACCGGTCGCGACGCCGAACAAGTCAAATTGGTCGAAATCTACGCCAAGGCCGCCGGCCTGTGGGGCGATACGCTGAGCGCATGCTATCCGCGCAGCTTGGAATTTGATTTGGCCAGCGTCGCGCGCACGATTGCCGGCCCGGCGAATCCGCACCAGAAGATTCTGACCTCCACGCTCACCGAGCGCGGATTGGCGCACGCCATTGACACACCCAGCGGCCTGATGCCCGATGGCGCCGTGATCATCGCCGCGATCACCAGCTGCACCAATACCTCCAATCCGCGCAATATGATCGCCGCCGGTTTGATCGCACGAAACGCCGCGCGCCGCGGCTTGACCCGTAAACCCTGGGTGAAAACCTCGCTGGCGCCTGGCTCCAAGGTGGTGGAACTGTACTTGCGCGATTCCGGCTTGCTCGACGATTTAGAACAGCTGGGCTTTGGCGTGGTCGCTTTCGCGTGCACCTCGTGCAACGGCATGTCCGGTGCGCTTGATCCAGTGATCGAACAAGAAGTGCTGTCGCGCAATCTCTACACCACTGCCGTGCTCAGCGGTAACCGTAACTTTGAAGGTCGCATCCACCCACGCGCCCGAGAAGCGTATTTGGCGTCGCCACCGCTGGTGGTCGCCTACGCCATTGCCGGCAGCATTCGCACCGACATCGAACGCGATCCACTCGGTTTCGATGCGAACGGCGCCGCGGTGTTGCTGAAAGACATCTGGCCCGATGACGCTGAGATTGACGCGCTGGTGGCGGCTTTTGTCAAACCCGAACAATTCCACTCAGTGTATAGGCCGATGTTTGCACGCAGCGCCAATCAAGGCCCGAAGGTTAGTCCACGTTACGATTGGCGCGCCGCGAGCACCTATATTCGTCGACCGCCGTATTGGGACACCGATTTCCAGGGGCAGCGCACCTTGAGCGGCATGCGCCCGCTGGCACTGCTCGGCGACAATATCACCACCGATCATTTGAGCCCATCAAACGCGATTTTGCTCGACAGCGCGGCCGGTGAATACTTGGCGCACATGGGCCTACCGCAGGAAGACTTTAATTCCTACGCAACCCATCGGGGTGATCATCTGACCGCGCAGCGCGCAACCTTTGCCAATCCGCGCCTGAAAAACGAGATGGTGCGCGATGCTGCAGGCCAGGTGCGCGAAGGTTCGTTGGCGCGCCTGGAACCTGATGGGGTGGTGCTGCGCATGTGGGAAGCCATCCAAACTTATCAGCAACGCAAACAGCCGTTGATCATCATTGGCGGCGCCGACTATGGCCAAGGCTCGTCGCGCGATTGGGCTGCCAAAGGCGTGCGCTTAGCGGGCGTGGAGGCCATCGTTGCCGAGAGTTTTGAGCGTATCCATCGCACCAATCTGGTCGGCATGGGCGTGTTGCCATTGCAATTTGAAGCACCCACCACGCGCCTGACATTGGCTTTGGATGGCACCGAGACCTTCGCTGTGGTCGGCGCCCGCACGCCACGGGCGGTGTTATCGCTGGTGGTCACGCGCAGCAACGGCGAGCGCCTTGCGGTCCCGGTGATTTGTCGCCTGGACACCGCCGAAGAAGTGTCGATCTTCGAAGCCGGCGGCGTGTTGCAGCGCTTTGCGCAGGACTTTCTCAACAGCGCCGCGACCAGTTGAATCCTCGCGGCGGTGGGTGCTGGCCAGCTCCTTGATCGCGCAGTTCTGCGTTGCGCGGTGGGTTGAGCGAGCCGCTGCAGCGCGCTAGCTGCAGCTTGCGCGACGCAGCCACTTTGCGCAGCCTTGCGCACATCCTTCTAGTCGAGTTTGCCGCATGAGCCATCCAGCACAAATCCGCATTCCTGCCACCTATATGCGCGGCGGCACCAGCAAAGGCGTATTTTTTCTGTTGCAGGACTTGCCCTTGGCGGCGCAGCAGCCGGGCGCGGCGCGCGACGCATTGTTGATGCGGGTGATTGGCAGCCCGGACCCCTACGGCAAACAAACCGACGGCATGGGTGGCGCCACCAGCAGCACCAGCAAATGCGTGATTATCGGCCGCTCAAATCAACCGGGACATGATGTTGACTATCTGTATGGCCAGGTTTCGATCGACCAGCCCTTGGTCGACTGGTCGGGCAATTGTGGCAATCTGAGTTCAGCCGTCGGGCCTTTTGCGATCGCTAACGGTTTGGTTGATCCGGCCCGCGTGCCAGAGGATGGCCACTGCAGCGTGCGCATCTGGCAAGCCAATATTGGCAAGACCATTCTGGCCGCGGTGCCGATGTGCGCGGGCGCAGTGCAGGAAACTGGCGATTTTGAACTGGATGGCGTGAGCTTCCCGGCGGCAGAAATCGCCCTTGAATTTCTGCATCCAGCTGAAGACGATGGTGCGGGCGGCTCGATGTTCCCAACCGGCAATTTGCTGGATCAATTGGAGGTGCGGGGCATCGGCATGCTCAGCGCAACGATGATCAATGCCGGGATCGCGACCATTTTTGTTAATGCCGCTGAGCTTGGTTTAACCGGACGCGAGCTGCAAAACGAGATCAACAGCGACGATCAGCGCTTGGCGATGTTCGAATCCATCCGCGCCCATGGCGCTTTGCGCATGGGTTTGATCAACCACCTGGACGAGGCGAAAACGCGCCAGCACACGCCAAAGATTGCCTTTGTGGCGCCGCCTTCCAGCTACACCACATCGAGCGGCAAAACGCTCGCCGCAGCGGATATCGACGTATTGGTGCGCGCCATGTCGATGGGTAAATTGCATCACGCGATGATGGCCACCTGCGCAGTGGCCATCGCCACCGCGGCTTCCGTGCCGGGCACTTTGGTGAATTTGGCCGCTGGCGGTGCAGCGCGCGAATCGCTACGTTTTGGCCATCCGTCTGGCAGCCTGCGCGTCGGCGCGAAGGCAGAGCTGGTCGACGGTGTTTGGACGGTCACCAAAGCCCGCATGAGTCGCAGCGCGCGCATATTGATGGAAGGCTGGGTGCGCGTGCCCGGCTGAGCAGTTTGACGCAGCGCAACGTGCGCTTTGCGTCGGCGAGTACCATGCTGCGGGGGTTCACCTTGAGGAGGAGTCAATATGATCAAAAAAGCACTGGTTAACGCGCTGGCAGTTGCACTGTTGGGAGCAGCGCCGATGTTATCGGCGCAATCCATCTCTGCACCCGGACTGACCGCGCCCGGATCCATTTCCTACGACGCCGAGGGTGTGCCCACCATATTGGCGGGCAGTGACGAGGACGCCGCTTATTTGCTGGGTTACGCGCACGCGCGTGACCGTTTTTTCCAAATGGATTATCTGCGCCGAGTGGGCAGCGGCACCTACGCCGAATTGGTGGGTGCGCCGGCTTTGGCCAGTGACGTGCAATTGCGCACGCTGGGCTTGCGCCGCTCGGCGTGGGCCACCTACGTGGAAACCAACAGCAAATTACGCGGCATCGTGCAGGCCTATTCCTACGGCGTGAACGTGTGGTTGCGCAGCAACCCCTTGCCAATCGAATACCAGGGACTGGAACTCACCCGCGCCGAGCCTTGGTCGCCGGTGGATACCTTCGTGATCGCCAAATTGTTGACCTTTCAACTCGGTTTTGACGACGACACCGGATTGACCGTTCGCCTGGGTGCCTACCAACAAGCCGGCGCCGCTGCCGGATTTGATGGTAACAAGCTGTTTTTCGACGACTTGTTCCGCGTTAAACCGGCCGACGGCCGGGTCACCGTGCCGGGGTTCCTGGCCAGCGTGGGCGGTAGCGGCGGCGGCGAAGATGCGGACAAATCGGCAGCAGACAGCGTTCCGATGATTGATGCCGATACGCTGCGCGCAGCGCAACAACACGTAGATGCAATCTCCGGCAATCCCTGGTTGGCGCCAACGCTGGAGATGAATGGCAAACGCGGCGGCAGTAACTGGTGGTTGATCGGTGGCAGCAAAACGGTTGACGGCAAACCGATACTGGCCAACGATCCGCATCTGGCCATGGACATGCCAGCGCTGTGGAACGAGGCGCATATCGTATCGACCGATCCGCAATTTGCCCAACCGATGGACGTGGTGGGCGTTGCGGTGCCCGGCACACCGAACGTATTACTCGGTTGCACCACCCGCCATTGTTGGGGGCAAACCGTCAATCCAATGGATATGACGGATGCCTTTTCCGAAAAATTTCGTTTGAATACCTATGGCTTGCCGACGCATACCCTCCACAGTGGTGTGGCCGAACCAGTGGTTTGGGTTTTCCAAAGCTATTTCGCCAACACCATTGGCGATCGAATCACCGACAATGTTGAGCGAGTTAACTCGATTGGCTACACCAACGGTGGTGTGACCATCATTGTGCCGCGTCGCAACAACGGCCCTGTGGTTTCGATTACCGGCGATACCGGCATCAGCTTTGCGTATACCGGCTGGGGCGCCACCCAAGAGTTGGAAACCTATCGCCGCACCGCGCGCGCCCAGAATTTGGCTGAATTCCGCGAAGCACTCACCTACTTCGACGGCGCCAGTCAAAACTTCGCTTACGCAGACATCGACGGCAACGTCGCCTATTCGGCATCGGGCGAATTGCCGCTGCGTACCGATTTGCAGACCTTAGGCCGCGCCGATGGTGGCATCCCGCCGATTTTCGTGCGCGATGGCACGGGTGCTTTGCGCCACGATTGGCTGCCGCGCACCACATCGCAAGTCAATCAAGTCACGCCATTTGAGTTGATGCCCATCAACCAACTACCGAATGCGACCAATCCGGCCAGTGGCTACATTGCCAATGCCAACAATGATCCGATTGGTACGACCTTGGACAACAACGCCTTCAACCAAACCCGACCCGGCGGTGGCATTTATTACTTGAGCGCCCGGTACGCTGATTTCCGCATGGGCCGCGTTGATCGCTTGATCCGCGCCAAGCTTGATGCCAATGTCAAAGTATCGCTGGCTGATATGCGTGAGTGGCAGGCCAACAGCCAACCTCTGGACGCCGAACTGCTGCGTCCCACTTTGCTAACGGCGTTTGACCGAGCTGGCGCTTCCGGCACTTGGCCGCAGCTGGCCGCCTTAGGTGCAGATCCGGCGGTGGTCGAAGCGGTCACCCGTATCCGCGGTTGGAACCTGAGCACGCCCACTGGCATTCGCGAAGGCTATGACCCCGGCGATAACCCATTCAACTTGCCGGAACCGTCGTCAACTGAGGTGGCGAACTCAGTCGCCACCACGCTGTACACCTTCTGGCGCAACCAGACGGTGCGTAACGTGTTGGATGCCACGCTGGCCCGCGTGGGTTTGGGAGCGCAACTGCCCGGCAATGAAGAGAGCCTGCGCGCACTGAAGAACTTGTTTGACGCCTTCCCCACGGCGCGCGGTCGTGGCAGTTCGGGTCTGGATTTCTTTGTGGTGACTGGGGCGCCATCGCCGGAAGCTGCACGCGACTTCCTGATCTTGAAGAGCCTGAAAGATGGTCTTAATCTGTTAGCCAGCGCCGAATTTGCACCGGCATTCGGACAGTCCACCAATCAGGACGCTTATCGTTGGGGTCGCTTGCACCGCAAGGTATTTACCCATCCTCTCGGCCAACCGTTCAATATTCCGGGTCAGAATCCCTTCCCGATCACCAATTTGTCAGCCGCCTTACCCGGCGTCGCGCGGCCCGGCAACTACGAAGTGGTGGACGACTCGGACGTCAGCGTGCGGGCCAACACCGTTAACGGCTTTATGTTCACCGGTGGCCCGGTACGGCGTTTTGTCGGCAGCATGAGCACCCCCATTGTTGCGCAACAGATTTATCCGGGCGGCCAGAGTGGCTCATTGCTCAGCCCGGCATATATCAGCCAATTGCCGCGCTGGTTGGTTAATGCCTACAAACCACTGGTGATCGGCCGCGACGCAGCGGTAGCCGGCGAAGTGGCGCGATTGAACTTCAGGCCGTAGGTGACGGGTGCGAGTCAATCTGATGTGGTCACCCTTGTTTTGGAACCCAAGCACCGCTCCGGGGCAAGCAACAAATCGGAAGGGAAGGTGACCGGTAAGCTAAGCGCTGAAAGAGCGAACCAAGACAGCCCAGGGCAACGCCCTGGGTTGGCTTGCCGCGCGTGACGGAGCCCTGAAGGGGCGATCCACTTGGCCAAGGAATAACGGCTCCCGCTCTACTTTCGAGTCTGCGCTATGCCAAAAAAGGCCGTCCGGCGGGCTGCGCGTCGCAACGGCGTCTGCGCTGCGACCCCAACGGAAGAGCCATTGGCTGCGCGCCGCGCCTTGCATCCGCTCGGAGCCACACAACGCATCTCACGCGCAAAATCCGACAGGCTGCTAGAAACCTCAGTTGAGCGCTTCTAGTCACCCATAGCACCATGATTCTTCTAGCTTTTCAGCAATTTTGCTCTTAGGTCGCCCCTTCAGGGCTCATCGACTTTTGCGCATCCCATTCCCAGGGCGTTGCCCTGGGCTACCTTGGTTTGCCCCGTTGGGGCGTACAACAAGAGCGCTAACAGCGCGTCTTTGCCAGCCCACGGCAAAACCGGCGTTGCCTTCATGCCGACTCTGCCGCAGATTGCCTATCGATGCAGTTCCTCGCGGATGGCCTTGCGAATTGTCGCCAACCGGGTCAAGCCGACTTTGACCCGGTCATTTGACCCAACGGTCCTTGCGCCCCGCCACCCAGACCGCCACCGGGTAGATGAACCTAAGCCACCGCCGCACCCAACAAACTGCCGATTAGCCAAGTTAATGCGCCGGCGGCAACGCCGATACCGAGCATGCGCAGGCCGCCGCCTAGTGCGGAGCGGCCGGTGAACAGGCTCAGTGATGCGCCGGTGCCAAATAGGCCGATGGCGGCCATGCTGGCGCCGATGTAACCGGCGTTGGGCAGTTGTAGGCCGGCAAAAAACGGCAGCAATGGCACCAGTGCGCCGATCGAAAAAGCGCCAAAGGAAAAGCCGGCCGCGCCCCACGGCGAACCCAAGTCATCGGGATTCAGACCCAATTCTTCGCGCGCCAGCACATCCAGCGCCACCTTCGGATCAGCAGTCAGGCGATCGGCCAGTGCTTTAGCCTCAATGGGCGACAATCCACGCGCCTGATAGATCAATGCGAGTTCTGCGGCCTCGGCTTCTGGGTACTGAGCCAATTCCTGGCGTTCCAATTCGATCTGATACTCGAACAGTTCGCGTTGCGAACGCACCGAAATGTACTCGCCCGCGGCCATCGACAATGCGCCGGCCAGCAAACCAGCGATTCCTGCGGTGATGGTCGCAGAGGTTGACGACGAGGCGCCGATCACGCCGAGGATGAGGCTGGTATTTGACACCAAACCATCGTTGGCGCCAAAGATCGCGGCGCGCAGATTGCCACCGCCAAACCCTTTGTGTCGCCCGCCCACATCTTCCAGGCGAGTCGGGATCAGATGGCCGGGTAACACCGGGTCATAGGCCGACAATCCGCGGATTTTGAGCGCCGCGAGCAAGGGTTTGATGCGCCGCGGACCCAGTCGACGCGCCAACATGATAGTCAGACGCTCGCGCGGTCCGGGCGTAAAGCTCGGCAGCGACGCGCCTTCCCGAGCGGCGATGCTGGCCCAGGTAAGCGCCTGTTTCTTCGCCTCCGCAGCGAGTGCGCTGAACAATGCGGCGATACGTGGCTCAGCTTCCAGCGTCGCCAGTTGCCGATACAACCACGCGGAGCGGGTTTCTTCTAGCCAGCTGTCGGGCGCGGACATGGGTGCATCACTCGTCAGGATCGTAATCGAGCACTGGCGCCAGCCAGCGTTCGACTTCACGCAGCGATTGGCCGCGGCGATGCGCGTAATCTTCGACTTGTTCTTTGCTGATGCGGCCGACGATAAAGTATTGGCTGTTCGGATGCGCGAAATACAAACCGCTGACCGCCGCGGCCGGGTACATCGCGAAACTTTCGGTTAACTGCAATCCGGTGTTTTGTTCGGCCTGCAACAGATCAAAAATGACCCGTTTTTCGGTGTGGTCGGGGCAAGCTGGATAGCCTGGGGCAGGGCGAATTCCTCGATAGCCTTCGTCGATCAGCGCGCTGTTATCGAGCTGTTCGTCTTGCGCATAACCCCAGTACTCGCGTCGCACACGCTGGTGCAAACGCTCAGCGAAGGCTTCCGCTAGTCGATCGGCGAGCGCTTTCAGCATGATCGCGCTGTAGTCGTCATGCGCGGCTTCAAACGCCGCGACGTGCCGCTCAATACCAATTCCGGCCGTGACCGCAAAGGCGCCGATGTAGTCGGTCTTGCCCGATGATTTTGGCGCCACGAAGTCAGCCAGACACAAATTCGGTCGGCCGGGCGGCTTGTCGGCTTGTTGGCGCAGGAAGGAGAACGACGCGAGCAGGCCACTTGTTGGTGCTGGCGGCACGCCATCAGGTGCACCGCTGCTGGCACTGGCGCCCGCCGCATAGACCTCCACTTCCTCGCCCACCGAGTTGGCCGGCCACAAGCCGATCACGCCGCGCGCGCTGAGCCAGCCTTCGCTGATGATGCTGTCGAGCATGCTGTTGGCGTCGGCGAGCAGTTTGCGCGACTCCACGCCGACCACGGCATCGTCGAGGATCGCTGGATAGCGGCCGGCCAATTCCCAGGTCGAGAAAAATGGTGTCCAGTCGATATGCTCGCGCAATTCTGCCAACGGGTAGTTGTCGAGCACCGTCAGTCCCAGCTGCTTGGGCGTCGGGGGCTCGTAACTGGCCCAATCGCCGTCGAAGCGGTTACTGCGCGCATGCGCCAGCGATACCAAGCGTTTGCCGGGGCCGCGGTCTTTGTGGCGCTCGCGCACTTCGGCGTAATCGGCGCGAGTTTCGGCGACAAAACGTTCGCGTTCCAACACGCTGACCAAATTTTGCGCTACGCCAACGGCGCGCGACGCGTCTTTCACCCACACCACCGGTGATTTGTAATGCGGTTCGATCTTCAACGCGGTATGCGCGCGCGATGTGGTGGCGCCACCAATTAACAGTGGCTGCGTCATGCCTTGTCTCTGCATCTCTTTAGCGACATGGTGCATTTCGTCCAGCGACGGCGTGATCAGGCCAGACAAACCAATGATGTCGGCGCCGACCGCGCGCGCGGTATCGAGAATCTTCTGCGCAGGCACCATCACGCCTAGATCAATGACCTCGAAGTTATTGCATGCCAGCACCACGCCTACGATGTTCTTGCCGATATCGTGAACATCGCCTTTGACCGTGGCCATCAAAATCTTGCCGTTGTTTTTTGCCACATCGCCGCTACGACGCTTTTCTTCTTCGATGTACGGAATCAGGTAGGCGACCGCTTTTTTCATCACGCGCGCCGATTTGACCACCTGCGGCAGGAACATTTTGCCGGCGCCGAATAGATCGCCGACCACATTCATGCCGGACATCAACGGGCCTTCGATGACTTCCAGTGGTTTGTTGGCGCGCTGTCGTGCTTCTTCAGTGTCGATTCCGACAAACTCATCAATGCCATGCACGAGCGCGTGTGCCAAGCGCTTTTCAACTTCCCAGCCGCGCCACTGCGCGTTTTCTCGCGCTACTTGCCCGTTGTCGCGTGCGCCACCTTGATACTTCGGCGCAATTTCCAGCAAACGCTCGGTCGCATCGGAGCGTCGATTCAGCACCACATCTTCGACGCGTTCGCGCAAATCGGTGGGCAAATCGTCGTAAATGGCTAAGGCGCCGGCGTTGACGATGCCCATGTCCATGCCGGCGCGGATCGCGTGATACAGGAACACCGAATGAATTGCCTCGCGCACCGGGTTGTTGCCACGCATCGCGAAGGACACATTGGAAACTCCGCCGGAAATGTGCACGCCGGGCATCAGCGCCTTGATCTGTCTACAGGCTTCGATAAACGCCACCGCGTAATCGTTGTGCTCGTCGATGCCGGTGGCAATCGCGAAGATATTCGGATCAAAAATAATGTCTTCCGGCGCCATGCCGATTTTGCTGGTCAGCAAGTCGTAGGCACGTTTACAGATCGACACTTTGCGCGCTACGGTGTCGGCCTGACCTTGTTCATCAAAGGCCATCACCACCACCGCGGCGCCGTAGTGCTGCACTTTGCGCGCATGCTCCAGGAAGGCCGCTTCGCCTTCCTTCAAACTGATCGAATTGACGATCGCTTTGCCTTGACTGCACTTCAGGCCGGCCTCGATGACGCTCCATTTTGAGCTATCGATCATCAGCGGCACGCGGGCGATGTCCGGTTCGGCGGCGATCAAGTTCACGAAGCGCGTCATTGCGGCTTCGGAATCGAGCAAACCTTCATCCATATTGATATCGATGATTTGCGCGCCGTTCTGCACTTGCTGGCGCGCTACGTCCACAGCGAGATCGTAGCGATCATCTTTGATCAGCTTCTTGAACTGCGCCGACCCGGTGACGTTGGTGCGCTCACCGACGTTGATGAAGTTCAGCTCGGGCGTGATGATCAACGGCTCCAAACCAGCCAAGCGCGTATAGGGCGCTGGCCTTGGAATGACGCGCGGTGGCAGTTTGGCAACCGCGTCGGCGATGGCGCGGATGTGCGCGGGCGTGGTGCCGCAGCAACCGCCGACGATATTGACTAGGCCAGAACTAGCGAACTCAGCGATCGTCGCCGCCATATCTTCTGGCGATTCGTCGTAATCACCGAAGGCATTGGGCAGGCCGGCATTCGGGTGCGCGCTGATCAAAGCGTCCATGCTGCGCGACAAATCTTCAACGTGTGGTCGCAAATCCTTGGCGCCGAGCGCGCAATTCAAGCCAATCGAAAATGCATGAGCATGGCGCACCGAATAGCCAAAAGCGTCCGCAGTTTGCCCAGAAAGCGTGCGTCCGGAGCGATCGGTAATCGTGCCGGAAATCATCACCGGCAAGCGATAACCGCGCCGCGCATAGACCTGATCAATCGCGTACAACGCCGCTTTGGCATTCAGCGTGTCAAAAATCGTTTCGACCATGATGATTTGCGCGCCACCATCGATCAGACCGTCGGTCGACTCGCGATAGGCCGCCGCCAGTTCATCAAAACTGACCGCGCGAAATCCGGGGTTGTTGACGTCCGGTGAGATCGACGCGGTGCGACTGGTGGGGCCCAGCACACCGACGCAATAGCGCGGACGATCGGGTGTTGCATGGCTTTTGCGATCGCAAGCCTCGCGTACCAGCTTGGCGGCGGCGACGTTTAATTCGTAACTCGCCTCTTCCAGATGGTAATCAGCCTGGCTGATGCGCGTCGCGTTAAAGGTGTTGGTTTCGATCAGCTCAGCGCCAGCGTCCAAGTACGCCTGATGCACGGCTTGCACAATTTTCGGTTGCGTCAGCGCCAATAAGTCATTGTTGCCCTTCAAATCATGCGCAAAATGGGCGAAGCGGTCGCCACGAAAATCGGCTTCCTCCAGTTTGTAACGCTGCAACATCGAGCCCATCGCGCCATCCAGGATCAAGATGCGCGAGCGCGCATCGGCGATCAAACGTTCGGATTCGGCGGGGTTCTTGAAGGGCAGTTCGATCATCAGTCTATTCAGCCGTCTGGACAGCTGATCCTTGTATCAAGATAGAGCGATGGATTGTATAGAGAAAAGTTAGTGTGGGTGAGGCAGGCTTTTTGGGGCGTTCCTCAAGCGGAAAAGCTGCTCCGGGCGGTAGCCACCCACACTTGGAAATGCGGCGGTCGAGTTTCGACACCGCCGGAACGGATACGCACGTCGACAAAGCCAGCATCGCCAATCAGCCGCTGCAGCTTGCTCGGTGAGAATCCGAGGTTGCGATGGCCAAACGGCGCGACGACGGATCGATGTTCATGCGCGTCCAGACAAGTCAGTAGCAAACGACCCTGCGCTCGCAACACCCGGGCTGCCTCGCTGAGCACCACATTGGGCTGTTCAGAATAGGGCAGGGCTTGCAGCAGCAGCACCAAATCGACCGATTGTTCGGTCAAAGGCAGCGCATGCATATCACCTTGCAAAACCCGCACTTGCGGCTGATCGGCCAACCGGGCTCGGCCGGCCTCAACCACGCGACTGCTTAAATCCACACAGGTTAAAGATCGCGCTCTGGGCGCCAACAACTGCGATAACGCGCCGTCGCCGGAGGCCACATCCAACACGTCGCCTAAGTCCAACAGCTCCAGACAAGCGCGCATTGATGCTTCCCAGGTGCGCCCAGGCGAATAATGGCGTTCCATATCACCGGCGACGGTGTCGGCCCAGTTGGCATTGCCAGAGCGCGCCGCCAGCACGTCAACCCGGCGTTGCAGATCCTCAACCAGCACTGCATCGCGCGCATGTCGATGCAAGCTGTCCCACAGCGCGCGGGTCGGCGCCGGCCAGTCTGCCATCGCCGCCCGGTAAAAAGCGGCCACGCCCGAGCGACGATCCACCACCAAACCCGCGTCTTTGAGTTTGCCCAGGTGCGTCGATACCCGAGGTTGTTTTAAACGCGTGATGATCGACAATTCAGCGACGGTCAGTTCCTCATCGACCAGCAGCGCGAGCAGCCGCACCCGACTAGCATCGGCAAGCACCCGCAACACCTCAGTGGCGACAATAAGTTCGATAGCAGCGTATCCGCATGAGATAGCAGTCGAAACTAGCGCGCTCTGGCGCGTTTGTGTGAGTTGTCAATCGCCGCGCAAGGCCGCCGTTGCCGAAATGCGCGCTAGGCCCCGTGCCGCCACCGCACTGGCGAGCAGCGCAACGATAAACGCGGTCAACAATCCGGGAATCAGCCAGGGCCCTGGATCGCTAGGCAGCGCCAAACGGGTGCCGAGCAACCTCAATGCGACAACTGCTGCGATGCTTCCGGTTGCAAGGCCGATCAAACTCAATGTGGCACCGTCTCTGACCAATTCCGCCTGCAATCTGCCCGTGCTGGCACCGACCGCCATGCGCACAGCAAGCTCTCGATGGCGCTGACGAATCGCGTAAACAAGGGTGGCGGCGATACCGATAGCCGCCAGCAGCAGGCTCGCCAAGGCAACAGTGATCGTCGCCAGTGCACCAAACAAAAAAGCGCGTTGGTCGGGTCGCCAAAAGCGGCGCAGTGCGAAGTGAAAATCCATCCAAAGCATGGTTTACCTCAATTGTGGCGGATACAGAAGACACTAATGCACTGTACGTGCCATCCACTACAGCGTGCACGCAGCCCTTTTTTTGGCAAAAGAACGCGAAAACGCTCACACAAGCGAACAGCAGTGTTCATTTGCGATCGGTCGCGGTGGTTGACGAGCCTTACACTGGCGCTACCTTTGTGCAAATCTGCAGTGCTGTCTTGTGGAGTTTTCAATCGTGTTGAAGCAAATTCTGGTCTTGGTGGCGCTGCTTGTTTTGACGGGCTGCGGTGCTAAGGATGAGCCCATTAAACCCGATACGTATTCGCAACCGCCATTGGCGGCGGCGACCAGCGCGGCGGCGATTGAACAACCGCCGGCCACGAATCGCGATACCAAGTCGCGGGCTAAAGCGCAGCAGTCGGCGCGCACGGCGCAAGTACAAAACTATATGCAGCAAGCGACGGCTGCAGCGCAGCTGCGCCATCGCACCGCAACGAAGGCCTGTGCGGACCATCCTGAGCCACAAATGTGTGGCGAAGCGGTCGATGAAGGACTGCAGTCGGATCTGCGCGCTGCACGCGTGCAGTTCGATGAACAAATGACCGAACTAGCGCGGCAACAAGAAATCGAATAGCGAATAGCGAATAGCACAAGGGCTTGACGTTGCCAGATTCGCCCGACATACTTCTCTTTCTGCGCGCCCGTAGCTCAGTTGGATAGAGTACCTGGCTACGAACCAGGTGGTCGGAGGTTCGAATCCTTCCGGGCGCGCCATTTGTCTCTCGACGCCCGAACTGGTTTCGGGCGTTGATGTTTAGGGCAATGCGAAAAGTCAGATCAATTGACCGGTCGCGATGCTAGTCTTATGTTGTGCGATGGTGAGTGCATTGGCGCAGAGTAATCACGGGGTATAGCGCAGTCTGGTAGCGCGCCAGCTTTGGGAGCTGGATGTCGTGGGTTCGAATCCCTCTACCCCGACCAACTCTCGCCAGCGTAATCACCTTTAGCGGTTAGGCGCTCATCATCGGAAAGCTTGCGGAGCGTTGCGCCCGTAGCTCAACCGGATAGAGCATCGGCCTTCTAAGCCGACGGTTGCAGGTTCGACTCCTGTCGGGCGCGCCAGTTTTAAACGGTTTCAAGTGGTGGGTGTAGCTCAGCTGGTAGAGCATCGGATTGTGATTCCGACGGTCGCGGGTTCGAGCCCCGTCATCCACCCCAGTTTTGCCGAAAGTCATTGGTTTTCGATGGGTTGTTAGCTCAATGGTAGAGCAGCTGACTCTTAATCAGTAGGTTCGGGGTTCGAGTCCCTGACAGCCCACCAACATACCGACCCTGACTTGCCGGTTTGGTCCATGCGAAAGTGGCGGAATGGTAGACGCGCTGGGCTTAGAATCCAGTGGGGTAACCCGTGAGAGTTCGAGTCTCTCCTTTCGCACCATGTTCAGGCAGACGTTTGGCGTCCTGCCGCATTAGTCTGTGATTTTTGGAGGTTTCATGCAGGTTTCGGTCGAGAAGCTGGATGGTTTTGCGCGCCGTCTGAAAGTCAGCGTTCCTAGTGAGCGCTATCAACAGAGCGTTCATTCGCGAATTCGCGAGCTGTGCAAGACAGTCACGATGAAGGGTTTTCGTCTGGGCAAGGTTCCCGTACTCATCATTGAGAAGCGTTTTGGCCAGCAGGTACGTGAGGAAGTCAGCGGCAATTTGATCCGCGAGACTTTGGCCGAAGCGGTCCAACAGAATAATTTGCGCCCTGCACATACGCCTTCGGTGGTGCTGGATAACGCTGCCGCGAATGAGTTCGGCTACACCGCCACCTTTGACGTGTTGCCTGATTTGCCGGCTATCGATGTCAGCGATTTAGAGATTGCGCGCGAAGTGGCGCAAGCCACCGACGCGGATATCGATCGTATGATCGATACCTTGCGCCGCCAGCGGATGAGCATTCGCGCAGTTGACCGCGCCGCTGTTACGGGTGATTTTGTCGCGTTCGAATTTGTCATCAGCGCCGGTGAAGTGCGCATTCCGGAACAGGGACAGGAAAAAGGCACCACCGCGATCGGCCAAAAGTCGGTGATGCCGGAAATTGAAACCGCGCTCATTGGCATGTCGGTTGGTGAAAGCAAACAGGTTGAGTTGAGTTTTCCGGCGGATTACCGCGATGCGCGACTCGCTGGCCAAACCGCATCCATTGAGGTTACGTTGACCCAAGTCAGCGAAGGCGTGCTGCCCGATGTCGATGACGCTTTTGCGCACACTTTCAACATTCCCGGTGGTGTCGATGCGTTCCGTCGCGAGGTTCGGCAGAACCTAGAGCGTGAACTTGGACAAGCCCTGTCAGCGCGCTTGCGTGGCGTGGTGGTCGAACAACTGCTCAACAAGTACGATTCGCAGCCGGTCCCCAATTCGCTGGTCACCAGCGAAGCGGAATCCATTCAGCGTCAGGCAATCGCCGAGCAAACGGAACGTGCCAAGCGTGCCGGACAGCCGGTGCCGCCAGAGCCCGCTCTGGAGAGCTTGCGTGATATCGCCCGTCGTCGCGTTTTGGCAGGGTTGTTGCTGAACGAGTTAGCCACGCGCAATGGCTTACGCCTGGACGAAAACCGCGTACAGGTGGCCCTCTCGGCCGTCGCTTCGACCTACGAAGACCCGGCGGAAGTGGTCACTTTGTATAGGCAGGACCAGCGCTTGTTGAATAATTTGCGCGCCCGAGTTATGGATGAGCAAGTCGCAGAGTGGGTTGCCGAGCACGCCAAGGTGACTGAAGTGCAGCGCAGCTTCCAGGAAATCCTGCAACCGAACGCCTGATAAGGCGAGCGCTAAAAGGTCTACCCGTTCGGTTACGCATGATTCGCTGCGAACGGGTGGCAGTTTCCATGCCCTTGTCAACAAAGCTCGCTCTGCTGCTTTCGCCAATGACGCGCATGCGCCGTTGAGCACCGTGCACTGAAAATGGCCAGTTGTGTTGCGGGTGGGCTCGCAGGGCGCGTTGAAAACCGCTAGAACGACCCCATTACCATTCTTCTGCAATGGAGCACACCATGGCCAACGAAATCCGCGCTTTGAATCTGATTCCAATCGTTGTCGAGCAGAGCGCCCGCGGTGAGCGCGCCTATGACATTTATTCGCGACTGCTGAAAGAGCGCGTGGTCTTCTGCGTCGGTCCGATCGACGACTACATGGCCAATGTGATCGTCGCGCAGTTGCTGTTTTTGGAATCAGATAATCCCGACAAAGACATCAATTTGTATATCAATAGCCCTGGAGGCGCGGTGACCGCCGGCATGGCGATTTACGACACAATGCAATTTGTGAAGCCGTCGATCAGCACGATGTGTATTGGTCAAGCGGCCAGCATGGGGGCGGTTCTGCTGGCGGCGGGCGCTGCCGGTAAACGCTATTGCCTGCCTAATTCGCGCGTGATGATTCATCAGCCGCTGGGTGGGTTTTCTGGACAAGCGTCGGATATCGATATCCACGCCCGCGAAATCCTGTTGATTCGTGATCGCTTAAATCGAATTCTCGCCCGCCACACCGGCCAGCCGCTCGATCGTATTGCGCGCGATACCGATCGCGACTATTTCATGAGCGCTGACGACTCCAAAGCCTACGGCGTGGTTGACGCGGTTCTCGATCGGCGCGCAGATGCGAGCATCAAGTCGGTCTGATCCCCTGTCCAACTTGCGATTCTAGCAACCTGTCGGACTTTCAGCGCACTCGCGAGGAAAGTCCGACAGGCCGCTAGGATGATATGCTCGGGCTGTCCTAGTCAAAGGGGCGCTTCACTGTTGAGGTTAAAAAATGTCTGACGATCGCCCGCACCGTTCCGGAGACGGTGGCAAAGTGTTGTACTGCTCCTTCTGCGGGAAGAGCCAGCACGAAGTTCGCAAATTAATTGCTGGGCCTAGCGTCTTCATCTGTGATGAATGCGTAGAGCTGTGCAATGACATCATTCGCGAAGAACTGGAAGACAAGGCGCAAGCCGGGCGCAGTAGTTTGCCCAAACCGCGCGAAATCTTAGAGGTGCTTGACCAATACGTCATAGGCCAACAACGCGCCAAACGTATTTTGTCAGTTGCCGTGCACAATCATTACAAACGCTTGGAATCGCGCCAACGTGGTGATGATGTGGAGTTGGCGAAGAGTAATATTTTGTTGATCGGTCCGACCGGATCGGGCAAAACCTTGCTCGCCGAGACCTTGGCTCGTTTGCTCAACGTGCCATTCACCATTGCCGATGCGACCACACTGACGGAAGCCGGGTACGTCGGTGAAGACGTCGAGAACATCATCCAAAAACTGCTGCAAAAGTGCGACTACGAAGTCGACAAGGCGCAGACGGGTATTGTTTACATTGATGAGATCGACAAAATCTCGCGCAAGAGCGAGAACCCATCGATCACCCGCGACGTGTCGGGCGAGGGCGTGCAACAAGCTTTGCTGAAGCTGATCGAAGGCACGGTGGCATCGGTTCCGCCACAGGGCGGTCGTAAACATCCGCAGCAAGAATTTCTGCAGGTGGATACCCGCAACATCCTGTTTATTTGCGGTGGTGCGTTTGCCGGTTTGGAGAAGATTATCCAAGCCCGCTCGACTTCCACTGGCATTGGTTTTTCGGCAGACATACGCAGCTCGCAAGGCAAGCGCAATGTCGGGCAGGTATTGCTCGAAGTTGAGCCAGAGGATTTGATTCGCTTTGGTTTGATCCCTGAGTTCGTCGGTCGTTTGCCTGTCGTGGCGACACTCGAAGAGTTGGATGAGCCGGCACTGGTGCGCATTTTGTCAGAGCCGAAAAACGCGCTGGTCAAACAATTCAAGCGTTTGTTTGAGATGGAAAGCGTGGATTTGGAATTCCGGCCAGATGCGTTGGCCGCGATTGCGCGTCGGGCCTTGGACCGTCGCACTGGCGCACGTGGTTTGCGCACCATAGTTGAGCAGGTGTTGTTAGACACCATGTACGATCTGCCATCGATGACTAACGTCAGCAAGATCGTGGTCGATGAGGCAGTGATCAATGGCACCGCGGAACCTTACTTGATCTACGAAGGCTCAGCGCAGCCACGCAGCGCGGCCATCTAGCAGCCTGTCGGACTTTCCTCGCGAGTGCGCGGGAAGTCCTTTTGGCCCTGGTTTTCCAAGCATTGTCGGATTGATTTTGAAGGCTCCCGCTGTACTTGCGAGTCTGCGCTATGCCAAAAGGCTGTCCGGCCCTTTGGGTTGGGCGTCTGCGTTGCGACGCTTAGGCATGGAAGAGCCATTGCCTGCGCGCCGCGCTTTGCAGCCATCGGATTAATCCTCACAACGCATCTCACGCGCAAAGCCCGACAGGCTGCTAGACATCGTCGGGCTTGCATTCGCCCAGCTTCACCCCAATTCTCGACCGTACCGGCAACTAGTGCCCGTCGCCGTCCTTGCTTTGGAGTAAATCAATGTCTGCTACTACGCGCTTGGAATTCGGGCACGGTGAGCGATCCCTGCCGATCCTGCCGTTGCGCGATGTCGTTGTTTATCCGCATATGGTTATTCCCTTGTTTGTCGGGCGAGAGCGGTCGATGAAAGCGCTCGAATCGGCCATGGACGCGGACAAACAAATACTGCTGATTAGTCAGCGCGCTCCGGAAATAGACGACCCAAAGCCGTCGGAGTTGTACGAAGTCGGTACACTTGCGTCGGTGCTGCAATTGTTGAAGCTGCCAGATGGCACCATTAAGCTGCTCGTCGAAGGCGTGAGTCGTGCCTCAGTCACCAAGGTGAGCGAGACCGACAGCGTGTATCGCGCGGTTCCCGTCGAAATTGAATCGACCATGGACCGCGAGCCGCGAGAGGTTGAGGTTTTGTCGCGTGCGTTGCTGTCGCAGTTTGAGCAACTGGTGAAGTTAAACCGGAAAATTCCGCCTGAATTGTTGTCGACGTTGGGCGCTATTGATGACCCGAGTCGTTTTGCGGACACCGTTGCGGCGCATTTGTCGATCAAGTTATCGGAGAAACAAAATCTGCTGGAGACGGCGGGCATTGGCGCACGCCTAGAGTTGCTGATGCTCGCTGTGGATGCGGAGATTGATCTCTTGCAGATCGAAAAGCGCATTCGCGGGCGGGTCAAGACGCAAATGGAGAAAAGTCAGCGCGAGTACTACCTGAACGAACAAATGAAGGCGATCCAAAAAGAACTCGGCGATCTGGACGAAGCGCCGAGTGAAATGGATGAGCTGGCGCGCCGCATTGAAAAGGCGCAGATGCCCAAAGACGTTGCTGCCAAAGCGCGCACCGAGCTAAACAAGCTGAAAATGATGTCGCCGATGTCCGCCGAGGCGACGGTAGTGCGCAATTACATTGATTGCTTGGCCAATGTGCCGTGGTCTGAACGTTCGCGTATCCGCAAAAACTTGGCCGAAGCCAAGCGGATACTGGACGAAGACCATTTTGGGCTGGAAAAAGTCAAAGAACGCATCCTTGAATACTTGGCGGTGCAGCAGCGCGTCAAACATATGAAGGCGCCGATTCTGTGTTTGGTCGGACCACCGGGCGTAGGCAAAACCTCGTTGGGCCAGTCGATCGCCCGCGCCACCGGGCGCAAGTTTGTGCGCATGTCCTTGGGCGGCGTTCGCGATGAGGCTGAAATTCGTGGACATCGGCGGACTTACATTGGCTCATTGCCCGGTCGCATTGTGCAAAACCTCAGTAAAGCAAAGACCAAGAATCCGCTGTTCATGCTGGATGAGCTAGACAAGATGTCGATGGACTTTCGCGGTGATCCTTCATCCGCGCTGCTGGAGGTTCTGGATCCGGAACAGAATCACAGTTTCAACGATCACTACTTAGAAGTGGACTTAGACTTGTCCGAAGTGATGTTCATTGGCACTGCTAACTCGTTGAATATTCCGAGTCCTTTGCTTGATCGCATGGAGGTCATTCGGATTCCTGGGTATACCGAAGACGAAAAAGTGGCGATCGCAAAACGCTACCTGGTACCCAAACAGATCAAAGCCAATGGCTTGAAACCGGAAGAAATCAGTCTCTCGGATGCAGTTTTAGCCGACATGATTCGCTATTACACCCGCGAGGCTGGCGTTCGCAGCCTGGAGCGCGAGATCAGTAAGATCTGTCGAAAAGTCGTCAAGGAGCTGTCGCTAAAAGAAGCCAAGGCCAAGTTGGACGCCAAACAGGCCAAACTCACGGGTGCGGTCATCGAGAAACCAGAGACGACATCCAAAGCGGCACGTGCCGTAGCGATCACCAGCAAGAATTTGTCGAAGTTTCTCGGGGTGCGACGCTTCCAGTATGGACAAGCCGAGGAAAAGGACGAAGTCGGTCTGGTTACAGGCCTGGCTTGGACGGAGGTCGGCGGCGATATTCTGAGCATCGAGGCAACCATTGTGCCCGGTCGCGGCAAGTTGATTCAAACCGGTCAGCTGGGCGAAGTGATGCAAGAATCCGTGCAAGCTGCGTTGTCTGTGGTGCGCAGTCGCAGCCAGTCGCTGGGCATCGATACCGATTTCCATCAGAAATGGGACATCCACGTCCATGTGCCCGAAGGCGCTACACCCAAAGACGGTCCCAGCGCGGGCGTGGGCATGTGTACCGCACTGGTCTCGGCACTGACCAAGATTCCAGTGCGTTCTTCGGTGGCGATGACCGGGGAAATCACGCTGCGTGGTCGGGTATTGCCCATTGGTGGGCTCAAAGAGAAGCTGCTGGCCGCACATCGCGCTGGCATCCGCACGGTGATAATTCCGGACGACAACCGCAAAGATTTGGCTGATATCCCAGCCAACGTCACGGGTGCTTTGGTGATTAAGCCCGTGAAGTGGATTGACGAGGTGCTGGATATTGCGTTGGTTCGTTCACCGTTGCCGGTTGCTCCGGCACCTGAACGCGTGGTCGTCGAAGAGGCTGCCGCGCCCGCACCGGAGCCCGCTCAAGTTCCGGGAGTGGTGCGCCATTAAGTCAATTGCTGGGCCAAATTGCGACGTTGTCCGGACATTTTCAAGGTGTTTCTGCAGTTTGGCCCAGCGGATTTCTTGCGTGCCTAATTGTCGCCTGATATAAAGCGCCAGCGCAGATCGCCGCACCATCAAGCGCTGGCGCGTTTGAGTACTGGTACGCTGTCCCCATAAGCCGATCGCCCAACTACTATCACAATGACCGGTGGCTATCCTCTGCTGCGGGTTCCGAAGGGAGTTTCACTGTTATGAAGAAGACTGACATCATTAACGCGATCGCCGACGCCGCCGATCTCAGTAAGGCAGATGCTGGCCGGGCGCTGGACGCGTTCATCAATGTGATCACCAAGGCGCTGAAAGAAGGCGACAATGTGACGTTGACCGGTTTTGGTACCTTCTCGGTGCGTGAACGGGCAGCTCGTCAAGGCCGTAATCCGCAGACCGGCGAGACGATTAAGATTGATAAGTCGAAAAATCCTGGTTTTAAAGCTGGCAAAGCCCTGAAAGATGCTGTAAATTGACGGGCTGTCTGGCTGGGTGCTTAGCTCAGCGGTAGAGCGTCGCCCTTACAAGGCGAGGGTCGGGGGTTCGATCCCCTCAGCACCCACCATCAGTTTCAATGGAGCGGTAGTTCAGTCGGTTAGAATACCGGCCTGTCACGCCGGGGGTCGCGGGTTCGAGCCCCGTCCGCTCCGCCAATCCTGACACGGGCGCCCAAGGGCGCCCGTGTCATTTCCGGGCCTGCTAAGCGTGGCGTCATCAAACGCGGAGCCTGCGGTCCAACCACAGCAACAACGGATTTAGATCATGCTGCAGGCAATCCGCGAAAAGTTATCCGGCTGGATTTTGGTAGTGATCGTGCTCCTCTTAGCCGTTCCCTTCGCGCTGTTCGGCATCAACAACTACTTTGAGGCGCAGGTTGATTCCTACGTTGCCAAAGTTAACGACGCTCAAATTGATTCGCGTCAGTTGCAGGAGCGCCTGGACCTGCAACGTCGGCAAATGCGTCAGATGTTGGGACAAGATGCCGACCTCGGGTTTATTGAGACTCCGGACAACAAGCGTCGAATTTTAGATTCCCTGATCGAAGAGGAATTGCGTTACCAGGATGCGCGCGCTTCCGGCGTGGAGATCCCGGCAGCGAAGCTACAAAGCGAAATCCTGGCCATAGACGCTTTCAAGCCCGCCGGCACCTTTGATCAGGATACTTATGTTGCCGTTCTGCGCAATATGAGCATGACGCCGAGCATCTTTGAGGATCGCATGCTGCGCGACATGGCGGCGCGCGAGATATCCACTCGAGTAGGCGGTAGCGCATTCGCCACCGACGCAGAGATCGACAGCTACTTACGGTTGCAAAACCAGACTCGTACCTTCACCTCGCTGCGCTTCAACGCTGCGGAAGAGACTGTCGATGCGCCTTCTGAAGAGGCTATCGCCAAGGAGTTTGAGACACGCAAAAGTGAATTACAGACGCCGGAACTGATCAGCGTGCAATACGTTGAAGTGCAGGCGTCCGACATCGAAGTGGAAATGCCCAACGATGCGGAGTTGCAAGTCCGCTATGAAGATTCGAAAGACCGTTACGTGGTTCCAGAGCAACGCCAGGCCAGTCACGTGCTGATCGAAGTGGCCAGCGATGCCGCCGCCGACCTGCAAAAGGCAGCGCTGGCCACTTCGATCAGCACGTGACTGGCCTGGCGTTGCTCTGGAAC
>Ga0163154_10001857_pt1 | contig 31849 bp, 28 predicted proteins | sample OliLakLV19MP9P1_FD_148649 | JGI IMG/M metagenome (GOLD analysis project Ga0163154, IMG submission 148649) | Freshwater microbial mat bacterial communities from Lake Vanda, McMurdo Dry Valleys, Antarctica - Oligotrophic Lake LV.19.MP9.P1 | ecosystem: Environmental > Aquatic > Freshwater > Lake >... | reverse complement strand
GCCGCATGGTGGCGGCGGATCGGATCAAGCAAGCTGGGATCGTGCGCCACGGCGCTTAACATGCCCGCTACAAAGCGCCGTCGATGGCTGTCTGGCGTGCTCCAGATGCGCATCTGTGCGATTAACTCGGCGCCTGGTTGGTCGGAAAACTCGCTGCGCTGCCGCGCTTCCTCATCGCGACCCTGGGCCAAATCGCGCTCAATCAGCGCACGCAGCAAATCATCCTTGGTCGCAAAATGGTAGGTAATACCGCCGCGCGAAACGCCGCTTTCCTGCACCAGTTCTTCATAAGTCAAATTGGCGGCGCCGCGGTCTTTGACAATCCGTTCAGCGGCGTCAAGCACTCTACAGCGTGCTTTTGGTGGTCTGGTCATCGCATTTCTATACAGAACGTTTTGTATAGAAATACTATCGCGGCACTTGTAACCGGTGCAAGACGGCCGAAAGTCACGCCTCGCTCGTCAAAGACAAACGCGCCCGCAGCGCGCGTCTCGGGGTATGCTCAAACGCACATTCGGCGGTAGACAAGGGTGGTGCCATGTCAGATCGATGGGTGAATAGCGTCATGCTTACCGTGGGCCTGCTGCTGAGTAGCGCGGTTTTTGCCGATGAAATCCGAATCCGCGCCGATCCCTGGCTACCCTACAGTGGTGGATCAGACATGCGTCCGGCGGGGTACATGGTGGAAATGGCGCAAGCCATCGCCAAAGCAAACGGCCACACCATCGAATACCGCACCCTGCCGTGGGCCAATGCACTGGAACTGGTGCGCGCCGGATCAGCCGATTGTGTGGTCGGCGCGTACAAATCGGACGCCGAAGGCTTCGAATTCCCGGCTGGCGGCTGGGGCCCATCGGGAAACCTGTTCTGGGGCCTAGCTGAAACCACTTGGCGCTATACCGGGCCGGCCAGCCTTGCTGACGTGCGCATTGGCGTGATTGAGGAATATAGCTACGGCGACGAACTCGACGCCTACATTGAGCAGCATGCGGGCGACACCGCACGTATTGAAGTGGTGCCCGCTGTTGGCCGTGGCATCGTGCGTTTGATGGCGCGCCTGATTGGCAAGCGCATCGTCGCATTTGTGGAAGACCAAAGCGTGCTGGCCTATGCCGTTGAACAAGCGCAAATGGACCCGGCACGCATCATTTCGCTCGGCCAAGCCGGTGAAGTGGAGCCGGTGTATATCGCCTGCACACCGGCCCATCCCCGTGGTCGCACCTACGCGGATATGTTCGACCAAGGCATCGCGGAGCTGCGTAAATCCGGCAAGCTCAAGCAAATTCTGGACGCCTACAACCTGAAGGATTGGGAAAGTTAATCGCCGGGCAAGCGTGCAGTGCTCGCGTTAGTCTTAGCGCCTGCTCCCAGCGCGCCCTTGCCATGTCTACGCTCTATTTGATCGACGGCTCCAGCTTTTTGTACCGAGCCTTTCATGCCCTACCGCCGCTGAGCAATTCCGCTGGTGAGCCGACTGGTGCGCTGTTTGGCGTGGTCAATATGATCCGCAAAGTGTTGAGCGAGAAACCCGAATACCTCGCCTTTGTATTCGATGCGTCTGGACCGACCTTCCGCGACCATTTGGACACCCAGTACAAGGCCAATCGACCGGCGATGCCCGAAGACCTGCGTTTGCAGATCGAGCCGCTACTGAAAATCGTCGAGGCGATGGGCGTGCCGATTCTGCGCGAGCCGGGGGTGGAGGCCGATGACGTGATCGGTACGCTGGCCAAACAAGGTTTAGCCGCCGGCATGAACGTGGTGATCTCGACCGGCGATAAAGATCTGACGCAGTTGGTGGAACCGGGCATCGTTTGGCTCAATACGATGAGCGGCGAGCGTTTGGATCGTGCCGGGGTTGAATTGAAGTTTGGCGTGCCTCCCGAACGCATCATCGACTTTCTGGCCTTGATGGGTGATGCGGTTGATAACGTGCCCGGTGTGGACAAATGCGGCCCAAAAACCGCCGCCAAATGGCTGGCGCAATACGGTACGCTGGAAAATGTGATTGCCCATGCTGGCGAATTCACCGGCAAATTGGGTGAAAATCTGCGCGCTACCGTGCCGCGGCTGCCATTAAATCGGCAACTGGTTACCGTCAAAACCGATTGCGTTCTGCCGGTTACACTTGACGCACTGAAACTCATCGGTCCACAGGTTGAAGACTTAAAACTGCTGTTTGCGCGCTACGGCTTCAAACAAGCGCTGGCCGAATTGGGTGGCGCGCCGCCTCCGCCGCCGCCACCCAGCGCTGAAGACATCGCGGCCTTGCCGGCCGCGCCGGTGCAGATTCGCCATGAACTGGTGACTACGAAGGAGGAATTTGATCGCTGGATTGCCGCGCTGAGCGCTGCGCCGTTATTTGCTTTTGATACCGAAACCACCAGTATCGATGCGCAACGGGCGCACTTGGTCGGCGTGTCCTTTGCGATTGAGCCCGGCCACGCCGCGTACGTTCCGGTCGGCCACGATTATCCAGGTACACCCAAACAATTGCCGCTAGCTCTGGTATTGGCGGCGCTAAAACCGCTGCTGGAAGATCCCAAGCGCGCAAAAATTGCGCAGCACGGCAAATACGATCTAAATGTATTGGCGCGTTATGACATAAACATCGCCGGTTTTGCCTTCGATACGATGCTGGAATCCTATGTGTGGAACTCCACCGCCAGCTTGCACAATATGGATGCGCTGGCGAAAAAATACTTAGGTGTTAAAACCATTCATTACGAAGATGTCGCCGGCAAAGGCGCGCGGCAAATCAGTTTCTCGCAAGTCGGTTTAGACGAAGCCGCCGCTTACGCCGCCGAAGACGCCGATATCACGCTGCGTTTGCATCAAGCGCTGTGGCCGAAACTGCAAGCGGTGCCCGCGTTAGAACGGGTGTTTCGCGACATCGAAATGCCGCTGGCGCCGGTGCTGGCGCGCATGGAACGGTCCGGTGTGCTGATTGACGCGGCCTTGTTGCGCACGCAGAGCAGCGAACTGGGCCACGCGATGCTTAAATTGCAGAAAGAGGTGCACGCCTTGGCTGGGCATCCGTTTAGCCTAGATTCGCCCAAACAACTGGCGCAGGTTTTGTTTGAAGAGCGTGGTCTACCCATTAAACAACGCACACCGGGCGGGCTGCCCTCAACCAATGAAGACGCTTTGGAAGAACTTGCAGAAACCGATGAAATGCCACGCAAGATTCTCGATTACCGCTCGCTGGCCAAGCTGAAAGGCACCTACACCGATAAACTGCCCGAATTGATCAATCCACATAGCGGCCGGGTGCACAGCAGTTTTCACCAAGCGGTTGCGGCGACGGGTCGATTGTCATCGTCTGATCCCAATCTACAAAACATCCCAATTCGCACGCCGGAAGGCCGGCGGATCAGACAAGCCTTTGTCGCGCCGCAGGGCTGGTTGTTATTGGCCGCCGATTATTCGCAGATCGAATTACGCATCATGGCGCATTTGTCCGCCGATGCCGGTTTGACGCGCGCCTTCCAACTAGGACAAGATATTCATCGCGCGACCGCCGCCGAAGTATTTGGCAAAACGCCAGATGAAGTCAGCAGCAATGAACGACGCGCCGCTAAAGCCATTAATTTCGGATTAATTTATGGCATGAGCGCATTCGGCTTAGGCAAACAACTGAGTATCGGCCGCGGTCAAGCGCAAGATTATGTCGATTTGTATTTCTCACGATATCCAGGCGTGCGTCGTTATATGGAATCCACCCGCCACAAAGCGCGCGAAGACGGTTATGTAGAAACCGTGTTTGGCCGCCGCCTGTATTTGCCGGACATTCGCGCCAAAAGTTACGCAACGCGCCAAGGCGCAGAGCGTGCCGCGATTAACGCGCCAATGCAAGGCACCGCCGCCGACATCATCAAGCGCGCAATGATCGAACTAGACCACTGGTTAGCGCCACACCCGGATGAAATCCGCATGTTGATGCAAGTACACGATGAATTAGTTTTCGAAATTCGCGAAGATCGTCTATCCCATTATCGCGACGGCATCGCCCAACGCATGTCCGACGCTGCGCAATTGGCCGTGCCGCTGATCGTCGATGTCGGCATCGGCGCCAATTGGGATGAGGCGCATTGAGCGACTCTTGCACCTAACAACTCTGGCCCCAGATCATCGGGACCTCGCCATCTCTTGGGGCCTTTGATGACCGACTCTCTGCAAATCATTTGCCCAAGCTGTCAGGCAAAAAATCGGGTGCCGATAGCGCGGCTCCAAGCGCAGCCGGTGTGCGGACGCTGCAAGGCCGCGTTGTTTCAGGGACATCCCGTGGCGGTCGATAGCGCTGGCCTGAAGCGGCTGATTGAGCACAGCGAGCAGCCGGTTTTGGTGGACTTTTGGGCGCCCTGGTGTGGGCCTTGTGTGTCGATGGCGCCGCAACTGATTGCCGCAACGGCGCGCCTAGAACCGCAGGTGCGCGTGGCCAAAATTGATATCCAGGCGCAACAGGATATTGGCGCCGAGTTTGGCATTCAGAGTATCCCAACCTTGGCGCTATTCCACGGCGGCCAAGAAGTGACGCGCCATTCGGGAGCAATGGGCGCGATGGACATCGTGCGCTTGGTTGCCGAAGCGCTGCGTTAGCGTAGCGCTGAACGGGCCTTGAGCCTCACCGCATAGTTTGCGCCGTGGTGGGTTCGACCTGCGCTTCATCGGTCAAACGCGTCTGGCCGCGGAACTGCGCAAGCGTCTGCCCAGCGTCGATGTTTCGCGCCAAGATCAATCGACGATTTCCTCTTTGTGCATTCGACCGTTGATAAAGATTAAGCGCCGATCCAAGGTATTCGAGCCCAAATCGTAAATCCATTCATCGATTTCTATTTCGATGGCCACTGCCTCGTTGAGATTATTTCGGCGATAAATGGTCTCGAAACGGCGGCTGCTATCGTCCGGCGCGCCGCAACGCTTGCGCACTTCATGACGGGTCATGCCTTCAAATACCAAATTGTTTCCACAGCGCATGGCGTCGGCGCTCATGGGCGTTAAGGCCAGGGCAGCAGCGGTGAGTGAGACGAAATAGCGCATCGGTAATCCTAGAAACTTCAGTTGGACGGGGTAGAGTGTGCGGTTATGGGGTGAAAGCCGGCAAGCTTGCGCGGCATGCCGCGGGCCGGCTTGAACGGCTGGCGGCTGCGCCGCCAGACCGGGGGAATAGTTATTCTATTCCAACGAGTTGCAACGCAGCCATGCGCAGCCAGAACCGTGCCATCTGCGAAGTAGCGGACCCACACCATAGGTGCACTGATCAAAGTGCTGAAAAGTGAAAAGAATCATCGCGTTATGGGTGATGGGAAGCGGTCAACTGAGGTTTCCAGGGTAATGACTCCGTTTGGTGGAGGATCGATCGTGCAGGCCATCCCAGCTCAAAACTCTCCAGCAGCCTGCGCGCGGGCGCGGATCAGAGCGGCGAGTACGTCCGGCGCGGAATCGAAGGAAGCGTAATACAAACGATCTTCCGGCAGGGCCGCGGCGACAAAACTACGTCGACCCACTTCGATCATCGGCGGCGGGCCACTCATATAAAGGTCAAAGCGCGACAGATCGGGGAAGTCCTTCAATACCGCCTCGTGGACCGGACCGGACCGGTATTGGTTGCGCTCCAAAGCGGTGGCCTCGGATAAAACCGGGGTGTAGCGCACATTGTGATGCGCAGTTTGCCAGCTGCGGCACAGGGATTCCAAATACAAATCGCTGACATGCCGCGCGCCCCAGTAAATGTGCAAAGCGCGCTGGGAATGGCGATCAATCAGATGTTCGACGATCGCTTTGATCGGCGCGAAACCGGTGCCGCCAGCCATCAGCACGATCGGCCGATCGCCACCTTCGCGCGGAACAAAGGTGCCGAGCGGCGCCTCGATGCGCAGCACCTGGCCCAAGCGCAATTCGTCAAACACAAACTGGGTGAATCCACCACCGGCGATGCGCCGTATGTGCAAATCCAGCGTATCGCCATGTTGCGGCGCATTGGCAATTGAAAAGGCCCGACGTTTGCCTTCTGGCAGCAAAATATCCAGATATTGGCCGGGCAAATAGTTAAAAGCCTCGCGCTTGGCGGGCAATAACTTGAGTTCCATCACATCGTCGCAGAGGCGATTTTTGGCAGCGACTTTGACCGCCAATTGGCGAATCGGGATGCCGGCAATCGCCTCCACTTCGCGGATCGCCATGGTCAAATCGCCCACCGGCACCGCCTGACACAACAAAGCCTGCCCGGCTGCGCGCTCTGCATCAGACAGCGCGCTTGGCGGGTTGTACGGGTATTCGACCGCGCCCTGCAAAAGCTGCCCCTTGCAACTGCCACAACTGCCCGATAGGCAGCTGTACGGTAGCGCCAAGCCAGCGCGGCGTGCGGCTGCCAGCACTGTCTCGCCCAGTTGCACGTCAAATGCCTTAGCGCTGCCGGCGATCTGAACCCGATGTGTTACCGCGGAATGGTTTGTCATCTGCACAGTATCGCGCGTCAGATGCAAGGATGGCGTAGTCGTTTGCGTGCGATATGCGCAGACATAAAACGGGGGCCGTAGCCCCCGTTTTTTTCTAAATCAGCTGATCGATCACCAAGCCCACTTGGTGGCCAGCAGCACGCGAGTGCCGCCGTTTTCGCCCCATTCGACGCCGTCAGTGGCATGCACATAGTTCAAATCGACGGACATTGGCCCAAAGGACTTAGACAAACCGACCAATACGTCCTCGTAGGACCCGCCATTGGAGTCCTCTAGATCATAATGGCCCACTGCGCCGTTTAAGGTCAGCTCGCCCCACGGCAACGGGTAGGTGCCGGTCGCTTGGTAATAGATGCCAGTTTCACTTGTATTGAACACATCGTTCGAATAACCGATCTGGAAGCCCAGGTAATCACCCACACCCAAACCGAACAGCAGTTCCGTGTAGTTGTAGGCGCTATGGTCGGAGTAAACATAGGTCAGCAGCGTGGCTTTGTAGCTGAGGGTGTCCGAAAAATTGCCGGCCCAACCCACGTAAAAATCGAACTCAAAATTGGCTTGGTCACCATCGACAAAGTCGACGTTGGACGCCCAAGTGCCGACGAACAAACCACTGTCATGCGACCAGTCAATGCCGCCCTGGACCGCTGGACCTTCGTTAGTTTGGGAAACGCCGCGGAAGGCGTAGTCGCTGACGACACCGAGATTGAACGAAAACGGGCCGGATGCTTCTTCGGCGTCCTGGGCGAAAGCCGGAACAGAAATTGCCGCGAGCAGGGCAGCCGTCAATAGGCGAAATCGCATGGTGAATCTCCTGATGCATTATTAGGTTTGAAACGGGGCGTGGCGATTGTGAAGCTAATCTGAGTAGATGGCTAGTGCATCTACTCCAATATGGCCCAGCGCACAGACTAGGGCATTGTGGGTTGGTGGCTACGAGCTGCACGACAACATCGAACAGCCCGCCCGTTCGCGCGCCCATTCGGGGCGGCGTTGCGCGTGGTGTGAGCGACCCGCCTGTTCGGTGTACGGTTGTCGCAAGGTATCCAACCATTCGTGCAGCGGCGCAACATCCCCTTGTTCGGCGGCGTCGATGGCCACTTGAGCCAAATAATTGCGCGGCACGTAGAGCGGATTGGTCGCCTGCATGGCGTTGCGCCGTTGCGCCGCAGGCCTAGGATCGGCTAACGCACGGGCCGCGTAGGCGTGCAACCAAGCGTTCCACTCGCTCGCCTGCGCTGCCACGCGCTCGGGGGCGTAAAACGCTGGCATCAACGTGTCGATAACCGGTGCCGCCAAATCCACATCGGTCAGATGTCGAAAAGCCAGGGTTAAATCGACTTCGCATCGCTGTAACAAACCAAAAAAATCGCGCGCCAGGGCCAAATCGGCCTCTTCCATCGACTGCCAGCCAAAACGCGCGGCGGTCAAGCGTGCCTGTTCGCTGCCAAATAATTCGCCGTAGCGCCGCAAACCCTCCTGCAGCGGCGCCTCGTCCGGAAATAACGGCAGCAACGCGCCGGCCAGTGCGGACAAATTCCACTGACCAATCTCCGGTTGCCGCCCGTATGCATAACGACGGCCTGCAAAATCGGTGGTGTTCGGTGTCCAATCCGGGTCGAAGGGTTCCAACCAACCGTAGGGGCCGTAGTCGATCGTCAAACCCAGAATCGACAAGTTATCGGTATTCATCACGCCGTGCACAAAACCGACGCGCATCCATTGGGCAATGAGCCGTGCGCTGCGCTCGCAAATCTCGATAAACCACGCGGCGCGCCGCTGTTCGGTACTTCCGGTCAACTGCGGGTAATCGCGTGCCAAAGTGAAGTCGACCAGTTTCTCCAATAATTCGAGGTCTTTGCGCGCCGCCGGCAGTTCAAAATGGCCGAAACGGATAAAAGAAGGCGCCACGCGACAGACAATCGCCCCCGGTTCGGCGCGCGGATTGCCGTTGTAAAACATATCGCGCACTACTTGATCGCCGCTGCCGATCAGCGACAGCGCGCGCGTGCTCGGTACACCCAGGTAATGCATGGCCTCCGAACAGACGAACTCGCGCAGCGAGGAACGCAGCACCGCGCGGCCGTCGGCATGTCGCGAATAGGGCGTACGCCCCGCACCTTTGAGCTGCAATTCGTGGCGCACGCCGCTGCTACCGATCACTTCGCCCAAACTGATCGCGCGACCATCACCCAATTGCCCAGCCCAACGACCAAACTGGTGTCCGCCGTAGTTTGCCGCGTAAGGTTGCATGCCCGGCCACAGCTGGTTACCCGCAAAAACTTGCGCAAAATCAGCAGATTCGACGCTTTCCGCGCTCAAACCGATGGACAATGCCACCTCCGGCGAATAGGCCAAAAGACGCGGCGCTGACACCGGCGTAGGCAAGACGCGGGAATAAGCAGCGCCCAGAACTTGACGAGTCTGCGGGCTGGCGTTGGCATCACCGGGTAAGTCGCGCACGTAACGGTTGTCGAAGAGCAGGGACAAGGGCAACTCCATTGTGGTTAAACGGGGTACGGGGCAAGCCGATCTGAGAGCAGCCGGCAGCGCCGCGTGGCCCGTTGTCATGCGAGCATGCGCTCATGCTCAATATCATCCTCTATCAGCCTGAGATTCCGCCGAATACAGGCAATGTGATTCGCCTGGCGGCCAATACGGGCGCGTCTTTGCATCTGATCGAACCACTCGGATTTGAACTGGACGACACGCGATTGCGGCGTGCGGGTTTGGATTACCACGAGTACGCCAGTCTGAAAACTTGGCCTGATCTGGATGCATGCTTGGCTGGTCTGCACCAGCCGCGCTGTTTTGCGCTCAGTACCCACGGTCAGCGCTCGCCCTATGAAACCCAATTTGCCAGCGGCGATGCCTTGTTGTTTGGCTGCGAAACACGCGGATTGCCAGCGCAGGTACGCGCGCAGTTTGCTGTCGATCGCCTTTTGCGTCTGCCGATGCGCGCTGATTCACGCAGCCTGAATCTATCCAACGCGGTGGCGGTGGTGGTTTTCGAAGCTTGGCGGCAGCTGGGCTTCACTGGTAGTGCGTAAATGAAGGACCCCGCGCGTCGGCCCCGGTGCGGCGCGCGGGGCACTTCCCCCGCAGTACAGGCCCCCAGGCCACACACTGCTGAATCCTTGTCGCAAATGCCATGCCACCACGGGTGCTGCCCAACGTGTTGTTTTTAAACACTTTACCGCATGTATCGATGGTTGCGCTGCACAACAACAGTGCACGCATGCTGGCCGTGCGCCAGCACCGCGCATGCGCGCGCGTTATGCTCAAAGCGACTGCACAGCATGAATCAATATGACCGATCCGTTCGCCCTACCAGAAGCCGCCCTCGCCGCCTACCTGGCTGACCATCTGCCGGGTTTCGTTGGCCCACTGACGGCAAGCAAGTTCAAGGGTGGGCAGTCCAACCCTACTTATTTGATCGAGGCAGTTTCTGGCACCTATGTGTTGCGCCGTAAACCGCCGGGACAGTTATTGGCCTCGGCACACGCGGTGGATCGCGAATTTAAAGTGCTGAGCGCGCTGGAATCGAGCGCCGTGCCAGTCGCCAAACCGCTGCATTTATGTACTGACGACAGCGTCATCGGCTCGATATTTTATCTGATGAGTCATGTGCCCGGGCGCATTTTTTGGGACCCGGCATTACCCGATTTGTCGCCCGAAGAACGCGCTGACTGTTACGACGAAATTCTGCGCGTGCTCGCGGCGCTGCATCGCGTGGATGTGGCCGCTGCCGGGCTGGCTGACTATGGCAAACCCGGTAACTATTTTGCGCGGCAGTTGAAGCGTTGGAGCGAGCAATATCGCGCCAGCGAAATGCAGCGTTACGAGGTGATGGAAGAGCTGATGACGTGGTTGCACACCCATCTGCCCGCCGACGATGGTGCGGTGTCTTTGGTGCACGGCGATTGGCGCATCGACAACCTGATTTTTGCGGTAGGCGACAACGATTTGGCGTCGAATGCTGCGCAGATCCGCGCGGTGGTCGATTGGGAATTGTCTACGCTGGGACATCCCTTGTCCGACTTGGGTTATTTTTGCATGGCGCTGCGGCTGCCGCGCAACCCGGTGATCCCTGGATTGATGGGTTTGGATCGACTCGCGCTGGGCATCCCCAGCGAAGCGGCCATTGTCGCGCGTTACGCGGCGCTCAGCGGTCGCGAGGTGTTCAACGATTGGCCATTCATCCTGGCGTTTAACTTTTTCCGTCTCGCCGCCATTGCCCAGGGCGTGGCTAAACGCGCAACGCAAGGCAATGCCTCCAGCACGCAAGCCGATACCACCGGCAAAATGGTGCCCACCATTGCCGCACTCGGGTTGGCCGCGGCGCGCGGAGAGTAAGTGCTAAACCTGCTGCAAATCTAACCACCCTTTCACAAACTCGCCTTATTTTGGAAAAAACCGATGACCGACGAACAAAAGCAGTTATACCAACGTGCTGACGCCATCATTCAACTGGCTAACTCACAGTTAGACGAACTCAAACCGGGCCGGGTCAGTGCATCCACGCTGTTTGCCGCAGCCAGATTGAACGCGTGGGTTTCTGCGCTGGGTTTTCCCAATGCGGAGGACATGAAATCGAACAAAGCCGAGAAAGTGGAATTCTTTATTGCACAGTATCGAGCGATGCTGGAAGAAAACTACGATGACTACGTGCTCAACTTCACCCATTACATGGGCGAAAAGGCGACCATCTAGCGCGGGCTTAGATTTTGGACGAACGGCTGTTTAGCCGGCTGGCGACGCGCCTTACGGACGGCGCGCTGGTGCTCGCCAGCGTGCTCAACACGCGTGGAGCGACCCCTCGCAAGCGTGGCGCACGCATGTTGATCGGCCCCGATTGGGCCGAATTTAGCATCGGCGGCGGACTCGCTGAAGCGCGCGTGTTGGCGGCCGCGCGCAATCTGCTTGAGCAGCGCAGCGCTGCCGAACTAGTGCGGATTGATCTGACCGGCGGCAGCGATTCTGCCGGTGTTTGTGGTGGCAGCATGCTGTTGGCGCTGCGGCGCTGGTGCGCTGACGATTCGGGCCAGCGCGCCGCGCAGATTGCCAGCGCTTTGCGCGGCGGTCTGCCGGTTGAACTGCTCGGCGCTGATGTCGGCGATCCCAGCGGCGCGCGGGTGATTGCGCCGGATGCGCGATTGTTGATCGTCGGCGGCGGGCATTGCGGCGCCGCGCTCTACGAACTAGCGCAATCACTGGATTTTGATCTGTGGATATTTGACCCACGCCCCGAGTATGCACACGCCACGCAGTTTCCCGGCGCACAGGTATTGAGCGGTGATTTTGCGCAATTGCACCTTGCGCTTGACACTCAGCGGGACATCTACGCGGTGTTGCTGAACCGCGATTTTCACAGTGACGTCGATACGCTGCGGGTATTCGCCGGCGCGCAATTTGCGTTCCTCGGCATGATGGGCAGCCGCAAACGCATTGCTGCCGTACTAGCCGCATTGCCAACGCAGCACGCGCAGTCGTTGTCCGCATTGCAGGCGCCCGTCGGCTTGGCCATCGGCGCACAAACACCCCACGAAATAGCGATCAGCGTGTTAGCCCATCTGATTCAAGCGCGCGCTAGCCGCCTGCGGTCCTGACAGGGCCGCCAAAATGGCGGCGGCAACTTGGCGAGGGTGTCCTAGAAACGGGGCATGGCCGGCGCCTTCGATGAGCACGAAGCGTGCGCCCGGTGCGGCGTTGGCGGCGGCTTGCAGCGCGGCCCACGGCACCAAACGATCGCGTTTGCCGGCGATCCACAAGCTGGGCATTTGCAGGTGCGCAAGCTCTGCGCGCAAATCGGTCTGGGCCAAAATGGCCAAACCATCGACCAGCACGCGCGGATCGGATGGCGGACATAACGCCAAACGCTCACGCAGCCAGCGGATTTCGCTGCGGGCGTGCGCATCACCCTGCACTTCCAGAGCCAAAAAACGCTCAATCGTAGCCGCATAGTCACGCGCTAAATCGTCGGCAAACTGCGAAAAAACGGCTGGCGATACCGCATGTGGCCAATCAGCGCCGACCACAAACCGCGGCGATGCGGCGATCTGCACCACGCTCAAAACCCGATCTGGCTCGCGCAGCGCGGCTTCCAATGCAAACAACCCACCCAAGGACCAACCGAGCCAGTGCGCGCTTGGCAACATTGTCAGCAAGCGGTCGACGGTTTGATGAAAAGCTAAGTCGCGCTCATCGCTCAGGCCGTGTCCAGGCAAATCAATCACATAACACTGGAAATGCGGCTCCAGCTCACGCAGCAGCGGTGCAAATACACCACCATGCATGGCCCAGCCGTGGATCAAGACCAGGGCTGGGCCGCTACCGCTAACTGACAGGTGCACTCAGAAGTTCGCCACTTTGCGTTGCGTTTTGGCCTCGATGGAATGCGGCAAACAGGTCTCACGCAGCGCCCCGGCATTGACCAGCACCCAGCGGCGACGGTTTGCCTCACCCACCACGGTGCCGCGCTCGGCCAAAAAACAGGCTTGCAGCGACAAGGGTTGAGCCAGAACCCAGCGCTGGTCGGGATCGGCGCGCAGCCAATCCACCGCGGCCAATTCCTGTTGCGCGCGTGGTTTAAGGAAACCAAAAACGGTGGCGGGACGATCGGCCATCAGCAAATTTTGCTCTTTCCAACCAAGCAAGCCGAGCTGCGCGTCCGCACCAATCAGTGCGCCAGCGCGCTGCATCACGCCGCGGGCCGAACGCGAATCATTGATGACCGGATAGGCCCAAAACCCATACAGCAGCCAAACGGCGGTAAGCGTGCCGGCCAGCGCCAGTGCGCCCCGTGCTGGCCTGCAAAGGCCCGCGATCAGCAGGCCGATTAACCCCATCACCAACGTGATCTGCCAAGGATCAAGCCCGCGCAAATCGCGCAACTGCGCCGCGTATTTGGGTTCACCCAAAATGGCGTAAGCCGATGCGGCTGTCAGCACGCTGCCGAGCAACAATGCAAACGCAAACAAGGTGTGCTGTACGGCGCGCCGTTGCAGCAATGCGGGCAGCGTCGGCGCCAAAGCCAACACCAGCATGGGCAGAGCCGGCATGATGTACACATCACGCTTGCCCGGTGATATGGAAAAAAACACCACAATCAGGACCACATAACTCAAAGGCAACCAGACATGTGCCGGTCGATGGCCACGCCGCCAACGGCGCCACCAGTGCGGAATCGTCCAAATCAGCGCAAAACTGGCCGGCAACCACAGCGTGACAATGATGCCGAGGAAATACCAGGGCGGCAAAATATGGTGGGTAGGCTCAAGGTAACGCGTTGCGGTTTGGCCAAACAAAATATCGCGCGCATAAGCGCTGTATGCGGGACTGTCGTTAGTCCACACCGCCCACAACATGGGCACCAGCCACACGGCGACCGCGCCAATAAAGGCCAACGCGGCCAGCGTCACCCGAGCCAAGTCGACCGGCTGCCGTGCGGGCAAACCTTGCCAACCCAAACGCCGCCCCAGCAAGGCCAGCGGAATCAAAAACAACGCCAAAAAGGCCACGCCCTTAGTGATGGTGCCAAAACCGGCGGCGAAACAACCAATCCAGAACCAGCGCCAATTGGGGCCCAGCAACAAATGGCGCAGCATTCCGTAGGCCGCTAGCGTCATGATGCCGATCAGCGTGCCATCGATCTGCGCGCTGCGCGCCTGCACGGTAAATTGCAGCGTAAAAAGCAGCGTTGCGGCGGCGATCCAGGCGACCTGCCGCCCGTGCAAACGCCGCGTCAAGTCGTAAAGCAACACCAGTGTCAACATGCCGGAAAGCAAAGACGGCAGCAAAAAAGCCACGCGCCAGGAGCCGGTTAAGCTGTAACCGGCCGCCTGCATCCACATAAACATCGGCGGCTTGTCGGAATACAGCTCGTTGCCACGATGCGGAAACAGCCACTGGCCGCTTTCCACCATCTGTTTGGCGACCAGCGCAAAGCGCGGTTCATCGGCGGGCCACGGATCGCGTAAGCCCAGGCCCGCACTCAGCAGCAGCAATCCGAACGCCAGCAGCAGCCAGTACTGGCGCACTGGGTCCGCTTTGCTCACCGCGCTTTCTCCAGACGTATGCCTGATTTACCGAACAGCGCCTCATCCCATTCGATGACGACGAAACCGGCGCCGTCAAAGTGCATCAGCATCAGCGTGCCCAGTTTGCCCTTGGCATCAGCCAGTTGCATGGTTACCAGAGAATCGGTGTGGAACCAAAAACCCGAGCTGGTCTGCGCCTTGCTGCCCCAGCTCACCTGCAATCCAGTGGGGCTATCCAAACGAATCGAAATGGGCTGCCCATTTGCCAGCTTGCCGCTGAATGCGCCAATCATCTGCGCATCTCGATTAGGCTCCTCGACTTCTGGATCGTACAAAACGACTGAGCCAATCGCGTCATAAATGCCGTCTCGCAGCGCCTCAAAACGCGCCGAGCCGGGCTCTTCGCCGGGTCGCACCACGACGAAACCCTTGTCACCGGTGGTGATGGCGATGCGCCCTGGCCCCGCTTTACCCTGTCGATCCGCATCACGCCAAGCCACCAGTGGCACCCGATACAAGGTCAACAAAGGTTCAACGCTACCATCCGCCGCGACCAGCTCAAGCACACCGGCGGCTTCTGCGATGGCTTGCACTTCCGGTAATTGGGCGATGGTCATCTCGCGCCAGCGCACATCATCGGCGCGCCAGGATTCTGGCCGAGTAAAAGCTAGCCCCAAAGCCGGCGCGCCAACGCGCCCGGCAATGGGTGCATCGGGTCCGGTTTTCAGCGGAAAGTTGTCCATGTTCAGCATCGGCGGCGCTTGCGTAGTGCCGCTAGGCTCTGCCGGATCTGCCAATTGCCCTGCGCTGAGCACGGCGCTCATGAATAGGCCACCCACGGCCGCCAGCCACGCGCTGCGGTATTTCATCGTTTGCACCTCTCTGCAGGACTTCGTTGGGCGCGCAGCATAGCCGTTGGTTGGCTGTTGGTTGTTGGATAGCGCCCTCACAGCGCCACCGCCTTGCGCACCATCAGCCAAAAAATCGCCAATACGCCCAAAAAAGCTGGCCAACCGAGCGCGCACCAGATGCGCATGAGCCGGTCAAATTCCGCTGGCAAAGGCTGGCCTTGGGCGTGCGCGCTGGCCGCGAGCCGCGCCAGCCGCACTTGGATGGCCACCACCGGCAACCAGCAGGCGCCAACCAACGCGTACAAGACCAGCGCGGTCAGCACCCAGGGCGTGGTCCACGGTAAAGATAATTGGTGCAACAGTACAAATCCGGTCAGCAATTGGGCGAGCACCGCCGGCGTGGTGAATACAAAATCCGCCATCACCGTCAAGCGTGTGACTCGCGCAATCACCGCAACGTCGGCGCTGCGCCAGCTCATATATTGGAAGAACGCAATTCCCAAGCCAGTCCCAAACAGAACGGTCGCCGATAAAATATGCAGCCATTTCAATAACAAATAACTACTCATCGACGATCTTCCAGCACCCGCATAATCAAAATTGCCGGCAGGATGGCAAGGTTCTTGGCCAGCGCTCCCCAGGGATCCAACCACAAACCGGGCATATAAAAACCCAGTATCAGGGTGTAAGCGAGCACTACCAACAACAGCAGGTTGGCGGCTAAGCGAGTGCGCCAATTGCCCAGCAGCATCGCCCCGAGCGCGGCGTCCAGCGCGCTGCCGGCGTAACCCAAAACCACCGCAAGATCCGCGGAAATGGGCAAGGGTGCTGCCAAAATGGCAATTTGCGCTGGCGTTTGGGCAAATCCGGCGATCGCCGACAGCAAGCAGGTCAAACCCAATCCCCAGCGCAATAGCGGCGCCAACGGATACAGTCTGGCCTGCCAGCGGTCTTGTACTTGGCTAGGTTCTTGCGACTGCCACCAGGCAAAAGTCTGCGGCGCCAGCGCAAAACGCGTCTGCAATAGCGCGCAATCCTCCAGCGTGCTGGCATTGCCACGGGCCAACATGCGCACCATTGCCGACCCGAGCGGACCATCGCCCAAACGATCACCCAATGCCCCAGCCACACGCAACAAACTCATCGGCAGCGGCAGAATCGGCGCTTTGGGCAAGCGCAACCAGCCGCGCAGGCCGCGCAGAAACTGCACCAGCGTGAGCTGCTCTGGCCCCACCACGTTGACGATTTGCGCCGCTTGATCGTGTTCGGGCTCCTGCAGCGCGGCTACCACGATGGCGGCCAGATCGCGCGCGTGCAGGGGTTGAATCAACTGGCGCCCCAGCCCTGGCACCGGCATCAAACCCGGCGCCGCGGCGAGCGCGCGCAATAGCGATGAGCCACCATAACTGCCGGTCAGCGAATACACCAAGGAGGGGCGCAAGATGGTGACCGGTAAGTCGCAGGCCATCAGGTCTGCATCACCACGATGTTTGCTGGCGACAAACTCGGCGTCTCTGGGATTGCCCAAGGCGGAGATTTGCACAAAGCGTCGCACACCCAGTTCGGCGGCCGCGCGCGCCAGCGCCAGCGGCGTTTGTCGATGCACGGCATCTAAGATGTTCTCATCGCCCTTCAGCAATCCAGCAGCGTTTACCACCGCATCGATGCCCTGCAAACGCGGCAACCAGATGGCTGGATCAACATCGCGCTGCAAATCGCAAGCAAGGCTTTGCAGCGCCGGGTCTAGTTCGCCACGCCGGCTGTCTCGCACCGCGGCAATCACGACGTGTCCGCGCGCTTGCAAAGCAGCAACGATGTACCGACCGATAAAACCCAGTGCGCCGACGACCAGTACGTTCATAGCTACGCTCCGCGGCGATTAGATGGTTGCCACGATAACCGATGCCTATTGTCGACCGCGAACACGGCCGGATAATCCTAGGATCATGCCCTTGAACACCACCCAGCGGGTCGAACGCGTCGGTTTTGCGCTGGCAGCATCGGCGGCGATGCTATTTTCTGCCAAAGCGATTCTCGCTAAGTTTTTGTATCGCCATCAAATTGATCCAATCACCTTGATGACGCTGCGCATGGGCTTGGCCATGCCGATATTCATGCTGGTCGCGGTGCTGGAAACCTGGCGCGCCCAGGCGCGCGGGGATCATCTCAATGGCCAACAGTGGCGGCAAATCGCGCTGTTGGGTTTTCTCGGTTATTACGTTTCAAGCTACCTGGATTTTTGGGGTTTGCAGCATATTGCCGCGGCCTTGGAACGTTTGATTCTGTTTTTGACACCGACCTTAGTGTTGGCGCTGGGCGTGCTGCTGCATCGTCGACCGGTACCGCGGCGGCAGCGTTGGGCGCTGGCGATCAGTTATGCCGGCATGATTTTGGTGTTCATCGAACATCTGCGTTTTGACGGTGGCGCTGTCATTTTTGGCAGCGCGCTGGTCTTCGGCGCGGCGCTGGCTTACGCCATCTATTTGGTGCAATCCGGGGAATTGGTCGCCAAAGTGGGCAGTTTGCGGCTGGTGTCCTACGTGATGTTGGTGTCGACCCTGTGCTGTTTTGTCCACTATCTGGCGGTGCATCAGGCCAGCGACTTGTGGCAACCGCGTCCGGTATTGCAGCTATCGCTCATCAATGCGCTGGCCTGCACTGTGGCACCGGTATTTTTGACCATGTTTGCGATCGCCCGCATCGGCGCGGCGCGTACCTCGCAGATGTCGATGCTGGGTCCGGTTTCGCTGCTGTTTCTGGGTTATTGGCTGCTCGATGAGCACCTTAGCCTGACGCAAATTGCGGGCACCGCGGTGGTGCTGGTTGGCATCGGCGTATTGACGGCTAGCCCGCGGCAGGTGCGTTAAGCGCGATTGCGGCACTAACCGCGTTGCCGCGATACACTCAGCAATTGAACCAGACACAGGATCACCGCCATGCAACGTTGGATTCGGCTGCCGCAGGGCGGCTTTCTCGATGCCTCGCAGGTGGTTTTCATCAGCAAAGTGGAGTCTTACGCCAAGATTGATGACGATGGCCACGCCTCTGGCACCGACTACGCAGTCACCGTCGGCATCGGCTTACATCGCGATCAGCAACTGATGATCACCGGCAACAAAGACGAAATTGGCACACTGGTGCGCCAGCTATTGGGACAGGCGCAATCAAGCTGACAGCGGCTTTCGTAAAGGCGGGTGCGCGCGAAATCCGTGGTGACCCGCACCTGCGCACTTGATCAAGGATTCACTTTTCTTCGCTTTACAGGCCGGTGCGCCTGCGCGACAGTGATCACTTCTGTTCCCTGCGGCCATTCCAGTGCTTCGTGCGTTTCGTCTTTGGGCCAGTGTGTGCTTGCTGGGCGCCGGTTTGGCGCATGCAGAGCCGGTCTCCCGCCTGCTCGATATCAGCAACGCTGGCGCTAACCGGGTGGCGCAGCTCAAAAAATCAGCGGGCGTAGATTGGTGGTTGGAACTCGGGGAGGGTTTGTTAGTAACCGGCGATCGCCAAGTCCTAGATCGCCTGCCGGAGGCCGTTCTCTCTGCTTGGCCCGAGTTAGATCCTGACAGTTTAGTGCTGGAAGCGCGTGGCTGCGGGGTGGATCCACGCTTGCACTTGCCGGCCCTGGCTGACGCCGGGCGCTTTGCGTTGCTGCGTTTGCCACCCATGTTGGCGCGTTACCCAGGCAAACGCGCGGGCGAATGGCAACCGGTGGTGCCAAACACGAGTTACGCCAGCGTGTGGAACAATGATCCAGCCAAAGCGCTGACCGGCGCTGTCGCGGACCCATTGCTGCAACAGGTGGTCGATGCCGTTGATCCGGTTCGTTGGCAACAGCAGTTCACCACATTGACCACTTTTGATCGCAATACCTTCGGTCCAGGCCGCATTCTGGCGCGCGATTGGTTGGTTCAACAGTTTCAGGGCATTGCCAACATCAGCAGCGTGACCACACCGAGTTTCACCTTCAACTACGCCTCACAACAACGCAGCGCTGAAAATGTGTTGGCGATCATGCCCGGCACCACCACGCCAGACGAATGGGTGATTGTCGGTGGCCATTACGACTCCCGAAACACGGTCAATACCTCCACCGTGAATACACCGGGCGCTGAAGACAACGCCACGGGCTGCGCCGGCGTGTTGGAAATGGCGCGCGTGTTAAGTCAATTCGCGCCGCAACGCAGCGTGTTGTTCATGTGTTATTCGGGCGAAGAACAAGGCTTATTTGGCTCCGCGGCGCACGCCCAATCCTTGCTCGCCAGTGGCGATGCAACACGTGTGGCATTCATGCTCAATATGGACATGATTGGTTACAGCGGCGATGCCGATCTGGACGTGCTGATCGAAAGCACCGCCTTGGGTCAGCCTGCGTTCGCGCGCTTTGGCGCACTGGCGTCCATCTACGCGCCGAGTTTACGCATAGTCACCAGCCTAAGTCCTTGTTGTTCAGACCATATCCCGTATTTGAACGTGGGTATTCCGGCCGTGCTGACCATCGCCAATGATTGGAATAGCTATATTTACTATCACACCGCCAACGATGTACCAGCCAATGTCACAAATTCGCTGGCGATGGGAGGCAATTTGTTGAAAATGAATGCGGCGTTTCTGGCCGAAACCGCGCGTGCCTCCGGTAGATCGTTTGCTAACGGTTTTGAGTAGGGCGGGTTTAAAACCCGCCTCTACGTGGCGACGCGATTTGGGGCTATCGTCTGCCGATGTCACGCATCTTGGTTTTTCAACATGTTGCCGCCGAGCCCCTGGGCACGCTGGATCCTTTGATCCGGGCGCGTGGGCATCGTATTCGTTTCGTCAATTTTGAGCGCGAGCCAGACGCACAGCCAGAGGTCGATCGCTACCGCGGTTTGATCGTTTTGGGTGGGCCGATGAATGTCGACGAACAGCATCGACGTACGCATCTGCGTACCGAATTGCAGGTGATCGAAAGCGCCTTAAAGCAGGGCAAGCCGGTTTTCGGGATTTGCCTGGGCGCGCAGCTGTTGGCGCACGTGTTGGGCGCGCCGATTCGTCGGCATACGCAGCCGGAAATCGGCTGGTATGAGCTCCTCACCACCGCCGCCGGGCGCAGCGATCCGGTGTTTTCAGCGCTAGGCGAGCGCAGCCGAGTGTTCCAGTGGCATAGCTATACCTTTGATTTGCCTACCTGCGCGGTGCAATTGGCGCGCACCGAGAGCTGCGAACAACAAGCCTTTCGTTACGGGGAAAGCGCGTACGGCGTGCAGTTTCACCCTGAGGTGGATGACGCGCTGATCCAGCGCTGGTTAGCCACGCCGGACTATCACGCCGAACTCTGTGCGGCCAAACTGCCCCACGATGCGCGCGCTATTCACGACCATAGCCTTGCTCACGCGCCACATTTACGGACGCTCGCCGAGCCGCTGTTCAATTGCTTCCTGGATCTCATTGGTCGACCTGCAGGCCGCACGGTATTGCCTTCCAGGTGACCCTATTTTGGCGCTCGCGCGGAACATCACAACAGCTGATCCTGGCCGTGTAGAATCGCGCATCGCGCAGGTCAGACGCGACATTTCCCACGTTGGCGTTCGAGGTCGAGGACGATGAAGCTTAGCTATGCAATTGCCTTGGCGGCCCTGATTGCCGCATCCCCGGTGTGGTCCGCAGGCGGCGATGCCGCGGCAGGACAGACCAAGGCCGCGGTCTGCGCGGCCTGTCATGGTGTCGACGGCAATAGTGTCGACCCGCAGTACCCCAAAATAGCCGGTCAACACGAAGACTACACCGCGCAACAGTTGGCGCTGTTTAAGAACGGCAAACGCGACAATGCGATCATGTTGGGCTTTTCAGTCACCCTGTCAGATCAGGATATGGCTGATTTGGGCGCCTATTTTGCAACGCAGAAAGCGACTTCGGATATCGCCGACGAAGCCTTTGTCGCGGTGGCGCAGGTTCTTTATCGCAGTGGCGATGCCAAACGCGGAATTCCCGCCTGTATGGCCTGCCATGGCCCAACCGGCACCGGCAATCCAGCCTCGCTTTATCCATCCGTGGCCAGTCAGCATGCCAAATATTCTGCAGATGTATTGCGCCGCTTCCGTGATGGCGCCGTGTATGGAGACCCCACCGATGCGCGCGCGGCAATCATGTCGCAAGTGGCCAAGCAACTAACCGATACGGAAATTGAAGCCTTGGCGTCTTATCTGCAAGGGCTCAATTCGGCGACTCCTTAAGTCGTTTGGCCGCGTGTAAAGGTGGCCTTCATCGATTTTCTGTCAGTCTTAAAGCACACCACTTGTTGATAAGGATTTAGACCGATGCGTGTCGCAATTGCTACTTTCTTTGCACTGGCGCTGCTGATGGCTTTACCAGCTTGCGCGCAGCCAGTAGAAAAATTCCAGGCTGGCAAACATTATTTTCTGATTGATCCGCCACAACCCACCAGTTCTGGCAACAAGATCGAAGTGCTGGAAGTGTTCATGTACACCTGCCCGCATTGTTACGATCTGGAACCGTACCTGACCAGTTGGAAAGCCAAGAAGGGCGCAGACGTGTTCTATTCTGGTTTTCCCGCGGCATGGAATGAGCCGGTGGAGGCCTTTGCACGGGCTTTTTATGCAGCCGAAACCTTAGGCATTTTGGAAGCCACTCATCAAAAGTTTTTCGCGGCGATTCACAAAGAGAAAAAGCAGCTGCAGACGATGGACGAAATTGCCCAGTGGTACAGCGAGTTCGGTGTAACCAAGGCACAATTTCTCAGTGCCGCGAGTTCCTTTGCGGTCAATACCAAGATTAATCGTTCGAAAGCCATGGTGCCGCGTTGGGGCGTTGCCGGTACGCCTTCGGTGATCATCAACGGCAAATACCGCTTCGACGTGTCTAGCGCGGGCGGTCATCAAAATATCGTTCCGTTAATTGATTTTCTGGTCGACAAAGAGCGTGCCGCGAAGAAGTCTGGGGCGTGACCTCCAAGGTCTTGCCATCCGCAGCTCGCAGCATCGAAGAAAAGGAGGCGCGACTGGTTGAGTCGCGCCTTCGTCTTTTTTGTTTCAACATTCATGCTGGCAATGCGCAGGGCAAGTTCCACGAATATTTGACGCGCGGTTGGCGGCATTTTTTGCCAGATACCGGCAAACACAAAAATCTGTCTGAATTGGCGCGTTTGTTGGGTGAAGTCGATATCGCCGCCTTGCAAGAAGTGGATGGCGGAAGTTTACGTTCAGGTTTTATGAACCAAGCGGCTTATTTAGCCGAACTGGCGGCCTTTCCTCATTGGTGGCAGCAGCGAAATCGCCGCATCGGGCGCATTGCCGAATCGAGCAATTGCTTGCTCAGCCGCGCCCAACCCAGCTTAGTCGAGGATCATCCCCTACCTGGCCGCATACCCGGGCGCGGGGCCCTGCTCGCCGTCTATGGCGAAGGCACCGAGACGCTGGCGGTGGCCATTTCGCATTTGTCGCTGGGTGCACAGGCGCGCAATCGGCAGTTTGATTTCTTGCGCGAACTGTTAGCGCCGTATCGGCATACCGTACTGATGGGGGATTTTAATTGTCAGCCCAGCAGTCCAGCCTTTCGACGTTTCATGGAGCGTGCCGGTTTAGCGGTACCCGGTCCCTTGGCATTGGCGACCTATCCAGCCTGGTTACCCGATCGCTCTATTGACCACATTTTGATTTCCCCAGACATCAAACCGATGCGCTACGAAGCGCCCGCAATGCTGCTCTCCGATCACCTGCCCGTTGCCGTTGATATTCTGGTGCCCGACGGGGTCAAGTTAAATCGTAGCAAGTAAGTAGGGGGTGGCCTCTGTGATAGATACCCAAACCTCCACCCCAGCCAATCGCCATCTCGCTCGACTCAAACGCTTGCCTGGTTGGACTGTTTGGGGCGTGTTGTGCATGTTGCTGTCATCTGCGCTGACGCGCGAGCTCGGCTTTTGGGCGACGCTGGCGGTGGCGCTGGCCCTAGGCCTGGCCTTTGCGTTGCTCGCTATCCGCCGCGAACGGACGCCGTCTGCTGACCATTTGCGTGCGCTGTCTACGCTGGTGGCGGCCTGGACCGATGCCGATTTCGCCACGTCCATTCGCATGCCGGCTGATCCCGACCTAGCCGAACTGACCCGCGCGCTCAATGCGCTCGGTGGGCAATTGCGTAATGAGCGCCAGCGCCTGATCCAGCGCGAATTGCTGCTGGATACCGTGGTGCAAAACACCCCAACGGCGCTGCTGCTGACCGACCCACGCGAGCGCGTGGTGTACGGCAATCTTGCCGCCCGTGAGTTGTTTGGCGTGCCCGGCAAACTAGAAGGACATGCATTAGAGGAACTGATCGCGCGTTTGCCCGAAGCCTTGGCCGAGCCGCTGCGGAGTGGGCAGGATGGGCTGGTCACGCTGACCGTTGACGATGAAGAAGACGTCTTCCATTTAACCAGGCGCAGCTTTGAGTTGCATGGCCGACGCCACCAATTGACCATGCTGCGGCGTCTAACGCGCGAGTTAGCAAGGCAAGAAGTGGCGACCTGGAAGAAAGTAATCCGGGTGATTAGCCACGAACTCAACAACGCACTGGGGCCGATTGCATCAATGGCGCACACCGGCCGCATTTATGCCGAACGCGGCGACAAGGTGAGCCTTTTGAAGATTTTCAGTACCATCGACGAACGCGCGCGCCATTTGGAAGGCTTCATCGGCGGCTACGCACGCTTCGCCAAACTGCCCAACCCACGTTTCATGCCGGTAGCGTGGGAGACATTAATGGACAGCGTCACGCAAGCCCAGCCGGTGCAAGTGCTCAGGCCCTTGCCAGACATGCCGGCCTACGTAGATCGCGCGCAGATCGAACAGGTTTTGATCAACTTGGTCAAAAACGCCGTGGAGGCCGGTTCAGACGCGAATCAAGTCGAAATCCAAGTCATGGACGCCGGGCCACAGTTTCTGCTGCAGGTACGTGATCGCGGCACCGGCATGAGCGACACGGTACTCGAACAAGCCTTGTTGCCGTTCTATTCAACCAAACGCACCGGTACCGGCTTAGGTTTGGCATTGGCCAGGGAAATCGCCGAAGCCCACGGCGGGCGCATTCGATTGGCCAATCGAGCGGACGGCGGACTAGCGGTCAGCATCTGGCTACCGAAACCACCGCGCACTGCGAAGCTTGGGTAGAGTCTTTCGCTCCGCTTGGCCGCGCAAATGAGCGGCGCTGCCGCTTTTCGTGGATTTGGACTTGTGCAAACGCTTCTGCTTCGGCTTTTCCCGCGTTCTGCAAGCGTGGCGGAATCTCAGCAACCAGCAACCGCAATAGCGTTCGGACAAGTCCGAACCCAGTGTGCCCGACATGGGCATTGACTAGTTGTTTGAACCTAGCAGCCTGTCGGGCTTTCATCGCGAGTGCGCGGGAAGCGCTTTTGGCGCAGAGCGGTGACGATGATCCTAGGACTATTTGAAGCGGATGAAGGATCGCGTTCGGGCATTTTGGACGGCACGCCAAAACTTGCCTCTGCAAGATCTTGGCACAGTCGCCCATTTGGATCACCACATCACTTTAACGCCCACCCAGCTTTTTCGGCCAGCACAGAGCGCCAAAAGGGTTCATGATCAGCGCATGGACAGCAATGGCGATTGCTTGGGTGTGGTGTTGGCTGGCGGCCGCTCGCTGCGTATGGGCGCGGACAAAGCAAAGCTGCAATGGCAAGGTAAGCGCTTGCTGGATCACGCGATCGCCATGTTGCGTGCGGCCGGCTGCACGCGCGTGCTGGTCAGCGGCAACTATCCGGAGTTCTTGCACGTTGCCGATGGTTTTCCAGACCGTGGGCCACTCGGTGGTTTGGCCAGCGTTGCCCAAGTGGCGCCGGAATCGCGCTGGTTGGTGGTCGCCATTGACCAGCCGCTGATTGATGCAGCCATGTTGCGGCCGTTGTTGGATGGACTGCTAGTCGGCGCCGATAACGCGCGCGGTGCTTGTAGGTACGGCGAAGAACCGCTGCCGATGGCGCTGTTGGTCACACCCGCCATCCGTAAATGGATGCGATCAGCAGTGGTCGGAGAATCTGGGCATCGATCCTTGCAAGGTCTGCAAACCCATCTGCGCGTGGCGCTGGCCGCTGACGCCGGCGTGCGCGCGCGCCTGCGCGGTGCCAACACACCGGATGAATTGCAAAGCTTACGGCAGCCATGACTTCTGTCGGTTGACTGCGCCTTAGCGCTCGCCGATAAGCTCGAAAACGCGCGCGGTAAGCACGCGCTCGCCCAACTGAGGTTTCCAGGATGATCAAGCGCCATGCGCTGGTAGTCGCTTTGTCGATTGTTGCTGGCGGCGCCAGCGCGCAGATTTCCACCACACCGCAGCAAGGATTGGCGCAGCACACGCCGCGCCATACCAGCATTGTGGATGCGCGCGTGGTCGTAGGGCCAGGCGTGGTGATTGAGCGCGGCAGCGTGGAGTTGCGCGACGGCCTGATTGTCGATGTGCGGGCCGGACGTCGCGAGGCGCCAGGTTCAGTGGTCATTGAGGCGCGTGGCAAATCCATCTACCCAGCGTTTATTGATGTACACGGCAGTTATGGTTTCGACGCCACGGCGCGCTGTCGAGCCGCTGCCCCGGCAGCCGCCCCCGCACCGCGACGGGGCGGTTTTGGCGGTGCAGCCAGCGCGCCTAGCGCTCCTTCCGCGCAGCATTGGAATGATCGCGTCTGCCCCGAGCGCGATGTCAGCAGCGCGCTGGCGCTCAATGCAGACGCCGCTAAAACCTTGCGTAGGCTCGGTTTTGCCGCCAGCGTCGCGGCGCCGGGCAGCGGCGTGTTACGCGGACAAAGTGCGCTGCTGAGCTTGCGCGACCAGCCCAGCCCGCAACAAAACCTGCTCGCCGCGCGGGTGGCGCAATACGCCGCTTTTGAAGCGGATTTCAGCTTCAGCGGCAGCTATCCGGGCTCTAAGATGGGCGCGATTGCCTTGCTTCGCCAGAGTTTTCTGGATGCCCGCTGGCAGCGCGATCTGAGCACATGGCAGCGCAAAAACGGCGGCGAACGCGCCGAAGCGAATGCCGCGTTAGATGCGCTATTGCCGGTGCTTGATGGTCGTCAGCCGATCGTCTTTGATGCCGACGATGAGCTGGATGTGGTGCGCGCCGCGCGCATCGCGCAGGAGTTTGCCGTGCCGCATGCCTGGGTACTCGGCATCGGCACCGAATATCGCGTGCTCGACCAACTGCCGGCTGGCGTGGGTTTGTTGTTACCGTTGAATTTCCCCAAAACACCGGCCGCAGACGATGCGGAGCTGGCACTTGAGCTGAGCTTGGCCGAGTTGGAGCACTGGCAATACGCGCCGTACAACGCCAGTAAGGTGGCCGCAGCGAAGCGCAGGTTTGCGTTCACGCTGGCCGGATTAGAAAAACCCGAAGAGGCCTTTTGGCCGGCGCTACGCAAGACCGTGCGTTATGGATTGAGCGAATCTCAGGCGCTCGCCGCATTGACCACCACCCCGGCCGAATTTCTCGGCGCGCAGGGAAAAATGGGTGAAATCAAAGCTGGGCAAGCCGCCAATCTGCTGATCGCCGATGGCAACTTGCTGAGCAGCGAGGATGCGCAGATTTTTGAAGTGTGGGTAGACGGCGCGCGCGACGAAATCAAAGCGCTGGACGCGCCGCAAATCAGCGGCATCTGGAACCTCGCCTGGATGGGTGGCAAAGGCCCAGCGCAATGGACTATCGAAGGCAAACCGGATGCGCTGAAGATCAAAACCGGCGATTCGGAAGGCAGCGCCAAACTCAACGGCACGCGTTTGTTGATCACCGCGCCCGCCCAATGGTTTGGCGAGGCCAGCGACGACAAAGCCACGCTGGAAGCGAGCCTGAGCGGCGAGCGCTTAGACGGCCGCTGGCTGAGCAGCGACGGCCGGGTGCGCAATTGGAGCGCCAATCGCAGCGGGCCGCTGGCGGAGAAAACTACGGGTTCCGACCTTAAAGGCACTGCCAAAGACGGCGAAAAACTGGCCAAGAATGAAGGCAAAAGCGCGCCCATCGATCCACCGCCATTCCCGGCGCAGCGTTACCCGGCCGGCGATTTTGGGCGGCTGGGCTTACCCGCGCAAAATACCGTGCTGATCCGCTCGGCCAGCGTTTGGATGACCGGTGCAGACGGCGCGCTGGACAACACCGACGTGCTGATTGAGCGCGGCAAAATTAGCGCGGTGGGCCGCGATTTATCGGCACCGCGCGGCGCCATCGAGATCAACGGCAGCGGTCTGCACGTAACCCCTGGTTTGATCGACGCGCATTCGCATATTGCCGGCAGCGGCAATATCAACGAACCCAGCCACGCGATCACCTCGGAGGTGCGCTTGGGCGATATCGTCGATCCGACCGATATCAACATCTATCGCGAGTTAGCCGGTGGCACCACCACGTCGCATGTGCTGCATGGATCGGCCAATCCGATCGGCGGCCAGTCGCAGCTGATCAAACATCGCTGGGGCGCTGGCGCCGAAGGCCTGAAATTTGAAAACGCCATGCCCACGATCAAATTTGCGCTGGGCGAAAACGTCAAACAATCCAATTGGGGTGCGGTCGCGGTGCCGCGTTATCCACAAACGCGCATGGGCGTCGAACAACTATTAAACGATGCCTTCCAGCAGGCGCGCGCCTATGAAACCGCCCAGCGGCGCAAAAACGGCCCGCCGCAGCGCCGCGATCTACGCACCGAAGCGCTGGTGGAAATCCTCAACCAGCAACGATTGGTGCATATCCATGCGTATCGGCAAGACGAAATTCTGATGTTCGCGCGGCTTTCCGCACAGCTGGGATTCAAGGTTGCCGCCTTTCAGCATGTGCTGGAAGGCTACAAAGTGGCCGACGTATTGGCGGAAGTGGGCGCTGGCGCATCGACCTTTGCCGATTGGTGGGGTTTCAAAATGGAAACCGTCGATGCCATTCCCTACAACGCCGCCATCATGATGCGGCAAGGCGTGCTGACTTCGTTGAACTCCGATAGCAACGATCTTGGTCGCCGCTTGAACACCGAAGCAGGCAAAGTGGGCCAATACGGCGGCTTGTCCGATAGCGAAGCCTTGGCGATGGTCACCCGCAATCCAGCCCAACAGCTGCGCATTGATGATCGAGTTGGCAGCATCAAAGTCGGCATGGATGCCGATTTGGTGTTGTGGAGCCATCATCCCTTGTCGAGTTACGCGCAGCCGAAAAAGGTCTTTGTCGATGGCCGTGAATATTTTGATCAGGCCACCGATCAAATCGAACAAGCTCGCGTCAGCGCAGCGCGCGCGCAATTGCTGCAAGCCGCGCTGGCACAAGCGCCGGGCGGCCCGCCGGAGCCCGGCGGGCCCGGCAAACCACGCATGCTGATTGACCCCAGCCGCTACGCGGTGCTTGATTCACGACTCGCCGCGTTGCGTGGCGCCTATCACAACGGCGAAGCCGTGCACTATTGCCAGAGCGAGCACTGACATGCGTATTCGAATGGCTGGCGCACTGCTCTCGCTATTGCTGGTCGCCACTCAGGCACCGGCCGCTACGCTGTACAGCGGCGCAAAACTTCATCCGGTCAGCTCCGCGCCGATCGACAACGGTCAAATGCTGGTTGACGGGGGCAAAATTATTGCGATCGGCAGCGATCTGTCCGCGCAAGCCGCCGGTGCGCAAACCGTTGACCTATCTGGGCGTTGGGTGATACCTGCTTATATTCTGGCCAATTCGGTGATGGGTTTGACCGAGATTGAAACCGTGCGTGGTTCGGTCGATGTCGCTGAAACAGGCGCGATCAACCCGAATGCGCGCGCGCAAGTTGCGATCAATCCAGATAGCGAATTATTCGCCGTGGCGCGCGCCAATGGTGTGCTGTATGCGCACGTGGTGCCGCAGGTCAGCCAGGGCGGCGTGATCGCCGGGCTATCTGCGCTGATCAAGTTGGAGGGTTGGACCTGGGAAGACATGACCGTTAAAGCGCCGGTGGGCCTGCATTTAATGTGGCCGTCGTCGCGTTTGCCACCCTGGTTGCCGGCGCCGATGCGCGAAGAAGCAATGAAGAGCGCGGTGCGCAGCCGCGAGTTGATCGAACAAGCCTTCGACGATGCCGCCGCCTATCGCAGCGCAGCGCAGGCCGGGCAAGTGCCGGCCGTCGATGCGCGCTGGGAAGCCATGTTGCCGGTCTTGGATGGCAAGACGCGCCTGTACATCCATGCGCTCGATTTGCAGCAAATTCGCGAAGTGCTGGACTTTACCCGGCAGCGCAAACTGGATTTTGTGCTGGTGGGCGGGCAAGACGGGTGGCGCGTGGCCGATGAACTGAGTGCGCGCAAGGTGCCGGTGATCTTGCATACACCGTTTGAACTGCCCTTACGCCGCCACGAAGGCTTTGATGTGAACTATGCCAACGCCGGCAAATTGGCCAGCGCCGGTATCCATATCGCCATCGCTGGCGACGCCAGCACCTTCGCCGCCACGCTGGAACGCAATCTGCCATACGCCGCCGGGCAAGCGGTGTCTTTTGGGCTGTCCTGGGAACAAGGCTTGCGGGCGATCACGCTGGCACCCGCGCAAATTCTGGGTGTAGCCGATCGCCTAGGGTCTTTGGAAGTGGGCAAAGACGCCAGTTTTATCGTCAGCAGCGGCGATCCCTTAGATGTGCGCAGCAGCATCGTCGCGGCGTATTTGAACGGCGCGCCGGTCGATTTGAGCTCCAAACACACGCGTTTGCGCGACAAATTTGAGGGCAAATACGCGCCATAGGCGAGGCTGTTCGGGAAGCGCTGACTTGCTCAGCGCGGGTGGGAGCGAGCTTGCACGCGATCGGTGCTTTCTGCGTTCTCATCAGCGCTGCGCGCCAGCGCGCTCCCCCAAGAGCCTAAGCCTGCGCCAACTCCACCCGGTCCCGAAAATGCTCCAAGGCTTGCGGATTGGCGAGCGCGTCGGTGTTTTTAACCGGTTTGCCGTGCACCACATTGCGCACCGCCAGTTCGACGATTTTGCCGCTGATGGTGCGTGGGATATCCGGCACCGCCAGGATTTTGGCTGGCACGTGACGCGGCGTGGTGTTGTCGCGAATCACTTTGCGAATGCGCGCCTGCATCGCTTCATCGAGTGTATGACCGTCGCGCAGCCGCACAAACAACACTACGCGCACATCACTATCCCAGTCCTGCGCGATACAAATCGATTCCAGAACTTCGGCTAATTTTTCCACTTGCCGATAGATTTCCGCGGTGCCGATGCGCACGCCACCCGGATTCAAGGTGGCGTCTGAGCGGCCCAAGATGATGATGCCCGCGTGTTCGGTGAGCATCGCCAAATCGCCGTGGCACCAGACATTCTTGATCTTTTCGAAATACGCCGCGCGATATTTACTGCCATCACCATCATTCCAAAAACCCACCGGCATCGACGGGAAAGGCTGTGTGCAGGCCAGTTCGCCTGGCTCACCCACTAAGCTTTGACCATCGTCGTCGAGAATTTCGACCTGCATGCCTAAGCCGCGGCATTGCAACTCACCGCGATACACCGGCAAAACCGGATTACCCAGTGCAAAACAGGACACAATATCGGTACCGCCGGAAATCGACGCGAGCAATACGTCGGCCTTGATATCGCGATACACATAATCGTAACTTTCCGGCGCCAACGGCGAACCAGTCGACAAAATCGTGCGCAATTTGCTCAGCTTATGCGTTTCGCGCGGCCGCACCTCGGCTTTATCGGCGGCAGCGATCCATTTGGCGCTGGTACCAAATACGCTGATATCTAAATCATCGACTAAATCAAATAAAGCGCCGGCGCCGGGATGAAAGGGCGAACCATCAAATAACACGACGGTAGCGCCGACCGCCAAGCCAGAAACCAACCAATTCCACATCATCCAGCCGCAGGTCGTGTAATAAAACAAACGATCCTCGCGGCGCAAATCGGTATGCAGCACCAGTTCTTTCAGATGCTGCAGCAGCGTGCCACCTTGGCCGTGCACGATGCATTTGGGTACGCCAGTGGTGCCTGAGCTGTAAAGAATGTAATGCGGTCGATCAAATTCGCCGTAATTGAAACTGAGCGGCTCTTCAGTGACGGGCGCGAAATCATCCCAAGCAATCGCATGCGGCACGCTGGCTAAATGGCGATCGGTGCCGGCGTATGGAAATACCACCACCTGTTGCACGCTGGGTAATTGGGTCAAAATACCGGCCACTTTGGCCAAACAATCGAAGCGTTTACCCGCGTAGAAATAACCGTCAGCGGTAAATAAAACCTTCGGTTCAATCTGGCCAAATCGATCAAGCACACCATTAATGCCAAAATCCGGCGAACACGATGACCAAATCGCCCCCAAACTGGCCGCTGCCAGCATCGCGATGATCGCCTCTGGCCGATTGGGCACAAAACCCGCAACCCGATCCCCCTCCACCACGCCCGCCGCGACCAACCCAGCGCGCACGCGGCGTACCTGCTCGGCCAACTGCGCGTAAGACAGCTCGCGAGTAGAACCGTCTTCACCGCGCGCGATGATTGCCAGACGCTCGTCGCGATAACGCAATAA
>Ga0163154_10001856_pt1 | contig 31860 bp, 20 predicted proteins | sample OliLakLV19MP9P1_FD_148649 | JGI IMG/M metagenome (GOLD analysis project Ga0163154, IMG submission 148649) | Freshwater microbial mat bacterial communities from Lake Vanda, McMurdo Dry Valleys, Antarctica - Oligotrophic Lake LV.19.MP9.P1 | ecosystem: Environmental > Aquatic > Freshwater > Lake >... | reverse complement strand
GCTCAAGCCGCCGCCGATGATCAGCACGTCAGTCATTTGACCTCACCGCTAAATCCCCGCTCCATGTGGAGAGGTGCCTCTTGCAGAGGGTGAACACTCGACGGAGACTCCCCCTCTCCGGTACGGAGAGGGGGTTGGGGGGTGAGGTCAATGAGAGAGAAAACCAAACATGTCCTCCCCTCAGCTCCACATGGCGATGGGGGACGGGGGTAAGGTTCTCACGAGCGCCCCCACACCACGCGGTACGCGCCGACGCCCAAGCCGCGCGCGTCCGCCACATGCAGCGTATAGACGCCGGATTGCGGCGCGCGCCCTTGCAGTTGTGCCAGCGGCGCGTTCGGCACGCCCGCCGCTGAGGCGATCACCGTCCCATCGGGCGCGATCAGGTCGAGCGCGGGCAAGATGCTGCTGTCCGCGTCCGCCGAGGCGCGGATATCGTACACATCGTTGGCGCTCAGCGTCAGCGTCCACGCATCGCGCGTGCCGCCCGACTGGATCGCCGCGCGCATGTCGTTCGGCAGATCGCCGCGCACGTTGGTTTGGAACGAAATGCCGCCGCTGGTCGCCGTGCGTCCGAAGCCGACGACGAAATCGCCCGTCGATCCGCCGCTGCCGCCGATGAATAGGGCATACGTCCCATCCAGCGGCAGTTGGACGTTGCCCAAGATCACGCCGCGCACGCCGTTGAGGGTCGCGGCGGCGTACTCGACATCTGCCAGCAGAATCCAGCCGCCGTCAGGATCGTAGACCTCCACGCGCGGGATCAGCGGCGATCCGGGCGCGGGGTAGACGGCGATGGTATAGCGCGCGGCGGCGACGCCATCGAAGAAGTAGCGCGCGACGCCGTTGGGACGCTCGATCCGTCCGCCGACGGGCGCATGATCCGCCAGACGCGCCGCACCAGCGGGAATTGGCGTCTCGACTCCCGTGGGTCGCGGCGTCCATGTCAGGGTTGGTGTGTTGGACGGCGTAGACGTGAACAGCGGCGTCCACGTCGCGGACGGCGTGAGTGTGAAGCTGGGAGTCGGCGTCTGCGATGGTGTAGGCGTAGCGGACGCGGTGAACGTCGCTGGAATCGGCGGCGGCGTGCTGGACGGCGCAGCGGTGAACGTCGGCGTTCGTGTTGCGGACGCGGTTGATGATTGGGTGGCGGATGCGGTAAACGTCGGCGTGCTGGACGGCGTGGCTGTGAGCGTCAGGGTCAGTGTGGGCGTCGGACTCCCCCGCTCCACTTGGAGCGGGGGTTGGGGGGTGAGGTTCTCGGTTTCCGTCGGCATCACAGACGGCAAGACCATGCGCGTCGGGATCGCGGGTGTGGGCGTCGTCGGCTGGCACGCGGATGCACAGGTGGCGCAGAAGGCGATGCACAGGGCGATGCGTCGAAATTGAAAGTGCGTGTGATTAGACATAGCGCTGATTAAAGCGCATTTCTAGCATCCTGCCAACCGCATTACGCCACGTCATCATCCCATGCTGTGAAAGGATCATCGAATGTGTGCCAGCCTATGCGTCCCGCTTTCATTTCGTCGTCGGTGAGCAGACAATCCGTGAAGGCGGCGCGTACTGTGTCATGATCCATCTTCTCACCAATTACGACCAATTCCTGACGACAATCTCCAAATTCACCCACGAACGTGCGCAAGATCACCGCGCGTAGTTCGCCATCCAGGGGCAGTTCGTTGTCCGGCGCGCACGCCCACCACTGTCCGCCGCCCGTCAGCACGACCACATCGCCCGCCTGTGACCAGACGCCGACCTCGTTGTAGCGCGTCGCTAACCAAACGAACCCCTTGGAGCGGATTACGCAGTCCAAGCGTTCATCATATTCGAGCGCGTGCATCAGCCGTGCCGGATGGAACGGACGCCGCGCGCGAAAGACGAAACTGCTGATGCCATATTCCTCCGTCTCTGGCGTATGATCGCCGCGCGCTTCTTGCAACCATTCTGGCGACAGCGCCGCCATCTCGAAGTTGAAACGCGCCGTGTTCAGGATCGCGGCGGACGGGACGACGCCCTGTTGCGCACGCATGATCTGCGCGGTTGGGTTCAGGCGGCGCAAAATTGCTTCCAGTCGATGCAGTTCATCATCGCTCACCAAGTCGATCTTGTTAACAACAATCACATCCGCAAATTCGACTTGATCGGTCAGGAGTTCCGCGATGGTGCGTTCGTCTGCTTCGTCGATGTTGTCAAGACGGTCAGACAAGTCTTGCGCCGAGCGAAAATCACGCGGAAATTGACGTGCATCCACGACCGTGACCATAGTATCTAAACGCGCGATTTCCGCCAACGAGCGCCCACTCGTGTCCTCAAAAGTGAACGTCTCTGCAACGGGCAGCGGCTCAGAGATGCCCGACGATTCGATCAGCAAATAGTCGAAGCGTCCTTCGCGCGCCAGTTTGCTGACCTCGATCAACAAATCTTCGCGCAAGGTACAGCAGATACAGCCGTTGGTCATTTCGACCAGCTTTTCATCGGTGCGGCTGAGGGTCGCGCCAGCGCGGATGAGTTGTGCATCGATATTGATTTCGCTCATGTCGTTGATGATTACCGCCACGCGCAAGCCATCGCGGTTGTTGAGGACATGATTGAGCAGCGTTGTCTTGCCTGCGCCGAGAAAGCCCGATAACACAGTGACGGGCAGCGGTTGCAAAGGGAATTGAAGCATGATGCAGCATCCTTATTGATACAGTGTACCAATTAGATACCATATCTACTGTCATCTGGCAAGACTTCTTTACAACCATGCCGAAACGTTTTGGATTACAATGGGTGCGACTTGCAGCGGCACCCGGATAGAGGAACAGGCGCATGGCGACATGGAGACGAGGACGTACTGCGATCTTGGCGCTGTGCATTGCGCTCACGGCGGCTGCGCTGACAGCGTGCCGCAGCAACCCCGATGATATCATCGACTGGCAGCGCGACCCCAACACCATCCTCTTTCGCGCCGACGTGACGGGCGGCGACCAAGACGCGCTGACCGCGCTCAACGATGTGCCGCGCTGCACCATTTACGGCGATAACCGCGTCGTCTGGGTGAATGAACTGGGCGGCTTCAGCATCGAAGTGCTGCAAGATCGCCTCCCCGATCCGACCATCACGCGCTTCGTCGGCTACCTGACCGTCTCCGAGCAAATCTACACCTACAACACCAAAGTGCGCACGCCCGTCCCCGACGCGCAGCCGGTGATCGAGTCGATTGCGCTGGCGGTCAACGGCGTGACGCACCTGACCGACAGCGACAGCGGTTGGGATCAGAATTGGTTCGGGCGCGTGGTCGATGCGTGCGCGGCGCTCAGCACCGCGCCCATTTTGTTCGCGCCTGAGGGCGGCTGGCTGATCGCGGTCGAAACGCCGTATGATATCAACGCGCCCGCGTCGGGTTGGGACGGCGTGCGCTTGGCGGACGCGGCGGCAGCGCGTGAGCCGGTCTGGATCACGGGCGAGGGCGCGACGCTGTTATGGGACACGATCCACCGTTCGCCGTCGAATCTCATGTTGGTTGAGGACGGCGTGTACTACCGCGTCGCGCTGCAAGTGCCGGGCGTCTCGCGCAATGCGCCGCCCGCGCCCGCGACGGAGTGACCGTTGCAGTATCAGTAAAAATTTCCAACGCAAAGCGCGCAGAGATGGAAAATATGATCCTCGTTCTTTTCTCTGCGTCTCTGCGTTAAAATCGGTTTCGGTTCGCAGTGCGTCAAGTCACGCCATGAGCTGGCGGTAGACAGCCACCGTCGCCGCCGCGATCTGCGCGTGTGTGAAGTGTGCCAGCGCGCGTTCGCGTCCCCGCCGCGCCATGTCCGCGCGTTTACGATCTGCCCGCGTCGCGGACAATGCCACTGCCAGCGCCTCCACATTCCCCTCTGGCACGACCAAGCCCGCATCCCCGATCACGTCCGGGATTGCGCCGCTGTCCGATCCGACGACGGCGACGCCGCTCATCATCGCTTCGACCAAGACGCGACCGAACTGTTCTTTCCAATTTGGGCGCGTCAGCGACGGCAAGACCAGCACATCGATCTCATGGTAGATGCCCGGCATCGCCGTCGATGGCACTTGTTCGCGCCACTCGACGCGCGCCGCAATGCCGAGCGACTCGGCGTGTGTTTGGAGTTCCGCTCGGTTCGTCCCGCCGCCGACGATCAGCAAGCGCGCGTCGGCATCCAGATATTTGCCCGCCGATATGAGCAGCGCGAACGCATCGAGCAGGACGGATACGCCTTTTTCCGGCACGAGCCGCCCGATATAGCCAATGGTAAAAGGGCGTTCGCGCTGCGCTGCTGGCGGCTGAAACAAGTCGGGGTCGGTGCCGAACTGCGGAATCACGGCAAGCGGGCGCGCAAATCCCTTCGCACGCCAGACATCCGCTGCGCTCTGCGTCCCCGCGATGGCGGCATCAGCGCGCGCCAAGACGTAGCGTTCGCCCCACGCGAACGGCGGCGGATAGCGGCGTTGGAGGTTCTGCCAGCTAAAGAACAGCGCCCGCGCGCCGTGTTTGCGGGCGTAAAACATCGCTTGCCACGCGGCGAGATTGTAGGGTTCTTCATCGATGTGGACGATATCGGGCTGAAAAGCGCGGATGCGCGCGCCGAGCGTCGGGTAGAAATGCAGATGATAATCCCCGTTGCGGACAATCGGCAGCGTCTCTAGGCGATAGCCGCGCGTGTAGGCGCGTTCGAGGCGCAGCTCGCCGCGCTCATCGCTCCACGACGGCGGGACGAGTGTCAGCAGGTCGATGCCCGCGTCTGCGATGTGTTCCAGCTTGCGCTGGTAGATGCCGACGAGGCACGCTTTGGAGAGCATGAGGACACGCATTTGGCGTTATAAACATTTCATCCGTGGAGACGACAGCGCGATGGCATCCGCACTAGAGCATGTCTGCAAACTCGATTTTCGCTTGTTTTGTTCGACCTCACCCCCGCTGCGCTGCGCTCCCCCGTCTCCGCTACGGAGACGGGGGTTGGGGGGTGAGGTTTCAGAGTTTGCAGACCGACCCTAGAAGTATTTGAGCGACATACGTCCGCGCCCACTGCGACGACATTGACCGCCAGATTGCTGAAAACGAGAACGCATAGCCGATGGCTCGATTGTACGCCAACGAGAATTTCACCCTATTCGCGGTCAAGGCGCTGCGCGAACTTGGACATGATGTGCTTGCGTCTCATGAAAATGGCAAAGCAAATCAATCCATCGCCGACCCGGATGTATTAAGTTATGCCATTGAGTCAGAGTGCGCAAGTAGCACATTCAATCGTCGTGATTTCATCAAACTTCACGCCGCCAATCCAGATCATGCCGGTATCGTTGTTTGTTCGATACCGACAGTGATGGATTGGCAAAGCGTATTTATGCAGCGATTAAAGACCTCACGTCGCTCAGTGGGGTGTTGATTCGCATCAAACGCCCATCGACGTAATTTTTTACGCCGCCGCGGTCGCTTCGGGCGTTGCTTCCGCCTCAGCCGTCATTTCAACATCGGGCGTCGCCTCAGCCGTCATGTCCGCGTCTGGGGTCATTTCAGCATCCGCTGTTGCTTCGGGCGTCGTCTCGACCACAGCGGTTGGCGTCACAGGCAGCGGCGTGGGCGTGATCGTCGGGAGCGGCGTGGGCGTCGGTTGCAGCGCGCTGGCTGCCAAGTTGATCGGCGCGACGGCTTGGAACGTGTTCATGACCGCCGCCAGCACCGGCAAGCGCGGATCGCTGGTCGTCGTTGTACCGGGCGCGCTGAACGCATCGGACGCGCCGGGCAGCAGCGGGCTGGCATCGGTCGGCTCGATGGGCGGCGCGAACGCATCCGGGATGGTGGGATCCACGGCATTCACATCCACGCCCGTGCCGGGAAAGCGCAAGTTCGCCACCAACAACGTCGGTGTGCCGCCCGCGCTGTCCGTCTGATTGAGCAGCACGACCAGCGCGCTCATCGCGTCGCCGTCGAAGGTCTGATAACTGTACCCGACCGAGAAGCCGCTCGCCGCGCCGCGTGTCACCGGCACGACCGATAAGACTTGCGCGCCGGGCTGTGCCGCTTCGACCCACGCGCGCGCCGCCGCTTCATCGGTGACAGTGACGCCCGCGCGCGCTTCGGTGCGCAGCGAAGCGCCGTCGGCACTGGTGATGGTCGTGGGGCGTCCCGCGCCGCCGTCGGTTTGCGTCCAATCGGCGGGGTGACGCACGACCGCGTTGGTGATGTTATCGTAGGTCACGAGCCAGTCGAACGGCGTGCCGGGAAACAGATTCAGCGGCGTGAAGGTGTTTGGCAGGTTGTCGAGCAGGTAGCGCAGATAATTGATCGCGTTGGCGGGCGCAAGCACGCGCACCGCGTAAATGCGTTCGCCATCTGTCCACGCGGTTTGGCGCGCGGCGTAGGGCTGATTGCGGAAATCGACGGAAAAATCTATCAGCAAACGGTCGCCTTCCATGCGCCGCCCCGTTTCCTCCCATGACGAGAAGCGCCCCCATGTCGGCTCAAGCGCCGCTTGGCTGAAATGGTCGCTCAGTCCTTCGGTCGTAATGGGGGTGAACGGACGCTCGACATAGGCATCGATCACGCCCAAGGTGTCGCTGTTGTTCATGTTGACTTGGGCGAATGTGGCGTTGGTATCGGGCTGCGTGACGATGAAGCCGCTCGGCAGCGCGATGGTGTACAAGCCGCTCGGATGCAAATACAAGCCGTCGAACGAAATCGCCGTGAAATCGGTCACAGGCGGCGGAAACGTCGGCGTCGGCACGTCGGTTGGATCGACCACCGGGGCGGTTGTGGTCGAGTTCTGAGTCAAAAGCGGCAGGATCGAACCGCCGATCAAAATGACTGCCATAAATACGCCGAGCGCGATGCTGGCGCGGCGCGCGCTATTTTGCTGCATGGGCTATGCTGCTCCGGTCTTTCAGGCACAAAATCGCGCGTCATGATACACGAAAAGGGGGACAGTAGAAAGTACGGAGTGCGGTGATGTCGCTCGACAACCGCGAAAGATTTCACCGCAGCGAACGCAGCGATGAAAAACAGGCTCCGCTTTCCATCGAAAGAAAAAAAGCTGAAACGCGATTCACCTCACACTATCCTGTGTCTCATTGATGCGTTCTAAAATCAGCCCCATGAATATTCATGCGCTCCGATGCGCCACCGTCACAGTCAAACAAGCCCATCGTCGTGCGCGACTGCCCACCGTCGCACTTCGCTATCTCGATATTTTCCTCAGCCAACAATTTACCGAACCGCTGCCGGTCTGGACGTGGGTGATTGAACACCCCGAAGGCATCATTGTGATCGATACGGGCGAAAATATCCGGGTTTTCGAGCCGGATTACTATTCATCCGTCAATGCGTTCGTCCATCAGCGCCTGTTGAAGTTGCAACTCGACTTTCGCGCCGAGGATCAGATTGCGCCGCAGTTGGTGCGCTTGGGCATTCAACCCGCGGATGTGCGTTGGGTGATCCAAACGCATCTACACACCGATCATTCGGGTGGGCTGCACGCCTTCCCGAATGCCGAAATTCTGATTGCGGGCGCGGAATGGCGGCAGCCGTTGGGCGCTGTCCCGGAACAATTCCCGCGATGGCTTGCGCCGACGCTCGTGGACTATACCGATGGGGCGTATCACGCTTTTCCGCGCAGCCAACGGCTGACCAAAGCGGGCGATGTGCTGATCGTGCCGACGCCCGGTCACACGCTCGGACATCAAAGCGTCGTCTTAGAACTAGGCGACAAGGCGATATTTTTCGCGGGGGATGCGTCTTTCGATCAAGCACAAGTCCGCGAGGGCGCGATCAGTGGGATTGCCATTGCTGGCGGGCAAGCGCGAACGACGCTCACCCACATTCGCCAGTTGGGACAGCGCATCCCATTGGTGTATTTGCCCGCGCATGATGCGGGAACAGCAGATCGACTCGCAGCGCGGCAAGTGACCGATTTTGGGGCGGCGTGAAGGAATGCACAACCGAAAACGATTTCAACGCAGAGACCGCAAAGACGCAGAGAAAATGACTCGATATTCGCTGTGATAAAGCGACGAACGCTATAGGGGCGACTCGGTGGATCGCGCGTAATTTGCTGTAGGGGTACTCGACCACAATCACCGCGCGCGCAGGGCGTCCCCGCGGGGACGCCCAATAGGATGTGCGCGGGCGTGCCAGCGACGCGCCCCTACGATTGATACGGGCGTGCCAGCGACGCGCGCCTACTCCGCGCCCAAGTCATTCTTCAGCTTGTCGGCGGCATTATCGACAGCTTGCGTCACGTCGTTGAGGGTCGCGCTGGGTTCTTCGCGCACGACCTCCAGCTTGACGCGCGCCACCAGTGCCGCCAGCGCGCCAATCGCTGCCAACGGAGGCGCGAACAACGCCAGCGCGCCGCCAGCCACTGCGCCAATCGTCAGCGGGACTTCCAACAGCGGGCGGTCATGCTGATCGCGGATGATCAGGCGGCGGACGTTGCCCTGCTGAACGAGTTCGTTGACCTTCTCCAACAGTTGATTGCCCGCGACTTCGACTTCTTCGCTGATCGTGCGTTTGTTCTCTGGATTCGGATTATTGGTGGTCATCTGTGTATCCTCATTGTATGGTTGGTTGGACATGATGTGACACTCCCTTGCAATTTCACTATAACTATCATTCTATACGACGATGGACGGGCGCGCGTTGCGCCATATGGACGAAATTGGCGTAGGTCGATCTGACAACCGTCGATCACTTTGACAAGCGACCCTCTTCAGCGCTGCGGTGAAAATCTTTGCTCGTTGGTAGACCTGATGGTGGGTTTGCCGTGCGCGCGGGGACGGCTATAATCGGTAGTGTCGGGACGGACGCAGGCTTTAGGGCGTCAACTTGCCCTCACCAGAGCGGAGATAAAAGATGGACTCATCATCGATTAAAAGCACCCCGCGCACAGATCGCCGGATGTTGGCGGCGACCTCTGCCGCGCTGTTGGCGCTGTTGGCGCTGATCCTGTTGTCGCCGGCGCTGCTCGTACAGTCGCAAGGCTTGCAGTTCGGCACGGGCTGGACGGCATCGTATTGGAACGGTAGTGAATTTATCGGCGCGCCGCTGGCATCGGAATTTCTGTCGGGCGGCGTCAATCTCAACTTCGGTACGTCGTCACCCAATGCCGCAGTCAACGCCGATAATTTCGTCGCGCGTTATGCCTCAACCCAGATTTTCAATCAAGGGACATACGAATTTATCCTCTCCTACGATGATGGCGCGCGCGTGTTCATCGACAATGTGCTGGTGTTGGATCGTTTCGCAGGTCCGCCCGCGCAGGATCAACGCTTTCAGCAAACGTTGACAGCAGGAACGCATTCACTGACAGTCGAATTCCGCGAAGCAACCGATAACGCGCAAATCCTGTTCGGGTGGCAGCAGGTCTCTGGCGTCTCGACCAGTGTTTCTGGGGGCTTTGCGACGGTGACGCCCTTCGGCACGCTGCCCAGTACACCCGGTACGCCGCTGCCGACGGGTCCCCAAGCGACGATCAGCGGTGTGCGCGGCTTGGCGCTGCGCACGGGTCCGTATCTCGGTGCCAGCTTCATCACGACGATCACGCCCGGCACATCGTACACGGTTTTGGGACGCAACCGTGATGAGGGCATCTACAATTGGTATCTGCTGCAAGTCGGGTCGCGGCAGGGGTGGGCGTCGGGGCGCTATCTGACGCTTGGAGTGCCAGACGTAAATCAAATTCCCGTCGTCGGCAGCATCTTCGACAGCATCGGGGAGCGCGCGGACATCGGCGCGCGCGCCATTCCGCGCGCGGTCATGAACGTGCGCCGCCGTCCGAGTCCGCGCGTCGAAGTGGTCGGCAGCATTCCATGGGGCGGGGTGTCGGAGTTGATCGGGCGCACGATCCAAGCCGGATCGAATAAATGGCTGCACGTCCGCTACTACACGGAAGATGGACAAGTGATTGTCGGCTGGATCGATGCGCGGTGGGTGACGGTGCAGGGCGAACTGTTCAACGTGCCGATCCACTGATCGCCATTATCGCGTCTTGCGCTGCATCGGAATAGAGGGACGAAACTTCGTTTGTGGGCGTGCCTCGCCCCTCCCTAACCTGAGTTTTGGATACGCTCTAAACCGTTCACCTCACCCCCTGACCCCCTCTCCACTGCGTGGAGAGGGGGAGCAGGACAGGTTACAACGGGTTTGAAAGCCCCCTCTCCATGCAATGGGGGGTGAGGTGAAGCGATCCAAAACGCAGGTTCCCTATTCATCATTTCCCATCTGGAGGCGCATGGCGTGTCACGCCCGCCATCCTTATGGAGGCTATTTCGCTTCTCGGTTAGCTTTTATCGCCCCGTACCAGTTTCACCACATCGCTCATCATCGACGTGACTTCCATCGGCAAGACGAACTTGGTGGACGCGCTCTCACCGACTGCGCGCAGGGCATCGAGATATTGCAGCATCATGGTCTTGTCGTCCATGTCCTTCGCCTCCGCACCGAGCGCCTCCAACGCCGCCGCGCGCCCTTGTGCCTGTAACAGCATCGTCTCGCGGTCACCTTGCGCGCGCAAAACGGCGGCTTGGCGGTCGCCTTCCGCCTTCAAGATCGCGGACTGCTTCTCGCCTTCCGCGCGCGAGATCGAGGCTTCGCGTTCACCTTCAGCGCGCGTCACCGTCGCGCGGCGTTCGCGCTCGGCGCTCATTTGGCGCGTCATGGCGTCTTTGATTTGCGCGGGCGGCTCGACCTCGCGGATTTCCACGCGCGTGACCTTCAAGCCCCACCGTTCGGTCACTTCATCCAACTTAACGCGCAGCATGTCGTTGATCGCCTCGCGTTTCGCCAGCACATCATCCAATTCGATATCGCCAATGACGGAACGCAGCGTCGTCGCCGCGATGTTGAGCGATGCTTGCACCACGTTTTCCACTTCGAGGATGGCGAGCTTCGGATTGACGATGCGATAAAAGACGTAGAAATCCACATCGATGGCGGTGTTGTCTTTGGAAATCGCCGTTTGGCGCGGAATCTCCAAGAAGCGTTCGCGCAGATCGACCTTGCGCACAGTCTCGATGAACGGGATGATCAGCGTCACGCCGGGCCCGCGCGTCCCGGCGTATTTGCCGAGACTCAGCACGACCACGCGCTCATATTCCGGCAGAATCCGAAATGTATTCAGCAGGATGTAGACGCTGAGCAAAATGACCAAGATGATCAGAATTCCTTGAAGCTCCATCGTTCTTCCCCCTTGAGTGACGAGTAATGAAGAAAAGACAGTTTCGTTTGTGTTTTCCCCTCATAGTAGTCCGACAGCAACATCGTTGCAGCAACCTCACCCCCAACCCCCGCTCCAGTACGGAGCGGTGCCTCATCGGTGCTTCATCGAGAGGGGGCGCGGCTGAGGGTGCCTTGTTTTTTCAAAATTATGGACTTATATCGACTTCCGTATCTTCGATGCGTTTTTGCTTGGCTGCTTCCACGATGAGCGTCAAGCCTTCGCGCTCCACGACGACGATTTCCGTCCCCGACTCGATGCGCGCATCGCGTGCCACTGCGCGCGCTGACCACGCTTCGCCACGCGCGTAGACCGTGCCGCCGGGCGTAAGTGTCCGCTGCACCACGCCGCGCGTCCCGATCATCGACTGATCATCCAGCATCGCGGGATGCGCTGTCTGCCGATCCAACGCGGGCAAAAGTGCGAAGCGGTGGAACACGAAGCCGACACCCGTCACCAATAAGATGATCGTGGGTGCGACTCGCGGTTCATCGAACAACCAGTATGCCGCGAATGCCGCCGCGATCAGCCCGACGATGGCGAGCGGCGCGTATTGGCGTCCAAAAAATGGGATCACCAGCGCGCTCAATGTCCCCGCCACCACAATGACCGCCATTCCCCAGTTGGTCGACATAGACGCCAGCATCGCCACTGCCGCGATCAGCGCGACGACGGTCAGGACTTCGAGCGCGCCCGTGCCGGGAACATGGATCGCTGTCACCAGCAGCCATAATCCGGCGATCAAGATGATATAGACCAAATTGGGATCGATCATGCCTTCCCCCCTTTGTCTTTCACCTTCATTGTACGCCCAGTCCGCGCGCGCTGTGTCCCCCGATTCGTGGGGCTGTCCGTGAATGATGGAGAAAGACTCAACGCAGAAATCGATAGAGATGGGTATGTTTGAAAAGAAGAAATATGTACCGCCCAGGACGCAGAGCAACGCATGAGGATCATATCTTTCATCGCTGCATCGCTCGCTGTGGTAAAAATCTTTTCTCAGTGATTTATCTGGAGTTACTTCTGCATTAAAAACGTTTTCATCGCGCTGTTTATCTCGGCGTTGAAGCGCTTTCGGATATCTGTTATTCCCGAATATAGATTGTAATTTTTCCTCTGTAACGCGCCGCATCCATCCTGCTATAATTCCTCCCCATGAAGCACATCAAATTCTCCCCCCACGCTTGCGCCGCTGCGCTGTTGTGCTTGTTCGCCTTTGCGATGAGCGCGATCCTCAGCCGGACGGTGTTTGAACGCCTTCCCCACTTGGAAGATGAGGTCGCTTACCTATTTCAAGCGCGCACCTACGCGGGTGGGCATCTGGTGATCGACACGCCCGAACCGGAAGATGCCTATTGGCAGCCGTTCGTCGTTGATTACAACGGACGGCGCTTCGGCAAATATACGCCCGGCTTTCCGGCGCTGTTGGCGCTCGGCGTGCTGGTGGGGCAAACGTGGATCGTCAATGCGCTGTTCGGCGCGGCGGGTGTGGCGCTGGTCTATCGCTTGGGGCGCGACGCCTTCGACGCCGATACGGGGCTAATCGCGGCGGCGCTGGTGGCATTCTCCCCGATGGCGCTGCTGCTCAACGCCACGCTGATGGGACACACGGCGGCGCTGTGCTGTACGGTGCTGTTCATGTGGTGCATGTTGAAAATCGAGCGCGCATCAGCCCGCCATCGGTACGCGACGGCGTGGGCAGTTGCCGCCGGAATCGCGCTCGGCATTCTGCTGGCAACGCGCGCGCTGACGGCGATTGCGGTGGCGCTGCCGTTCGCGGTGTGGAGTGCGCGGCGCTTGGTTTCTCACCGCACCCCCCAACGGTCAGGACGTGCGGTGCGTGTTTCGCCGCTCCGCCCCCTGATCATCCTCGCGCTGATCGCCATCGTGTTCGGGCTGTCGATTCCAATTTACAGCGCCGCCGCGACGGGCGATCCGTTCAAAAATCTGTATACGCTCGTGTGGTCGTATGATCGCGTCGGGTTTGGCGCGGGCGCGGGGCGTAATATCCACACGCTCGAAAAAGGCATCCGGCACGCACGTTTCGATCTGTCGCTGACGGCAGCGGACTTGTTCGGCTGGCAGATCGGGACGATTGACGACGATGCGCGCGATCATCTCGACACTGAAGCCGATTTTTACCCGTATGTCGGCGTCAGTTGGATTTTGCTCCCGTTCGCGCTGGTGATCATGTACCGCTGGCGCGCGCTGCTCGTGGCGCTGTGGTTGGCGGCGCTGGCGGCGTGGATCGTCGTGCCGCATTTGATCGACGGCGGACGGCTGACGCGCGATCCGGCGTTCGCGTATGCGTGGGTGGCGACGGCGCTGGCGTGGGTCGTGCTGCCGCTGCTATTTTGGCGACCGACCCTGAAGCGCGAACCTCACCCAGAAAGCCAAGCGAACGATCCAAGTTCTGTAAGCGGGCAGGGATTTAGGGCTGCAGTTGCAGTTCGCCGTCGTTGGACGTGGCTGCTCTTGTCCGTCGCCTTGTGTTTGATCGGCGTGCAGGTCGCCTACTGGATCGGGTCGCAGCGGTACAGCACGCGCTATTTCTACGAGGCGCTGCCCTCGCTGGCGCTGATCAGCGCGCTCCCGCTGGCAGGGTTGGCGCGGCGTGGGCTGCGGCTCGGCGTGTACGCACTCGTAACGCTGGTGCTGGCATACAGCCTGTTCGCCTACAGTTTGCCGCGCATCGGCGTGCTGTATCGCTACAACCAGATCAGCCCCGCGCTCGTAGAAGGTATTGCGGCGCGGCGCGATGGGGATCGTCCCGTGTTGGCGCTGGTCACGGGGTCGCCCGTGCGCTGGCGCGCGTTCGGCGCGTTGATGGTGCAGACCAGCCCCTATCTGAACAGCGATATTGTGGCGGCGTGGGATTATCGCGCGGGCGCGGCGGACGACGTGCGCGCGGCAATTCTGGCGCGCTTCCCGGATCGGCAGGTGATCGAACTGGACGCATTGGAGAATCAGGCATGGTTCGCAGATGAACAACCGCCCCAAGCCAACTGAGCCGAAACAACCGCTCGAAGACTCGCGGCTGCACCAGATTCTCGTCGCCACCAATCGGCTGCAAGACATCCCCGATAGGCAGGTGTTCGCCTCGATGGCATTCAACGCGGCGGCGGTGTTCCTGCTGTGGTCGAGTCGCGGACTCGAACAGGCGCTGCCGGTTGCCGGCTTGACGTTGCTCGGCAGCGTGGCGGGCTGGATGATCGTCAACGAACTGCCGCGCGCGAATTTAAGTTTTGGACCCGACAAGCCGTCGGCGCTGGCATTGTCCGTCTTGATCGCACTGATCGCGCTCATGGGGAGCGCGTTGGGCGTGGACTCGTTCGCCGTCGCCATCCCGATATCGCTGGTCTTGGCGCTGGCGTTCTACGCGACGCACATGGAGCCGTTCCGATTGGGCGTGAGCGAAGAAGCCCTGACGGTCAAGGGTTGGGACGCCGCCGCGCCACCTGTGAAACTGCTCCACATTGGCGATATTCACGTCGAGCGTGTGACGCCGCGCGAACAACGTTTGAACGCGCTGATCGAGGCGATTCAGCCGGATATCATCGTGTTCAGCGGCGATTTCGTCAATCTGTCGTACACGAACGACGAAACCGCCAAACAAGCCATCCGCGACATTGTGGGGGCGTGGCGCGCGCCGCTGGGCGTCTACGGTGTGCCGGGAACGCCGATTGTCGAGCCGCTCCCGCGCGTGCTGGCGTTCGTGGACGGGCTGAACATGCAGTTGTTGGCAAATCGATGGGTCACGGTCGAGACGGCGGCGGGCTTACTGCATCTGTTGGGCATGATCACCACGCACGACATGGCGACGGATCGCGCCGCATTGGCGGAGAAGTTGAAACTGACGCCGAGCGCGCCGGGCTTGCGGATGCTGCTGATGCACACGCCCGATGTCGCGCCAGAGGCGGGCGCGTCCGGGCAGATCGATTTGTATGTATGTGGACACACGCACGGCGGACAAATCCGTCTGCCGTTGATCGGCGCGCCGTTCTCGTCCAGTCATCTGGGCAGCCGCTTCATCATGGGACGCTACCGCGTGGACGATCTGACGCTGTACACGACGCGCGGCGTCGGCATGGAGGGTTTGGGCGCGCCGCGCGCGCGCCTGTTGTGTCCGCCAGAGATCGTGTTGTGGACGCTGCGCGGGGAATGAATATGACCGCTCGCCATCCGCGCACAGGGCTTGCCCGGTCGCTGCAGGACAACGGATGATCCCGCTCATTCTCGATATCCTGACGGCGATTTACGCGGTGAGCGCGGCGCTGTTGGCGCTCTATACGTTTGGCAGTTGTATCTTGTTGGCGCTGTCGCTGCTGCCAAACCGTGCGCCAGAGGCTCAAAGCCTGCGGCTCGTCAATTCGTGCGCTCCAAAGCCTGCTTTAGCGGGTTTAAGTTCTCTTGCCTTTGAGCCGCTGACGGCAGTCGAATTCCCCGCTATCGCTGTCCAACTGCCGATTTACAACGAGCCGATGGTTGTAGAGCGGCTGATCGACGCCGCCGCGCGCCTCGATTACCCACACGACAAGCTGATCATCCAAGTTTTAGACGACTCGACGGATGAAACGGTGGCATTGGCAGCGGCGCGCGTGGCACACTGGCGCGCGGCGGGCATCGATATCGCGCATGTGCGCCGCGACGGGCGCACCGATTACAAGGCAGGCGCGCTCAAGTACGGCATGGCGTGTTTGGAAGATCGCGCGGAGTTCGCCGCCATTTTCGACGCCGATTTCATACCCCCGCCAGATTTTCTGAGGCGCGTCGTACCCCGATTGGCGGCAGCGCCGCGCGTGGGCGCGATCCAAACGCGCTGGGGACATCTTAACCCCGATGCCAGCGCCTTGACGCGCGCGCAGTCGTTGGCGCTCGATGGGCATTTCGGCGTCGAGCAGATCGGACGCGCGCGCGGCGGGCTGTTGACGAACTTTAGCGGATCGGGCGGCGTCTGGCGCTTGGAGGCGATCCGCGCGGCGGGCGGTTGGTCGGCGGCGACGCTGACCGAGGACTTGGACTTGAGCTATCGCGCGCAGTTGTGCGGTTGGCAGATCGTTTATCGACCCGATCTGGTGGTGCTGGGCGAAATCCCAGTCGATCTGGCGGCGTACAAGACGCAGCAAGCGCGGTGGGCGCGTGGCAACACGCGCTGTCTGATGCAGATCGCGCCGCTGCTCTGGCGCACGCCGGGTTTGACGCTGATGCAGCGCGCGATGGGGATGCTGCATCTGTGCCAATATTTGACCGCGCCGCTGATGATCGCGCTGCTGCTGCTCACGCCGCCGCTGCTGCTCACGGGCAGCCTCAAGACGGTTTCGGCATTGAGCGGCTTGAGCGCGTTCGGTATCGGCACGATCTTGATGCCGCTGATCGGGGCGTGGCGCGTGCGTCCAGCGGGCGACGTGAGAACGCTGTGGCACTGGATCGCGCGGATCGCGCTCGGCTTTCCAGCCTTGATCGCTTTGGGGACAGGGATGGCGTGGAATAACGCCGTCGCGGTGGTGAACGAATTGACGGGACGGCGGATCGCGTTCCAGCGCACGCCGAAAACGGGAAACAAGAAAAATGTCATCGTAGACGACGCCGCGCAACGCAGAGAAAAAGAATTCACCACAAAGGCACAGCGACACGCAGGAAGAAGTCGATTTCGATCTCTGCGTTACGCTGCGTCCGCTGCCTTAAAACGCTATTCTGCATCCGATATGAACCTACCCAATTTGATCGCGGAGATGATGCTGGCGGGCTATGCGCTGTGGGGCTTGGGCGCGGCGCTGCAATATGCGCGCGGGTTCGCGCCCTACATGACGGTGTATGTCATCGGCTTCATGGTCGTGGTGGTCTGGCAAATCCGCGATGCGCTGCGGAAGCGCGTCCCCGCCGATCAAACGTTAGCTTGACTCGGGCGTCGTTTCAGCCGCTACCCCGCCGATCCGCTCCAATGTCAGCCGATAGCGTCCAGTTGTCGTCCCCGCCGCGCGCTCGTAGCGCGTGACGATCAGCGTGTATGCACCGTCGGCGGGCAGCGTAAAGCCGTCGATCAGCGAATTTTGTCCGCCGCCGCTGTCGTCGTCGTTGATCAGTTCGCGCGCGTCGGCGTTCGTCAGCGCGATCAGCGGATCGAGCGCGCCGCCGATGCGTTCTGCGCGGGCGCGGATCGTATCGCCCGCGCGCCCCGTGAAGCGATAATAGGTCGCGTTCTGCGCGTTGGTGATGTCGCCCTCGATGATCGCGCCGTATTCCAATGGATACGACGCCTCGAACTGCCGCCCTAAGCCGCTGTCCGCCGCCGACAGCAGCGACAGCACGAACGCACCCGTCGTCGTCCCCGCCGCGCCGCCGAAACGCGACGCCACGAGAATATAGGTCGCGTCCTCGCGGATCAGAAAGCCGTCGATGGCGGCGTTCAGCCCGCCCTCTATCTCATCGTCATTTTCTGCCAGCACGGTGCCGTCCGCGTCGGTCAAAAGCAGCAGCGGATCGAGATCGCCGGATGCGCGCTGCAACCGCGCGCTGATCACGTCGCCGCGCCGCGCGCGAAACGGGTAGAAGAACTGCGTTTGCGTCGGATCGAGCGTGTTGATCACCGAATCGCCATAGCGCAGCGCGCTCCCCGACGCCGAACTGACGCCCACGCGCTGCACCAACAGCGCAAAGTCGCCCGCCGTCGCGCCGAGCCGCGCGCCGAAGCGCCCGACGATCAGCGTGTAGCGATCCGTGCGCGGAATTGCCAGCGAGTCGAAGCCCGTTCCGCCCATTGGGGAAGCCGCCAACGCGCCTCCCGCCGAATTGATGATCGTCAGCGTCGGCAGCAGATCGCCGTCCGCTACCGTCAGCCGCACGGACAGCACTTCGCCGCGCAGGGCATCGAACACGAACGCGGCGCGCGGGGCAGCATCATCGAGCGTGCCGCCGACGGGCTGATCGTAGCTCAAGAGCGCGGGGGGCGGATCGGTTTGGGCGTGGAGCGGCGCGGCGCGCCATGCCGAAAAAAACGTTAAGGCGCAGATGAAAAGAAGGCGCAGCTTCAGAATGGATGAAGGGGCTTCGCAGCGGGACGCCCCTTCATGTGCTGGTTTTCGCGTGAGGTGGAGCATGTCTACGCCCGAGTTTTGGTGCGCGCTTCTTCGCGGAGGCGTTCGGTCTGTGCCGTCTTTTTGCCGTTCTTGCGTTCGCCGTTCAGCACCTGCGTGAGGCGGTACAAGTCTGTGCGCGAGGTCAAGTCGAGGCTGATCGGCGTGACCGAGACTTGCTTCTCGTGCAGGACAGTATAGACGTCCGAATCGGGTTCGGCTTGCGCGGGATCGCTGTTGAACGCATAGCCCATGCGCCCGACTTCGTGCAGCGCGACGCGCTCTGGGCGCGTGGGCCAGTACACCCGCCGCCGCGACAGCCGCGTGACTTTCCATGGGGTTTCGGGCGTCGCGCCAAGTGGCACATCGATTTTCAGCGCGTCCACATCGTCCGGCAGCGTGCTAGAGAGGGTGCGCCCCAACAGCCATTCCCCGAACTTGCGGGCGAAGAATGCCGCCGCGCTGAAATCGACATCGCCGGAATAGGTCAGATGCAAGTCGTGGCGCGTCACCTGCGACATTGCCAGCGCTGGAATGCCCAGGCTGGCTGCTTCGAGCGCCGCGCCGACGGTGCCAGAGATCGTGACGCCGTTGCCGCAGTTTTCGCCATAGTTGATGCCGCTCACGACCAGCGACGGCAGCCGATCCGATAGTTCGAAGACGCCGTGCTGGACGGCTTGCGCGGGCGTGCCATCGACGGCGTAAACGATCCGTTCGATGCCGCCGATCACCATGCGCTGTTCGTAGATGCGCCCTTCGCTGGTGATCGGCAGGCTGCGACCCGTGCCAGATTGTTGTTCGCGCGGGGCGACGATCAAGATATCGCCAATTTCGCAGAATACCTCTGCCGCCGCCAGCAAGCCGGGCGACGCGATGCCATCGTCGTTGGTGAACAAAATCAGGGGGCGTTCTGTGTGGGCGGTGCCGTTTCCGTCAGTGTGGTTTGCCATATCTCATACTCTGCCTTCACGCCGCGTTGTTGATTCCGTTGAGGCGTGATGGGCTTAATAACTCAGATGATTACAATTCGTCTATAGGTGATGATAGTCCAATTTGTTGAGATGGCAAGGGAAATTCGCGGAACGTTAATTTTGTTTACGAAGATTTATCAATTGGAAACAACAAAGCTCACTTTGGGGTGAGGTCTCCCCCTCTCCATGCAATGGCTGGGGGGAGGACACCTTTTCAAGAACCTCACCCCCTGACCCCCTCTCCACGCAGTGGAGAGGGGCTGGGGGGTGAGGTGAATCAGGGAGAAAACCAAACATGTCCTCCCCTCAGACGCAATGGCTGAGGGGGTCGGGGGGGTGAGGTTCTGGAAAGATACGTTACTCGCTGCTTGTCCCTTCGCCCGCCGATGGTTCTGGCGCGGACGTGGGCGCGCTAATCGGCTGTTCTGGCACGCTGCCCGGCGCGGCATACGGCGCGAACAGCGTTGCCGTTGGCACCAGCGTGGGCGGGATCGCCGGGACAAACGCCAAGCGGCGCTCGATCTGGATGGGCGACGCCCCGACGCCATAGCACTCCGTCCCCAACGGGACGAGCGCCGGACGATGGCGCAGCACGACGTTATCGACCTGAATCCAGCCGATATTCGTGGCGGGTGACGCATACAGCGAGAGGTGTGCGTTCGTCCAGTCTTCCGTCGTCCACGAAATCATCGTGTGCTGTCCGAGCGGTGTGTTCGGCTGAATCCAGAACGAGCAGATTTGCAGATCGCTGAAATCGCCGTCGTGGATCATGACCAACAAGCGTTTGCGCGCGCTGCCGCTGTTGCCGATCTGCAAGACGACCTCAACGGCGTTGTAAGCAGGGATTGCCGTCTCGGTGTTCTGCAAAATGACCGCGCTGCCGCCGCCTGTCTTGCGGTAGAACTCGAATACGCCCGCGTTGAATTGTGACGCGAGGAAGTTGAGATCGGGCGTGCCGTCGTCCGCCGACGCGAACGCACCCCATCCGTTGATGGGTCCCGTCAGCGCCGGCGTGCTAAAATCGCCGTTGTCGATCAGGTTGGCGCTGTCGGGCAGCGGCTCGTTGCCGAAACTGATCGGCTCGTAGCACAGCGTTTGATTGGTCGCGCCGCCCGGATTCCACGTCATTTCGACGTTATCGACCTGAATCCAGCCCGCGCTGGCGGCGGGGGACGCATACAGCGAGAGCGATGCGCCCGTCCATGCCGTGGTCGTAAACGTCTCGATGGCATAGGCGGCGTTGGTCGTCCCGGCGTCGATCCAGAACACGCACACTTGCAAGTCGCTAAAATCGCTGCTGTGCAGCATCGCCAGCACCCGCTTGCGCGCCGGGCTGATGTTGCCCAGTTCCAAGTAAGCGCGGATCGCCGTCCCGGTTGGGATAGGTACGCCCGTATTTTGCAGCACGACGGCGCTGCTGCCGCTGGCGGTACGATAGAACTCCAATACGCCGTCTTGGATGCGCGCATCGATGGCGCTGGCGTTCGGCGTCGCAAACGTCCCCCACCCCGTATTGGCGTCACCGAGCGTCGGATCGCTGAACGTGCCATTTTTCAACAGGTTGAGCTGACCGAGCAAGCGCACGTCGCCCGCGAACACGTCGTTCGCGCCGTTGGTGTCGTTGGGGACGAGCGCGGACGAGACCGAGTCGAAAGCGACGACGCGCCCGTTAGACGAGATGAACGGGCGTCTGCCGCCTTCGGCTGTGACTTGCTGTCCAGTGCTGGACAACGAGACGCGCGTGGTTTTGCGTGTGGTCAAATCATGGACAAAGATATCCAGCGCGTTGTTGCTGTCGCCAAAGATGAGGTTGGTCGCCGCCGACTCGAACACGATGTAGCGTCCATCGCCGGAAATTCTGCCCAGACTCGATCCCTGATTGCCGCTCACGCCTGTATCACGCAGCGACACGCGGAGCGTCGTCAGCGTATCTCGATTGTGGACGTACACATCAGCAATGCCGCCCATATCGCCCGCAACGATGCCATCGACCATCGACTCAAAGACGATGCTGCGTGCATCATCCGAGATCGCACTCGGAAAGACCGCGCCGCTGATATTCGTTCCGCCATCGCCGAGTGCAATGCGCGTCGTTGTTCCCGTGCTGATATCGCGCATGTAGAAGTTCACGCCCGCTGGATCGGAAACTTCGTAAGGCGCGGCGCTGCTGAGCAGGACATAGCGTCCGTCCGGCGTCATATCGATATAGCCCGTTACGCCGCGTTCGGTTTCATCGTTGGCAACCGATGCGCGGATCGTGGTCGCGCCGATCCGGTCATATAGGAACACATCGGCGACGCCGTTTCCATCCGATGCGATCAGATTGGAGGCGACAGAGGTGAAAACGACATACCGTCCATCGCTCGATACCATCGGCGCGTCGGATGCTCCATTCGCGCTGCCGCCGCCAAAAGCAGTGGAAACGCGCGTGGTGATGCCCGTGTTTGTATCGTGCAGGAAAATATCGCTGACGCCGTTCATATCATTGGCGACCAGATTATTCGCGCTCGACGCGAACGCCACATAGCGCCCATCGCCCGAAATCGCGCCGCGATCCGCGCTGTCGTTGGCTTGCACACCGCCCGTCGCAACCGAAACGAGGGTCGTGACGCAGTTCAGGCGGTCATGCAGATACACGTCGTCCGTCGCATTGGCGTCGGATAATGTCAGCCCCGTTCCAACCATGACCAGATAGCGCCCATCGGCGCTCAATGGGGAAGGATTGGTGTACAGCACACCGCCGCTTGGATTTTGCGCGCCGCCCGTGCGCACCGATGCGCGCGCCACAAGGGCGTCATTGCACGCCGCCGCTGCCGCCGGACGAATGGTCAGGCTCAACGTAATGACAAGCGCACAGGCGCTCAAAGATCGAAATATCGTTCTAAACACGGCTTTCATCTCCATCGTGTTGAACACAAAAGGGACGCTACGCCATAACGCGCGTACCGTCCCTTCATTATCGTGCATGTTGCGGATGGTTCAACCGTAAGGGCATGGCGTGCTGCCATGCCCCATCGTTACGGGCGTGCTGCTGGCGCGCCCCTACAAACTTACTCCGATGTGCTGCCTTCACCCGGTGATGGCGCTTCGGGCGCTGCGGTTGGCGCAGGGGCAATCGGCTGTTCTGCGGCGATGCCCGGCGCGCCATATGGTGCAGGTGTGGCGGTCGCCATGAGCGTCGGCACGAGCGCCGGATCGACCGTGCGTTCGCCCTCGATGGGCCCGATGCCCGCGCTGGGCAGATAGCAGATCGTGCCTTCGATGGCGCGGTCGCCGCGCACGCGCAGCGAGACATCATCAAGCTGGGCGTAGCCTTGGTTGTCGCTGTTGCCGAGGTAAATCGAGATGGCGGCGTTATCCCACGTGCGTCCGGCATAGGTTTGCATCACGTAGGTGGACAAGCCCGCGCCCGGCGGCAGCCAGAACACGCACACTTGGAAGTCGCTGAAACTGCTGTTGCGCAGCAGGATCACGACGCGCTTGCGGAACGTGCTGGAGTTGCCCAATTGGAAGCGCGCTTCGACGATGGCATCTTCTGCGATGAGGTCGCCGCTCGGTTGGAACACGACCGCGCTGGTTGCCGCCGTCGTGCGGAAATACTCGAACACACCGCTTTGGATGCGATAGACGATATCGCTTGAGTTGGGCGTAGCGAACACCGACCAATTGTTGTTGACTTCCGCGTTAGGCGAAATCGGCGCGCTGAAATCGCCGTTGCCCAGCAGGTTGGCGGTGGATGCGCCAGCGGGCGATGGCGGCGTTGACGGATCAAGGCACGCCGTCTCGTTGACGATCAGGTTGTCAACGCGGTACATCTCGACATTATCGAGGCGATAGTACGCCGCGCTGTCCGCTGATGAAGCGTAGAACGAGATGTGTGCCGCCGTCCAGCTTTCGCCCGTCTTGCCGCGCATCCGATAGGTGGCGGGGATGGGGGTGTTGGCTTCGAGCCAGAAGGTGCAGAACACCAAGTCAGAGAAGTCGCCATCGTGCATCAAGACGCTGATGCGTTTGCGGACATTGCTGCTGTTGCTCAAGTCGAAGCGCGCGACAATCGCTGCGCCATTGGCGAGCGGCGCGTTCGTGTTTTGTAACACGACCGCTTGGCTGGCGTTCGCTTGACGGAAGTACTCGAACACGCCGTTCTGCACTCGGAATTGAATGCCGTCGGCGGGTGAGCCGAACGTCCCCCAATTGCCATTCGGGCTGCCCGTGAGCGGCAGCGAGAAATTGCCGTTGCTGGTCAAGAGCGTGGTCGTGCCGGGGAAGACGTTCAAATCGAACGAGGTGGAGGCGGTCGCGCCATCTTCATCCGTGATCGTGATGGTGATCACGGTCGTGCCGACCGCGCCCGCCAAGGGGGTAATCACGACGGTGCGGTTCGCACCCGTGCCGCTGAAGGCGATGTTCCCGTTGGAGACGACCGCTTGATTGCTCGACGACGGATTGGGGTTGATCGTCGCCAGATTGGTCGTATCGTCGCCAATGGTGAACTGGAGATTGATCGGCGTGCCAACGGTCGTGGACGAGTTCGGGATGCTGCTGATCGTCGGCGGCGCGTTGACGCGCAGTTGGAACGTCTCGGTGCTGGACAAGCCGCTGCCATCCGTCACCGTCAGGGTGATATCGGTCGTGCCAGACTGTCCCGTATTCGGGAAGATCGTGACCGCGCGGTTGGCGCCTGTCCCTGTGCTGACGAAGATATCGCCGTCACCGACCAAGGTTTGATTGCTGGACGTGCCGATCACGACCAAGCTGGCAGCCGGCGTTTCGGCGTCGCCCACCGTGAAGGGGATCGCGCCGGTTGGCGTGTTGACCAGCGTGACCTGATCTGCGATGGTGCTGATGGTCGGCGCGCTGCTGACCGTCAGCACGAACGTGTCAACCGCGGTGCCGCCGTCCTCGTCGGTCACGGTGACGGTGATGGTCGCCATGCCAGTCTGGTTCGGCGCGGGATTGATGGTGATGGTGGGTGCGGAGCCGCTGCCGCCATACGAGAAATTGGCGTTCGGGATCAGCGTTTGATTATCGCTGGTCGCCACGATGTCCAAATCGCTCGGCAGCGTCTCGCTGTCGCCAATGTTGAAGCTGACGATAATCGCCGTGTTGCGCGGCGTCGATTTGTCGGTGATGTCGCTGATGGTCGGGAAGCGGTTGACCTTGACGGTGAACGTCTCGGTCGCCGTGCCGCCCTGTGCGTCCGTGACCGTGACGGTGATCGTCGTGGTGCCGTTCACACCCGGTGCCGGGATGATCTGGATCGTGCGCGCCGCGCCGCCGTCCGTGTCCAGCACGATGTTGGCGGGGTTGTTCGGCACGACTGCCGGGCTGCTCGAAACCGCGGTGACGATTAAAAGATCGACCCCAGTGAAGTCGTCGCCCACCGTGAAGTTCAGTACGGGCGTCGCGCCGTCAACCGGAATGACCTGATCGGCGATGGCGCTGATCGTCGGCGGCGCGCTGACCGTGACCGTAAATTCGGTCTCGGCGGTCAAGAAGCCGTCGCTGACCGTGATCGTGACGGTTGTCGTCCCCGTTTGTCCAGCGGCGGGCGTGATGGTGACGGTGCGATCCGCGCCCGTCTCGCTGCCAAAGACGATGTTCGCCGTCGGGATCAGCGTGGTATTCCCGCTGACTTTCGACACTGTAAGCTGCGAAACATTGGTTTCGGCGTCGCCAATCGTGAAAGCGATGGGCCCGATGGGCTGACCCGCGCCGCCCGATTGATCGGCAATCTCGGTGATGGTTGGCGCGGTGCTGAACGTGACCTTGAATTCTTCACTGATCGATCCGCCGTCTTCGTCAGTAACCGTAATGCGAATGTTAACAACGCCGTTCGCATCGGTAACTGGCGTAATCGTCAGGCTCAAGTTCGGGATGGTGCCGCCCAAGACCATATCTTCGACGATCAGCGGATTGTCGAGCGGGTCGTTGGGATCATCGAATGTGACGAAAGTGACCGAACTGGGCGTCAAGATCGATTCTTCGTCGCCAATCGTGAAGTTGACCTGTGCGGTCGTGTTGATCGCCGTCACCACATCCGCAATCGGGGTGATCGTCGGGCGATTGTTCGTCTTGATGCACGGGGAGAACTCGGAGGTGCTGCCGGTGCTGTTGGTCGCGGTCGCCGTGATCCAGCGGAAACCGGGCGCACTGTTGACCGCAACATCCGTGAAGATCAAATTACCCTGCGCATCGGTTGGCAAGTTGATGGCGCTGCCCAAGTAGACCTGTCCTTCGGTCTCGCCGCCGACTGCCGGGCAGGTCGCACTCGCATAGAAATCGAGATTGAAACCCGTCGTTGAGGCTAAACTGTTGAACGTCCCACTGATGAAGTAATTTGCTCCCGCCGACGTGGCAGTCAACAAGAGGGGGAAGTTTTGCGTGTTGTTGGGTCCCAAATCGGGGTCGAGCGTGTCATTGGCGGTGATGCCCGCTGGCGGCAGGTCGATGCCCAAGCCCGTATTGTTGAAGATCGAATTGGCACGAATCTGCGAGCCGTTCTTGTTGGCGTTGCTGGCGAAGGTGACGCCCGCGCCGCCGTTGTTGGCGATGATGTTGCCTTGACCCGCGCTGGTGCCGCCGATCTGGTTGTTGATATTGTCGATCAGGACGCCATTCGCGCCGTTGCCGAACACGCCACCGCCGTTGGCATCAACGCCGATGTAGTTGCCCTGAATGCGATTGTCGGAGGAGGTCGCACCGATATCGACGATGCGAATACCGTTTTGGCTGTTGGCGCTGATCACGTTACGGGCGTTGACGTTGCTGCCGCCGATAAACGTGTTCGGCTGCCCGATTTGCACGCCGTCGCCGCCGTTTGCCAGCGCGCCGGTGCCGGATGCGTTCATGCCGATGTAGTTGCCGACGACGCGGTTATCGCTCGCGGTGCCGATCAGCGGGTCGAAATCGATGACCACGCCATCGCCGCTGTTGCCGCTGATGATGTTGCGCGCGCCATTGACCGTGCCGCCGATGAAGTTCTCGGAGGCGTCGCTGATCTGCACGCCGACGCCGTTGCCGAGCGCCGTACTGCCGCCCGCGTTGACGCCGATGTAGTTGCCTTCAACGGCGTTGCCCGTCGAGCCGCTGTTGGTGATCAACACGCCGCGCGTCGTGTTGCCGCTGATGATGTTGCGCGCGTTGGGGGTGGTGCCACCGACAAAGTTGTTCGCCGCGTCTTGCAGCGTCACGCCGACGGCGTTAGCGACCGCGCTGCCGCCCGTCGAGTTCGTGCCGATGAAGTTGCCCTGAATGCTGACATCGGACGCGCCTTCGAGATAAACGCCGCTGTTGCCGTTGCCGCTGATCACGTTGCCCGCGTTGGCAGTTGTGCCGCCCAAGGTGATACCAGCGACGCCGATCAGCGCCACGCCGTTTTCGCCGTTGCCCAGATCGACGCTGCCCGTGAAATCGACGCCGATGAAGTTGCTCTGGATGGTGTTGTTGCTGGTATTGCCCTGCAAACGGATGCCGCTGCCCGCGTTGCCGCTGATCACGTTGCGCACGCCGTCGCTGCCGATGATCAGGTTGGAGGCATCTGCAACCGCGATACCATCGCCACCGTTGCCCAATGCGACGGTTCCGGCGGCGTTCACGCCGATGTAGTTGTTCTCAATCGTCGTGTCGCCAGCGGACGAGCCGTTGACCACGATGCCATCGTCCGTGTTGCTGCTGATGACGTTACGCGCCGCACCCGTGCCGCCGATAGCGGTCTCTGGCGCGTTCTCGATCCGCACGCCAACGCCGTTGGGCGCGCCTACGGTTCCGGTGCGGTCGATGCCGATGTAGTTGCCTTCGATCAGGTTGCCGCTGGACAGCCCGCCGCTGATCAAGACGCCCGCGCCGGGATTGCCGCCGATCACGTTGCGTCCCGCCGTCGAAGGCGCGCCGATGGAGTTCTGCGCCGCGCCGTTGAGGATGGCGACGCCCGCCGTATTGACGCTGCCGTTGCCGACGAGGGTTGCGCCGTCCGCAGCGACGCCAACATAGTTGCCATAGATGCGATTGTTGGTCGCGGAGCCGCCGTCGATGCGGATGCCATAGTTATCGTTGCCACCGATGACGTTGCGCGCCGATGTGACGGTGCCGCCGATGGTGTTGGTCGCGCCGTCGTTGATATACACACCCGTCAGCATCGTGCCGGGATCGGTCGAGCCGTTTAAGCCCAAGCCAATGATCGAGCCGCGAATGGTGACGTTGGTGCCTTGAATTTCGACGCCGGTCACGAAGCGGTTGATCGCCACGCCGCGCACGGTACTGCCGCTCGCGCCCGCTGTGAAAACCAAGCCCGTGCCGCCTGCCGTCGCGCCGTCGATCTCGACGCGCAAGGTCGCAGCCGCGTTGGTGGTCGCACCGACCCAGCCCGCTTCGCCCTCTGCGTCGATCACGACCGGTCCCGTGATGGTCGGCAGCGGTGTCAAGGGGGTGATCGTGTGGGTGCCGCTGCCAGGAATGCTAAAGATGATGCTGTCTGCGCCGGGTGCGGTGTTGGCATCGTTAATCGCTTGGCGCAAACTGCCGATCCCACCGTTATTAATATTCGTGACGGTAAAGCTCGCCGCGCGCGTCGAGGTCGGCGTAAAGAACATCGCCCCCAATGCCGCCAGCACAATCACCGTCAGCGCCGCCAGTCGGGACATTGCCCGTTGACGACGGAGTGCCGATTGCTGCATATCGACCGACTCCTTAATTGAAAAGATTGATTTGATTTCATTCTACACAACGTCAGTGTAAACCAAGTCTTGGGTTTTTGCCCGCCTTTGGTATGCTACGGGGGGAACTTTAATCGATGTGGGACTAAAGTTCGATCCGGAAATCAAGCTGAGGGAATGCCAGATGAAATCCATTCGTTGGTTGATCGCCGCCCTGATCGGCATGGTCGCCCTGACCGCCGCCGCGTTCGCCCAAGCGCCGCCTACGCCGTTCGATGCCGCTGTGGTGGCGCAGATCGACCTCGCCGCGCTGCCGATTCTGCCCGCTGTGACCGACACCGCGCGCGCAATTTACGCCGCCGGACAGGACGCTGACCGCGACGGCGGCGCACAGAACCCGCGCGCGTTCTCCAAATTGGGCGACTGTATGACCGCCGCCGCGTATTTCTTGACCTATTTCGGGATGGGCGAGTACGAACTAGGCGCGTATGCCGCTTTGCAGCCAACCATCGACTATTTCAGCGTTCGCGCCCGACCGGAAGGCGACTATGAGGGCGATTCTTTTGCCAATCCCGGCTTGGCGACGGCAAGCGGCTTCAACACGACCAGCGTCCTCGATCCGCTGTGGAGCGATCCGACGTGGTGCGCGCCCGGCGAAAGCCCGCTGGCGTGCGAGTTCCGCGTGACGCGCCCGGCGTTCGCGCTGATCATGTTCGGGACGAACGACGTATTTTTCTTCGATGCGGCGCAGTTCGATACCTATTATCGCCAGATCGTGGACGAAACCATCGCGGCGGGCGTCGTGCCGGTGCTGTACACGATTCCAGAGCGTCCAGAGTTCCCCGATAAAACGGTACTCTTCAACCAGATCATCGCGCAGATCGCCGCCGATCAGGATTTGCCGCTGATCAATCTGTACCTGGCGCTCGACGATTTGCCAGATCGCGGCGTCGATCCGGTTGAGCCGATCCATCTGTCGCTGCCCACGACGGACAACGCCGCGACGTTCACCACCGCGAACTTGCGCGCGGGCTACACGCTGCGCAACTTGCTCACGCTGCAAATGCTGGACGCGCTGCGGGTAGAACTGAACGGCGGCGCTTAAGGCGGGGGAATTGGGCGCGGGTTTGGCGCGGGTCACGTGCCGCGCCCCGACAGATATATGATGTTGACCGCTCCCTCAAACGCTGTAAGATCGCAGCCTGCATGAGCATCCGTATAATGTGGACGCCGATCAGTTGACAGCCGGACGCGCGTCCGTTACACTGACTTTCAAATCCGTTCAGGATATCTCAATGCTGCAAAGCGCACGGTGTTGTTGTTGTACCTGTCGAACGAAGGGCGATCCTCGCACTTTGGACGGCTGATCGTTGCAGCGCACCGTTGCAGCCTGAAGCACGCACCCAATGAACCGCCAACCCGCGCGGAACGCCCCCGAAAGTACGATGGAGCGTTCCGCGCTTTTTATTTGCACCGCATCGTTTTCAAACCGGAAACTTGGATTAAAGGACAGCGACTCTTGACCCTCTCGATGCAGCAGCAAACCGCGCCCGTGACGCGCATCTCGCTCCCGACGATGCCATTGATGGGACGCGACCTTGAGAGTTTGATCGGCAACACACCGCTGATCGGCTTCCGTTCGATCACCGCGCATCTGCCAGAGAATATCGCTATCTACGCCAAAGCCGAATGGACAAATCCCGGTGGCAGCGTGAAAGATCGCGCCGCCGCCAACATCATCCGCCAAGCGGAATTGGCGGGGGTGCTGCATCCCGGCGTCACGCTCGTGGACAGCACCAGCGGCAACACGGGCATCGCTTACGCCATGTTGGGCGCGGCAAAGGGCTACCGAATCAAGCTGTTCGTCCCCGCCAATGCCAGCCGCGAACGCATCGCCATCTTGCGCGCGTATGGCGCGGAACTGACGCTGACCGATCCATTGGAGGGCAGCGACGGCGCGATCCGCGCGGTGCGCGAATTGGTCGCCGCCGCTCCGAATGCCTATTTCTACGCCGATCAGTACAACAACCCCGCCAATTGGCAGGCGCACTACGATGGGACAGGCGTCGAAGTCTGGGAACAGACGGGCGGCGCGGTCACGCATTTCATCGCCGGCTTGGGGACATCCGGCACGCTGATGGGGACGGGGCGGCGCTTGAAGGACTACAACCCCGACGTGCAGATTGTGGCATTGCAGCCGGACTCGCCGTTTCATGGCTTGGAAGGTTTGAAGCACATGGCGACGGCGATCAAGCCGGGCATCTACGACGAATTTTTGGCGGATCGGCAGATGGGCATCGGCACAGAAATCACGCACGCGATGGCGCGGCGCTTGGCGCGCGAAGAAGGCTACTTGGTCGGCATCAGCGCGGCGACCGCCATGGTCGGATCGCTGATCGTGGCGGAGGAACTGGCGGCACGCGGCGCGGCGGGGCTGATCGTGACGCTGTTCCCCGACAACGCCTACAAATATTTGAGCGATCCGCTCTGGCTGGATTAGTCGTTCGCCACGCAGGTCGTTCAGGATAGAGACCTCACCCCCGCTCCGGTACGGAGCGGTGCCTCTTGCAGCGGGGGGCGGGCGGGTGAGGTTTCAGCGGTTGCAGACAGACCCTAGCCGCGCGAACCACAGACCGATTCAACGGTTGCTCGCCGCTGAATCGGTCTGATCGACCCCGCTTTCCGTCGGTTACGCCAAGACGCGCGTATCCGCCAGCAGCGCCAGCGTCCACGCGTGGATCGCGTCCCAATTACGGAAATCGCCGCGCGGAATGTCCGCTTTGCCGCCGTGCTGCATCAAGAAGCGCCACGGCTGCTCGATCAGCGCCGGATCGAAGCGCCCGGCGAACATGCCGATGCTGTCGGGCGTGTGCAGCGCCACCAGCGGATCGAGATACGTCCGCACGATGGCGCGCTTGGCGGGCGTATTGTCCACCAACGTCATACACACGATGAAATACGCCGTCGGGATCGCCCGCAGCGCCGCCTGATGCGCGCGCACGAATTGGACGACCTCCGGCAGCGGCTTGGCGATGCGCGTGGCGCTGCCGATGATCACGCGGTCATAGCCGCGCAGATCGAGCGCGGGCTGCGCCTTCGTGATTGCGATCACATCGACCACCGCGCCCGTCTCGCGCAGTGCCGCCGCCATGAAGTCCGCGATCTCGTGCGTCGAAGCGGCGCGCGTGCCATAAGCGATCAAGATTTTGGGGGTCATCTCCAAACGCTCCACATCATCTACACAATGATCTCAGTGTAGATCGATGGGCGGCGCGCGTCGGGTGTTGTTCGTCATGCGGACGGCGGTGGTTGATCACCTCCAGGCTGACCGCGCCCCCGCCGTGCGTGCGTGCAGCGCGGCGGCGGTCACGCGCCGTCGGCGTCGCCAAACGACCGATCCCATTTCACAATCATGCGCAGCACCCGATCCGCGTCGTCAATCGCGTTCATCTGCCGATAATACCGTTCTGCCGCGCGCCAGCACGCGATCGCGCCGACCAGATCGCCGGAGTCTAGGAGCGTGACGCCCAGATTGTACTGCGTCATGGCGTAGTCGAGCGGGGCGGCGTCCGCCGTGTAAAAGCGCAGCGCCTCGGTATACGCATCGACCGCGCGGCGCAGATTGTCCGCCCGATCTTCGACCGCCGCCAAGTCACGGTAGGCAGCCCCCAGATTGTTCTGCGTCATGGCGTAGTTGAGCGGGGCGGCGTCCGTCGTGTAAAAGCGCAGCGCCTCACGGTACGCATCGACCGCGCGGCGCAGATTGTCCGCCCGATCTTCGACCGCCGCCAAGTCACCGTAGGCAGTCCCCAGATTGTACTGCGTCATGGCGTAGTTGAGCGGGGCGGCGTCCGTCGTGTAAAAGCGCAGCGCCTCACGGTACGCATCGACCGCGCGGCGCAGATTGTCCGCCCGATCTTCGACCGCCGCCAAGTCACCGTAGGCA
>Ga0163154_10001852_pt1 | contig 31912 bp, 26 predicted proteins | sample OliLakLV19MP9P1_FD_148649 | JGI IMG/M metagenome (GOLD analysis project Ga0163154, IMG submission 148649) | Freshwater microbial mat bacterial communities from Lake Vanda, McMurdo Dry Valleys, Antarctica - Oligotrophic Lake LV.19.MP9.P1 | ecosystem: Environmental > Aquatic > Freshwater > Lake >... | reverse complement strand
GGCCGGATCCAAACGTGGGAAGGCGATCTGATCGCAGTTGGCGTTACTGCAGCGCCGCCGATGACCACCCAGTTCAATGCGGGTGCTCGCCCCACAGCGACCACAATAACGATGGCCTTGATGCCAGTGCACCAGCGCCCGCGCATAGGCGGCAAAACCGGCGTCGGCGTGCGGCAGTGACAGCGCCGCTAGGCGTAGATCAATCCATCGATGACTATCGGTGGCTAAACCCTCGCGTGCTTCTTCGTTGATGATCAGGGCAAACACGATGCGACCTTCGCTGGTCCCAAGCGACAAACGATGTTCGACATCCAAACCGGTATTGGCGGCTTGCGCCAGGGCGCCGCTGGCATCGATCAACACCTCGCCACGCGCACTGATGTAAAAACTGAAAGACAGCGTCAGATCGATGTCAATTTCGCCGCGCCCAACGCGTGCGCGCCACGCTTCGGAGCGATCAAGCGGAACTCCGGAAAACCAATTGCGTGCGCTGCGTTGTTCGGAACCCATCAGGTCAGACTCGGTGGTGAGAATTGCGGGTGGTCAATCGCTGGCTCAATCGAGCCGCGCGCCTTCTGGCATCTCCAAGAAACCTTGTGGCGCCGGCCAGTAAAACCAGAGCTCCGGTTGGCGCTCCATGGCATCGAGAAACTGCGCGTTCAGCGACTGAACCAGTTCATTTAAGTCATCGGTGCTCGGCAGCAGCGATAACTCCACTTGGCGCTCGTGACTTTGCCAATCTAGTCGGACATTAAAACAGCGCCTAGCGCCGGGCAGTTGCAGGGCTAACTTCATAATGCCGCTGCGCCAATAGGCTTGACGCTGCCCGGGAAACTGCACGCTCACCAGCCCAGTACCGGCGCGCGGTGGCGTATCGGCGGCCACACACACCAAGCCACCCGCTTTGATAGTGGCGGCGATGCGCTCACGCGCGCCACCGGTGCCTATGCCTTGATTGCCGCAAACCACGGCGACCATATGCAGTCGAAAGCGCATGTACCAATAGCGCAAGTAGCCCACGCCAGGTGGCCGTTCGCTTAGCGAGCGATAAACCAAATAGACCGGAAAACCGGCGGCGCGCAAGGTGGCTAGCGCCGGCAAACCTTGATTGAAATTAAAGAAATAACAGAGCCCACCACTGATCTGCAGTTCGCCGTTCTGCACCAAGGGCATGGTTTTCGCCAGTCCCCGCCAGCCCCGCGCGAAGGCGCGAAACAGATCGGCGTGCTCCAACAAAAAACCAAATCGAAAGCGCCGATCAAATTCTGGATCGTCCGGCGCCAAGCCCAAAGTCTGGCGACCGGCACGACTGCCGATCAGTTCTTCACGCATCAACAGGGGGCTGTTGGCAAATCGCCAATACAAGCGCAGACACCAGCGCCACGGCAATAGCATTGCCAGCCCGGGCACCAACCACAAAGACAGCAAATCCTTCAGTTCACGTTTCAGCGCCAGCCACATGGCAAATATCGATGCCGGATGAATAGGCCGCGAGTCTACGGCGTCTGCGTGAACGCATGCGATAAGTCAGGGATTCGAAAAACCGCTGTCGCTCCGCCACATCACTCAATAGCCCAATGCCAGCCCCGAATTGCGACGTGGATCGTTGGCGCCGAAAAAACGCTTGCCGGGTATCACTGCGCCCCCCAAGGTGGGCGCGCCGATCAAAATGGCGGCCAAATGGTTTGCTGGTTGCGGCGGCGCTAGCGTATGTCCCCACGCTTCTAACAAGGCGCGGGTATCGGGACTGAGCGCATGGGTTTCCACGTTGGTCAGATCAGGCAACCACTGGTGATGAAAGCGCGGCGCATCCACCGCTTCCTGGATGTTCATTCCGTAGTCGATCACGTTCAGCAAGGTCAGCAACACCGCGCTAATGATGCGGCTGCCACCGGGCGTGCCCAGCACCATCACCGGCGCGCCGTCTTTGGTCACAATCGTCGGACTCATCGAACTGAGTGGTCGTTTGCCCGGCGCAATCGCGTTGGCACTGCCTTGCACCAAGCCGTACAAATTGGCGACACCCGGTTTGGCGGTGAAATCGTCCATTTCGTTGTTCAGCAGCACGCCGGTGCCGTCGGCGGTGAGTCGCGCGCCAAACCAATCGTTCAAGGTATAGGTCAGTGAGACCGCGTTCCCGGCCTGATCGGCGATCGAAAAGTGCGTGGTATTGCTGCCCTCGCGCAAAATCACGCCGGGTTTGATGGTGGCCGACACGCCTGCGCGCTGCGCTTTAATCAAACTTCGTAGGTGCGCGGCGTACGCAGGATCAAGCAACTCTGCGACTGGATTTTTGACGAATTGCGGATCGCCGAGGTGATGATTGCGATCAGCATAGGCATAACGCATGGCTTCAATCTGGTAGTGCACCGCTTGAGCGGAGTGATAGCCCAGCTCCGCCAGCGGATAGCCTTCCAGAATGCGCAGGATTTGACACACGGTGACGCCGCCGGAGCTGGGTGGGGGCGCTGCGACGATTTGGTAGCCGCGATACATACAGCGCACCGGTTCCCGTTCCAGCGCCGTGTAGGCGCGCAGATCGGCCTGACTCAAAATGCCGCCGCCGGCTTGACTGGCGGCGAGCAGCGCCGCCGCCACTGGGCCTTGGTAAAAGCCGCTCGCACCGCGGCGGGAAATCGCGCGCAGCGTTTTTGCCAAGTCTTTTTGAATCAGGCGCTGACCAACTTGCAAGGGCTTGCCGTGGGCCAAAAAAATCGCCGCGCTGGCGGGGTCGCGCGCGAGATCCGCGCTGGCCTCCTGCAGCGTCAGCACATCGCCCTCGTCCAACACAAAACCATCCTGCGCCAGTTTGATCGCCGGTGCGATCAGCAGCGCGCGGCGCATGCTGCCATAACGCTTGCGGGCGAGTTCCAAACCAGCCACCGTGCCGGGCACTGCGACCGCCTTGTGGCTGCGCGTGCTGAGATCTGGGATTACGTTGCCAGCCTCATCGAGAAACATATCGGCCGTGGCCGCTAGCGGGGCGCGCTCACGAAAATCGATGAAGGTCTGGCGACCATCAGCCAAATGCAGCGTCATAAAACCACCGCCGCCCAGATTGCCGGCCGCCGGATAAACCACTGCCAGTGCATAAGCGACGGCGATAGCGGCATCCACCGCATTGCCGCCTCGCCTGAGCGTCGCTACACCCACCCGCGTGGCAAGGTGTTGCGCGCTGACCACCATGCCATGTTCGGCAGCCACCGGGGCGACTGAGGCCGCCAGCAGCGCGGGGCTGAAAAGCAAAACCAGCGTCGCTGCGATCACTAGACTGATGCCGCGCGAGAATTTCAAGGTCATCATCCTTTGCCGTGCAACGGCAGGTGGGTGGGTCCGAAAATACACTGGCTTAGGTTCCTTGCCCTGATCGCTTTCGTGGCGTCGTGTGCGATAACCGGCTTGCACGCTCCACACTAGCCGACGATGCTGATGCCTGCACTTACTGACTAGACGCGCCATGGAACATATCAAACACGCTAAGTACCGAAAGTTGATCGAATTCTGCAGTAAATTGCAGGCCGAACCCTGCGCCATTGTGCATCCTTGTGATGTGCCGTCCTTGACCGGAGCAGTCCGCGCGGGTGAACAAGGCCTGATCGTGCCCATCCTGATTGGGCCACAAGCACGCATCGAAGCGATCGCCAAAGAAGCGGGTTTGAATATCACCGGCCTCACTTTGATTGACACGCCGCATAGCCACGCTTCGGCGGAACACGGCGCGCGGTTGGTGCGCGATGGCCAGGCGCGCATGCTGATGAAGGGCAGCCTGCATACCCATGAATTACTCGCCAGTGTGGTTTCTCGCGAGGCCGGATTACGCACCGAACGTCGTATCAGCCATTGTTTTGTGATGGACGTACCCGTATTGGACCGCGTCGTGATTATTTCTGACGCTGCGGTGAACGTGTTTCCGGGTTTGGCTGAAAAGGTTGACATCGTTCAAAATGCGATTGATTTGGCCCACGCGATGGGCAATATGAACCCGCGGGTTGCGATTTTGTCGGCGACTGAATCAGTTAATCCAAAAATTCAGTCGACCCTCGATGCCGCCGCTTTGTGCAAAATGGCCGATCGCGGTCAAATTACCGGTGGATTATTGGATGGACCGCTCGGTTTGGATAATGCGGTGGATTTGAATGCGGCACGCATCAAAAAAATAAATTCTCCGGTTGCTGGATGCGCGGATATTCTGATTACGCCGGATATGGAAGCCGGCAATATGCTGGCAAAAAGCCTGAGTTTCATGGCAGATGCCGATGCAGCCGGCATTGTGCTGGGTGCGCGGGTGCCCATTGTGCTGACCTCACGCGCGGATGATCTGGATACACGCTTGGCCTCATGCGCGATTGCAGCGCTAGTCGCCCGTTATCACCAACGGCGTGCGATGGAAATGCTCAAAGTTGCCGCGCAAGCCAGGCCATGAACACCTCGATTCTGGTACTCAACGCTGGATCGTCGAGTTTAAAGTTCGCCGTTTACGCTGTGGACTTGAGTCAGAATGCAAATGCGGAATTCTCGCTAACCGTATTGTTGAAAGGTCAAATTGCGGATTTACACAGTGTGCCGCAGTTCTCCGTACGCGATGGTGACGGTCGCGCACTCGCTGCTCCGGAATTGAGCGCAGGGCAGGGCTCGGCGCTGGATTGTTTGCTTGCCTATTTGCTTGCGCGGGGGCAAAGTTTTGATTTGGTGGGTCACCGAGTGGTGCACGGCGGCGTGCATTATTCAAAGGCGGTGATTGTGAATGCACCAGTGCAAAGTGCTTTGCAAGACTTGGTGTCATTAGCGCCCCTGCATCAGCCACATAATCTGCTGGCGATTGAACGCCTTGCCCAAATGTATCCCCATTTGCCCCAGGTTGCCTGTTTTGATACGGCGTTTCATCGCAGCAATGCCGATTTGGTGCAGCGTTATGCGTTACCGGATGCGCTGCATCAGCAGGGCATTTTGCGTTATGGTTTCCACGGTTTATCGTACACCTACATAAGCGGTGTACTCGCCAACTACGATAAACGCGCGGCACAGGGCAAAACCATCGTATTGCACCTTGGCAACGGCGCCAGTCTATGCGCGTTCGACGCGGGTATCAGCGTCACCAGCAGCATGGGATTCAGTGCCGTGGACGGCATTCCGATGGCGACCCGCTGCGGCGCGCTGGACCCAGGCGTCATCTTGCACTTGCTGCGCGCGCATGGGATGGACGCCGACGCCATCGAAGCCTTGCTGTACCGGCAATCGGGCTTGCTTGGCGTGTCGGGTGTTTCCGGTGATATGCGCGTGCTTAGCGCGTCCAACGAACCCATGGCTGAGACGGCAATCGCGCTATTTGTCTACCGGATCGTGCGCGAAGTTGGCTCGCTGATGGCGGCTCTCGGTGGTTTGCATGCATTGGTGTTCACCGCGGGGATTGGCGAAAACGCCAGCCACATTCGCGAGCGCATCGTGGCGCAATTGCATTGGCTGGGTGTGCGTATCGACGCGAACGCGAACCTAAGTCATGGCCCACGGATCAGCGCGATCGACAGCGCGATCTCGGTATGGGTGATTCCGACCGACGAGGAAAAGATCATCGCGCAGCAGGCGCTGGCGGCGGCGTATGCTGTCGCACGCTAAACGCCTGATCACACTTCAGTTCCGTTCTCGCAAGCGCGCTCTTGGTTCCCACAAATCTAGCGATTAAATATGCCTTATATTCACAATATTGACCCCATCGCACTGCAAATTGGCCCGCTGGCGATCCACTGGTATGGATTAATGTATTTGGCTGCCGCCGCAAGCGCTTTTTTTCTGGCGCGGCGGCGCGCTGATCAAGCGTGGCGTGGTTTCCAGCGCTCCGAAGTGGAAGATATTATTTTCTACGGGATGCTCGGCGTCATTCTAGGTGGTCGCATCGGTTCGGTGGTGTTTTATCATTTCAGTGATTTTTTAGCTGATCCACTGATGTTAGTGCGCGTCTGGGAAGGTGGCATGAGTTTCCACGGTGGTTTGCTCGGCGTGATCATTGCGGTGGCCTGGTATGGCCGGAAAACCGGTCGTTCATTATCTTCTATGTGCGATTTCGCCGCGCCCATCGTGCCGATCGGTTTGGGATTAGGGCGTATCGGCAATTTTATCGGCGCTGAATTATGGGGACACAAAACAGACGTTTCGTGGGGCGTTATTTTCCCCCATGCTTTGCCCGGCGGACCTTATTCGGTTGCTGAAATCCAGAGTTTGCTAGTCCAAGGGCAATTACTTAACGAAGCGCGCCACCCATCGCAGCTTTATCAAGCCTTCTGGGAGGGCGTGGTGTTATTTGCAATCGTCTGGTGGTTTTCCAGCAGACCACGGCCATTAATGACCACATCCGGCGTATTTTTGATTGTCTACGGTATTGGTCGTATCGCAGTAGAATTTGTGCGTGAGCCGGACGCCCATATCGGTTATCTGGCGTGGGGCTGGCTGACGATAGGTCAGGTATTGTCGCTGCCGATGGTCTTGTTTGGAGTGGGGCTGATCTGGTTTGGTTATCACAAAGCCGAATTAAAGACTATTAAGTGAGACTTATGCAGCAATACCACGCCTTACTTCGGCATATACTTGAGCATGGCACGGTTAAGTCGGATCGTACTGGAACTGGCACGCGCTCGGTGTTTGGCTGGCAGATGCGCTTTGATTTGGCGCAGGGTTTTCCGCTCGTCACCACCAAAAAAATTCATCTAAAGTCAATTATCCACGAGTTGTTGTGGTTCATCGCCGGCGACACTAACGTCGATTATTTGCGCAAAAATGGCGTCAGCATTTGGGACGAATGGGCCGCGCCAGACGGTGAACTAGGGCCGGTGTACGGCAAACAATGGCGCTCCTGGGCGACCTACGATGGTCGGGTGATTGATCAATTGGGCGAGGTGATCGCGCAAATCAAAAAAAATCCGGATTCCCGCCGCCTAGTGGTCAGCGCTTGGAATCCCGCTGATTTGCCGGCGATGGCATTGGCGCCGTGTCACGCGTTATTTCAGTTTTACGTGGCGAATGGCCGATTATCGTGTCAACTCTATCAACGCAGCGCCGACGTATTTTTAGGCGTGCCCTTCAACATCGCCTCCTATGCCTTGCTCACCGCTATAGTTGCACAGGTGTGCGATTTACAAGTGGGCGATTTTGTACACACGTTTGGCGATGCACATTTGTATTTGAATCATATCGAGCAAGCCCAGTTGCAGCTCAGCCGCGAGCCGTATGCACTGCCACAACTTCGCCTTAATCCAGCGCGCCGCAATATTGAAGATTTTGCATACGCCGACGTTGAAATCCTCGGCTATCGGTCACACCCGCCGATCAAGGCGCCGATTGCGGTCTGAGGCCTTCAACCTAGAAACCTCAGTTGACCGCTTCTCAATACCCATAGCACCATGTTCCTTTTGGTTTTTAAGCCGTTTGACTCGTTCACCCGTTGGGTGAGTCCGCTACGGGGCAGATTGCACGGTTATGGCGGAGAGATCGAGAGATCCGGCCGGAAACCGCGCAGCTGAACCACGCAAGAGTCGACTTTGCGAGGGAGCCTCAAGCGACCGCGGCAATCCAGGGACGTTCGCCGCAGCCACCTTCTACGTCCCCAATGCAATTAAGCCCGCGCGCGCGCAGCCGCGCTGCCTTTGCCGCATCGTATGGCTGTAAATCAATAACTTACAGCGAGTTCACTGGGCGCGCAGCGCGCAGCGTATCCCGATTCGCGCAACTAAGCGCGCCCGCTGAACTCGGCGGTTTCGGTGTTGACCCGCACTCGGGTGCCGTTTTCGATGTACTCGGGTACGTGGATTTCCATACCGGTCGATAGTTTTGCGGTTTTGGCGCGTCCGGTGGCGCTGGCGCCTTTGACGTAGGGCGCAGTATCGACCACTTCTAGTTCAACTGAGGCTGGAAGCTTCAAACCGACCGGCTCGCCGTCGATTAACAATAACTGCACACCCTCCAAGTTGCCGTCGGCAGAATAGGATGGCAAATCCCCGACCATCGCCGGCGACAGCGTATATTGGGTGTAATCTTCAGCATCCATGAACACGTAATTGTCGCCGTCCATGTATGAAAAAGTCGCATCGCGGCGACTCAATTCAACTTCCGACAATTCATCGTCCGCGCGTAAACTGACATCCGTTTTGCTGTCGGTGCCCACCTCATAGAGCACAAATCGAAAGGTGGTATTACCACCGCGTCCCGTTGGAGCGCTGCGCTCTACATCGCGCACCATCCAGTATTTGCCGTTGTATTCGAGAACGGTGCCGCGTTTAATGTCGGTTGCTTTCATGGGAGTGTGTCGGGGATAGTGGGTGGAAAGTTTCGTGGATGGTAGAACATAGTAAGTAGTGCGACTAGCTGCAGGTGTATCTTCCAACTGAGTAGGGCGAGTTTAAAACCTGCCCGGACTATAATGATCAGCAACGGTCAATGCTGGTTATTAACATCAACCAGCAACTATAAACCAAAAACCTACTTCGCCGGCATTCGCGCCGCGCCATCCAAGCGCAGCACCGTGCCGTTCATATAGCGGTTTTGCAATACAAAACACACCGCATCGGCGAATTCTGCCGGATCGCCCAAACGGGCCGGGAAGGGCACCATGGCTTCCAGACTGGCTTTCACCTCGTCCGGCATATTGCCAGCCATTGGCGTCATGAATATACCCGGTGCGATGGCCACCACGCGGATGCCAAAGCGGGCCAGTTCGCGGGCCATCGGCAGGGTCATACCGACCACTCCGCCTTTGCTGGCGGCATACGCGGCTTGGCCGATTTGACCTTCATAGGCGGCGATTGATGCCGTGCTGACAATAATGCCGCGTTCGCCGTCACTGCCTGGCTGGTTGGATTGCATGATCTGTGCGCCAGCTTTGGCCACATTAAAGCTGCCGATCAAATTGACGCGAATCGTGGTTTCAAACTGCGACAGTGGCATCGCGCCCTGTTTGCCCAATACGCGACCAGCGCCCAAGATGCCGGCGCAGCTAATCACCGCGTTTAGGCCGCCCATCGCCTGCGCGGCGGCGCTTAGACTGCCGGCCACGCCTTCTTCGCTGGTCACATCGGTACGCAAGTAGTGCGCTCGCTCACCCAAGCTGGCGACGGCCGCAGCGCCTTTTTCGTCTTGCACATCCAATAAAGAGACGAGCGCACCTTCGCGAATCAATCGCTGCGCGACAGCAAAACCCAAGCCCGACGCAGCGCCGGTGATTGCCGCTTTGACCTGCTCCAAAACCATGCGCCCGCTCCCATCACCCCGATGGCCACGAAGAATAGCTGGGGCGGCTGCTAGGCGCACTACACTAGGTTCTGTCGCCCTGGTCCAATTGCCGGCGCTCGCGCCGAAAGCGCCGCATTCGCGCAAAGAAGCGCCGGTAGGGTGTCGCTGAGGTGAAGTGTCGCCAAGTGGTGTGTGCGGCGAAAAAAGTCTGCATCCGTGATGCGTGATTTGGAAAGCGCAGCCAATCGTCGAGCGGCTGGTCCAAGCGCTGCAGCAACAAGTTGGGCCCACTGGGCGGCGATTTCGGTAGCACCTCAAAGCCGCACCGCCAAGCCAACATCGACAGCGTTTCGCGCGTGAAACCATGCACATGGCCAAAATGCCAGCGCGCGCTAGGCGTGCGGTTTGGATCGGCGATGTCCGGTACATTGATGTGGAAAAAACCCTTCGGTTTGAGCAATTGATGGACCAGCGCGAAGGCTTTATCCGGGGCACGCAAATGCTCAAACACATGTGAACTGGTCACCAAGTCGAAGCTGCCGTGCGTGAGTGGCGCGTCTTCCAGCGTGGTGGGATGGATATGTGCGTGATAGTGTTCGCGCGCAAATGCGGCAAAGCCTTGGTGTGGTTCAATTCCTTGGGCAATCCATCCTGCGGCCCTGGCCGCGCCCACAAAGGCGCCGGTTCCGGCGCCAATGTCGAGGACTCGATCACCTTGGCGCAGCAGCGCTGCCAGCAAAGCCACCCTTTCGCGCGCGCCACGCTCGTCACGCAACAGCGCCTTGGCGCGTGGCCGCGAGTCCCCGTGGTAGTGCTGGCGATATTCGTCGCGATAGTAGCGCTCGATGTCCGCGCTGGTCGGCATCGGATCCAAAAATACCAAGCCACAGCGGCCGCACAGCACGTTGCGCAAGGGCTGCCAGTAACGATCCCGCGTGCCCACCACGCTGCGCTCCTGGCCACCGCAAACCGCGCAGGGCAGCGATTCACCAAGGAATGGAAAGGGTTTGAGACGTTGCAACCAGGACAATGCGGCGATCCGGTAAGGCGGTGGGTGAATCGTAGCGCGTCTGCCGGGGTTCTTGGTTGGTACGGTTGGGGGTTCTTGGTTGGTGGTCGTTGGTGTCGGTGTTTGTCTGTGTCGCGTAAACGTCGATTCCGGGGTGGGGCGGGTTCTAAACCCGCGCCTACGCCCGCTAGTCGCGCACATTTTTCCACCCGCCACCAACCCTGCTGCACGCGCCCTGAACCATTCATGTTCGGAATGCAGTGCGGGCGGGTAGACTACGGCCCCGGTTTGTTGCAACCGGATCTATCAATGACTCCCCTGATTTTCGTCACTGGCGGTGTCGTGTCCTCATTGGGCAAAGGCATTGCTGCGGCATCACTGGCTGCCATTCTTGAAACGCGCGGTTTGCGCGTGACGATGATGAAGCTCGACCCCTACATCAACGTTGATCCGGGCACCATGAGCCCGTTCCAGCATGGCGAGGTTTACGTCACCGACGACGGTGCCGAGACCGATCTGGACCTCGGTCATTACGAGCGTTTTTTGCGCACCCGGATGACTCGAAAAAATAATGTCACGACCGGTCGCATTTACGAGAATGTGATCAAAAATGAGCGGCGCGGCGATTATTTGGGCGCCACCGTTCAGGTGATTCCGCATATTACTGACGAGATCAAGCGCTGCATTGACGAAGCCACGCAGGGCTATGACGTCGCGCTGGTTGAAGTCGGTGGTACCGTGGGTGATATCGAATCCTTGCCCTTTCTGGAGGCTATTCGACAAATCCGCATCGAACGCGGCCCCGACCATGCCTTGTTTATTCACCTGACTTTGGTGCCGTTTATCAAGGCAGCGGGCGAGATTAAAACCAAGCCCACTCAGCATTCGGTGAAAGAATTGCGCTCGATCGGCATTCAGCCCGACGTGTTGTTATGCCGCTCAGAACAGCCACTTCCGGACGGCGAACGTCGCAAAATCGCGCTATTTACCAATGTGCCGGTGAATGCGGTCATCTCAGCCATTGATGTCGATATCGTGCATAAGATGCCCGCGTGGTTTCACCAGCAGGGTTTGGATCAGATCGTCGTCGATCAGTTGAAATTGGCAGCCGGTCCAGCCGATCTAGCCGAGTGGAACGCGGTCGTCGAGGCCTGCGAACATCTCGTAGACGAGGTGGAAATCGTGATTGCGGGAAAATATGTCGAGCATTCCGATGCTTATAAATCATTGTCAGAGGCCTTGCGGCATGGTGGACTGCGCCAGCGCACCAAGGTCAACCTGCGTTGGGTGGAATCTGAGCACGTCGAAAAGCACGGCGCTGAAGTGTTGGAAGGCGCAGACGCAATTTTGGTGCCGGGCGGTTTTGGCGAACGTGGGTTTGAGGGCAAGGTATTGGCGGCCCGCCACGCGCGAATCAATCAAATCCCCTATTTCGGTATTTGTTATGGTATGCAGGCCGCAGTGGTGGATTTTGCCCGCTCAATAGCCGGTTTGGATGGCGCTAACAGCACCGAAAACAGCCGCGATTGCGTGCATCCGGTGATCGCATTGATTACCGAATGGCGGACCAGCAGTGGCGACGTGGAACGCCGTACCAGCAGTTCTGATTTGGGTGGCAGCATGCGTCTGGGCGCGCAAGAATGCCGGTTAAAACCCGGTACCCTAGCGCGGCAGACTTACGGCGCTGAAATTATTCGCGAGCGTCACCGGCATCGATATGAATTCAACAATTATTATCGTCAGCAATTGGAGCAACTCGGCTTAGTCATCTCTGGGCGCTCGCTTGACGACTTGCTGGTAGAAATCGTCGAACTGCCCAATCACCCGTGGTTTTTGGCCTGTCAGTTCCATCCAGAATTCACCTCAACGCCGCGCGACGGCCATCCTTTATTTGAAGGTTTTGTGCGCGCCGCTCGCGCTCACAAGGCTGCGCGCCTCGCTGCCCAGCATGAAACGGTGGGCGTATGAATTTATGCGGTTTTTCCATTGGTTTGGAGCGGCCCTTTTTCTTGATTGCCGGGCCCTGTGTCATTGAGTCGATGCAATTGCAGCTTGAGGTTGCCGGGCAATTGAAGGAAATCACCGATAAACTCGGTATTCCTTTCATTTTTAAGTCGAGTTTCGACAAGGCTAATCGTTCCTCGGGCACCAGTTTTCGTGGCCCAGGGCTGGCGGAAGGCCTGAAGGTCTTGTCTGAGGTGAAGCGCCAGATTGGCGTTCCGGTGCTGACCGATGTGCATGAGTACACGCCGTTGGCGGAAGTGGCCAGTGTCGTCGATGTGCTGCAAACGCCGGCGTTTTTGTGCCGCCAGACCGACTTTATCCAGAACGTGGCGCGCGCCGGCTTGCCGGTCAACATCAAAAAGGGCCAGTTTTTGGCGCCTTGGGATATGAAACACGTGGTCCAAAAAGCCCGTGACGTCGGCAATCAGAATGTCATGGTGTGTGAGCGCGGTGCCAGTTTTGGCTACAACAATCTGGTTTCCGATATGCGCTCGTTGGTCGTGATGCGCGAAACCCTAGCGCCGGTGATATTTGACGCCACCCATTCGGTGCAGTTGCCAGGCGGGCAGGGCAGCAGTTCTGGCGGGCAACGCGAGTTTGTGCCGGCTTTGGCGCGCGCCGCGGTTGCGGTGGGCGTGGCAGGCTTGTTCATGGAAACCCACCCAGACCCAGAAAAGGCGCTGTCCGATGGACCCAATGCATGGCCGTTGCCACGCATGGCCGCGCTGTTGGAGACCTTGTTGATGTTAGACCGCGCAGTGAAACAACGACCTTTTGACGAAATGGAATTGTTGTAACCCACCGCGAGTCGCTTTTGCTACAACATGAGACGCTTGTCTACTCGTCAACTTGATGCAGCAAGGCATAGTATTGCGCCCCTCGCGTTGGATCTGGGCGCAACTCATGGTCAATATCAGCCTGTTCGGGCGCTTCGTGCCTTTGCAGTCGCTGGTCCCCTCTGATCGTACGCAACTCGCTAAGCAGAGCAGGCTGGTCAATTATCAACCTGGCCAGGTGATCTTCAATCGCGGTGAACTGGCTCGTACCCAGGCGTTTTTGATCGAGGGCGAAATTGAGGTTCAGGACGAACGCAACGCGATGCGTCTGCGGGCGGTTGACCCCGAAGCACGCTATGCCTTAGCGGCGGGTCAACGACGCTCGGCGACGGCGCTGTGTTTAAAGTCGGCGCAAGTTTTGTTTGTGGATCGCGAATTGCTCGACGTGATGCTCACGTGGTCGCAGACCGGTGGCATCGAAGTGCGCGAACTGGGCGTCAGCAGCCCAGGCGACGACGATCACGATTGGATGACGGCCTTACTGCAGAGCAAGGCCTTTCTGCGTATTCCGCCGGGAAATATCGCGCAGATTTTTGGCAGCATGGAGCCGGTCACTTTTGACGCAGGTCAGATTATCTTGCGGCAGGGTGAGCCTGGCGACTATTACTACGTGATTACCGAAGGTCGCGCCCAAGTGGTTCTGGAAGACCCCAACGGCAATTCCGAAGAGGAATTGGCGCAACTGGGGGTCGGCCGGGCCTTCGGCGAAGAAGCATTGGTGTCTGGCGAGCCGCGCAATGCCACGGTGCGGGCGCTCACCCGGTGTTCGCTGATGAGGTTGTCTGGCGCGGCCTTCGCGCGCTTGCTGAAGGCGCCGTTGCTGCGTGAGGTGCAGGTTGGCGAAAACAACGTCAATGCGCAATTGGTTGATGTGCGTTTGCCCAGCGAGTTTGAGCGCGGGCATTCGCCCGGAGCCATTAACTTGCCGCTGGCACGCTTGCGCCAGTTGGCGCTGACCCTTAATCCGGCGCGCGAATATTGGGTTTATTGCGACACCGGCAGGCGCAGCGCCTCGGCGGTGTTTTTGCTGACCGAGCGCGGATTTGATGCAAAGTTGGTGCGTGGCGGGGTGGGTGTCGCACAACTGACCGAAGCCGCGTAGAGTTGTAGCCGATTGTGCTTGAGATGCTGCGAAACAACCGCCTGCTGCGCGGTTCGCGCAGCGATTTTGGTGCGCTGAAATGCGCTCCGCGCGATCACGATCTCACCCATTCCATCCAAGGGCGCGCGGCACGGGCCGCGTGCCAGCAAGGACGCCGTAATGAATCATCGACCTGTTAGTGCCCGCATCAATCCTGAAGCGGGTATGGAAGTTTTGTCTAAAGCGGAAGTGCGCCGGCTGACTACGGCCACCACCGGCAATCTCTATGACCTATTCCGTCGCTGCACGCTGGCTGTGTTGACGACCGGTAGCGAGAGCGACGATGCCCGCGCGATACTCGCGCGGCACCCTGATTTTGACGTCAGAGTCGTGCAACAAGACCGCGGCGTGAAGCTTGATCTCATCAATGCGCCAGCACAGGCTTTTGTCGACGGCGAAATCATTCGCGGCATTCGGCAACTGTTATTTGCCGTGTTGCGCGACATTCTTTATGTCGAAAATGAAATCAAAACCCGCGCCAACTTGAATGAGCCGGAAGGCATCACCAACGCGGTGTTCGATATTTTGCGCAACGCCGGCATTTTGCGTGCTCAACAAACGCCCAACCTAGTCGTCTGTTGGGGCGGTCATTCCATCGGCCGTAAAGAGTACGAATACACCAAGAAAGTGGGTTACGAACTGGGTTTGCGCGGCATGGACATCTGCACCGGTTGTGGCCCCGGCGCAATGAAAGGCCCGATGAAGGGCGCCACCATTGCACACACCAAACAGCGTATTGAAAATACCCGTTATATCGGCATCACCGAGCCGGGCATCATCGCCGCTGAGTCACCCAATCCGATCGTGAATTATTTGGTGATCATGCCGGATATCGAAAAACGCTTGGAATCCTTCGTGCGCGTAGGCCACGCCATTGTGGTGTTCCCCGGCGGCGTGGGCACGGCCGAAGAAATCCTCTACTTGCTTGGCATTCTGTTGCACCCGGACAACGCGCGCGTGCCGTGCCCGGTGGTATTCACCGGTCCGAAAGACAGCGCCGCGTATTTCGAGCAGATTGATGCGTTTCTCAAGTTGACGCTGGGTGAGACGGTCGCTGAGCACTATCGCATCATCGTTGGTGATCCGGTCGAAGTGGCCCGCTACATCAAGCAGGGCATGGCGCGGGTCACCGATCATCGCGTGGAAACCAAAGACGCCTTCTTCTTCAACTGGACCTTAAAAATCCCCGAAGCCTTCCAGTTTGGATTTGCGCCCAGCCACGAGGCGATGGCGCAGTTGCAACTGCACCGTGGCCGGCCGGTACACGAACTGGCCGCCGATTTGCGGCGCGCTTTCAGCGGCATTGTCGCCGGCAATGTGAAGGAAGAAGGCATCCGCGCGATCGAAGCGCACGGCCCGTATGAACTGAGCGGCGAGCCGGTCATCATGGAGGCCATGGACGCATTGTTACAGGCTTTTGTTGCCCAACATCGCATGAAACTACCGGGCAGCGACCCATACAAGCCCTGTTATCGATTGAAAACGGCAGCTTGAATGTAAGCGCAGGGCTTGACGAGGTCTAAAGCTTGTCGGCATTATTCCGCTTCTGCCGTTCCCGGATAGCTCAGCGGTAGAGCAAGTGACTGTTAATCACTGGGTCGCAGGTTCGATCCCTGCTTCGGGAGCCAAAAAAATCAACAAAATCAAGGACTTGCACGGGAAACCGGCAGGTCCTTTTTGTTTAGTGGATCGCGCGCCGGTGCTGTGCCCGGCTTCGGGAGCCAAAAAATCAAGGGCTTGCAAAGGAAACTTTGCAGGCCTTTTTCGTTTGAGTCACGGTCGAGTAGGTTGCGGGCGACAAGATCTACTGTGTGTACAACGCATCAAGTGAATAGCTTATTCGAGACCATGCCGAGAAGTCGGCCCAATTCATCCATCAGCCGACGGGCAGACTGCGGTCTTACTCGCCACGATAAGCGGTGTTTGGCTGCGGCGGGTTATTTCCCCATTGTGGTTTATGCCGTTGGTACTCGCACCAAACGAGTATTGGGTGCGTTTCGGGCTTCCAATTGTAGCCGTGACAGGCCGGGTCCTCGCGTCGGCCAAGCTCGGGCTTGCAATCAGCGTGTGCACGTGAGGGCTGGACCCTGCGCCTGTGTCTAAAGTTTCCGCACAGGGTCTGCGTTACAACTCGTTGGAACAGAAGAGCTATTCACCCCGGCCTGCAAGCACAGCTTGCAGGCGTTCAAGCCGGCGCGCCGCATGCCGCGCAAGCTTGCCAGCTTTCACCCACCATAACCGCACACTCCATCCCGTCCAACTGAGGTTTCTAGGTTTAATGGCGCCCGGGGCTCGCCCAAGGAGCCGCGGCCGCCAGCGCGAACGCTGTTTTCGCACAATGCAACCCCCGCGCGCACGGAGCCGCGCTACGTTTGCTGCATCGTGCGGCGGGGACTCTCATGATTCCGGTTGGGTGCGAGCCATCAGCGTTTGACAACGGTAGACTCGGCCGCGTTGCACGCACATCCACGCTTCTAACCCAAGGCACCGCCATGACCGACGACACTGCTGGCACTGCATTGCAACTTCGCTCGCTGATACGCGCCGATGGTGAGCTTGAACTTTCGTTACAGCGTGTGCCGATTCCTGAGCCGGGGCCGGAGGAGGTGGTGGTGCGCATCGAAGCCACGCCGATTAATCCATCTGATTTGGGGCTGCTGTTTGGCGCAGCCGACCTGAGCACGATGCAGCTGTCCGGCAGCGCGACCCAACCCATACTGACCGCGCGCATTCCGGATAAGTTGATCAAAGCGATGGCCGGTCGCGTTGGGCAATCCCTGCCGGTCGGCAACGAAGGAGCTGGCGTGGTCGTCAAAGCAGGCGCCTCAGCGGCTGCACAAGCGCTGCTCGGCAAGACGGTGGCATTGATCGGTGGCGCCATGTATTCGCAGTTCCGCTGCATTGCCGCCAACCAGTGCCTGTTGCTGCCGCCTGACGCCACGCCGGCAGACGGTGCTTCTTGTTTCGTCAACCCGCTTACTGCGCTCGGTATGGTGGAGACGATGCGACGCGAAGGTCATAGCGCGCTGGTCAATACCGCGGCGGCATCCAATCTGGGACAGATGCTCAATCGCCTGTGCCTGAAAGACGGCATCGCGCTGGTTAACATCGTGCGTAAGGCAGAGCAGGAAACCCTGCTGCGTCAGCAGGGTGCGAGCTTGGTCTGCAATGTCAGCTCGCCGAATTTTCTGACCGAGTTGACCGACGCGCTGATTGCCAGCGGTGCCACGATCGCCTTCGACGCCATCGGCGGTGGTAAATTGGCCGGGCAAATCCTCAGTTGCATGGAAGTGGCAATCAATCGAAAAGCCACCGAATACAGCCGCTACGGATCAGCCACGCACAAGCAGGTTTATTTGTACGGCATGCTTGATTCAGGTCCCACCGAGCTCAACCGCAACTTCGGTATGGCCTGGGGCATGGGCGGATGGCTATTGTTCCCGTTCTTGCAAAAGATCGGATCTAGCGCCGCGCAACAGCTGCGCGAGCGCGTGGCCGCCGAGTTGAAGACCACGTTTGCCAGCCACTACACGCGCACCGTTTCGCTGGCGCAGGCGCTGTCCCCGGAGGCAATCGCGGTTTATGGCGTGCGAGCAACCGGTGCGAAAGTGCTCATCAACCCAAGTTTGGCTTGATCCTGAATCTGCCGGGGCAGAGCACGGCAGCCGTCAGCTCTGCTGAAAATGCAGCTTGCTGCGCCGCTGTTTGTGCGGAGACCACTGGCGCAGCCGCACGCGCGGTCGCCGACAATAGTTTGTGCCGTAGGGACCTAATGTCGGTAGAAGAGAAGCCCAAAAACAAGCCCCGTCCCGAAGGGCCGTAATGTCGGTAGAACGGCGTGTCTGTCCTAGCAGGATTAAGGTCTAGTCGGTTGCGACAGCAATCTACGTCCACTAAGCTGGATTTTATTACCATGGTAATGGTTCGACATGAGCGCCCAAAGTAAACTGACCGCGCAAGCACAAGTATCCGTTCCTGCCGCCATCAGGCGTGCACTGGGAGTTGGCCCAGGTTCGGTGATCGTATGGGAAACGCAAGCCGATCGGGTCGTCGTCCGCAGCTTAGGTCGGCATGCGAGTGCGGATATTCATCTGAGCTTGTTTGGGCCACTTCAGCCTGAAAAGAAGTCCAGTCAGGCGCTGAAGGAAGGCATCACGGCCTATGTGCGGGCCAAACATGCGCGATTGCCGTCTGAGTTGCTTGATTGGGGCAAATAGCGGCGCAGTGCTAAGATTTTTGGCAGCCCAAAAGCGCGGGATTTCGACGAGATGCAATCGAAGCTCACGATCAACTTTAACGACTTATTGTCTAGCTTTGACTGGGTGAGCGCAGCTGGCCCAGACGAGAAAAAAGCCTTTATTTGCCGAGAGAACGACAAGATTTATTGGGATGACGACGCTAGCGATGAAGAACTGCCAGATACGGAGCGTGCTGAGGATGAGGGCGAGGATTGAAAAAAACACTGTACGGACACGGAGTTTTGGCAATGGATGCAGATCAAGGTGCGACTGCCGTCATCACGCACCGCGTGCAGCAGCACAAGCAGGCTGAATACCAGGTTTGGCTTGACGAAATCGGGCCACTTTGCAAAGCCTCGGTTGGCCTTCTGGATTGGCATATCGTGCGCCCGGTCGCGGGGTTGACCGAGGCCTACACGGTCATCATTCGCTTTGACACACCGGAAAATCTGGGTAAATGGATGCATTCACCAGTGCGTGCCAGATTGATTGACAAGGTGAAACCGATATTGGTTAGTGGCGATGATTTTTTCGTCAGCAGCGGACTGGACTATTGGTTTACGCCGGGTGGCGCAAACGCCACAGTGCCGGTGCGCTGGAAACAGCTACTAGTGACGTGGTCGGCCATTTACCCTTTGGTTCTTGGCTCCACTTGGGCGCTTGAACTGTTCATGCATGAGCTTGGCGCGCCAAACTACCGGCTATTGGACACCTTAGTCGGCACCGGAATTGTGGTGTTTTTGATGGTCTACATCGTCATGCCGCGCTACACCAAGCTCATCAGGCGGTGGCTTTTTACGCGTTGAGGTACCCGGCAGGCTAGTCGATGCGGGGCTTCCGGATGGCACGAGTTTCTTGCCAATGCCATCAAAGCGATGTCACCGCCGCAGCCGGCGCTGCGCCGCCAACAACAACGCAGATTCTGGGTGATGGGCTTCGCGCAAAGTGCTAACCGCTTGTTCCAACAGCAGTCGATCTGACGCAGATAATGGATCAGCGCGGGTGAGCAGGATTTGCGCCTGGATGGCTGCGCGCACCGGGTGGCGGTCACTGAGTCAGCCGGCAGATCGCTCAGTGCCGCGCTCTGTAGCTCCGCTGCTTGCTCCTCACCGCGCTGCGCGGCGAGCTGGGCGCCCAACAGATCAATCTCGGCGAGCAGTTGTGCGTGGTGCAGTCGTAGACCCTGTTGGTCTGCTTGCCAAGCGATGTCGAGCGTTTGCTGCGCGGTCTCAAACTGACCGGCGGCAAACATCACGCGCGCCTGCACCAGTGGAACACGGTTGGCAAAGTAGCTGCGATCGCCGTAGGTCGCCGATTGCGCTTGCACAGCTTCGGCCAGGGCGGCAGCAGTACGTGCATCCACACGCCCGACGCCCAGTCCCATTTGTGCTTGGCGCAGCGGTGGGGCAAAGGGAGATCATTTCGTGCATCCCAAGCTTCCCCGTTGCTGCGAATACCGCAAAACATGCAACAGAACCCGCCGAGCGTGTGGGTCCGAGTTGTTTCTGAACCTCTTCTAAGTAGTTCCACTAGGCCAGAACCCGTACTAAACTCGCCTTTCGGATGCCGGGATTAGCGCAATGAAACTTCGATTCGCAGTTCTGGCGCTGTTGGCGATCGCCAGTGCAGGCCTGCTGTTGAGCAAGGCGCCAAGCCTGCTGACGGTCACCCACGATGCTATTTTTCCTGCTCCCATCGATGAGCCTGGTGAGGGCGCCAATTTCGGTGAACGACGCCGCGCCTGGATCGAATATCTGCATCGCGCCGCGCCGGATGTGGATTGGCGGCGGCAAGATGCGGACTTTCGCGCCGCCCGCTTTGCCCAACATGAAGCGCTGCGTGCCCAGCAACTGAAAGCGGGCGCGTCGGCGGGGGACTTGCGCAAAGTGAGCAGCGCCGCGATCAGCGGCAACTGGGTGGAGCGTGGTAGCAACAACCAGGCCGGACGGGTCATGGCGGCCAACTATGACGCTGCAGGCAACCGCCTAACCGTGCTATCGGCCGGCGGCAACGTCTGGCGTGCCTCTCGCGCGTTGCTTGATTGGCGCAGCCCGAACGACGGCGCTAGCTTCTCCAGCAGTTCGTTGGAACGCTTGGGCGGCGGTCTTGGCGAACGGTTATTGATCGCCAGCGACAGTCCGCGCGGGGTCTTCCGCAGTGATAACGGTGGCCTGAGCTGGACCGCCAATGCGGGCACCACGCTGGCCAATCCCTGGTACACGATGGACTTGGTGAGTCGTGACCCAACGCTGGCCGAGGTTTATCTGCTGCGCGTGCATTACGATTTCACCGCAACCGATTGGAAACCGCATTTGTATTCGTCAAATGATCGTGGTCAAAGTTTCACCGCGCGTCAGTTTGTCGGTAAACGTGATCAAGTCGCACTGTTTTCACCGCCTTATGGTTCTAGCGAGGTTTTTCTGCTGGATGGAGCCCAGCTATCCACCATTTCGCCGGGCGCGCATACCTTGGTTCCGCTGGCCACGCTGCCTTTAGGATTTACGCTGGCCAGTGAGGACGATATTGCGCTGAGCGGCGGCGTATCAGGTGGCCAAGTCTTCCTTTATGCATTTTATTCAAGGCCATCAAGTAATAAAACCGAAGTGCTGCGCTCAGTGGATGGTGGCCGTACTTGGATCGCAGTCAGCCCAGTCCCAACTAAATTCTTCAAGCTAAATTCGGCAGAAAGTTCTGGTAACGATCCGCTGCGTGCTTATGTCGGTGGAGTTAATCTATTTCGAACGGCTGATGGCGGTATCAGCTGGATTATGGTGAATAACTGGACGGAGTATTATCCAAATCCTGCCATTAAGCTACACGCAGATATCACCAATATTGATGTGAGTTTAGATAATGCCGGGCAGGAGCGCGTTTATATCAGCACCGATGGCGGCTTGTATGAATCTTTGGATCACACGCAAACGGTACAGAATCTCAACTTGAATGGCATGAATGTGTCGCAGTACTACGGCACTTACACGCAGCGCACACCGCCCTTTGCGGTGCTCGCCGGCGCGCAAGATCAAGGCTATCAGAAGGCGCTAGCACCCACTGGCGCCATCGAACCCTACGTGCAAACGATTAGTGGTGATTACGGTCATCTGGAATCGGCTGATGGGGGTAAGAACCTGTGGATGGTGTACCCTGGCTTTGCGATGTTGGATACCCGAACAAGTATGACGGGTCAGAGTGGATTGAAGCTCTGGCGTTTTGAAGAAAACAACTTCACAGGTTGGTTTTTCCTGCCGCCGCTGGCCGTTGATCCGCTCAATCCCTTACGAATCCTGCTGGCCGGCGGCAATCTTAGCGGTAGCGGCCAGCGCTTGATCAACCTGACTAGTGATGGTGTCAACTTCACCCATGCTGAGATCCCGTTCGACTTCAATTCCAAAGTGACTGCCGTTGCTTTTTCGACCGACGGCAATAGCCGTTATGCCATTAACGACGAAGCGCAGTTCTTTCGACAAATGGGTGCTGGTGCTTGGTCACGAACCAGCACTGGCATGCCGAATAATCATTATTTCTTTGGCAACCGCATTCTGGTCGATCCAGTGACCCCTGGAAAGATCTACGTGGCTGGCGCAGGCTATTCAAATCCCGGCGTGTATGTTTCCACCAACAATGGCGATAGTTTTACGTCGCTCAGTACTGGGCTACCCAGTACGCTGGTTTTTGACTTGGCTTTATCCAGCAATGGCGAGCATCTATTCGCCGCGACTGAGCTTGGACCTTACTATTTTGATAGCGCGACGAATACCTGGCAGGATATCAGCGGGCTAGGCGCGCCCAATCAGGCCTATTGGGACGTGGATTTTGTGGATGCGCAAGGCATCGCGCGATTTTCCACCTACGGTCGCGGTATCTGGGATTTCGTGCTGCCCAGGTCAGCAGGCTTGCAGTTCATCTCGGTTGCCAAGCTTGGCAACGGCAGCGGCTTGGTCACCAGCAGCGTCGCCGGTCTCAACTGTGGCGCGGCTTGTAATGCCAGTTTCCCGGTGGGCACCCAACTCACCTTGCTTGCTAACCCAGCGGCGGGAACCCGCTTTGTTGCTTGGGTGGGCTGTGATGCCAACAATGGCGCTCAATGTAACGTGCTGATGAGCGGCGCACGGCATGTCAGCGCCGTCTTTGAAAATCGGGCCGAACCGCTGGCCGTGGTCAATTTACCGGCCACTACGGGTGTGGCTTGTGCCGCCTTTTACAGCATCAAAACCTTCGGCAATCCGGGCATCTTGCCAGGCGTGACCGCCACCGAAATCACGCTGCAAGGCAATGATCGGCGTTTGGTCGGCGGATTGATCATGAAAGGTAATGTGCTGCGTTCCGGTGCATTCGCCGGCGTCACCGTACCCGCCACGCCTGGGCAGCCCGTGTTGTTAGCGCCGGTGGCATTTTGGCTGCCGCCGGATATGGGCGCGGCCACGTTGGAAGTCATTACGGGAAACCAGACGCTGGCCAACATCCGGCTGCCCGCGCGTTCCGGTGCGCAAGTGATTCCGCCCATTGCCATTGGCGATCGCGGTGGTTATTTCTCGATTCGTATAACACCCGCCAGCCAAGCGCAACTGGGCAACCGACCGTTCGCGATAGAGCTGGGCGTGAAGTTTAACGACGGCACGAGCGCTTATTTCGATTCCGGCACGGTAGTCGGTGGCGTCATCGACAGCAACAACCCAACCGAAGTGTCGTTTTGCATGTCACAAGGCCAAAACGTGCAAATTCGCACCTTAGGTTTCCCCACCTATGCCGACGGCGTAACCGGCCAATACTTCACGGTCCGCAACCCGCAGGATGTAGTGGTGTTTGATTCGCGTGATTAGTCGGTAGAATGCGCAGGGACGAGATTTGATTCGATCGTGTTTGCAGCGCGCTGCTCGGGTAGTTGTGACAACGCAAAGATCGCTTGTTTGCGCACCTGTTCGGCGGGCTCGTTTTGCACGGCGGCGCCGATCGCTCTGCCCGCTTGAGCGTCGCCGGTCTGCGCCAGCCAAAACCGCGCTTGCGAACACACTTGGCTATTGCTGTCGTGCTGCGCTTGTTTAATCAGCAACTCGGCGCGTCGCGCGGAGCGACTTTGCGAGATCGCAAAGCCAGCGTGTTCGCGTACTTCGGCGTCGAGGTCATCGGTCAAAAATGGTGCGATCGCCGCAGCGCCCGTTTCGCCGCGCAATTGGCCCATCCAGACCAGTGCATCTTTGCGACTTTCGCGAGACGGGTCAGTGCTCGCCACCCGCAGCAATTCGGCATCCGCGCGCGTAAACATGCAGCTTGGATGGCGCTGGGGCGCAAAAGGTTAGCGTGTCGCCTGATAAACTGCGACGCATCGCAGCGAATACCGAGCACAGGAAATCCGGCAGCGTGATCCGCTCTAGCCTCGATAGGCAAGATGTGCAGGCCGCAAAATTGCCGGCATCGGTGCCTATTCCGGTCGAGGTGCGCTATTTCTCGGCTGTGCAATCGCACTCCGTATTGTCGCGCGAGATTGCGGTCGAAACTGCGGTGAATGTGTTTTTCGGTCCTACGCCGTTCGCGGTGATGATGAGCACGCCGCAAGATTTGCACGATTTCGCCTACGGTTTTTGTTTGACCGAAGGTTTGATCAAGCGCGCGGCGGATATTCAGAGCGTGGAGCTACACGTGCAAGCGGCCGGCATCGAACTGCGTGTCACACCGGCGCCGGATGTCTGTCCGCGGGCTGCCAGCCGCGAGCGCAATACCGCAGGTCGCACCGGCTGCGGTTTGTGTGGCATCACCCAGCTGGATGCCCTGCCACTAGCCGCCGTGCGCGCGCATACGCGGCCGACCGTCGCGTTGGCGGCGATTCGACGCGCGCTGGACGCGTTGGAACAGTCGCAGTCGATCAATCAGCGCACGCATGCGGTGCACGCGGCGGCGTGGTGCAGCGCGGACGGTGAAATCCTGGCGCTGCGCGAGGATGTCGGTCGACACAACGCGCTCGATAAGCTGATCGGCGCCTTGTTGCGCGCCGGACACCAGCCGGGTGACGGATTTTTGCTTATCACCAGCCGCTGTTCCTTCGAAATGGTGGAAAAAGCCGCGGTGTTTGGCGCGGCCACGCTGGTGGCGATTTCCGCGCCGACCTCATTGGCGATCGACCGCGCGGTGTTGCATGGTATGACGCTGCTGGCCGTGGCCAGACGCGATAGCGCGTTGGTGTTTAACGGCGCGCAGTTTGTGGTGGAATCCGTTTTGCCATACGGTTCATCTCACCAGGAAAGTCCATGAAAGTCGAAAAACTTCTACGCATGGCCAACGAAATTGCGCGCAATTTGCGCAGTCTGCCGGGCGAGCAGCCCATCATCGCCAGCGCCGAACATTTGCGCAGTTTCTGGACACCCGGCATGCGCAGCAGCCTCATCGCGTACATGAATGCAGACGGGGCAGGGCTGGATCCGATCGCGATTGCAGCGCTGCGGCAGTTGCAACAAGGCAACGCGCAATCGACGTAGTTGAACCTAGCAGCCTGTCGGACTTTCATCGAGAGTGCGCCGGAAGCGCTTTTGGCGCACAGCGGTGACGAATATTCCGGTAGTTCTATTGTATTTTCTTCGTCTTTCTGCTTGCTATTGCGCCAAAAGCGCTTCCGGCCCTTCGGGTTAAGCGGCTGAACGGCGTCTGCGGCGTTGCGACCCTTGCCAATGGAAGAGCCATTGGCTGCGCGCCGCGCCTTGCATCCATCCGTTGCGCCACCAACGCATCTCACGCGCAAAGTCCGACAGGCTGCTAGAAGCCTCAGTTGGACGGCAGAGTGTGCGGTTATGGGGTGAAAGCCGGCAAGCTTGCGCCGCATCTGGTGTGGATAACCAGGTGTGTGCCCAATGGTTGCGCAAGCTGGCCTACCAGATCGTGATGACGATGGCTTACGTGTAGCGGTAGGGCAGGGCGCGTGGGACGCCTAGCGCCGTGTCACGCGATTCGCAGTGGGGGTGGTTGGTGGTATGGCAGCACTGCCGCCGGGCGTGGTCAACAACAACACCCTGAGCGTGGACCCGCGCTTCACCAACAGCGTCAACTTTGTGCCACGCGCTGATTGGCCGCTGCGCGAGCAGAGCGCCGGGCGCCTCGCGTACACCACCAACCAACAACCAACAACCAACAACAACCACCACCAACCGCAGCTCTAAGACACCCGCAGCACCGCGTAATCGGCCAGGGCATGCAGCGCATCGCGATAGGCTGAAGCGGGCAATAGAGCGAGTTCTTGTTGTGCGGCGCGCGCGTGGTCGCGGGCGCGTTCGATACTTTCATCTAGCGCATCGGTTTCACGGATGGCACTGATGACTGCGGGTAGGGCGTCGCGATCGCCATCGGTAATTGCGCTGCGAATCACCTCGACTTGCGCGCTGCTACCGCGGCTTTGCGCGATGATCAACGGCAAAGTGACTTTGCCTTCCGCCAGATCGTCACCCAGATGTTTGCCGATGCGCCCGGCATCTCCCACATAGTCGAGCACATCGTCGGCAATTTGAAAGGCAATGCCCAAGGCCATGCCATAACGGTGCAAAGCGTCGCGCGCGGACTCGTCCAAACCGGCGGCAAGTCCGCCCAGCTGGCAGGCGGCGGCAAACAAGATGGCGGTTTTGCGACGAATCACGTCGAAATAGCGGGCTTCCGACAGATCAGGATCGCCCATATGCAGCAGTTGCAGCACTTCGCCCTCGGCAATCGCGTTGGTGGTGTCGGCCAATAGGCGCATCACCGTCATCTGCTGCAAACCGACCATCATTTGAAAGGAGCGCGAGTACAAAAAGTCGCCGACCAGCACGCTGGCGGCATTACCCCACAGCGCATTGGCGGTTTTACGACCACGTCGCAGGCTGGATTCATCGACCACATCGTCATGGAGCAGCGTTGCGGTGTGGATGAATTCAACGATGGCAGCCAAGCGGATTCCGCGATCAGCGTCAACGTGGCCCGCGCTGCGTGCGCACAGCAACACCAGCAAGGGGCGCAGGCGTTTGCCGCCAGAGCCAATGATGTGTTCGCCGATTTGGTTGATTAGCACCACGTCCGAGTGCAGCTCGGCGCGGATCAGCGCATCCACGCGCGCCATATCGGCGGCGGCCAATTGTTGGATCAGCGCGAAGCGCCGCGCCGCTTCGCTGGCAGCGTCCATGAGGGTATCGATGGCAGAATCATTCATAGTGCGAAGTATAGCCACGACCATCGTAGGAGTTTTCCTACCAAATCAAACGAAGATCACTGATGGTAAATCGCCTCCGCGGCTGATGCCTGTCAGGCGCGACCGGTATATTGTTGGCGCCACTGACGTACCCACAGAGCAGGGAAGCAATTATGGCTAGAGGTGTGAACAAAGTAATATTGGTCGGCAACCTGGGCGCCGACCCAGAAATCCGCTACACCGCCGGCGGCGGCGCGGTTTGCAAGATCAAGATTGCCACCAGCGAGAGCTGGAAAGACAAACAAACCGGCGAGCAACAAGAACGCACCGAGTGGCATCGCGTGGTGTTTTTTAATCGATTGGCAGAGATTGCCGGCGAATATCTGCGAAAAGGTCGGCAGGTATATATCGAAGGCAGCCTGCGCACTGACAAATACACCGATAAAGAAGGTGTAGAGCGTTACACCACCGATGTGATCGCCAGTGAAATGCAGATGCTAGGCGGCCCGCCCGAAGGTGGTAGTGGCGGTGGACGGCCCAGCGGTGAGCGCCCCAGCGGTGGTGGCGAGCGCCCGCAACGCAGTGCCCCACAATCTAGCGGCGGACCGTCGGGTGGACAAAACCGCCCGGAGCCGCGCCGCGAAGCGCCACCACCGGATGATTTCGAAGACGATATTCCGTTCTAGCCTGTCGGACTTTCAGCCTGAGATGCGTTGGGTGGCTGAACGGATGGATGCAAGGTGCGGCTCGCAGCCAATGGCCCTTCCATTGGCAAGAGTCGCAGCGCAGACGCCGTTCAGGCGCGCAACCCGAAGGGCCGGAAGGGCTTTTGGCGCACTGCGAAGCAAAAAGTGAATAAAATCCATTCAATTTCCCGAAATATTCATCATCGCGCTGCGCCAAAAGCGCGTCTGGCGCACTCGCGATGGAAGTCCGACAGGCTGCTAGGCGTCGGGGTTGATGCTTCGATAGCAATTCGGGGATGACGCAACGATCAATTCGTCATTCCCGCTTGCGGGCGCGAGTCAAAGTGAGGTGGTGATCCAAACGTGGATCGGGATTCCGACAGTCTGCTAGGCTCGTCTTTGCGCGGGAGCCTTAAGCGACCGCGGCAACCCAGGGACGTTCGCTTAAGCCAACGCCAACGTCCCTGGTTTGCCACGTCCGTCGCCGCTGTCGCGTCGAAGACCTCGCAACGATGAATCAATGAATTACGATATGCCACGCCCTTCCGGGTTCCGGGTCGAGGCAGGCGCCGCTAGAACCAGCAATGCTCCTCGATACGACAGGAAGCAAAGCTAGGCTTGCGCCAATCCGGCCGGATTGGCGCAGACCACCTTAAGGCAATTCAAATCCGTTCGCAAAGATGGGATTGGCTCCGCCCACAACCGCAGGCAGGGTGATCAGATCTATCCACACGGCATCGGATCCGGCAACGTCAGCATCGTCCTTCTCATACGACCACGTAAAGGTACGTGTGCCCGCCGTGGTCGGCACGGTGATTTGCTGCCACGCAAACTCCCCGGCGATACCGGGGTTGACGCTACTGGTACAGCTGCTGCCGACGTTCTGCCGCTCGCCGTCGACCAGAAAACGGAAGCAATCCCAGCCCAGTTCCGACGAGACGCGGGCGAAGAAACTCACGCTGCCGGCATTGAAATTGCCGGTGATCTGAATGCGCGCATTGTTGCCATTGCCCAGGTTCACGGGTGAGCGCAGGCTGCAGGTGCCTTCTTGCACGCTGTCGGTAGCCACCACCCACGCTTCGCTGCCGTTTGGCGTGGCATAGCCCGCCGGCAACTGGCAATTTGGTGGAAATACCTCGCTGGGGCCAATGGTCGCGGTGAGCGTGCCGGTGCCGAGCGTCGCACCATTGGTAGGGTTGCTCAAGCTCACCGTGAAAGTCTCGGCGGCCTCCGGTTGGCCATCGTTGATGATCGGCACCGAAATGGTCTTCGGCGCGCTGTCGCCGGCCGCCCAGTTCAGCGTGCCGGAGGTGCTGGTGTAATCGCCGGGGGCAATCGCCGTGCCATTGCTGGTCGAAAAGTTGACCGCCACGGCGCCATCGCTGCCGCCGCTGCGATTGACCGCAAACTGCGCCGTGGCGCCCTCCAATACGGTTTGCGCGGCGTTCGCGAACCCCAAGGTGCCCGCAGCAACGCCAACTGCGCTGAAACAGCCCAAATTGACGTTGTTGACTATGCGCGGTGTCAGCAAGGTGCGGTGCGCGGTGGCGAATACCTCGAATGATTGGCAGTTTGGCAAGCCGCTTAAGTGGCAATAACTCATTAAGGTACCTTGCACATTCGGCACGCCATTGACGGTGCTGGTGGCCGGGCAAATCTGTGGTCCGGAATAACATCCACCCTCGGTGTTAAAACACTGATCGATGGTATTGCCGCTTTGGCCACCTACGCCGGTCGTCGCGTTAGAACAATGCGCGTGGAACGCGCCCAAATTGTGGCCAAGTTCATGGGCGATGACCGATAAGTCGTTGGCGGCCGTTGCCCCCTGAAACTTGAAAACCTGCGAGACGCTGTAATGACCGCCAACGGCATTGGTGCTTTGGCAATAATTGGCAGCCGCGCCCAATACCCAGGCGATACCTGAGGCACTGTTTGGACTCGATGCCTTGCCGGATATGAACATCGCAAAAGCACGGGAAACGCCGCTTTGCGTGTTTTGCCACAGCGTGCCAAATTCGGTCAATTGCGCGGAGGTGCTGGTGGTGGTATAGGGATCGGGAATGTTCGAGGTGCGCAAGATCGTCGTACCTTGCAATATGCGCAGATCCAGATCGCGTTCGTAAACCACGTTAAGCGCGACAAATAACTGGGCAAAATAATTGCTGGCATTGCCGGTGTTATTGGCAAACTTTAGCTGCAACAGCTCGTTATCTGTATCGATGGCGACCACTGCAGAACGCGTTGCGCCTTTGGGGATTTGGATGGTTTTGATATCCGCAATACTGGAACTGTGATCGGTGATGACCATCGATTTCCAGCTGGGTCGGTCGTTATCACAGGCAAATAGCGTTGGTTTACCGTTTTTGTCCTGTTTTGTTTCCTGCAACTCGAAACTAAGTCCGGCTCCTAGAGGGCTGCCGCTGATCGCCATGGTGCGACCATCATCGGCCAACAACACGCCGGCCGCGCTCTTGCCATCGGGCGCAATCGACAGGCCCAAACGCGGCGCGTTTGGCACTGAACTATCGGCAATAAAATGCAGCCAGTTGCTGCGCGGCAGTTCGATATAGCCGTCCTTATCGGCCAGCAAAATCTTGGCGTCGGGCGCATAGACATCAATGCGCTTCATGCGCACTGATCCATCCCGTTTGCTACCCAATGGCAGGTTTTCGAAGGTGAAAGTCTGCTCGATTGGGGTTTGCCGGGCCTGTGCCGATTCGGCGGCGCTCAGTTTTGCCTCAGCGGCGCCGAGGGTGGGGAGCAGCAATCCCAGCAATAACAACAGTGTTTTGCGCATTTTTGGCTCCTGAGGGATCGAAACAAGCTAAGGCAAGCCTAGTCACTTTGGATGGTGAATGATGTGCGGCGGATGGTGAAGTTTTGTTTAAGGCCATCGTGAGAGCGCCACGAGTAAGGCTGTCGTTCGCGAGCACAACGCTAAAAGTATCGTAGTACAACGGGATTGGGTGGGCTGCGGTGCCAAGATTTTGGGAGGGCTTGCCAGCGCTGCTTTGCGATTATGCCCCGTAGGGGCTAGATGTCGGTAGAAACAGGGCATAACGGAACAAGCGTCCCGTAGGGTCGTAACCCGCCGTTCAACCGACATTACGTCCCTACGTGCCGGGCTATTGGAGCTAACCCGCACAGATTGCTACCGCACACGCTGCCGAGCAGCACCGCGCTTGTGGTTTTTCGTTTTCAGGACTGGCCAGTGGGTAATAAACCCAGAGCCAGCGGCCCTGGGCTGCGCGATTTACCCGTTGGGGGTATAAACGGCGATGTCTGCGCACCAAATGGAGCTGGCTATCACCCAGCCACACTATTCCGGCTCTTCGTTCTCGATGTCTGGATCAAAGTAATAACTGTTGCCGCCGTGGAAATAATAGAATCCAAATGCATAGGTTTCCACGGCGATGGTATCTTCATCTTGAAAAATAAATTGTGTTGCACTGCTGGAAACCAAGCTGATATCGGGGCAGGGTGTTTTAATTATGATATCGCCAAGCGTGAACCCGGCTGCAATGGACGGTTCCGCAAGCTTATAAATGATTAGCGCCGGCGTGGGCGTGCCGGTAGTGTTGCGCATATTCACTACCTCGGGCACGCTCACCGAATAGGGTGCTGCGTCTCCGCTAATGGTGATGGGGGCGTATAGGTCTACGTAGGTGCTCGTATTACTCATGTCGTCAGACTCCCGGTTGATGGTTGAATGAGGCGCGCATTCGATCAATTTGCTCGCTCATTTTGCTACTCTCAATACTTGAAGAATCAATTTGTTCGCCCAAAGAACGAAGCACGAGCAAATGGCTCATGCTGGCACGTAATGGCGCCGGCAAATTCTTAAGCCGATCCGCAATAGCCCTTATCTGCGCTTTTGTCACACTGTCTGGGCGGTTTTTTGCCAACGCAACGGTGAGTTCGCCAGCGAGTTCAATCATATCGGCTTCGTCGATAGCAGATTGCATCAGCTTTGGCCAAATACGCAGCTCGCAATCGCTGACGCTGGCCGCGCTCGCATCAATCACCAGTTGCGCCATACAAGCGCGCGTCTGCAAGCCCAAGGTTTCGGTGCTGCTCAGCGCATGCTCCGGCAGCTTCGCCAGTGCTTGTAGTCCTTCGTCTAATATGGCTTTGGCCGCAGGGTCGGCGTTTTCGCTGGCGCGTACCCACTCAAAGCTAATGCGGGCCAGCATGGCGTGGCGGCGCGGCTGGCTGGGGTCGTTTTCCACGTCTAAACGCGCCAGAGCTAAGGCTTGCGCTAGTTCATGACGAGTACGCTGTGCATCACCGCGGTACAGGCTGTTCATCCCAAGCATGTAGCGCAAAGTCGTCTCGCGTTGCCGGAGTTGGTTGTCGTCAGCATGCAAGCGCAACTCTGACACCAACAGCACTGCACGCTCCAAGGCATACCATGCTTGCGCGGGTTCACCCAGGTTATTGTGAATTCGCGAGATCCATGAAAGCGAATTCGCCAGATCGAGTTTGACGCGATCGGTTGGGCCACTGATCTGACTCTCGCGAATCGCTGCGGATTGTTTGAAATAACCAAGCGCCTTGGAAAACTGGTTGCGGCCTTCTGCAAGCGTGCCCAAATTATTTAGCGCGGATGCCAGTTCTACGTTTGCGCGCGGATCTTGGG